>WBZV01000220.1_pt1 | contig 39013 bp, 25 predicted proteins | sample 5204221 | NCBI WGS metagenome assembly WBZV01 (sample SAMN12344360, study PRJNA552823) | activated sludge metagenome | biome: Activated sludge suspended growth; feature: Nitrification reactor; material: Wastewater; isolation source: activated sludge from nitrification reactor of wastewater...
GGCCGGCATCTACGCCCAGATCGCCGCCACCTTCAACGAATGCAAGCCCAAGCCGACGCCTCGGCCCTGCAGCCCCGAGGAGCTGCACGCCGACATCGTCCTGGTCCTGGACATGTCCACCAGCATGTACCGGCCCGCGCGCGACGGGCGCAGCAAGATGGCAGTGGCCGTCGCCGCGGCCCAGGGCTTCGCGGACCTGCTCGACCTGGAGCGCGACGGCTGGGGGCGGCAGGACCAGCTGGGCGTCGTGGGCTTCAACGGCCGAGCCTGGACGGCCATCGGCCTGGGCGACGACCGCGCGGCCATCGCCGCGGCCATCGACTCCCTCCCGGCGCAGGCGGCCGAAGGGACGCGCCTGGACCTGGCCATCCGCCAGGGCCAGGCGGTGCTGGCCACCGGGCCGCGCCTGCAGCCCAACCAGCCGGTCCTCGTCCTCATGACCGATGGCCTGCCCAACCAGGTGCCCTTCGGCGCCGGCTCGGCCGACCCCGACTGCCCCACCCAGGAATGCGTGGTCCTGCGCGCCGCCGCGGCCTCGAAGGCGGCCGGCACCCGGCTCCTCACCATCGGCCTCGGCGAGGGCGAGGACGTGCTGCGCGGGCTGCTGGAGCAGGTGGCGACGAGTCCGGCGGACTACTTCTTCGCCCCGGATGCGGAGGACCTGGCGGCCATCTACCGCCTGGTCGCCGGCCGGATCCAGGTCTGCCCGCCCAAGGCCAAGGCTCGCCTGTCGCCCTAGGCATCCTCGCGCCACCCGTCCCACAGCCCCCGCGCATAGGCCGCCGCGTAGGCCGGGCGGCCGGCGGCCAGGCTGCGGAGGAGGGTCAGGAGGAGGGAACCCAGGCGGTAGGGGAGGATGAAGGCGCGGTGGAGGCCGCCGCTGTGGCGGCGGAAGAAGGCCACCGAGCCACGGCCGTAGAGGTAGCCCTGGCGGGGCGATCCCAGGCCGGCGCTCCGGGCCACCTTGTGCCAGAGGCGGGCGGCGGGGGCATGGACCAGGGTCCAGCCCGCCGCCCGGGCGCGGAGACAGAAGTCATGATCGTCGTAGTAGAAGGGGAAGGCGGCGGCGTCGAAGCCGCCCAGAGCCTGCCAGGCCTCGGCCCGCACCAGGAGGCAGCAGCCGGTGCACCAGTCCACGGGCCGGGGCGGGTCCTGGGGCGTCGTCAGGCGGGTGCTGTCGACGGCGGCCAGGGTCAGGCGGCGCCGCCGGCCCGCCGAGGGCCAGACCTCGGCCGGATGGTCGTGGCGGTAGATGGTGGGGCAGGCGGCAGCGCAGCGGGCATCCCCCTCGGCCGCCGCCAGCAGCCTGGCCGCCAGCTCTGGATCGGCCACCGTGTCGTTGTTGAGGATGAGCAGCCAGTCCGCCCCCTCCGCCAGGGCCGCCGCCGCCCCCACCGCCAGGCCCCCCGCGTAGTAGCGGTTCTCGTCCAGGGCGATGACCCGGGCCGAGGGATGGGCGCGCCGGATCCGCGCCACCGAGCCGTCGGCCGAGGCGTTGTCGACGACGATGAGGTGCAGGGGCTCCTGGAGGTCCCGCTGGCCTGCCAGCGAGTTCAGGCAGTCGATGCTGTCGGCGGCACCGTTCCAGTTGACCGTCACGGCCGCGATGCGCGCCACCTTCGTCTCCCGGCGCCCTCTAGAACCCCTGCCGTCCCGCGAAGAGCTTGAAAAGACCCACCTGCTCGCGCAGGGAGCGGCCGCGGTAGCAGTTGAGCAGGCAGGGTGCCTGGCAGCCCTTCATGCGGTCGCGGATCTGTTGGGCATGGGCCGACTCCCAGATCTCGCGCGGATGCTGCCGGCGCAGGTTGCCTGCGCGCTCGTCCACGGTCCAGCAGAACATCACGTCGCCGCGCGGGTCGATGTTGAAGGCGTTGTAGCGCACCATGCACTCGTCCGGCCGGGGATGGCTCTTGGGGTCCCGGAAGTAGTAGCCCAGGGCGTCCAGCTGCGCGTCCGGGTTCCAGATGGGTCGGCCGGCGGCCTTCAGGCGGCGGAGCTCGGCCAGCTGGCTGTCCAGCAGCGCCGGGATCCTGGGCCAGTGCGGGTTCCGCTCGAACCAGGACGGATCCACGGACTCGTCGGTGGCGAAGGTGGGGTAGAGCGGCTGGACCAGGTAGCGGTCCACCTTCAGCTCATCCAGGGCCCACAGGGCCGTGGCCACCAGGTCGGCGTAGGTCTCCTCCATGATCACCGAGGCCACGCCCAGGACGATGCCCCGGTCCGCCGCCTGCAGGTGGCGGATGGCGGCCACGCAGCGATCGTAGAGCGGCACGCCGCGCACCTTGTCGTGCACCTCCCGCGTCAGGTGATCGATGGAGAAGCTGAGGAAGTCCGGGCCCACCTCGGCGATGCGGTCGCAGGCCTTGTCGGTCAGGAACATCCCGTTGGTGCTGACCTTGGTCTTGATGCCGATCTGCCGGCAATGGGCGAGGATGTCGAAGAAGCCGCGCTTCTGGAAGGGTTCGCCGCCGGAGACGACCAGGAAGAAGGGCCCCAGCCAGTCGCGGAGCTGATCCAACGACCGCTTCCACTCGTCCACCGTCAGCTCGTTGTCCTCCTTCAGCTTCCACATCTCGCACATGGTGCAGCGCGCGGCGCAGATGTCCGTGATCAGGACGGAGACCTGGTTGGGCTTGGCCAGCCGCCGGTCCGTGGCATAGCTCAGTCGCTGGGCCAGGTGGTTGCTGCCCTGGTAGACGGCAAACTCGATGTCGCGAAGCAGGGTCATGGTCACCTCTCGGGGCCGAGGATTCTAGCAGGCGGGGCCTTGGCCCGTCGGCCCCGATACCTGACGGCGAAGCCGCGGCCCCGCTTGCGGTCCCGCCGAGGTCCTGCCTGCCCAGCCCGTGCTGCCCTTGCGATGCGCGGTCCGCACCCTTCGCCCCGGCCCGCCGGATCAGGGCAGGGCCGGCAGCGCCGCCGCGTAGAGGCTGCGGCCCTCGAGCAGGTAGAGGCGCCCGGCCGCGCCGTCCCAGGCCAGGCCGCCCAGCCCCTGAAAGCGCCCCTCGGGGTTGCCGCCGAGGGGGTTGGGCGGGCGGAGCAGGGTGCCGCGCCAGGCGCCGTCGGGGCCGAGAACGAGGATGCCGCCGCCCGCGAGGTCGGCGGCCAGGATGGGGCCGCCCTCGGCAGTCACGGCGAGGGCCCCCACGACGGGGGCAGGCTGGCCGGCGGGCAGGCCGCTCAAGGCGAAGGGCTGGGCCTCGCCGCCCCGGTAGCGGCGCAGGCTGCCGTCCGCCAGCCGCAGGAAGACGTCCCCGTCGATGGCCATCTCCTCCACCTGGCTCAGGTCCGGCGCCTGGCCGAACCAGGGCGTGCCCTGGGTGGCGAAGCGGGGGAAGCTGCCGCCGACGGCCTCGTAGCGGTAGATCTGGCCGGTCGAGCGGTCAAGGGCATAGAGGCGGCCCTGGAAGCCGGCGAGGTGGTCCACCGTCATCCAGGGAGGGCTCTCGGGCTTGGGAAGGGCCTCGACGAAGCCTGGACGCAGCCACCACAGGCGGTCGGCGGCGTCCAGGGCCACCAGCTCGGCGGGCTTGGCCTGATCGGGGCCTTGGGGCGGCGGCGGCACCAGGGCGATGCTCTCGATCGCGCCCACTGGCGGGCCTTCGCCCACGGTGTCGCCGCGGGTCAGGGCGCGGCCCTGCTCGCGGGTGGTCGGGTTCACCCAGTCCACCTGGGAGAGGTCGCGGTCGAGGACGTAGGCGAGGGCAGGGCCGGCCAGCACCAACTGCCGCCGGTCAGCGGCCTCGCCCGGAAGATCGGCCAAGGGCGCGATGTCGGTCAGGCGGATGACGCCCCGCTGCTCCGTGGCCACGGCCACCGGCCCCGGGTCGGTGGCCAGCTCGCCGGAGCGGATCTGCTCAAGGCGCAGCAGCAAGGTCAGGGTCAGGGCGGCGCCCGGCAGGGCCAAGGCGATGGCCGCCCCCCAACGCGCCCGCTCCCGCGCGTAGCCGGCCTCCTCCACGGTCTCCGCCCCGTCCCGGCGGGGCAGCAGGGCCAGGAGGATGCGGGCCAGGAGGGCCAGGGGGCGCGGGGGCGGACGGGTCGGCGCCGGCGGCTCCGGCGGCGCAAGAGCCGGAGCCGGGGCCGAAGCTGGTGGCGCGGCCGCCGGGACGGTCGCACCCTCCGCCGCCGCCCAGGCCAGGGCAGCGGCATCCAGGAGGCCGGTGTCGAAGGGGACCTCGGGCGGGACGGCGGCGGAAGGGGGCCGGGCGCCGGGCCCGGCGGGCGCGCCCGCCTCCGCGGCCTCCGCCGGAGGGCCGATCCAGCGCACCCAGCGATCGGGCGGGGCGGCTGCGGCCTCCGCCTCCGCCTCGGGGCCCGCCGTCCCACCTGTCCCGGGAGTCCCATCAGTCCCATCTGTCCTATGAGTCCTATCAGTCCCCACCGGCCCGGGCCGGCCGTGGTCCTCACCGGGACCGTGGGACCCATAGGACTCATAGGACTCATAAGACTCCCGGGACGCGGGTGGGCCGGGTTCGGGTTCGGCTGCTTGAGGCGCGGCCGGGCCTGCCAGGGAGGGGGGGCGGGCCTGAGCCAGGCAGAGCAGGGGCAGCTCTGGGGGCAGGAGCTCGTCGAGCAGGCGGCGCCGGCGGGCCTCGTCGGCCAGCAGGATCTCTCGGACACGCGGGCGGCTGAGCAGCTCGGCGGCGCGGCTGGGGGCCAGGAGGACGGCGGCGCCGGGGGGGAAGGCCCAGTGGCTGAAGTGGACCTCCAGGGCCCCGCTCTGGCCCATGCCCAGGGGCGGCCAGAGGGCGTCGTCGCTGAGGGCGCTCAGGCCGCGCCGGAGCCAGGGGCTGGCGGCGGGATGGCGGGCCAGGGCGGGCTCGCCGGCCTCGGCGGGGGCTGTGGGATCCAAGCGGTAGGCGACGGCGGGTCCGGCCTGGGCCAGGAGGGCCTCGTCACCCGCCACGAAAAGCAGGCTGGCGCCGGCCCCCAGGAGGCCGGGCCTGGGCGGGTCGCCCGGCGCGGCCGCCTCGCCCTGGGCGGCCACCTGCCGCAGCCAGCGGTCCCCGGCGATCAGGGCCACCTTCAGGCGCGCGGTCAGGCTGCCGTCGCGGCGCTCGAACATCGCGGCCATCCCGGCGGCCAGCCGCCCCTCGATCTCGGCCCGCCGCTCGGCCCCGTCGAGGCCCCAGACCTCCACGAGCAGGGCCAGGCTCCCGGGCCGCGTCCCGCCGATCCGCCGCAGCAGGGTGGCGGCGGGCGGGCCGGCGCGGAGGAGGAGGGGGCGGCGGCTCATCCGAGCGCCTGGTCGACCCCACCACCCGCCCGCAGCGCGTCCACCAGCCGCTTGACCTCCTGCGCCCGCTCGACGGGGCAGATCAGGAGGGCTTCGGGCGTGTCCACCACCACCATGCCCTGCAGGCCGATGGTGGCGATCAGGCGGCCGTCGGGGGCGAAGATCAGGTTGTCGCGGCTGTCCACGCCCAAGTGGCGGCCCAGGACCGCGTTGCCCTCCTCGTCCAGGGGCAGGGTCTCCTTGACGGCCGCCCAGGAGCCGATGTCCAGCCACTGGAAGCCGGCCGGCACGCAGGCCACCCGCTCGGCCCGCTCCATGATCCCGTAGTCGATGGTGGTGCGGTCCTCGATGCCCGGCCAGAGGCGGGCCAGGGCCGCGGAAAAGGTCGCCTCGCCCCCTGCCGCGGCGGTGCTCAGGGCGTCGAGCGTGGCCGCCAGGCGGGGGAGGTGGCGCTGGAAGGCGGCCTCGATGGCAGAGACGCTCCAGGCGAACATCCCCGCGTTCCAGAGATGCCGTCCGCCGGCCAGGAAGGCCTCGGCCCGCGCCCGGTCGGGCTTCTCGACGAAGCGCAGCACCTGCCTCCCCGATCCATCGCCGCCCTCCTCAGGGGGCAGGGCCTCCCCCAGCTCGATGTAGCCGAAGCCGGTCTCGGGGGCCGTGGGCGGGATGCCGATGGTCACCAGCCAGCCGGCGCGGGCCAGGCCGGCGGCCCGGGCCAGGTCGGCCTGCAGGGCCTCGGCGGGGGCGATCTGGTGGTCGGCCGAGAGCACGGCCATCAGGGCGGAGGGGTCCCGCGCCCGCAGCCAGGCCAGGCCCAGGCCCAGGGCGGCGGCGGTGCCCAACGGGGCGGGCTCGCCCAGCACCTGCGCGGGCGGGACCTCCGGCAGCTGCTCGCGGACGGCGGCCACGTGGTCGGCGGCGGTCAGCACCAGCACGCGCTCGGGCGGGATCAGTGGCGCCAGGCGGTCGACGGTCAGGCGCAGCATCGAGCGCTCGGGGTCGGTCAGGGCCAGGAGCTGCTTGGGCGTCTCGGGCCGCGACAGGGGCCAGAGCCGCGTCCCGGACCCGCCGGCCAGGACCAGGGCCCAGAGAGCGGGGGGGGAAGAAGGGCCGGACGCCCCGGCCATGGCCGGCGCGTTGAGGTCGGTGGTGCTGCCGGAAGCGATGGAGCTGGAGCCTGTGGCGTTGGTCATGCGGCAATTGTGCGCCAGGGCGAGGGCGGGGGCAATGCCCTGGGCAGACGGCCAGGCCCTGACCTCGGCGAAGCGGGTCCAGGCATCGCAGTCCGGCGGCTCGATGCCGAGCGGGGTCAGGATGGTCAACTCCAGTCTGGCTCCATGGCAGCGGGGTCGCGAGCGGTGGCGGCAGCGTTGGGCTCCGGGCCCGCCCCCGCCGATGCCGCTCGGCCGCGCCAGCGACGCCCCTGCGCAGGCCGAGCCGGCCGCGATCCCGCGTGTCCCTGGATGAACGCAGAAGCGCGGAGCGCGTCTGGCGAACGGCGCGCAAACCGTGTATCGTGGCAGGCGCTGCGATGCGAGCACAGGAGGACCCACGATTTCCACCCGCCGGCAAGCCCAAGCCACGACTCTGCCCTCCCGCGAGGACCCCAGTGCCCTCTGGCTGCTGGACGGCGGCCTGGCCACGGCCCTGGAGGCGGCCGGCCACCGCCTGGACGATGCGCTCTGGTCGGCCCGCCTGCTCCTGGACGATCCGCCGGCCATCGCCGCGGTGCACCGGGCCTACCTGCGGGCGGGGGCCGACGTCATCAGCACGGCCAGCTACCAGGCCGGCCTGCCCGGGCTCATGGCCCGCGGCCTGAGCGCCGCCCAGGCCCGCGAGACCCTGGCGCTCAGCGTCCGCCTGGCCCGGGCGGAGCGGGACCGCTTCGTGGCGGAGGAAGCGGGCCGAAAGGAGGCGCCAAGCCGAGCGGAGGCCGCATCCCGAACGAAGGCCGCATCCCGAACGAAGGCCGCATCCCGAACGGAGGCCGCATCCCGAACGGAGGCCGCGACCCGAACGGAGACCGCGGGATCGGCGGCGGCCCAGGCGGATCGCCCCCGCTTCCGCCCCCTGGTCGCCGCCTCCCTGGGCCCCTACGGCGCCCTCCTGGCCGACGGCTCGGAGTACCGCGGCGACTACGACCTCAGCCCCGGCCGCCTGCGGGACGTCCACCTGCCGCGGCTGGAGGCGCTGCTGGAGGCGGGGCCTGACCTGGTCGCCCTGGAGACCCTGCCCGCCCTGGCCGAGGCGGAGCTGCTGCTGCGCCTCCTGGAGCGCTTCCCGACGGCCCGCGCCTGGCTGAGCTTCAGCTGCCGGGACGCCGGGCACACCGCTCGCGGCGAGCCCCTGGCCCGGGCGGCGGAGCTGGCCGCCGCCAGCCCTCAGGTGCTGGCGGTGGGGGTGAACTGCGTCCCTCCGGCCTGGGTGGAGGGCGCCCTGGAGACCCTGGGCGCGGCCACCGCCCTCCCCCTCCTGGCCTACCCCAACCGCGGCCGCGCCTGGGATGCCGCCACCCGCCGCTGGGGCCCCCTCCCCCGCGGCCCGGCCCTCAGCATCCTGGCGCCCCGCTGGCGCGCTGCCGGCGCCCGGCTGATCGGCGGCTGCTGCGGGGTGGGGCCGGAGCAGATCCGGGGACTGCGGGCGGCCTTGGGGTGAGAGCGGCAGGTGAGAGCGGCAGGAATGGTATCGTCACCCCCTCTGCCTCGACCCGTCATCGCCGAGACCCGGCGCTACATCCAAGACGCGGAGACGGTACATTGGGCGATCTTGCGCGTTCTGACCATGCCACGCCCCTCAGCCGGAGGATCCCCATGTCAACAGACCCCTTGCGGATCGAATTGCATCAACAGATTGACAGGCTGCCGGTTGATGTGCTCGCCGAAGTTGCGGACTTCACGGCTTTCGTGGTCGAACGTCGCAGGCAGGCCGGCGGCTATCACGAATGGTCCGATCTCGCTTGGCGCTCCTTCGCCTTGCGACAGTTCCTCAGAGAAACTGACGACGACGTCAGCTACGCATTGGAAGACGCAGAAGAGGTCTATCCCCGGTGACGCCAGGAGATCTTGTCCTCGTCGCGTTTCCCCATACGGACCTTGAGCCAGGCAAGCTGCGACCTGCTTTGGTGATCGCGATCACACCGGGCCGCCATGATGACGCCTTGTTGGCACTTCATCTCGTCGCGTGTGCATCAAGCTGTGGCTGAATTCGATGAGCTGATTTCCCCTGGTGACCCGGACTTCGCAAGCAGCAAGCTCAAGGCTGTATCGGTCATCCGCCTGGGTCGCCTCGCCACGGTGGACAGACAGTTGATAAGGGCAAGGCTCGGCGCCATCGGCGAAGAGCGGTTTGTCAGGATCCGGCAGCGGCTCATCACCTGGATTCAGGGCTGAGACCGCGAAGCTGCCGATCATCGCCAGGCCCAGGCTATGGCTGCGGTCGGTCCTGGCTACCCATTCGGCAGGCACGCTACCATCCGGCGACGTCGGATGGGTGGAGACAGCGCAGTCGGGAGTGCTGCAGGAAGAGCTCGCCGCCGGCCCCGCATGGGTGGTCGGCTACCGTGTGCCAGCGCTTTCCGAGGAAGGGTGGTACGATCGCTTTGCCACCGCGTGGGTCGATCAGCGCACCGAACGCCTGCTGCGCGAGGAGCAGTGGGTCAACGATCCCTGGGGCTGCCGGGTCTGCCTGACGCGCCTGGACTACTCCCGCTTCGACGAGGCGATACGCATCGAAGCGCCGGGGCCCGTGCCGACCGCGGCGCCTGAGCTTCGACTCTTTGCGCCCGCCCTCAGTCGGTGACGGGCGAGGGGTGGGGGCTGCCCGACGCTAAAGGTTGGCGACCCCCTGGCCCTCGCCGACCCCCTGCTGCAAGGCCTCCTCGACCGTCGCCTCGTCCCAGCCCGCCTTGCGCAATCGCTTTCTCAGTGCATCGACAGTATCCCCTTCAGCCCGCTTCTGCGCCACGTATGGGTCGAGTCGCGTGCGTGCAGACACTGCCTGTCGAGGGATGGCTGGCGGCCTGGCGGCCTCAACCGACGAGATCTCGGGGGTCGGCGGTAGGCGCAGTACCGAGATCGTCAACGTGCCGAACAGCCAGGCCAGCGGCAGCCACACGACCAGGCTGATCCCGGCCGTGCAGATGATCGATAGCATCAGGATCTGATAGCCGCTGCCTTGTCCGATCAGCAAGCTGCCGACAAGGATCTCGACGATGCCGATAAAGGTCGCGGCAATGTGGGGCGTTGGATTCCTCATAGCCCGTTGTCCATGACCGTCTCCCAGTAGCGGACGAAGCCGATGATCAGGGCCGCATAGAACGGGATGGCCACCGCCACCTCCACGGGGGCGCCCCAGAGGGCCAGCTTGTAGCCCGTGAACTCGCCCGAGGCTGTCGGGCCGTACACGCGGTGGCCCTGAGATATCAGCCAGGCCTCCAAGGGCAGGACCAGGGCGGTGACCACCACCATGCCGGCGAAGAAGCGGACCGGGATGGGCGCGTCCGGCAGCGCGTGCTGGACCAGCACCGCCGCCAGGCCGAGCACCAGCACCCAGCAGGCGATGAGGATGACGTTGATGTCGTGGAAGAAGACCGACCAGGCGGGGAAGCCCAGGTTCTGCACCATGGGCTCGACCATCACCTCGAAGAGCAGCACCCCCAGGGCGGCGATGCCGATGCTGCGCAGCCAGCGGCGGCGGCGGACCGGGATCAGGGCCGCGTCGTCAAGCAGCAGGGCCCAGAGCCGGTAGAAGGAGAGCACCAGGGCGCCGAAGACCGGCACGTAGTACAGGATCTCGATCGGCACCCCCGCCAGTTGGCGGCCGGACACCGCCCCCAGCAACTCCGAGGAGTAGCTGCGGATGCCCAGGCGCACGGCGACCAGCTCCTCCAGCAGGGCCAGGGGGGTGAAGAGCGCCAGGGTGAGGGCGAAGGAGGGCAGCGCGCGGGCGTTCGGCCGGCGACGGGCCACCCGGTGGTCCAGGAGGAGCAGGGCCACTGACCAGGCCAGGAGCATCACCCAGCTGACGTCGTGGTAGACGTAGGCGTAGCGGCCCAGGTGCTCGCTGAGCCACATGGGGGCGGTGAAGAGCTCAAAGATCAGGACGCCCGCCGCCATCAGGCCCAGGCGGGCCAGGGGCCGGTCCACCCGGCGGGCCAGGAGGACCACGCCAAGAACCGAGGCCGCCAGGAGGCCGGCGACGTAGAGCAGGGTGGCGGGCGTGGTCTCCTTCACAAAGCTGCAGTGGGCCAGGACCGTCAACGGTAGGAGCATCGCCTATCCCTCCCGGTGGCTGGTGGTGGTGAGGCTGGAAAGGGGGATGAGGTCGCCGGACCCTGCGCCGGGCGTCAGCCGGTGCCGGCCGCCGTCCACCGACACGCCCTCCAGGTTGCGGAACGCTGCATCCTGCACCTTGCAGCCGCCCCACTTGGCCCGGCAGAACTCGGCCCGGGTGGTCAGGCCCTCCCAGAGCTGCCAGAGCGGCTGCTCCAGCACGTTGCCGAAGCGGGCGTGGTTGAAGTCGCAGGACATCAGGTCCCCGTAGGGCGAGATGTAGAAGTAGCTGGTGCCGCAACTGCAGCCCACCGAGCGGTGGCTGGTCACGTGGGCGAAGAAGGTCAGGCCGGGCGCCTTGCGATCGCGATGGTGGCGGGCGGCGCCCTGCATCATCCGCTCCACCCAAGTGCGATCCCCCACCAGATCCTCGCGCCCGGCGTAGCGGCCGCTTGGCAGGGCGTCGAAGACCAGCACCTCGTGCACCCCCGTGCGCCTGGCCAGATCCATGATCCGGTCCAGCTCCCCGGCGGCATGGGACTCCGGGGTCATGGTCACCGAGAAGCCGGTGCTCAGGCCCAGGCGGCGCGCCAAGCGGATGCCCTCCAGGGCCCTGGCGAAGAGCCCCGGGCTGCGGCGGAAGCGGTCGTGCTCCTCGGCCTCGGCGGCATCGATGCTGACGAAGACCGAGTCCAGGCCCGCCGCCGCCAGCTCCGCCGCCCGCTCGGCCAGGCGCGAGCCGTTGGTGAAGAGCACGGTGGTGGACAGCTCCTTGTCCACGGCGCGCAGGATCTCCGGCAGGTCCTCGCGCAGCAGGGGTTCGCCGCCCACGATGTTGATCACCGAGACCCCCAGCTCCTGGGCCTGGGCGATCAGGTCCCGCATCTCCGCCAGGCTCAGCACATGCCGCCCCGGCTCCTCCACCGCCGCGAAGAAGCTGCAATGCTCGCAGGCGGCGTCGCAGCGGTCGTCGACGGCCAGGCTGGCCATGTTGGGCAGGTTGCGGTTCTGGATGCCGCGGTAGAGGATGCGGGCCAGGAAGTTGGCCGCCGGGCCGCTGAAGAGGGCCGGCGTGGTCAGGGAGGCCACCGGGTAGCCGCGCCGGTAATGCACGATCTTGTCGTGGCCCAGGTAGATGCGGTACAGGATGCGCGAAAAGTCGGCCCCGTAGCCCAGGGCGCGGGTGATCATGAACCACCGCAGGCGCAGATCCGACACAATGAGACGCACGTTGGCCTCCAAGCGCCGGGGCCGAGGATGGGCGCGAAGGGCGGGGCCGCGGCCGGGCTTGGCCGAGCATTGTATGCGATCGGGGCGGGGGTTCAAGCGGGTGGGTGATAGGTCGAGGGGCCTGGCGGAGGTGTTCCGCCAGGCCCCTCTTCTGGATTCGTCAGCCCTCGCGGGAGCGCGACCCTAGCGCCGCGCTTCCGCGAGCGTCATCGACCCCGGCTCAAGGGCAGCCGGGGATGCTGGCCGCGATCTGGCCGTAGACCGCGCTGAGGTCGGCGCCGGTGCGGGCGCTGAAGTAGCGGCCGGGGTCCGTGGCCACCGCGCGCAGGAGCGCGGCATCCGCCTCGGCGCCGAAGCCGATGGTGTAGACCTGGACGCCGCGCTCGCGGGCCAGGGCTGCGGCGGCCAGGGCCGTCTCCGGCTGGTCCTTCTGTTCGCCGTCGGAGAGCAGGACCACCACCTGGCCGGCGCTCTCGCGGGCCTCCGGGCCTGCCAGGAGGTCCAGGGCCGCGCTCAGGCCGCGGTCGATGCGCGTGCCCTCGCGCAGGCCGATGCCCGCCTTGGCCGCGTCGATGGCCGCCCGGTCAGCCGAGAAGCCCAGCACCACGCGGGCGTCGGTGGCGAAGTCCACCAGGGCCACGCGGTCCGCGTCGGCCCCCAGCTTCACGTTGTCCAGCAGGCTGGCGATGGCCGCCTTGGCCGTCTCCAGCCGCCCGTCGGCGCGCATGCTGGAGGAGACGTCCAGAGCCACCACGATGTCGAAGCGCTTCTTGACCGGGAAGCACAGGTTGTTGGAGGCCCAGGGCAGGTAGATGGCCCGCGGCGCCGGCGTGGCCGTGGCCGGGGCGGTGGCCGAGGGCGGCACGGTGGTGGCCGTGGCCGTGGGGGTGGCCGAGGGCGGCACCGCGGTCGCCGTCGGGCCGATCACCTCCACCTCGGGGATGGGGAAGTCCACCGTCTGGGCCTTGCCCCAGCCGTCGGTGAAGCTGGCCTGGATGCGGTCGCCCAGGCGGACCGTGCCCGCCGCGCGCGGCTCCAGCCGGGCCGAGGCCGTCAGGCCGTCGAAGCCCAGGCTGGGCAGCTGCCAGCGGATGTCGGGCGCCGCCCAGGCGCCGCCGCCTGTGATGCCCGCCGGGTCCACGGTGATGCTCGCCGGCATGGCGGCCGTGAGGGTCAGGTCCCCTGCCAGGGTGGGCGGCGGGGCATAGCGCACCATGCGGCGGTGCACGGTGGGTGCGCCGTAGACGTAGTCCTCGTCGGAGGAGGCCAGGGCCGCCGGCGCCGGACCGCTGTTGACCACCACGATGGTCACGCCCTGCTGGCGCAGGGCCGTGGCCGCATCCTCGGCCGCCGGGATGCCGGTGCACTGGCCGGGGAAGAACTCGAAGTCCGGCGTGCAGTACTCGGCGCGCAGCAGCACCGCCACCTTGCGGCGGTCACCCGAACCGGCGAAGAGCTTGCCGGCCTCCTCCAGGGCATCGCGCAGGCGGGGCTTGATGGCCGGGTTGGAGCGGTCGAAGCGCGTGAGGTCGCGCACCTTCTGGTTGTAACTGTCGCGGCTCTCGGTCAGGGGCAGCTCGGTGGCGTAGGTGTTGTAGTAGGAGACGATGCCCACCCGGTGCCGCCCGAAGTTCAGGCGGCTCATCAGCTGCGTCAACTCGTTGACCGTCACCGCGGAGGGGTCCTGACCCTGCTGCAGGGTCTGGAAGTAGGGCACCACCACCACGATGTCCGTCGGCGGCTCGAGCACGCCGCAGCGGCCCGCCAGCTTCAGGTTCAGGTCGGTGCTCTGGCCCAGTTGCAGCTGCGTGGGGCTGGCGCTGCTCGTGCCCTTGTAAAGGCATTCGCCGTCGTTGGGCACGGGGATCTCGTCGCCGGCATCGGCGGTCTCGAAGACCGAGATCAGGCTGGACTGGCCGTCGGCCACGTAGACGCGGCCGGCGGCATCCACCGCCAGGTCGGTGAGGGTGGTGGGATCGGAGAAGGGGAGGGGGCGGGCGTCCAGGCGAGCGGTCACGGTCCCGTCGTCGGCCACGCGCTCGATAGCGCCCGGCTCGCGCAGGATGAAGACCGAGCCCTTGGGATCCACCGGGCCGCCGGCCAGGGAGCGGGCGTCGTAGGACACGGGCACGTCGGCCAGCTTCTCGCCCGTGGGGCTGTAGACGCGCACCAGGTCGTTGAGGTCGTCCAGCATCAGCACGCGGCCGTCGGGGGCCACGGCCATGTCGACGTAGGGGTTGGTCTTGCCGTCGTCGGGCAGGTCCCATTCCGGCTTGAGCTTGCGCCCGTCAGCGGCATAGCGGACCAGCTTGATATCCTGCGTCCGCTGCTGGGCGATGGTCTCGGCCTGCACCGCCAGGAACTCGTTGGTCACCGGGTTGTAGCCCAGGGCCGGGATCTCGATGTTGTTGAAGCTCGAGACGAGGGCGTCGGTCCAGACAGGCTCGATCACCCGCTCGATGCCGCCCTGTCCGCGCTTCTCGACGGTCTTGAAGCGGCCGATGCCGCCCTCCACCTTGAAGTCCTGGCCCACGCGCTGGCCCTTGAGGTAGTAGCCCTGCACCTCGCCGCGCACATCGCTACCGTCGGCCAGGATCATGGTGAAGAAGGTGAAGTCCCCTCCGAAGCTGCCCGACTGGCTGGAGCGCTCGGCCGTGGCCACCTGCTCGCCCTGGTCGTTGAAGAAGCGGAACTGCGAGGAGCTGTCGGAGACGAAGAGCACGCCCGGCTCGGGCATGCTCAGGGCTTCGGGGGCGAAGAGGAGGGGGCTGTCGGCGTTCTCGTTGGAGGCGGCGGTGAAGACGGCATCCACCTGCTTGAGCTGGTCATCGCCGTACTCCAGCACCACCGGCGAGGTGTCCAGGTCGGCGCGCTTCTGGCCGCACTTGCCCACGTTGGGGTCGCTGACGGCCAAGGCGTAGTACTGCTGGGTGGTGGCCTTGAGGCGGGGCAGGGTGACCGACGCCTTGCAGACGCTGCCCTTGACCGCCGAGGCGGCGATGGCGAAGCTGACGTTGCGCCCGTCGATCACGCAGGCGCCGTTGCCCTCGCCCACGAAGACCTTGTCGCCGCCCAGGCTGTTCACGCGCGACGCGTCGCAGGCGAAGTCGCCCGAGGAGAAGCGGGCCTCGGTCAGGTCGTAGACCTTGCGCAGCTTGGCCGGCGCCAGGGCGGGATCGGCGGCCAGCTGCTCGGCGCTGGCCAGGTCGAAGATCTGCACCCGGCTGCCGCGCTTGTCGCCGATGGCGATGACCTTGCCGTCGCCGCTGACGTCCACGTCGGTGAAGCTGCTGAACTGGCCGTCATCGGTGCCGCGCAGGCCGAACTTGAAGAGCTGGGCGCCGGTCTTGGGGTCCAGAGCCAGGACCTCGCTGGTTTCCTTGTCCAGCACGAAGACGCGGCTGTCGAAGCCCCCGGCGGCGATGCCCTGGCCCTTGATGCCGGTCCAGGCGGCGCGGAAGCTGCCGTCGGGGCCGTAGATCACCACCCGGTCGCCGGCGGTGTCCAGCACGTAGAGCCGCTCGGCGGAGAAGGGGAAGCCGGGCACATCGGGGTCCGGGCCCACCGTGATGTCGCCCACGCGGCCGAGCTGGGCCGGGAAGCCGCCGGTCACGCCGAAGGGCGCGGCCCACTCGCCCGTGGGCAGCAGGCGGTGGACGCCGCCCACGCCGGGGTCGGCGATGAAGACGGTGCCGTCACGGGTCATGTCCAGGTCCGAGGGGCTCTGGAAGAGGCCCTGGGCGGCCTCGCTGCGCTCGGGCCACTGGGCCACCATGCGGTAGGCCAGGAGGGGGTCCTGGGCCGGGCTCTCGGCGCGGCGGGGCGCCTCGTCGGGCTGACGGGCCTGGGCGGCGCCGGCCACGGGCAGGAGCAGGGCCAGGCCCAGGGCGAACAGGCCCAGCCGGACGGCTGAGCGGCGGATCCGGGCGGGCAGGCTTCGGGAGCGGGTGCTGAGCAAGGTCGGGCTGTTCAAGTCGGTATCCTCCAGTGCGGGTGCAAGGTCGTCAGGGGTGTCGCCCGATGCGGGGGCCGGGCGGCGCTTACGGCAAGGGGTTGGCCGGAGTTGCATCCGGCAGGGGGCAGGGCAGCGCCTCGGGGGCCTGGGCGACGCCGATGCCCTGGGCCAGGAGGCCGCTGCGCAGGCTGGCCAGGAGGCGGGCGAGGTCACGGCGCTCCTCCGGCCCCAAGGGCGCGAAGGAGGCTTCCAACTGCTGGGCGTGAATGGGCCGGAGGGCCTCGAGGACCTCCCCGGCCCTGGCGGTGAGGCCCAGGACCGAGCGCCCACCCTCCCGCGCCAGGAAGCCCTCCCGTTCCAGGGTGGCGACGATCTGGCTGACGTTGCCCTTGGTGACGTGCAGCCGCGCGGCGATGTCCTGCTGCTGCAGGTAGGGGGCCTCGGCCAGGAGGCTGAGGATGAGGAACTGCGGCGGCGTGATGCCGTGCCGGCGCATGGTCTCGGCGCTGGCCCGGCCCAGGAGGTGGGCGAGCTCCATCAGGGCCTTGAACAGGGGGAAGCTGTCGGTCTCCCCCTGTTGCTCGGCCAGGCCGGCCAGATCGTGCTCAGCTTGCAGACTCATCTGTTCATCTCTTGTTCATCAATCATGGACAGCAAGTATAGCCCTAAACCAGGGGTGGCGCCAAGAATCCTCCAGGGTGAACGAGAATCAGGCGCGATGGCCCCTCAGGCCGCCCGGCAGACCCCCGTGCCAAGGCCTCGCCAGGCCCTCGCGGCTCACTCGTCCAATTGCGCGAAGTACGAACGCACGTAGTCCCGCCGGGCCGCAGGCACCTGCGCACGGTCGAGAGCGCGGGCGGCGGCGGCGCGGTAGGCGGGCAGCACCTGCGCGAAGGGCACCCGGCCCGATGCCCCCTGCCCCGGCTCGCGTGCCTGGCCCTGGCGGAAACCGGACCCATCCTCGCCGGCCTGCCCGGGGACGAAGCTCTGCTCGCCCGCCACCCCCAGGCGCTGCGGGGGCGCATAGACCAGGTCCGAGGCAACCGCGCCCCGCCCGGCGCCGCCGCCCGGCTGCTGCCCGCCGCTCACGCGGCCGCCGATCGAGGCGGCATCCTGACCCGCGCGCGCCGCTGACGGCCCGGCGCCCGCCTGCGCCGCCCCACCTGCTTGCGATGCCGAACCCGCCTGGCTCTCGGGCGCACCCGCCTGCGCCGCCCCACCCGCTTGCGATGCCGACCCCGCCTGACTCTCGGGCGCACCCGCCTGCGCTGCCCCACCCGCTTGCGATGCCGACCCCGCCTGGCTCTCGGGCGCACCCGCCTGCGCCGCCCCACCTGCTTGCGATGCCGACCCCGCCTGACTCTCGGGCGCACCCGCCTGCGCCGCCCCACCCGCTTGCGAGGCCGACCCCGCCTGGCTCCCCGCCTCGCCAGGCGCCGCTCCGGCATTGGCCTGGGCCAGGTCGCGGCGCCCCGTGGCCAGGCTGTCCAGGGCCTGCTGGACGGCTGCGGCAGAGGCACCCTCGCGCTGGGCCGCGTCCACCGCCTGGCCCAAGGCATCGGCGGCGCGGCGGGCGGCGGCCGCGTCGCCCCGCTCCAGGGCCTGGGCCAGGTCTTCCATGGCGCGGGCTGAGGCCCCGCCGTCGGCCAGACTGCCGGCGGCCGCGGCGCGCAGGTCGGCGGCCAGGGCCTGGCGTTCACCGGCCGCCAGGCTTCCGGCAGCATCAGCCAGGCGGGCCAGGTCTTCCGACGAGGCCGGCTCGGCCGCGCCGGTGGCCGCAGCGGTCGCCCGGGCGGCAGCGCCCGCGGCCGCAGCGGCCGCGTCCCCGTCCGCCGACCTGGCCGCCTGCTCGGCCTGCTCCGCCAACTGCCCCAGCCGCTCCGCCAGGGCCTCGGCCTGCGCGCCCCGGCGGAGGGCACCGGGATCCTGGGCCCGGCGCAGCTGCTGCTCAGCCTCGCCCAGGGCCGCCAGGTCCGCCTCGGCCCGGCCCTGCGAATCCTCCAGGCGCTCGGCCAGGCGACCCAGGGCCGCGGCCGCGTCGGCGGGCACCCGGGCGGCTGGGTTGGAGGCCTCGCGCAGGGCAGCCTCCTGCCGCCGGACCTCCGCCGCCACCCGGGCCGCGGCCTGGCGGATCCGTTGGCGACCCGCGAGCGCCCCGTGCTGAGGGTTGGGGACGAGGCCCAGATGGAGGGACAGGGCGGTGAGGACGACGAAGGCGAGGACGGGCCTCGGGTTCAGCCGGAGGCGGATGAGGGCCCGCGGGTCCAGGTCCTGCGCCCGCTGCCAGGCATCGTCCCGCTGCCGCCGCAGCAGCAGGAGACGGGCCGGCGGGGCGGCCGAGTCACCCGATCGCGGCGCGGTCGAGGCGCCCGCCTCGGGCGCCTCGGCTGCCGCCAGTTCGCCGGCCATCGCGCAGGCCGTGGCCAGGCGGTCGGCCAGGCCCAGGTCACGGTCGCAGCGCCGCGCCGCCTCCAGGAGCGACACCCGCCGCCCCCAGGCCAGGGCGGCGAGCAGGACCAGCAGGCCCAGGCCCAGCCCCAGGGCCCAGGCCCGATCGCCTGCGACCGGGCGCAAGCGGGCAAGGACCAGGACCCCGAGGGCGGCCGCAGGCCCCATCCAGGCCCGGGCCGCAAAGCGCTGCGCGCCCTCCACCCAGCGGTAGCGCCGCGCGAGCCGGAGCAGGAGGGCGGTCAGCGGGGGCACGGCTTCACCGCCGGGCATCAGCCGAGGTAGAACCCACCGAACCACCGGCTGCCTGTCGCCACGGCCCCGAACCACAACAGCCAGGCCAGGCCCAAGCCCGCCAGGACGGTGAGCGTCGTCGGGCGGGTCGGCCGGTCGGGCCTGAGGCTCAGGGCGGCCAGGGCAAGGGCCGAGAAGGCCAGCAGCCATTGGGTGGCGGCCGCCAGGACGCTGCGGGCCGCCGTGCTCCCGACGAGCATGGAGAAAGGGTTCAGCAGCGTCAGGGCTCCCGTTCGCAGTTCGAAATCAAGCATCCCGATCCAGTCGAGCAGGAGGCCGAGCCCAACGGTTCCCACACAGAGAAAGCCCCCCGCGGCATAGGCCAGGATCGCCGCCCGGGCTGTGGTCGCGGCCCGGGTGGAGGCCAGGAGGGCGAGGCTGGTCAAGCTGAGCGCTCCCACGAACGTGATCCCCTGCGAGCGCAGCAGGTCCTGCCAGGACACACCGCCCAGGATGAAGGCCAGGCTGAGCGCCGGAAGGGTGCCGCAGACCAGGAGCAGGACATAGGCCATGGCGGCAGCCAGCTTGCCCCCGAGGATGGAGGCCGCGCTGAGGGGCGTGGCCAGGAGCAGGTCCAGGCTCTGACGCTCGCGCTCCCCGCTGATGGCCCCGAAGCCAAGGGCCGGCGCCAGGAGCAGCACCACGGTGAACTCGAGCCAGGTCATCGCGCCGAAGAGCTGGCGGCCCAGGACCGCCGGGGCACTGCTCACGCCGCGCAGGGAAGCGCCTCCCACGCGGGCCATGACCAGGAGCGCCGCCGCCCCCACCGCGGTCACGACGAGCGAGACCATCCAGAAGGCCTGGCTGCCTCGGAACCTCGCCCGCAGCTCCTTGACCAGGACCGGGTTGGCCTCCCAGCCGCGCAGGCGCAGGGAGGGAAGCGACCGCATGCGCGTGAGCATCGGCAGCTCCCGCCCGCCTCAGCCGCGGGGCGCCCGGGCGACGAGGCGGCGGTGCTCCACCAGGATGCAGCGGTCCTGGACCACTTGGATGCCCGCCCGTGCCAGGCGGCGGGCGGCCTCGTCGTGGCGGATCCCGAGCTGCATCCAGAAGACACGGGGACGCCGCTCCGGGGGCAGGGCCAGCAGCTCGTCCACGTGGCCGGGGATGTTGTTGGCGTTGCGGAAGACGTCCAGGAGCTCCACCGGCGGGTCCAGGTCGGCCAGGCTGGGGCGGACCCGGATACCCAGGGTCTCGGTCACCCCGGGGTTGATCCCTTCCACCTCGTAGCCCGCCTCCAGCAGGTAGCGGGCGATGTAGTGGGCCGCCTCGTAGGGCCGGCGCTCATCCTTGATGCCCAGCACCGCCACCCGTCGGACACCCTCCAACACCCGCCGGAGGCCGGCGTCGTCCTCCACCAGGTTGGCCTGCCAGTCACCGCTGCCGCCGGCCGATTCGTCGGATCGCATGAGCAGAGTGTACAGAGGGCGGGGGCGGGGTCAACTGGCCGAAGGCCGGTAGGCCATGTCTGTCGGCTTGACGCCCGGCGCCGTCCCGGTTACACTAATCTTTAGCAAAGGGGGTTCTGACAGCTTCCCCTGTTAATGAACCCTGGCTCCGTACCTTTTGGCCACGCATTGACGTCTCACCGTTTGGGAGAAGCCTGGCGCAACGACCCGGAACCGCCGCAGCCCTACGATGCCCCTGCCCTGGCTGCACAGATGCCGCCGCGACACCTGTCCCATCGTCCGTCGGCCCTCGGATTCCATCGGTCCTCCGCACCTCGGCCCATCCGAAAGCACCATACGCAGCCTGCCGCGTCGATCCGCCTCATCCTGGTCATACGATCGGCGCCGTCGCTGCCGCCCTAGGCCTCTCGGCCGCGCGTCCCCCATGACGCGGCCGCCCTGGGCGTGCCTCGACACCGCCGCGGCCGGCGCAACCTCAGGGGGAGGTTGTCATTTGAACAGTCTGGAGAGCCTGCGTAACACCGCCGTCGCGCCCCGCGTTATGGTGGATGAGCCGCTGTCCGAGGTCACCGGCCTGGACAACGAGCGCATCCTCGCATCCCGCGCCTCACAGGGAGACAAGGACGCTTACGCGGAGCTTTACCAACGCTACGTGGACAAGATCTTCCGCTACATCTACTACAAGGTTGGCCTGCGGACCGAGACCGAGGACCTGACCAGCCAGACCTTCATGAAGGCCTGGGATGCGATCGGGGACTACGAATGGCGCAACCATCCCTTCGGGGCCTGGCTCTTCCGCATCGCGCACAACCTGGTGGTGGACCACCACCGGGCCCGGCGCGACGTGGTCTCGCTCAGCGATGCCACGCCGCAGCTGGAGCAGAAGGCCAGCCGCGATGAGCTGAGGCCCGAGCGGGTGCTCAGCGAGTTGATCACCACGGAGCGCGTGAGGCACGCCATCGGCCGGTTGACCGAGGAGCAGCAGCAGGTGCTGATCCTTCGGTTCTTCGAGGGAATGTCCACGGGGGAGGTGGCGGACCTGATGGGCAAGCGTCGCGGTGCCATCCGCGGCTTGCAGTTCAGGGCCCTCTCCGCCCTGCGTGATCTGCTCTACCGGGAGCAGGACGCCCTCTTCTCCACCTGAACCGAATCGATACGCGCCGCCATCGGCTTCTGCCCAGGCCGGTGGCCCACCCGCTCCCGGGACCGGGAGCGGGCGATAGCCCCGCCATCCAGAGCGACGCGAATCGTGAACAGTCAAGACAACCGGCGCCTGGCCCGGGACCTCGACGAGGCCCTGGACTCCGCGTCAACCCCAGAACAGGCATCGGCGGCGCAGGCTCCTGAGCTGCGGTCGCTCGTGGCCTTGGCCCGGCGCCTGGCAGAGCAGCCCAAGGCCCCTGCGCCCTCGGCGTCCTTCGTCGCCGACCTCGGCGCGCGGCTGGCGGCCCGCCCGGTCGCCGCGGCGCTGGAAGCCGCTGCCCACGAGACCTCCGCGGCCATGGCAGGGCTCCAGTTGGACCTGGAACTCGAGGGTCTGGGCCAGGCCCTGGCCGCCCTGCCCAAAGCCCCCGCCCCCAGCGACGCCTTCCGGGGCCTCCTCGCCCAGCGGCTGGCAGAGCTGCCCGCCCCGCGCAGCTTGGAGGTCCTGGCGACTGCGGCCACCGCCGTCCAGCCCACGCAGGAGATCCTGCAGCTCTTCGACCAGAGCCTCGAGGCCATGGTCGCGGGCCGCACGGATGTCCAGGAACAGCTCCGCGCCGCCCTAGCACAGGATCCGGCGGCCGCTGCGGAGTTGGGCGGCCTCCTGGCCCTGGTCGCCCGCCTGCGCGAGTTGCCCCAGGCCCCGGGACTGAGCCTCGGTTTCCGACAGGCCCTCGCCCAGGCCCTGCACCGCGCGCCCTGGCCGCGCAGCCTGCCGCGCCGGGCCGCTGCCGCGCCCTGGTCCTGGCTGGCGGCCTTCTGGCGCAGCACGGCCGCCACGGCGGCCGCCGCCGCCGCCATCCTGCTCTTCCTGGTCCGCGGCCATCTGCCCAGCCACGGCCCCCTGCCGGCCTTCGCCCCGGAGCGCCTGCCCGCGGCCCCGGCCCTCAGCGCCCGGCTGGACGGTCCATCGGCTCCGGGTCGCCTGGCGCCCCTTCGGCGGCAGGACCCCGGCACGGCCTCCGCCGATCCCACGCGGGCCGGGCAGGCTGCGGCCCGGTCGCGGCCCGTGGCTGCGGCTCCGGCGGCTCTCGGCGCCCGGACCTTGGCCCAGGCCGCGCCTCCCGCGCCGGCCCTGCTGCCGTCCTCGGGCCCCGAACCCGCCCAGGTCCAGCCTGCCGAAGCGCCGCCGGCACCGGCCGAAGACGAGGAGCGCGGGGACGAGGAGGAACGCGAGGACGAAGATCCGGCCCCCGCGATCCGCCCGCAGCCCACCCTTCAGCCGCCGGTCGAGCCGCCGCCGAGCAGCCCCGTCCCCTCCGAGCAGCCCCCGGCCGCCACCGCCCAGCCCGTCACCCCGCAGCCCTCCGCGCCGCCGCCCACCGCGCCGGTCATCCCTGCCAACCAGCCGCCGCGGATCCTGGGCCTGCACTGCACGCCCGACCAGGTGGAAGAGGCGGGCAGCGCCGAGTGCAGGGTGGAGGTGGAGGACGATGGCGGCCAGGAAGGCCTGCACTATTCCTGGACCCTGCAGGGCGTGGGGCCGGAGCTCAGCGGCGACGACGGTTCCATCGTGACCTTCACCGCCAGCGGCAACGGCGGCGGCCTGTCCTGGCTCGGCGAGTTCGTCCTCCTGGTCGTCGTCCGCGATGCGGAGGGCCTGGAGGTCCAGGGCCGCACGCAGGTGACCATCCGTCCGGCCCAACCCTGAGTCGAGCGGCATCCCCCCCTTGCGCAGGATCTGGCCGTAGCGAACCGGCCGCGGCCCGCGTTTATGGCAGAAGAACCCGCAGAGCGGCAGTCGGGCCTGACCGGCCCCGACGGCGGGTGAGGAATTGGGTGGAGCACCATGAAGCATTCGCGTTGGCGCCTTGCACGGCGTGCAGCAGCCTGGACAGTGGCGGCGATGACCGGCTTGACCTGGGGCCTGCAGGCCAGGGCCCAGTCCCTGGACCCGGACGCATCGCGTCTGCCGCCTGAAATCGGGACGATCGCGGCGCCCCGCGGCCTGGGCACGGAGGGGATCGCCGGGCCTGCCGCCGGGCAGTCGGGCGGGCCGGCGATGTCCAAGGCAGATCTGGCCGGGGCGTCCGGCAGGCAGCAGGTGGAGCTCTTCCAAGGTCGCCTGCAGGCCTCCCGCGCCGGCTGTCCCGGCGTGGACAGCGCCACCCTGGTCTCCTGCGAAGGAGCCGAGGAGATCTGGGTCAAGGCCATTCCCGGCGTGGACGTCAGCCGCTACTTCGGGCAGCTGGTGGCCATCGAGGGCACCCTGCGCAACTGCGGCACCAACCGGTACATCGACATGAACACGCTCTCGCCGCTGCGGCGCTGCGGGGATGCCGGGGCAACCATCGCCCCCGAGACCGTGAACCTGGCCCGGGGCCGGGTGGATTGGGCCAGCCCCACGGGCGAAGGCGACGGCTGGATGGCCTTCGCCGCGGATGCCGATCCGTCCTCGGCCTGGGTGGCGCCGGGCGAATCGGCCTACATCCGCCTCAACCTGGGTGAGAACCGCACCTTCAACCGTATGCGCCTGCTCTGGGGCTCGCGCTTCGCCACGCAGTACGGGCTCTACGTCTGGGACGGCGCGGACCAGCGCTGGGTGCGCTTCTACCAGAAGAGCAGCGGCGGGCCGGATGACGCCATCACCGTGCCACGGGTCTACGGCCAGTTCGTCCTGCTGCAGCTCGCGCGCTCGTCCCAGGCGGGCGGCGGCTTCGACCTCCGCGAGTGGGAGGTCTACGGCGTCGACACCCCCAACCTGGCCCTGGGCTCGCAGGTCCAGACCTCCAGCCAGGCGACGGGCCACCCGGGGGACCTCGCCGTGGACGCCGACGAGGGGACCGCCTGGGTCTCCGAGGCCGGCGAGGCCCATCCCTGGATCTACGTGCGCTTCGCGCAGGCCATGCCCCTGACCGAGTTCCGCCTGGTCTGGGACCAGCGCGACAAGCCGGCGGTCTTCCGGGTGGGCTTCTACCAGGAGGGCGTGGTCAAGGTCTGGTCCCAGCGGCTCACCTCCACGAGCGAGCGCCAGCGCCTGGCCTGGAGCACGCCCATTCTCAGCGACGCCTTCTACCTCTACACCGAGGACCTGGGCCAGGGCCGCGACCAGGTGGCCCTGCAGGACCTGCAGCTCTACGGCGAGACCGCCGGCGCGCGGACCGCCTGGGACCTGGGCCTGAGCCTGGGTCGGCCGGACGGCCCGCGGATCCGGGCGGTGGAGGGGATCGGCGTGCCGGCCCCCCAGGGCCAGACTCAGTAGCGGGCCAGCCGCTGGGTGGTCCGCAGCAAGTCGATGAAGTCCTCGCGCTCGGCCCGGTACGGGCTGTCCAGGCCGGCCTCGGCCAGTTCGCGGACGAGGTCCAGGTCGGTAGCGCCCCGGTACTCGGAGTCGCGCAGCTGCATCCCGTAGGCGGCGAGAGCGGCCGCGAAGTGGAAGTCGGCCGACACGGCCGAGAGCCGGTCCCCGCGGTCTCGTACCGGCGCTTCCAGCAGGCGAGACCGCTGTCCATCCGGCTCCTTGTAGCGCAGCCTGAGGAAGAAGAGCTCGTCGCCCCCCGTCGTCCGGGCGGCAGCGCGCCCGTGGTCCTGGTAGCGCAGCCCGCGCGACGGTTCATCCAGCCTTGCCGGCACCAGCTCGTAGAGAGCGGTCACGCTGTGGCCGGCTCCGATGTCGCCGGCGTCCTTGGCATCGTCGTCGAAGTCGCGGCTGCGCAGGCGGCGGTTCTCGTAGCCGATCAGGCGGTAGGCCGCCACCTGGGCGGGGTTGAACTCCACCTGCAGCTTGACGTCCTTGGCCACGGTCACCAGGGTGCCGCTGAGCTGGGACACCAGGAGGCGCTCGGCCTCCTCCCTCCCGTCGATGTAGCCGTACTGGCCGTTGCCGCGATCGGCCAGGGCTTCGAGGCGCCCGTCCTGCAGGTTGCCCATCCCGAAGCCCAGGACGGTGAGGAAGACGCCGTCGGCTGCTTCGGCCTGGATGAGGTTCTCCAGCGATCCGACGTCGGTGATCCCCAGGTTGAAGTCGCCATCGGTCAGCAGGATGACCCGGTTGGCCCGGCCTTCGCGGAACTGCTCGCGGGCCACGCGGTAGGCCAGCTGGATACCCCCGCCGCCATCGGTGCCCCCGCCGGGCGCCAGTTGGTCGATGGCCGCCAGGATGCGGTCCCGGCGGCGGGCAGGCGTGCTCTCCAGCGCCAGGCCGCTCTCGCCAGCATAGGTGACCATGGCCACCCGGTCCTCGTCGCCCAGCTCCAGCACCAGCAGGCCGAGGGCCTCCTTGACCAGGGGCAGCTTGTTGGCGTCGGCCATCGAGCCGGAGACGTCGATGAGGAAGACCAGGTTGGCATCGGGCCGCTGGCGCTGGTTCATCCGCTCAGCCTGGATGCCGATCTTGACCAGGCGATGCTCAGGAGCCCATGGCGCGTCGGCCACCTCCACGTGCACATCGAAGGGATGCTCGGCCCCGGGCGCCGGGGCGGGGTAGTCGTAGCGGAAGGCGTTGACCAGTTCCTCGACACGCACCGCATCGGGGGGCGGCAGCTGGCCCATCTGCTCCACGAAGCGCCTGAGGTTGCTGTAGGAGGCGCTGTCCACATCCACCCCGAAGGTGGAGAGGGGCCGCTCGAGGGGGTCTTGGAAGGGGTTCTCGACGATGGGACGGTAGCTCTCGCCCCGGGGGTCGGCCGCCGGGGGCAGGGTCTCGGCCTCTTCGTCGTCGGCATCCTCCTCGTCCGACCAGAGGGGGGTGGGCATCAGGGCCTCGGAGAGCTGCTGCGGGTTGCCCGAGGGCGAGCGGCCTTGCGCCGCGGCGCCGGGTGCCGTCCGCGGGATCGCAAGCGCTAGGGCGTCGGCAGGGGCGGACATGGCATCGGCGGCCCCAGGGGGACGCTGCCCCGCGCCGGCATCGCCCCCGGCATCGATCGGGGCGGCAGCCTCCTGAACCCCGGGCTGGTCGGGGACCGGCGCTGCGTGCTTGGCGGCCCCGCAGGCGCTGCCGACGAGGCCAAGGGCCAGCATCAGGGCCAGGCTGAGGGTAGGGCGCAACTTCGGCAGGGGCGACAGCGGCTGAACGCGGTGGGTGGCCGGGGCAAGGGGGTGCCGGGGCCGGCGGCTGGAACGGGACATCGTCGCTCTCCTCGGGTGCTGGGACACCGCGGCCTTCCGGCGACGCCGTGCGCTGACGGGGTCCGTCGGAAGGGCGGTGCCGGGCGGCTACGTTCTCCACCCGAATTCAACCGCCCGAGGATGGGCGGGGCTCAAGCCCTGGATGAGGGTCGTCTGTGCGTCGCCTCGGCCCGCCGCGCCCGGGACGGGCTGCCCGAGGGGCGCGGGGGTTCCGGCGCCGGCCGCGGGGCGCTCGTCCCCCGCCTCAGCGCGGACGGTGCAGGGTCTGCCCCCGCTCCGGCCCCACGCTGACCATGCTGACGGGCACGCCGCAGAAGTTCTCGATGACCCCCACGTAGGCCCGTGCGGCGGCCGGCAGGTCCTGCCAGCGGCGGCAGGCCGAGACCTCCTCGCTGAAGCCGGGAAGCTGCACCCAGACCGGCTGGGCGGCGGCCAGGTCTTCAGCGGCGGCGGGGAAGCGGTCCAGCACCCGGTCGCCGATGCGGTAATGGGTGCAGACCTGCAGCCCGTCCAGCCCGGCCAGGACATCCAGCAGCATGACGGCCAGCTCGGTGGCGCCGGAGAGGCGGGCGCTGTGGCGGAGGGCCACCAGGTCCAGCCAGCCGCAGCGCCGCGGGCGCCCGGTGGTGGTGCCGTACTCCCGGCCCCGCTCGCGCAGGTGCTCGGCCACCGCGCCCTGCAGCTCGGTGGGCATGGGGCCGCCGCCCACCCGGGTGCTGTAGGCCTTGACCACCCCCAGGAGCCTCCCCACCTGCCCCCCCGGCAGGCCGGCGCCGGGATAGATGCCCAAGGAGCTGGTGCTGCTGGAGGTCACGAAGGGGTAGCTGCCGTGGTCCACGTCCAGGAGGGCGCCGTTGCCGCCCTCGAAGAGCACGCGCTTGCCGGCCGCGATGGCCTCGTGCAACAGGTGGGCGGTGTCGGCCACGTGGGGGGCCAGCTGGGCGCCCTGCGCGGCCAGGTCGGCGGCCAGGGCCTCGGCATCGTAGGGCGTGAAGGGCAGGCCCGCCGCCTGGGCCAGGGCGCCCAGCTGGCTGTTCTTCACCGCGGCGATGCGCCGCAGCTTGGCCGGCAGCTCGGCGGGCCGGAGCAGGTCCACCACCCTGACGGCCGTGCTCCGGAGCGCCTTGTCGGCGTAGCAGGGACCGATGCCCCGCCCGGTGGTCCCGATCTTGGCCTCCTCGCCGGCCGCGGCCGCCAGGGCGGCCTCCAGCAAGGCGTCGGCATCCTTGTGCCAGGGGAGGACCAGGTGGGCCCGCTCGCTGATCTTCAGGTTGTCCGCCACCGTCACCCCGGCCGCCCGCAGGCCGGCGATCTCCTCCAGGAGCAGGGGGGCGTCCACCACCACCCCGTTGCCGATCAGGTTGACCCGACCGGGGGTCAGGATGCCGCAGGGCACCAGGTGCAGGGCGTAGCGCTTGTCGCCGATGACCACCGAATGCCCGGCGTTGGCCCCGCCGTTGTAGCGGACGATCAGGTCGTGATCGGCGGCCAGGAGGTCGACGACCTTGCCCTTGCCCTCGTCACCCCATTGCAGGCCGGTGACGGCCGTGTGCCGGGTCTGGTGGGCGGCGGGGCTGGCGAGGGCGCACATGGCGATGTCTCCTGGTGGGATGCGGCGGCGGCCTGCCCTTAGTCTATACCCGCCCCAGGTCTCCGTGGCCCCGGCGCGATCGCCGAGCCCGCACGACGAGCATCGCCCAGAACAGGGCACCCAGCAGCCAGGCGGCCAGGCCGAACCACAGCCAGGGAGCCGTGTAGCGCAGGCGGACCTCGTGCTCGCCCGGCGGCAGGGCCAGGGCCATGAGGGCCAGGTTGGCCCGGAGGAGGGGAGTCGGGCGGCCGTCCACCCAGGCCCGCCAGCCGGGGTCGTAAGCCTCGCTGAAGACCAGCCAGCCGGCGCTCGGGCTCTGGCTGCGGGCCTTGAGGTGGCCGGGATGGCGTTCGAGCAGGGCCAGGTCGGCCGCCTGGCCGGGCGGCAGGCCGCCGGTCGCATCGGCCCCGGCGGCGGCCGGGAGGCCGACGGGAGGGGCGGCGCCATCGCCAAAGGCCTGCACGATGACGGCCCCGTGGCGCGGGAAGTCCTCGGCTCGCAGCCGGCGCAGGGCATCGTCGTCGTCGGCGGCCGGGATCGCCGTTGGGACCCACCAGAGCCAGGGCGCCGCGGCCGCCAGGCGCTGCAGGTAGGTCCGCCCCTCGCCTTCCCCCTCTCTGAGCAGGGTCTCGGCGGGCAGGTCCAGGCGCTCCTGCCAGGTGAGGACGTGGCTGACCGCCAAGAGGTCCCAGCGCAGGTCCGGGCGATCCTCGAGACCGCGCAGCAGGCGGTCCATGTGGGCCAGGCGCAGGGGGCTGGCGCCGCTGAGGGCCTCCACCCCGTGCAGGACGCCGAAGTTGGGCGGCAGGCGGTAGAGGTTCTCCACCCGCTGCACGTCCCCCTGGCGGAGGGCCGCGACCACCGCCCCGCCTCGCAGTTCGGCCGGGGCCGCGGCCTGCAGGTTGACGCCGCCCACCGCCAGGCGCAGGTCGGTGGCGGCGAGCAGGCCGCAGAGGATCGCGAGGCCCGCCGCCTGCAGGCGCCGCGCGGCCCGCGCCTGCGCCAGCGCCGCGGCCGCCAGGCCCAGCAGGGCCAGGCGCAAGGCCGCAGGGCGCAGCGCGTCGGAGGCGACCAGGGCCAGCAGCACCCCCAGGGCGGCCGCCCCCGCACCGCCGCGGGCGATCCGGCGGCCCAGGCCCCCATCGCCCTGCCGCCAGCGGGCCAGGGCCCAGCCGGCGAGCAGGGCCAGGCCGAAGCTGACCGCCACCGCCGCCCGCTCCTGGCCGCGGAAGAGCCGGAAGCCGGGAACCAGGAGGTAGAAGAGGTCGAAGGCGAAGGCGTGGCGGCCCAGCGAGAGCAGCAGGGCCACCCCCACCAGGCCCGGCCAGAGTCCCGGCGGGCGCGCAGCGGCCGATCCGTCGGTGTCGGAAGGCTCCAGCCAGCGCGCCAGGGCCGCCAGGGCCAGGAGCAGGGGCAGGAGGCCCAGGTACAAGGGCGACCAATGGGTCAGGCCCGGGAGCAGCAGGCCCAGGAGCTCGCCCGGGGGGAAGCCGCCGGAGAGCATGGCGTAGTCCGCCGAAGCGCGGGTGCTGCGGCGCATGTAGTCCAGGGCCGGCAGCCAGCCGGGAGCCGCCAGGAGGAGGGCCAGGAGCCCCGATCCGAGGTAGCGGAGCAGGGGCGGGCGGGCGAGCCGGGACAGGATCGCCGCGAGGCCGCGCTCGGGCTTCGGCGACCCGGCCCCGCCCTCGGGCCGGCCCAGCCACCAGGCGTGGACCAGGCCAAGGAGTCCGATGTGCAGGGCCGTCTGGGCGTGGCCGGCCAGGAGCACCATGGCGAGGGCGAGAGCCTGCCAGGGATCGGGCCTGAAGGCGCCAAGGCGGAGGCGCGCGGGAGCGCCGACGGGGCGCGGGTCCTCGCCTGCCGCCGCCGACCGGTCCTGGGCCCAGAAGAGCAGGGGCAGCCAGGCCACCGCCTGGAGGATGGCCGGCTGCAGCATCGGGTAGCCCGTGAGGTAGCCGCCCAGGCCGAAGGCGACGGCCGCCAGCAGGGCGCCGCCCCGATCGCCCAGGTGGCGCCTGGCGAAGGCGTAGGTGAAGGCGGCGGCGAGGCCCAGGTGCAGGAGGACCGACAGCTCGAGAGCCAGGAAGGGCAGGCGGCCCCAGAGCCGCGCCGCGCCCAGGTAGAGCAGCAGGTTGGGCGGATAGGCCACCGCCGACTGGATGTCGGCCCAGAAGGGCGCGCCGCCGTAGGCATAGGGGTTCCAGAGGGGCAGGCGCCCGGCGGCCAGCTCGCGCACCGCGAAGTCCCCGAAGGCCAGGAACTGGTCGGTGAAGTCCCCCTCCGCCAGGTAGCGGCGCGGCCCGACCAGGCCCAGCAAGGACTGGAACAGGCCGAAGGGCAGGAGGAAAAGGGCCAGGGCGGCCAGGCTGTCGCGGCGGGTCCAGGCCGGGCGCGGGTCGTTCATCGGGTGGACGACATTCCTGCGGCGAAAAGAGCAGCCTGTCGCGAGGCGGAAGCTGGCGCGCCGAATCGCCACGTGCCAGGCGCGCCCCCCCCTGCGGCAGAGTCCTCCGGCAGCGGCGGCCGCACCCGCAGCACCAGGCCGCCGACCAGGCGGTCGACAGGGTGGGCCGATCCGGCGACGAGGTCGTAGGCCCTGAACTCCAGCCAGTAGCTGCCGGGCGCCAGGTCCACGGGGAGCGCCAGGCCCTGCCGGTCCAGCCAAGGGGCGGGGAGACCGGAAAGCTGGCCCGCGACCCTGGGCGCCGCGCCGTCCTCGGCGCCGCGCGACCACCAGGCGAGGACCGCCCGGTCGACCGTCACCAGGGGGGGCGGGCCGGCGCCGGCCCCCGCCTCGCCGGCGACGCGTTCCCTGAAGAGCCGTAGCGACAGGCGTGCGGGCAGCGGCGCGCGGCGCGACGCCGCCCACCCCAGCGGCAGGGCCAGAACCTGCCCGGCGACCCCCTCGAGCGTGGGCGTATCGTCCGCTTCGCCCCTGGCCAAGGTGCCGGCCGCAACCGTCGGGTCGTGGAGGAGCCCGAGGTCGAGGCCGTCGGCCGTGTCGGCAAGGGGCTGGAACGCCAGCCCCGCCGCCCCCTGCCGGGCGTCCAGGCGCGCCTCGGCCGGCGGCAGCAGGAAGCGGCGGAGGCGCCAGTCCTGGAGTCGGCCCTCGCTCACCGGGTAGGCCCGGCCGTCCAGCCAGGCGGCGGCCCGGCCGCGCGCCGCACCGTCCTCCACCAACCAAAGGTTCGCGTAGCCGCCGGCCAGATCCTCGAGGCGCGCGAAGGTCTTCGCCCGGGCCGCCGCATCGTCCGCGTCCGGCAGGCGGACCACCTTCACGGGCATCCCTTCCCGCCGGTAGCGCCGGGCCAGCCCCTCGCTGGGCCCGTCGAGCAGCAGCACCGTGTCCTCGTCATGGGTGGAAGGGTAGAGGACGGGCTGGCGCGAGGGGTCGCGGGCGGGGGCGGCCACCTGGGCCAGGAGGGCGCGGTAGTCCGGCTTCTGGCAGGCGGGATCGGTGTAGAGGCAGCGCAGCGAAGGCAGGGCAGCCAGGGCCAGGAGGGCCGCCGCCAGGGCACGGACGGCGGGGCGCGCGATGCCGGCTGCGCCCGCGGCGACCAGCAGGTAGAAGCCGGCCAGGCCGGCCATGAAGTAGCGCGGGTCGTAGTCGGCCAGGCGCCGACCCTGCGCGCCCGCGTGAGCGGTCAGGGCCAGGATGAAGGCATAGCCGAGAAGGGGCAGCAGGGCCAGGCTGAGGGCACGCCGCACCGCCCCCCCGCGCCGCAGGAGGGCGATCAGGCCCCCCGCGCCCAGGACCAGGTAGAGGGCCGTGGCCAGGTCCATGGGGAGGCCGAGCAGGGCGCGCGGCATCTGGGGCGGCGTCGCTGGACTCCAGTCCGCCCGCGTCCCCAGGCTCCAGGCCGTGAGGTTGGCCAAGGCCGCGCCCGCCAGGGGCCAGCCGTCGCGCCAGCCCTCGTGGCCCAGGATGCCCAGGGCACGGGGCAACCAGGGGGCGTAGGCCAGGGCGGCGGCGAGCCCGGCCAGGGCGTAGCCGCGGAACGGTCGGTCGCGAGCCACCCCCAGCCAGGGCCAGAGCAGGAGGGGGAGGAGGGCGAGGACGCCATAAGCATGGCAGAGCACTGTGGAGGCCGCCAGGAGGCCCGCGATGATCCAGTCGCGGCGCCGGCCGTGGTCCTCCGCGCGCAGCAGGGCCAGGGGCGTGGCCAGGGCCAGGCAGAGGAGCAGGGCATAGGCCCGGGCCTCCTGGCCGTAGTAGACCAGGAAGGGGTTGACGGCCAGGATCAGGCCCAGGAAGCGCCCGGCCCGCCGGCCCGCCAGCCGCGCGCCCAGGGCCATCCCCAGGGGCACGGAGAGGACCGCGGCCAGGAGCGAGGGCCAGCGCAGGGCCAGGTCCGAGCTGCCGGCCAGGAGCGTCCAGGGCCGCATCAGCAGGTAGTAGAGCGGGCCCTGCTCCACCGGCAGGGCCCGCAACATGGCGGCCAGGGGGGTCAGGGCCCGGTCCAGGGTGATGTCCTCGTCGCTCCACAGGCTCTGCGCCCCCAGGCGATGGGCCCGGAGGAAGAGCGCCAGGGCGACCAAGGCGAGATCCCGACGAACACGACGGCCCGCCGCGGCGCGGGTGACCGACCCCGCCCGCTGCGGGCCGCTGTCTGACGAGCCGAAGGATGTCCGCTGCACGGGGGCAATTGTGGCTCAGGGAGGCGCCCCGGGCCAGGACAGCCGGACGATCCTCCGTCGGGGATCGCCCGGCTCCGGCCGCCTCACGGCCGCTGCGCCGGCTGCCCCAGGCGGGGCAGGAAGAGCCGTCGCTCCTTCCCATCGCCCCCGCCCCCGCCTGGCGGCGCCGCGAAGCCCGGCGTCTCGACCAGGGCCAGGTGCCCCTCGCCCACCGTCGTGCTGACCCGGAGCTCGACCACGTCCGCCAGCTCCCAGTCGCGGCGCGGCGGCAGGTCGGCCGCGCCCAGGCGCCAACGGCCGGAGGTGTCCGCCTGGCGGGGGATGTTCAGCAGGCGGCCGTCGGCCAGGCGGAGGCTCAGGGTGCAGGCCGCGCCAGGCGGGGCCTCGCCCGCCACCGGCTCCCCGCGGCTCCAGTCGAAGCTCAGCCGCGGCAGCGCCACCTCCTCTCGCTGGCCCGCGAGGTCCAGCAGCAGGCGGTCGCCCGCCTGGAGGCGCAGGGCCCGGCCGGCGCCATCGCGCAGGGCCGCGCTGAAGCGACCGTCCGCATCCGCCTCGGTCTGGGCCCGGGCGAGCTCCTGCCCGCCGCGCTGCAGGGTCAGGGCCAGTTCCGCCGCGCCGGCCGCCAGGCCGCCAACCCGATCCGTGTCCAGGAAGGCCTCCAGCCGGGGCCGATAGAGCTGACGGAAGACCTGGTGGCCGTCCGGCAAGGTGAGACCGACGTCGAAGCCCTCGCCGGGTGCGAGCGGACCCGGCATGTCCGTGGCGAAGCGGCCCTCGGCATCGCTCTCCGTGGCCAGGATGCCCGCCGCCATGCCCCCGCCCGGCGCCAGACCCTCCAGGCAGCGGACCGCCGGCCAGCGGAGCAGGACCAGGCTGTGGGCCGGCCCCCGCCCCCGCAGGATGCCCTGCTCCCAGTCCGGGTCCAGGGCCATCGCCGGCAACCGGACGGTCAGGCGCTGCCCGCCGATGTCCACCCGCATCTGCTGCTCCGGCCGGCTGCGGAGCAGGCGGCCGGCCGCATCGCTGAAGCTCAGCCGGAAGCGCCCCTGGCTGTCCGTCCGCCCCGCGGCCCGCGCCAGCACCTGGCCGTCGGCGCCCAGCAGCTCGCCGCTGAGCGCCTGCCGGTGCGGGGCCACGCCACAGGCCTGGGGTCCGTCGAACTCGGCCCGCAAGAGGGGCAGGACCTGGCGGCGGATGACCAGGTGCCCGCTGCCCAGCCGCAGCCTGGCCTGGACCTGGCTGCCGGGTGCCAGGGTCCAACTGGGCAGGAGCCGGGCCTCCCAGGCGCCATCCGCCGCCGGCACCGGCCAGTCCTGGCTGACCGAGAAGCCCTCGCTGAGGGCGGAACCGGCCATCACCGTCAGCTCGCCCGGCGCGCCGGCGCGTCCGGTGATGCGCTGCGTCGCCATGTCGGCGTCCACCGTCAGCTCCGGCAGGTCCAAGCGCAGGAGCTCGGCCGGCGGCTGCAGGCCCAGGAGCTCCACCCGATCGCCCTGGCGCAGCTCGACCAGGGGGGGCAGCTCCTGCTGGAAGGCCCCCCGCGGATCGGCGCGCAGGTCCGCTTCGTGCAAGGGCTTGTCCTGGCGGAGGACCCTGAGCCGGAGGGCCATGCCGGGCGCCGCCGCGCCGCCGATCCAGCCGCGGCTGAGATCCACCGTCAGGCCGGGCACACTGAGGCTGCGGCGCAGCCCGTGGCCGCCCAGGTCCACGAAGAGGCCCACCGCGTCGTTGTAGCCCAGGTCCAGGCGGCCGCCCAGGTCCTGTTGGAAGCGACCGTCAGGCCCGGCGCGCAAGGCCAGCATCAGCGTCGGCCGGCCGAAGGGGCGGACCTGCAGCTGCAGGGCCTGGTCCGGGGCGGCCTGGCCGCTGATCCGGTCCTCTTCGACGAAGACCGTGCCGTCCAGGGGGCCGATCGGCAGCTCCAGGCTCTGGTCGCCGGCGCTCAGAAGCAGTCGGTCGCCGGCTCGCGGGAGGACCTCCTGCCCCGCCAGGTCGCGGAAGGCGGCCGTGAAGCGACCGTCGGCCAGGCCCAGGCTGCTGCGCAGGGAGGCCGGCAGGTCCAAGCCGCTGAAGTCCTGCGCCTGCGCCTGGAGCGAGGCCACCACCGTGCCCGCCCCGTCCACCAGCTGCGCCTGCACCCGGCTGCCCGGCGTCGCCCGCCCGCTCAGGCCGCCCGTGCCCAGATCGAGCGTGGCCGCCAGGGCCACCCACTGGCGCCCGAAGACCTGGCCGGGCCGCTCCCAGGTCTCCAGACGCAGGCCCAGGCCCGGACGCAGGTCCAAGCGGCCGGCCAGGTCGAAGACGAAGGCCCCGTCGGCATCCGCCTGCACCCTCAGGGGCATGGCCCCCGGCAGCTCGGGCTGGAGCTGGACCCAGGCTCCCGGCCGGCTGCGGCCGGTCAGGCGGTCGGCGGGCAGGTCGGCCTCGGCGTCCAGGGGCGGCACGCGCAGCAGGAGGGGATCGCCGGCCCGGCTCTCGAGGCTGACCTCGTCGCCCGGCAGGGCCGGCAGGGAGCCGAAGAAGAGGCCCGGGGCGCCCGGGGCGGCGAAGCGGGCCCGCCAGCTCCCCTGGTCGTCGGCCACGCCGCGCCCAAGGCCCTTGACCAGGCCGTCGGGGCCGCGCAGGGTGGCGCTGATCACGGTGCCCGGAGCCGCCAGGCCCCAGACCTGGGATCCGCCCACATCCAGGCGCTGGACGGGCAGGACCGCCGTGGCCCCCACCCTGAGGCCGGGCCCCGCGCTCCAGAGCAGCTGGGCGGACCAGCCCGGCCCCAGACCCATCACGGCCGCCAGGTCCAGGTCCAGGTTGCCGGCGGCATCGGTCCGGCCGCCGAGGGCATGCGCGGTCGTTTCGCCGCCGGGAGCCCGCAGGCGCAGGCGCAGGTCCGCATCGGCCGGGCCGCGGCCGCGGGCCAGGGGCGGATCGGCCTCGAGTCCCAGGCCCAGCATCGGCAGGGTCATGGACGCGGTCTGGGTGACCGCGTCCGCGGCATCGACGAAGGCCAGCTCCAGGCGGTCGCCCGGGCTGAGCTTCCAGGCAGGTTGGGGCAGGCCAGGGTCCCGGACGGGCCCTTGGGGCGGGCCGCCCAGGGGCAGGCTCCAGTCGCCCGCCGCATCCACCTGGCCGGGGCCGAACCGTCGTTCCGTCTGGCCGTCGCGCTGCAGGCGGGCCAGGACCTGCTGGCCGGGGAGGGCCCGGCCGCGCAGCTGCTCGGCGGCCAACACGGCTTCCACCTCGCGGCCGGCCAGCGCGAGGTGGACCCGCAGGCCCTCCGCGCTCTGCCAGCTCAGGCTGCCGCGCAGCCCCTCCTCGGGCAGGTCCACCTGCCCGGCCAGGTCCAGGCGAAAGCGGCCGGCGGCATCGGCTTCCACGGTGAAGGAGCGGGCGGCGCTACCGCTGCCCAGGCTGAGGCCGAGGCTGCTGCCGGCAGGTGCCCGGCCCTCGATGCGGTCCAGCACGGGGTCGGGCGCGGCGCTGAGGAGCGGGATCTCCAGCTGCAGGGTGGGCAGGCCCCGCCGCTGCACCTTGAGTTGATCGCCGGGGCGGATCTGGCTGACCATGCCCCCGATGGTGACGGCCGCGCGCCCGTCGCCCAGGAGGTAGTTCCCCCAGGTCAGGCGCGCCAGGCCCTGGTTGTCGGCCGCGGTCGCGGCGCTGTCCACCACCTGGCCGTCGCGGCGCAGCTCGGCGGCGACGGCCAGGCCGGGCAGGGTCTGCAGCTCAAGGCCGGCGCCGTAGAGGTCCAGCTCCACCAGGGCCGTCTGCCCTGGGTCCTGGTCGCCGCGATCCGGCCCCTCGAGAGCCCGATCCTCGACCGGTGCGGCGGGCAGGAGCAGGCGGGGGTCCTGCGCCAGGGCGGGCGGGACCTGGGCCCCGGCAAGGCAGACGAGGGCGGCCGCGGGCCAGAGGGCGCGCAGCCGGAAGCACGAACGGGACACGAGACAACCTCCTGGAAGGGGAACCGCGATACACCCTGGGCGCTGCCGGACGGCTCGCCGGGCGCATGGACAGCTTAGGGAGGCTGCGTCAAGAAGCGATGAAGAGGGGCGAGGGCTTGTATCCCTAGCCCCCCGCCCCGGCGCCGGGGGCGGGGGCGATCTGGATGCGGCCCAGCTCCACCGTGCCGTCCGGGCTGCCGGGCACGGGCAGGCGGGCTCCCGTGCGCCAGTCGTACCAGCCGTGCAGCAGGCGGGCCTCGCCCGGAGCGGCATCGGCGGCCAAGGGCAGGGCGAGGTCCTGCAGGACGGCCTCGCCGGGCCGCCAGGCGTTGCTGGGATGCGAGGAGCCGCCCTCGGGCAGGCCCAGGGGCGGGCCGTCGAACTGGGCGGCGCTGCGACCGTCGGCGGCGATGAGGTGGACGAAGAAGTTGTGGTCCAGGCCGTGGGGCTGCGTCAGGCGCCACAACAGGCGCAGGCGTAGGACCTGCCCAGCCGCCTCGTAGCGCTCCGGCAGCCCCACCCGCTCCAGGCGCAGGAGGCCGCCGAAGTCCGCGGGCCGCGCCTCCAACCCGGCCTCCAGTTCCTCCATGGCCGGCCGGTCGAAGTCGAAGACGATGAGGTTGGGCTCCGCGCCCCGGCCCGTGGCTCTCTCCAGGCGCGCCTCGTGGCGCTCCGCCTGCGGCCAGCGCTCGGCGAAGGCCGCGGCGGCCTCCCCCTCCACGGGGTCGAAGGCATAGCGGGCTCCGCGGTCCCAGGGCTTGGGCGGCAGGATCAGGCCCTGGCCCAGGTCCGGGCTGCCGTCGATGCCGCCACTCAGGTTGAGGAACTGGATCACCGACTGCCGCGCCAGGGCCGGCGACACGTAGAGCGGGCGCGCCTCCGCCGCCAGGGCCTGGCCCCGCTCGACGGCGGCGCCGTTGAAGGCCTCGTAGACCTCGGGCCGGGGGGCGTAGTCCCTGAAGTAGGCCCGCGCGGTGGACAGGGCGCTCCAACCCAGGGTCAGGGCGATGACTGCGGCGCCGAGGGCCCGGCCGCGCCGGCGATCGTCGCCCCCCACCCGCGGGCGCCGACGATCGGCGCCTCGGCCCCGGGCGGGGTCGACGACAGGGCCCGTCGTCCCCCCGTCCCAGTGCCCGGTCTCCAGGCGCACCGCCAGCAGGTCCAAGCCCAGGGCGGGCAGGAGGTAGAGGCTGGGCCAGAGGCCGGTCAGGCGCACGTAGTTGGGCGCCCCCTCGCTCAGCCAGGAGGGCAGGAGGCCCACCAGGGCGGCGGCGCTCACCAGGAGCGCGGCCTCCCGCGCGGCGGAACCGCGCCGGCCCAGCAGCATGGCGGCCAGGACGCCCAGGCCCACGAGGAAGGCGAGGGCCGCGGGCGGCTCGGGGAAGACGGGAAGGCGCTTGATGTTGTGGTACCAGGAGCTGTCGCCGCGGATCAGGGGCATCTGGACCAGACGCCAGCCGTTCTCCAGCAAGGCGGCGAGGGGCCGCCCCTCGTTGACCGCGGGGCTGAGGATGGAAACCTGGTCGGTCCGGTGGCTGAACAGCTCGGGATGGGTGAGAAAGTAATGGCCCAGGGGCAGGCAGAGCAGCCCCGCCAGCCCGAGGCAGAGCGCCAGGGAGCGGGCGACTCGGCGCCGGCGACCGGCGCGGAAGGCCCAGGCGGCGCCGGCCAGAGGGATGAGCGGCAGGAGTCGCCCGGTCAGGTAGGTGTAGGCGCCCAGGGCCAGGAAGAAGCCGGCGGCCAGGGCGGCGGCATCGGGTCCGCGCCACCAGGGGCTGCGCTCGGTCGGGGGGCCGGCCTCCTCGACCTGGCCGGCCCGCATCCAGGCCCAGAGGAGCAGGGCGATGGGCAGGGCCATCAGGCTGGTGCGCAGGGCGTAGCGGCCCTGGGCCACGGGCCAGAAGCCCAGGGCCAGGAAGGCGGCGCTGAGCAGGGCCACCCGGTCCGGCCGCGCCAGGGGCAGGCGGCGCACCCACAGGGCCTGCGCGGCGATGGTGGCCAGGCCGGCCAGGGCGGCGGTCAGGCGCGCCGTGGCGATGCTGGGCCCCAGCAGGGCGAAGAGCCCGGCCATCAGGTAGACGAAGAGCGGCTCCCGGCCGTTGTTGCGCTCCAGGTAGACGGGCCGCGCCCCCTCCGCGATGCGCCAGGCATCCATGGCGTAATGGCCCTCGTCGGTGTGGAAGCCGAAGGGCGGGTCCCCCAGCTGCCACAAGCGCAAGGCGGCCCCCGCCAGCAGGATGGCGCCGAGAGCCAGGGCGAAGCCGTGGCGGCGCAGGCGGGCGAGGGGGAGGGCGGAGGGGCTGCTGGGGTGGGGGCTTGGCATGCGGGGGGCGATTGTAGGGGAAGTGGGGGCGGCAGAGGCAACGTGAGCGAGATTGCGCTGCCATTGGTTAGGCTTCCGATACCGGCTTGGGCAGCTTCACCGGTTGGCTGGCAGGCACCGAAGAATTGTGCTATACCGAAGCCTGCCGATCACCAGACCACCTGAGAGTCGTCATGCCGCGGATCTTCGACAACATCGATCAGTCGCTGCTGCCAGCGTTGCGCGAGACGCTTGCGGTAGCTGAGCGGGCAGATTTCTGTGTCGGCTACCTGAACCTACGCGGCTGGAAGCGTATCGACGATCAGGTGGAGCGGTGGGTGGGCGGAACCGGGCACTGCTGTCGCCTGCTCGTGGGGATGCAAGCTGTGCCCGAGACGGAATTGCGTGCTGCGATGGGGCTCGGCGACC
>WBZV01000222.1_pt1 | contig 38882 bp, 33 predicted proteins | sample 5204221 | NCBI WGS metagenome assembly WBZV01 (sample SAMN12344360, study PRJNA552823) | activated sludge metagenome | biome: Activated sludge suspended growth; feature: Nitrification reactor; material: Wastewater; isolation source: activated sludge from nitrification reactor of wastewater...
CGAGCATTATTGGCATAGCAAAAAAAATTCTTTAAGAAAAAATATAAAATCATGCAACCAAGACTTATTTCAAGCTGCAGAATTAACTTTTCACCCCATCTGCCAAGCTTAATGAATCATGCTATAAATATCACCCCAGTGCATGCAATGCTTGCAACGACTCAACGTCTAGGCGCTCGACAACCGGGTGTAGTGCGACAAGCAGGAAGAGCTGCTGTTGTGCGTCAAACACAGCAGCGACAACAATTGCCGGCCGGAAGACTTACGCATACTGGTCCTGTAGTTGGTAGTGGGGAATCAAGGGGAAATCAAAGTGGAGGTAGTTGGTGGTCTCGATTATGGTCTGGCACTGGGGCTCAATTTTTTGCTCAAAAAAAATTAACTCCTCAACAATTTAAAGATGACTTTGTGTCTATTATTTATAGGACAGGCGAATGGACATTACCAAATGGTAATGCAAGATTTTATAGAAAGTTTTTATTTGATGATAATGATTTGCAAAAAGCAATCAAATTGATTGATGATAACATTGATCTTATAAATCATTCATTTGAGGGGACTTCTTTAACGTGGAACAGAGAAGTTTGGTCATTGAATCCTGCTTATTCGCCATTTGGTCCTGTTAAGCAAACAAATCTTGCTGACATGTTATTTGATGCAATTTTTTGTGGGGATGAGGGCCTGAGAGGTTCTTTTAAACTTTTTGTGGCATCAGAAATGAAAGTAAAATTGGTAGAATTATTTCACTATATGATTGATAAAGGAGCGCGCATAACTCCCGAACTGAAACCTGCATATAATGTAGCATGTCTCGAAATAATGCGGTCTTTAGAGCTAATGTATGAAGGTTATAGTACGTTACGAGATGCAGATTATGAAATAATCGCAGCAGAAAAAATTCTACACAATCTAATTTCAATTTTAGAAAAATTAATGCCTGAATCTGAATATCAGGCTACTTTCAATTCTATAAAACAGAAGCTTGCCTATATAGAGAAACATCGTCAAGAATATAAAGCAAAAAAACAAGATGAGCGTGATAGAGATGATTATATGGATGATAAAAGACGTCAGAAAAGAGACGAATATCGTGCGCGATATGGAGGAATTCCTGGGGACTATGAGGACGAGGATTATGCCAGAAAATATGCGCAATTTAATGAAGCAGAATATCAACAGTGGTTAAAAAACGGAAAAACATTTAAACTACAAGTGTTGAGTCTGGATGATCCAATAGCCGGTCTCATTCAAGCATTGAAATTACCAGAAAATACGACAGAGCGTGAAATGTGGAATAAGTTTAGAACGGTACGTAGGGAAGATCACCCCGATAAAGTGCAACCGTTGATTGATGCCGGAACAATAAGCAAAGAAAAGGGTGAAAAACGCATAGCTTATTATACCGATGTCATGTCAGCATATAATGCTTATAAGGCTGCCCGTAAGACAGAAAGTGATGAATAAACAAAGCAAAGAAGAGAAAGAAAACAAGCAGCAAGTGAATGGTGTAAAAATGAAGGATGTAATGAAAAATATTTATGGAATTGTTTTTCTGTTCTATGCTTAATAAGCAGCATGTTAATACATGTGATGTTTGCAACAGCATGGCGTCGTTTAGGTTTTAGACAACCGGGCAGGGTTCAACAAGTAGGTGGAACAGCAGCCACTCGTTATGCGGCACAACAACAGTTAAAAAGATCTAAAATGTTTGAGATGGACTATTATGTCCGAAAAAGTCTTCATGAAGTAAAGCAATCAGCTGGTCCATTGCTTAAGTCTGGCGTGGTTCTGAGTAATAATGATAAACAGCAGCTGCTTAATGCAATGCGTATATACAAAAGAGAATGCTCTGCGGCGCATGGTTCGACGCGAAACAATGCTGCAAAAGGGAGTAGTTATAAAAGTTTGATGACTGAATAAATATAAGGGTGTTGTTTGTAATTTGTTGCAAACAACACCCTTATTATTTTTTTGAATAAATTATTTATATTTTTTAACGCATTAACAACAAAAAGGGTTTGTTTGTGTGGCTCGAAATGGTTTGCAAGCAAATCCACCTTGTTTTTTGCGAAAAATAAACTGTATATATTTTCATGATAATTAAAAAATAATCCAACATATCCTATTGTTGTTGTTGTTTGTAGTAATAGCGATGTAATCGTATTATCAGAGTTTTTCACACCAAAAAGTAAAGTATTTTTGTGTATGTCAAAAAATTTAAGTTTGTTGACATACAAGCGCATAAAAAATTCTCATCTGTATATGTTTTTTCAAAAACAAAATTCTTGTTTAATGTGTGTATCTTTTGACTGGATCATTCATCATAGTAATTTGTAGTTTTACATTTTCAGGAGTAAGATGTGCACTAGCCATAAAATAAAAAATAAAATATAGTATTTTTTACTTTTTCCATATGGTTATTATAGCAGTTCGGAGAAAAATTCATATACAAAAACTTGTTTTACCGGCAAAGATTGCAGTAGTGTTTTAGAGTACCTGACATACAATAAAGCTGTAAAGTAGTATTTACATGATAAGAAGGAGGGGACGCTAAGAAAAAAAACAAAAAAGAGTGTTTTTCGGAAAACAAGTGTTTTTAAAAGGATGAATAATAATGATAAAACACAAATATATAACAATCTTATTGATGTGCGCTTTTGCGTTACAAGCAGATTCAATATCTTTTGATGTGCGTAATAAAAATATTGGTTTTGACAATAGTCCTAATCCTGATTCAGTAGAATGCTTGTTACAACAAACATTTCCTGGTTTTTCAACAACGTTATATTATAATTCTGCAGTAGAGCCCAGCATTGCAGTTAATCCACAGTTTAAAAATTATGTGATAGCGGCATGGCAGCAAGATAGATTTGATAATGGTGGAGCACTTGATATGGGTATTGCCCGCTCAGAAGATGGGGGTAAAAACTGGATACATTCAACCGTACCATTTCAAAACTGTACTGGTGGATTTATAGAAAGAGTAACCGATTCATGGTTGAGTTATGCAGCAGATGGTTCCCGTGTGTATTTGGTTGTTTTTGGACTTAATGCATCAACGGATCCTAATACTAATAACCAAGAGGGTATTATTGTTACAACGTCTTATGATAATGGTAATACATGGTCTATTCCCCACTTTATATCAGCATCAGATGGATCGTTTGAATCCTCTTTTCCGGTCAATGATAAATGCTCAGTAACTGCTGATCCTTCATTGAATACTTATGCATATGTTGTATGGGATCGTTTTTTAAATCCAGATTCCTTTCATTCCGATACATGGTTTAGCCGAACAACTGATGGTGGAACAACGTGGGAAAATAGCAAAATTATTTACAATCCTTTTTTAGATCCTGGTCTTATTAGCAATGGTATTGAAAATGATTGTCAAACAATTGGTAATATTGTGGTTGGTTTGCCTAATGGAGATTTACTCACTTTTTTGTGCCGTATTTATGCAAATCCAGGAGTAACCGATGAAGAATATCTTGCTGATCAATTTCCCTATCAGTTTACCACGTTTGATCTTGCAGTCGTTCGCTCAACAGACAAAGGTGATACTTGGGATACGCAAGCGACACAAATTATGGTATTAGATGGCAATCTTGATTTCACCTGCGGATATAATATTGAAGGTGGGGAAATTCAGTCAGGTAATGGTGAATTATTGCGCACTGGTTCTCCAGGTCTTTTTTCTGTGGCAGTTAATCCTAAAAATGGTTATTTATATGTAGTTGTTGAAGACAATCAATTTGACCCTGTTCGACAATTACCGCAAATAGTGCTCGTTACATCGCGTGATGGTGGCAACACCTGGTCTGATCCTGTTAAAGTAAGCAGAACTCCAGTTAATGCGCCAAATCCTCAAGCGATTTGTCCATCTGTGGCGGTTAATAAACATGGTCATGTTGGTGTGTTGTATCATGATTTTCGTAAAAGTCACACAGCGTGTACTGATAACACAAAAACAAATACATGGTTTGCACTGTATGAAGAAGTTAAAAACCCGAATGGCGGTAGCACTGGTGTTGGATTAAATTTCAAAAAAGAAGTGCGTGTATCAGAGCACTCCTATATTATTGAAAACGGACCTGAGACGGGTCAAGGTGTTATGACGAACGGTGATTACAATAGTCTTGTGGTTCGTAAAGATGATTTTCATGCTTTGTATGTGCAATCTCATCATGGTCCATTCGAACCAGCGCAAACGCTTCTTGATGACATAGATACAACGGGAATTTTAGTTTTAGATAATAACAAACGAACATCGCCGTTCTTTAGCAAAATTGATGCATAACTAGTATCTAATTAATGAAAAAAGATGAGTATTGAATTGTTCTCATCTTTTTTCATTTTTGGTTACATAACAATTAAGATTATACAGAGCAACTTCATAATCAGGGCGAGCTTCTATGGCTTTTAATGCAGCCCATTCACCGATTTCAAATTCGCCGCAATACCACGCGCACCGTGTTAATAATTCATAGCGATAATAATCATATGCATATTTTTGCACAAATAACTTATCCTGGCAAGGATAAGGAAGTAGGCACGCCCTATGAGCATATATAAAAGCAAGAGACATATTTTCTTGATTGACATAATATGATGCAATACTGATAAGCGGCTCTGCGCGATGAGGTCTCATTTCATATGCTTTTAAATAATATTTAAGCGCGGAATGCCAGGTATATTTTTTGTTGATATATGATAACTTTTCAATAGTTTGCGCCAAGCGATAATATGCCGTGTGATCTTCTTCTGGCCAACCAATTTGTTTTATTCGTTTTTTATACAAAAAATATGCAGTTTCAAGGTCACCCAAATCTTCGCATGTGCGTGCTAAATAAAATAAAGTACGCGTTGATGATGGATTAGCATGATATTCTTTAAAGAGAATGTCGCGGTCTCTTATAAAGCGTGCTTGACTTTTTTCAATACCAGTTTTTTTCGGTAACCAGTTAAAATAGATGTCTTCGGGTACTTTTACCGGTGATACTTCATCGATAGATTCATGAACTGTCCCTTTAAAGTGTACACTGCAATTACAACGAATGAGGCGTCCTACGTAAAGATCAGTATAATCATTGAGTAAACGAATGAAATATGATGAGTATGTGTCTCTATTTTCCAGGCAGCTAGTGCAGTAGGCAAGCAATTTTTTTGCATCATTAATATACCATTCTGCATCAAGCATTATGATAAATGCCGCGCAAGGAAAATAGTGATGTGCACGTTCAAGAGCTCTGTTACGTGAAGTGGCAAAGTCAACAAACGGTTCTTGTTCAATATATCCGCGTAAAATATTATTTTTTTCAAAAAAATATTTTACTTTTTGTACTGTATTATCTGTTGAACCGGTGTCAAAAACAAAAAAAGTATCAATACCACCATCTACAAATGGTTGCAAAGTTTCTTGAATGACCGATTCTTCGTTTTTGACCATTATAACGGGAACCAGAATAGGATTATACGTTTGGCCTTCTAATGGTAGGCAGCAAGTAATACTTACAATGAGAAGGCCAAAAAACAAAGGAAATATTTTTTGTGCGGTATTCATGTGTTTATATCACAGTGGGGCATCAATTGCAAATATATGGACTGTTACTGAGAGATTAGGAGCTTCATTAACAACTCCGGAAGTTGTTACCTTGTAGACCGTTATAACACAATCGGTGTTACTACTAGCAGAAATTTCAGCAACATATGTTTCTGTTGTGGGGTGAGGGGCATTTGGTTGTACTGACACTTGGATGTTAGGAGCCTGAGTAAATAAATTACTTGGATGCGTAAAGGTAAGACCTCCTGTGGTGTATGTTTGTCTATCTCCGTAAAATGATAATTCCGAACGCGTTGTAGTGTTGGTATCTACTTCAATTCTTTCAATACAACCACAGGCCATTTGTCCAAAGCATGCAGGTGATATTACTAATGTATAAACAATAATTATAGCACTAAAATATTTCATTTATTTTCCTTTTTTACTCAAGTGAGCATACTCGTGTGTATTTTATTGCAAGCACTGCAAGGTATATGTTCTTATTGTATTCTGTGCCTGAGGTAGGAGCTATTCTTGTTAATGCAAAATACCCCCAATTATTACCTGTTATTTTTGTTCCATCTAATTTTACACTTGTAACAATATGATTCAAGTTTTGTTGAGTTCCCGATGAACCAGTAGGTTCACTTATAGTAAAATTACCGGTTGTTAAGGTTTCTGAAAATCCTGTTGCTGGAGCAGTTGATCCTATTTCCTGTGGTGATTTTGCATAATCTGTTTGTATTTGCAGATTTGCCAGAGTACCAGAACTCCCTGAAATTTTATTGATAAATAAATGAATATCGAGGATAATTGTACTTGCCGTATCGATATCTTGTGGTATTGCAAATTGGACAGAAATTGGTTTCTGAGGTTCTTCGCTTCGAGATAGTATCCAGGCATTAATGGCAGGAGTTGACGAAACCGTTCCAAAGACCTTATTAAACGTTATGTTCGGATTGCCGCCTCTGTCATTTGACATTTGAAATGCGTTCAAAAATAGTTGACCATTGCCACAACCACCGGTTGCACCTGTTGCCCCAGTTGGGCCAGTCGGTCCGGTATTTCCTGTTGCTCCAGTTGGACCAGTCGGTCCAGTATTTCCTGTTGCCCCAGTTGGGCCAGTCGGTCCGGTATTTCCTGTTGCTCCAGTTGGACCAGTCGGTCCGGTATTTCCTGTTGCTCCAGTTGGACCAGTCGGTCCAGTATTTCCTGTTGCTCCAGTTGGACCAGTCGGTCCAGTATTTCCTGTTGCTCCAGTTGGGCCAGTCGGTCCGGTATTTCCTGTTGCTCCAGTTGGGCCAGTCGGTCCGGTATTTCCTGTTGCTCCAGTTGGGCCAGTCGGTCCAGTATTTCCTGTTGCCCCAGTTGGGCCAGTCGATCCGGTATTTCCTGTTGCTCCAGTTGGGCCAGTCGGTCCAGTATTTCCTGTTGCTCCAGTTGGGCCAGTCGGTCCGGTGGCACCAGTGGGTCCTGTTGCACCTTTATGTCCACGTTTTCCACGCTTGCCTTCTTTGCAGCAAGGATCAATTATGCATGGTTTATGATGATCGTTCGCAAGAGTGTGTTGTTTACATATGTTAGACAATACAAGCATATCAGCCAATGCTTTGTGATATGCGGATCGGTCACTAGACAATAGCTGTTCGCTGTTTAAACATAAAAATATGAACAACAAGAATGGATATTGATTAAAAAAATTCATCACTTTTCTCCCATTTTACTCTATTACGATGTATAACACATTTTAATGATATGTGCAAAAACTATAAGATTTTTAATTTTTTATTGCCTTTTACAATAATTGTAATACTATTGTAAACAGATGTATTTGTTCTATCAATTGTATTTAAGGAACGATAGTGTCTTTTGTCAGTTTTACTCTATTCTTTTCCTTTGTGCCTCTTATTATAATGATTACATGCGGATAAGTGAAACGGTTTTTACTTATCCGCTCATCTTATATTTTTTTACCAACGATTTGATTTATTGTGCTTGTTGAATGTATATATTTTAAGGACTACTCATGTCAGAACAAGAAAACCAGAAAAAAAATTTTAAAGATACGTTAAATTTGCCCCATACAGATTTTCCTATTCGTGCTGATTATAAAAAGGAAGATGTTGTGTTGTTGCAGCGTTGGGAACAAGACAATATTTATCAAAAAACATTTGATCAGAATAAAGGCAAAGAAAAATTTATTTTGCATGATGGTCCCCCGTATGCTAACGGTCATTTGCATAGTGGGCATGCATATAACAAAATACTCAAAGATATTGTGTGCAAATTCCAGCGTATGATGGGGAAACATGTGCCAGTCACACCAGGATGGGATTGCCATGGTTTGCCGATTGAATTTGCGGTAAAAAAAGAACAGGCAACATTAACAGGAGCTGCATTAAAAAAAGAAAGTAGAGAATACGCACGTAAATGGATTGCAATTCAAAAATATGAATTTAAGCAACTTGGCGTGATGATGAATTGGGATAAACCATACACAACGATGGATTTTGGCTATGAAAGTGCAATTTTAAAAGCTTTTGGCGTGTTTGTTGAAGCGGGGTATATTGAACGCAAAAATAAGACTGTTCCCTGGTGTCCTTCATGTCAAACGGTTTTGGCTTCAGCAGAAATAGAATATCATGACCGCAAAGACCCTTCAATTTATGTATTATTTACGTTACATGATACAACAACTCAGTACATGTTTCCACACTTGCATGATAAACCAATAAGTTTGTTAGTTTGGACAACAACGCCGTGGACTTTGCCACTTAATAAAGCGGTTTTATTAAAACCTCATACTCAGTACGTCATATGTGATGTCGGTAATAATTATGTTATTGTTGGAGCAACATTGATTGATAAAGTGATGGCAACCTGCGGTTTTGAAAAAAATATAGTAGCAGAGTGTAATGCGCGTGATTTTGTTGCATGTTCGGCTATGACAAAACATCCGTTGATTGAATATATGAACGTACCGGTGCTGACTGACGATTCCGTGTTAGTTGACGACGGTACTGCATGCGTTCACAGTGCTCCTGGAGCAGGTCCTGTTGATTATGAAGTAGGGATTAAACATAATTTAGAGATTTATTCACCAATTACTGCAGATGGAAAATATACAGCAGATATTCAGCCACGAGAACTTGCGGGTATGTCTGTTACTGATGGACAGGGGTGGGTAATAACTAAACTTTTACAAAATAATACATTATTTTTTAAAAGTTCTATAAAACATTCGTATCCGCATTGTTGGCGTTGTCGAGGTGGATTAATTTTCCGTGCAACAAAACAGTGGTTTTGTGATTTATCTCACAATAATGTAAAAGATAGAGCCCTTAGCGTGATACCAGAAATCACTATGATCCCAGAAGGTTCACATAACCGTTTTGAAGCGACTCTGGAAGGTCGTTTAGAGTGGTGCTTGTCGCGGCAGCGTGAGTGGGGTGTGCCAATTCCGGCGTTATTATGTATGGACTGTGATCATCCATATACAAATAAAGATTTTATTGTATCTATTGCGCAGCATATTGCAAAAGAGGGCATAGAATATTGGGATACTGTTACGGTTAACGCAGTTACTCCAAAAAATCTAACTTGTGCGCAGTGTGGTAGCGGGAAATTTAAAAAAGAAACAGATATTCTGGATGTTTGGTTTGAGTCTGGTGTAAGTCATTACGCAGTACTAGTGCATAATGCTGATCTGTCATATCCTGCGGATATGTATTTAGAAGGCAAGGATCAGCACCGTGCGTGGTTTCAAAGTTCATTACTAACGAGTATGATTTTAGAAGAAAAACCGTGTATGCGTAACATTGTGACGCATGGTTTTACTGTTGATGAGCGCGGTCGCAAAATGTCTAAATCTTTGGGTAATGTTGTTTCTCCTGAGCAAATGATAGAGCGTCTTGGTACCGATGGATTACGTCTATGGGCATCAAGCATAGATCTTACAGGAGATGCTGTTGTTTCTGATATTTTACTTAAAAATGTTCAAGAAGTGCTGAGAAAAATTCGTAACACGTGTCGTTTTTTACTTTCAAATATCAATGACTTTGATATACAAAATGATGCTGTTTCTCTTGAAAAAATGCAGACAATAGATAAATATGCATTACAGGAATTGTTTGAGGTATACGAAAGTATTATGCATTCATATCAGGACTATAATTTTACGCGCGTGTTTCACCTTCTTGGTACGTATTGCGCGGTCAATTTGAGTTCTTTTTATTTAGATATTATTAAAGACAGATTATATGTTGAAAAAAAAGATGGACATGCGCGACGATCAGCGCAAACAGTTTGTTTTATTATTTTGGATACCTTAACTAAATTAATGGCGCCAATACTTTCATTTACTGCAGAGCAGGTGTCTGACCATTATCAAAAAAATAAAATTGAATCTATCCATTTACAGCAATTTTCTGATTTAGAAAGTGTTTGGAGGCAATTGCTTCCTGGTCTGAATGATAATGATGCTAAAGCTATGTATATTCAACAGCTAAGAAATTATGAAGAAAATTGGATTATTCTTAAAGAGATTCGTTCTGCCTTATTAAAAGCGATCGAACTAGAGCGTGAAAAAAAAGCCATAAAGCATTCATTAGAAGCACACATTACAATGTACATTGAGCCATCGATTTTAGATTCTTTGTGCAAGCAATTAATAAAAAATAAAGAGAATAATGAAGAGTTTTTTAAGGAATTGTTAATTGTTTCGCAAGTGACTATTAACTGTTGTACACCAGAAGATAGTGACAAGCTATATGAAACAAATTTTAAGGGACTTTGGGTCCATGTGCAACATGCAGATGGTACAAAATGTCCTCGTTGCTGGCAGTGGAGTGTAACAAATCATGTTGATAATTTGTGTGATCGGTGTGCTGCGATAGTAAAATAAAATGAGAAGGGTGCGCAGTAAATTTTTACAGCGCATCCTTTTTGTGTTTTGCGGTTTTTAGTCGATTGTCAAATCAGCTTCAAATGGTGTTGTTGGCGACCACTGCATATAACCTTGTGTTTGCTGTGATGGTCGCACATTAATTTGTATCAGTTTTGGTTCTTTACCGGTTCCTCTTTCAATTCACTTTCCTTATGTGGTTTATTAAATAAAATATTTATTCCTATTTGATTATGACAAATAAGACTAAAGAATATCAATCATTTGGTTAAAAAAGACAGAAAATTAGAGAAGGGGAGCGCAGCTCCCCCTCTATTATGCTATTGAGTGGTAGGTAAGAAAAGCATGGAATCCTTAGGAGAAGTGTTGCGTAACTCTAAATCTACTTCATAAGAAGTTAATGGAGTTGGTTTCCATGATTGTTCTGTTTGTTTAGATTGACGTAGATTAAGTTGAAAGAAGCTTGTGTCTTGTATATTTTTAGCAATATCACCTTTTTGCTTAAGCATATTTTCGCGTAAAGCACTAAGCGCACCGTATAGCGTCTGATACCTTGCTACTTTGGAACAAGACTTAACGCAGAATGCTTGTATTGCATTATTTTTTGTGTAATATTGCAATATAATGTTTTCGATGTTATTGTTGTTATCATATCTTAATAAAACAGTACCAAAAGTACTATGTGTTTCATCCTTCTTTATAATTTTACTTACATTGTCATCGCAGCTTGCAGCATCTACGTTTCCTGTGGCTATATGCTCTTTGGTATATATAACATCGTCATATTCATTATGGAGTACAAGAGGTAATAGTCTTACTAAGTTACCAGATTTAGCAAGTTGTTCACGAAGAAATTTTATTTGCGCGCTGATTTGTCCCTTTGAATTGTATTTCGGAGTTACATTAAGATCAACAGTAATGATTTGAGATGTCGTCAATCCAGAAGGGCCTCCTAATCCAACAACAATTTCAATATCTTTAATGGCTTTCCCTGTATCTAAAGTAGGCAAATTATCTCTCAGAATTGCTTTAAAGTAAGAAATGTCATTGTAGGAGATTGTTTTTGATAAACCATTGTCCATTATTATACAAAAAGATTCTATTTGGTTAGAATCTTGCGGATCATTTTCTAAGGTTATATATTCAATTTTACCATCTTGACCATAGTGCCATTGCGTAGTTTTATTTCTCTAGTGATGGTCTGCTGTTTTGTCACAGTGGTTGGTGCAACTGTTGTAGTGGTGGTTATCGTTGAAGAAGGAGCTACGTGTGGTGACTGTGTCGATATTAATTCTTTATCGGATTCTTTTGTAATTTGTGCAAACTCATGGGCGAACGACTTCTCCTTAGGCGGTTTAAAAAATTCGGGATTTTTTTGTTCTAATTCTGCTTGTCTCTCTTGTGCTGGTATTTCTATTTGTTCTTTTTTGCTACTAGATTCTGATATTTTTTCTGCGAAGCGATCCGTAGGTTGTGGTTGTCCTATATCAGCGAATTGAGCAGGTTGCTGTCCGAGAAGGGTTCTTTTTGCTTCACCCTCTTTTTCATCTTTGGGAGTTTTAGGCGTAACTCGTTTTATTTCTTTTTCTCCTGGAGAGCTATAATATATTTTATAACCTGCAACAGCAAGTGCACCAGCTACGGCAAAAAAAAGGGCCACTTGTGCTTCTTTGCTCAGCGATTTAATTGATCCAGCCATTGATCCAAAAGCTCTTCCTGCATGTCCAGTAACTCCTTGAACGAATGCGCTTCCATAATCTCTAAATGATTGTAACGCAGATGAAGCTGATGGAACATAAGAATACCACCCCTGGCTTTGAGAGCATAAGTTTATTTGGGGCGATAAGAAGATCAAGGCGGATAGAATAAGTGAAATATTATTTTTTTTCATAGCAATCCTGTGTCTTTTTTACAATATTCAAAACTATTCTATTTGATTATATAGAAATAAAAAGGGGGTAGTCAATAAAACGACCTGCTTATTTATGAGTAATAGCAGGTCGTTTTATTATATTTCTTATTATTTTATTCATTCAGCTGAAGAAGGAACAGAAGGAATAATAGGTGTTTCTATTATTGGAGGCGTTGGTATAAGAGGTATTATAGTAGACGAATCTTTTACTTTCATCTTATCTATTTCACTGGAAAACTTACTTATTTCTTCAGATAAATCCGCTAACGATACACGTGTTTTAATGCTTTCTTTTAAGTTTTGTATTATTTCAGAAGGACTTACTTCTGTTTTCTTGACTTTGTTTAAAACAGAATCATCCGCATTCATGTACGCCCATTGTTTTTCCGGAGTCATTTTTGGTGTAATATCTTTAAATTTAATTTTAGTAAAAGCATTTTTAAGATTTGTAATGGTAATCATAGCTGCTTCTATGGATGCAGAAAACGACCTTTTATAGTATTCCTGTGTAGCGCTACTTGTTTTGAGAATCATTGAGTTGAGAGTTTCCATTTCTGGCATTAAATCATGCAATTTTTTGTATACCGTAGCAATTTCATTTGCAAGATCTGTGTTTACTGGATCAGCGCTTTCTTCTCCTATGATATGCTTGTCAAGACGTTCAAACAAATCATCCTCTTTGATAATTTTAGCAATTTCTTCAACGCTTGTTTCAATACTTTTAATAAGTTTTTTAATCATGGGATTTTTTTGTATAGCGCTTGTGCCTGTAGTTACGGGAGTTAGTTTAGTTTCGTTTTGTGCTGCACCTTCTCCTCCACCTACGCCAGCTCCAGCGCCGCTGATGCCGCCTCCCATGCGACCACCCCCGCCTCCGCCTTTACCTGAACTTTCTCCAAATCCACCGCCATAATCACCGCCGCCGTAATATCCACCGCCGTAATCACCGCCGCCGTAATATCCACCGCCATAGTTGTCATAACCATAGTCACCATAGCCGCCGTAACTTGGTTCATATCCATAACCACCACCTTCAGCAGACACTCCGGCAGTCGTTGCAGCAATGGGAGTTTTTTGACGTTTTGCAGCTTCGCCAGCTCTTTTTTCAGCAGCTTCTTCCGCTTCACGAGCTTTTTCAGCCTTAGGAGCATATTTTTCAATAAGAGCGTCGAGTGCTTTTGGTATTTGTAGCATATACAATGCTTCTGTAAAATGTTGCAGACTATTTTTGATGGCAGTTTTTGCTTGATTGCTTAGTTTTTTAATATCAAGTTCTGCTATTTCTATCTGAGGAACAGAGGCGTTCAAATTTGTTTGTAGCTGAATAAGGTTATTTAACGTTCCTTCATCGCTTATAAGATCTGCAATATATTTATATTCTTGAGTGGTAAGATCTTTGTCTTCTATTTTGTATAATTGTTGAACAAATTTTTCTATTTCTATTTTGAGAGTTTCCCATGTTGCGCCGCTCTGCCAGTAAGAAATAGAGCCCTTTTTTGCCCAACTATTAATATTTTTTTCTGTTTCTAGCGAACTTGTAATTTGCACCAAGAAAATATTTGTTTGTCTAATAATATCATTGAGTATTTTAATGACATTTTCGACTTTTTTCTTTTGTTCACTCGTTAGTGCAGGAGTTTCTATTGGGGTAGGCTGATGTACTGGAGTATATGCTTCGGGAGAATACGCGGAAGGTTCTTCAGTAAACATTTCATTTAAAAATGATTCGAATTCTTCTTCACTCATACTATCAAACATTTTGACAGTGTCTTCAACCATTCGATTAAATTCTGCTTGTTCATCTGCAGGTAAACTTGATATATATTCTTCTATTGCTTTGTTTGCTTCTTCCAGTTCCTGTTGAATATTTTGCATTTGACCAGGATCAAAACAGAACGTAAATGATGGGGTTATAAAAAAGGTAAAAATCCAAAAAAATAATATGTTTTTTATTGATGTCATAGCTTTATCCTTAATTGTATTGCTTTATTTTTTTTATTCTCGTTACAGTTTACATGAGTTTTGAATTCAAAACTATCTTCTTTTTACAAGGATGCCACAATAAATGACCGTCAAAAATGGGTTTTTGTTGGTAGAAGCGCTGCTGGGATTATGTTTTACGTCATTATTGTTTTGTATAATAACGTATTATATAGGAAATATAAAAAATATACAGCAAGAAACACTTTCGCGATTAGAGATGCTTCTTATTGCAAGAAACGCGGTAGAAAGAGCAATTGTTTTTCAGGAAAGCGGCAGCCCAATCATTGCAGACAATAAATACTCACTTATGTTTACGGATAAAAAAATAGTTGATAACTTTTCTCGTGTGTGCACTATGGCTGTAGAAAAAAATGATCAAAAAAGCAAAAAATCTCTTTCTTTGTGTGTTTATAAGCGGAGTGATGGGCGATGAAGATCCATAATAATGGCTTTTCGTTGCTATCCTTTTTGCTTTATTTGATATGTAGCATCACTATTTTAAGCGCCGTTTTTTATGGCATTACTCATACTGTTTTGCCCTTAATTCATGCTACACGAGAATATAAAATGCTTGTTAGTATGCATATTGCTCTTGATGCATTTGTTGATGACGTAAGAAAATCGCACGTAAAGAACTTTACCGTTGTAACGCCTGACTACATTATCTGGAACAATGGAGCAGTTGATGTTTGTTGGGGGTATGAAAATGGTCGATTTGAACGCATTCAGGGTGTTTATAAAAATGGTCGTTGGGAAAAAAGAAGAACAAGCGTTGTGGGCCTTTCTGTGGCATCTGTTCTGTTTCATTATGATTATAAAGAGGGTCGCATTGCAGGTGTTGAATGTAGTTTGTGTGGAAAGGGTTCAACTGCAAAGAATATAGCTGGTTATGTGGCGGTGCGTTCATAGGAGTGTACATGCTCAAAAAAGGATCGTTGTTTTTTACGTTATTCTTGATTTTGATGATAACAGGGGCTTTGTTATATATCATTGTTAGATCTTCATCATATCTTATTTCACTCGTGCGAGAGCGAGAAGTCAGCGAAAAACACTATTACATGGCATATGCTCTAGAATCTTTTGTTAAACATCACTACAAGGAGCAATGCGATAAACATGCGGGAGACAAAACCATGATTTTTAAAGGCATGTGGCCTGATGAGCAGAGTGGTTATAGGGGGTATGTTTGGACTGAAACAAAAAAGGGTCTGAAAAAGTTGTATGTTCAGATAAAAAGTGATCATAAAGAAGTAGCGCTGCTTGTCTCTCAGTTATGAAAACTAGTACATTCTCAAGTCTTTTTTTTTGAGGTATAATAAAAGTGAATTGATACAGTTATAAAAACACTCTTCATCAAAGGAGTACCACAGTGGAAGTTTATTTGCGTAAAAATATTGAAAAGATCGGTCTAGAGGGCGAAATTATTAAAGTTGGCGATGGATTTGCGCGTAATTTTCTCATTCCTCAGGGATTGGCTATTGAAGTAACTACTCATAATAGAGGGCACTTAGAATCAAAAATGCGTAAAGTTGCCTATCGTAAAGAAGTTATTGCAACAGAAACGTCAATGCTTGCAAATCAGATTGGTGAAATGACGATTGTATTAAAACGTAAAATGCATGACAATGGTCAGCTGTACGGTTCAATTAACGCTTCAGAAATTGTTGAAGCTCTTGCTGAAAAAGGTGTCAGTATATCAAAAGGTCAGGTAGAAATTGAAAAATCTATCAAATCTAAAGGTACTTTTAAAGTTGTAATTAAATTAACATCACGTTTAAGATCAGGCTTAACGGTGGTTATTGTATCTGAATAGTGAGCGTATAGAGTATATGACCAATAAAAGCTCTCATTATAATAATTTTCCTCAAAAAAAGCAAAATGTAGAGGGTATTCTTGGTAAAACATTGCCCGCGCACATAGATGCGGAAAAAGCGGTGCTTGGGGCGCTGTTGTTAAATGACGAATATGTCCAAAACATTGCAGAAATTATTGTTCCAGATGATTTTTATAGTCCAGCGCATAAGTTTATTTTTCAGGTGATTGTTGATTTGAATCAACAACACAAGCGCATTGACATAGTTACGCTACAAAATGAGTTAACTAAACGAAATCAATTGGATACAATTGGGGGAATTATTTATCTTGTTACTCTACAGGAAGATATTCCTTCCGTAGGATTGATAGAACAGCATGCTCATATCATAAAAGAAAAATCAGTTTTACGTCAGCTTATTAGTTCGGCAGCCGGTATAATTACCAATTGTTACAGTCAAGATGAGTCGGGCATCGACAGCGTTCTTGATGATGCAGAAAAAACTATTTTTAATATTGCCAATAAACGATCAAGTAATAATTTTGTTCAACTTGATATTTGGTTAAAAAAAACATTTCAACATCTTTCTGATATCAAAAGTCATACTAAGGGTATAACGGGTGTGCCATCTGGCTTTCAACAGCTTGATCAGATGACTTCTGGATTTCAGAATAGTGATTTTATAGTGTTGGCAGCACGACCGTCCATGGGCAAGACCGCGCTAGCGTTATGTATTGCTCTTGAAGCTGCTCGCAGTGGGGTTTCTACCGGTATATTTTCTCTTGAAATGTCGGCAGAGCAATTAACGCTACGTCTTCTGTCAGCCGAATCTGGGATAGGGCACTATAATATTAGAAATGCAACAATATCGTCAGATGAATGGGTTGATTTGACAAATGTTGCTGCGCATTTAGCAGAATTAAAAATTTTTATCGATGATACAGCTATGCTTAACATCATGGACTTGCGCACAAAGGCGCGTAAATTAAAAGTTGAGCATGGATTGCAGTTTTTAATAATTGATTACTTGCAGCTGCTTCATTCTAATAAAAAACATGAAAATCGTCATCAGGAAGTTTCTGATATATCGCGCTCACTTAAGGCTTTGGCCAAAGAATTAAATATTCCTATCGTTGCATTGTCACAGCTTTCACGAGCGGTTGATAGTCGCATGGACAAAAGGCCGATGTTGTCAGATCTGCGTGAATCAGGCGCAATAGAACAGGATGCGGATGTTATCATGTTTCTTTACCGGGATGTTGTTTATAATCCAGAGACTGAAAATCCTGGTCTGTCAGAATTGATTATTGGAAAACAGAGAAATGGTCCAACAGGGACGCTTTATATGAATTACGTGAGAGAAATTACAAAATTTGAAGATACAGCGGAATTTGAATAGGAATCATTTAATCTAATTGTACAAGGGGACGCACAATGATGGCAGGTAAGCTTTTTCCAAGAAAAGATGAAATTATTTTAAGTACCGTTACTGCCTTAATTATAGGTGGGCTGATTTATCAGGGAATATCATCGTTGTGTGTTACAAAAGAACATGCAATTTTTCAAAAAGAGAATGTGGTAGTTTCAAAGAGGTAGACAAAGCATTGATTGAGTAATGAAGTAAAATAAAAAGGAATGGCGTGGTAATATTAGGTATAGATCCAGGTTTTCGTTTTGCTGGTTTTGGTATTTTAAAGAAAGAAGGGCGACAAGCCCTTCTTCTTGATTATGGCTATCTTGGTATGTCCTCATCTGAAAGTCTTATTGAACGCATTGGTCAATTTCATCATTTTTTCGAAACAAAAATTACTCAATGGCATGTAACGACAATAGCATTAGAAACTCCTTTTCTGGGAAAAAATGCACAAAATTTTTTAAAATTAGGATATTTGCGAGGCATTGTTTATTTGTTAGCTCATAAATATAGTATTACAGTAAAAGAATTTGCTCCTTGCGAAGTTAAGCAATCGGTTACTGGTTATGGAGGCGCAACAAAAGATCAAATAGCTCGTGTTATTTTACAATTATTTCCAGGAATGGAATTGCCAAAAAAAGAAGATGTTACCGATGCTGTAGCGGTAACTTTATGCGGTCTGTGGTCCCATCAACTTAACTCATCATCTAAAGTATAGTTTTTTTGTATCAAAACAATATATAAGACTATGGTAGCATAATTTATTTTTGTATTCATTTTTTTATCTTGCATTGAGAATACAATTTGACAAAAGTAATAAATATATTTAAGAAGATTCAAAGTATGTTTCATAAAAAAAGAGGGTTCTGTTATGAATGATGTGCGGTCAAGGCTCGGTAGAGATATATTATTTTCTTTGTTCATTTTATCGCCTCAGATATTGCTTTCTGCGCCACGGGTTGAAGTACAGTTAACGGAAGAAGAGTTAGTTGAGGTTATTAATAATGCAACTACTGATTATGTTAATCTTGATGAAAAATCAAACGAACTTTCTGATGTTATAGGATTATTAAGTAGGTTTGATAAAAATGATAATTCATTATTATATGGTTTGAAAGATCACATTAACCACGGGTATGCTATTGGAGAGTATGGGGCCGTTGTACAGGCTCTTGAATACGCCGAAGCTCTTTTACATGACAATTATAACAACCTTGATAAAAAGACAGCAAAGAACATTGCAAAAAAATTAAACAGTATTATTGATTGCGTTATCAATAAAGATTTGATCGTTAATGCTAAAACAATATCATTTACTGCATCACCATTGAAAGATAAGAAAGATCCTTGCCATGATTCATCTGATACAATAGTATTTAATGAAGATGTTGAATGCAAAAAAAACTTAATTGTAAAGAAAAAGACTCGCCTTCATGAATGCATAAAAGCATATGGAAAGGCACGTTTTAAAGATGATGTTATTTTTGAAGAAGATGTAAAATTTGAAGATGAAGTAAAATTTGAAGATAAAGTAGAATTTGATGATCACGTTAAGTTTAAAGAAGATGTAAAGTTTGAAGATGAAGTTGAATTTGAAGATGACGTTAAATTCAAAGAAGATGTTAAATTCGAAGATGAAGTTGAATTTGAAGATAAGGTCAAATTTGAAGATAACGTTAAATTTGAAAAAAATGTTAAAATTAAAGGCAATCTTGTTGTAAAAGAAACAACAAGTTTAAATGATGCTATTATTGAAAATCTCTCTGTCAATGAGGCGTTTGCTCAAGACTTGTCAGTTATAGATCTATCTGCAACAAATGCAACGATTGATAATTTAACGGTAAATAATTGTATAGATAATTTGTGTATAATTAATTTGTCAGTAGTAGATGCAACAGTGAGTGGAACATTATCTGTTAATGATGCAATTATTGGTGATGCGACAATCACAACACTATCAGTGACAGATGAAGTAGTAGAAAATCTAACGGTTATTAATTGCATAGATGACTTGTGCGTAATAGATTTGTCAGTAGTAGACGCAACAGTGAGTGGAACATTATCTGTTAATGATGCAATTATTGGTGATGCGACAATCACAACACTATCAGTGACAGATGAAGTAGTACAAAATCTAACGGTTATTAATTGCATAGATGATTTATGCGTACTAGATTTGTCAGTAGTAGACGCAACAGTGAGTGGAACATTATCTGTTAATGATGCAATTATTGGTGATGCGACAATCACAACACTATCAGTGACAGATGAAGTAGTACAAAATCTAACAGTTATTAACTGTATGGATGATTTGTGTGTAATAGATTTTTCTGCACTTGATGCATCTATTAATCATCTTTCAGCGATGGATGCTATTATCGATATGGCGACTATTAATATATTATCAGCTACTGATATTGTCATTCCAAGTATAGAAATAGGATGCGATTTAACAGTGGGATGTAATATTTCTATGGTTGATTCAACAGATTCTGGACATGGTAATATTATTAAAGATGGAGCACGCTGGATTCACAACTATCCTGGCAGTGGTACGGGTAACGTTTACATGGGTCTTAATGCAGGTAACTTTACTGGTATTGGGGCGCAAAATGTTGGTATTGGTTGGAATTCTCTGATATCAAATATAACAGGAAATCAAAATAGTGCGCTTGGTGGGTTTACATTAACGAGTAATGATATTGGTTCAAGAAATACTGCACTTGGTTATCAAACTTTAGGAAGCAATACTAATGGAAATGAGAACACTGCAGTTGGCGGTTTTGCATTAACAAGTAATACCACAGGGTTAGGTAACACTGGTCTTGGATTTAATTCTGGAATGAACTTAGATGGTGGCGATAATAACGTACTTGTGGGAAATAGGGCCGGTATAAATCTTGCTACTGGTAGTTCAAATATTATGATGGGCTATAATGCAGGTCTTAATTTAGTTACCGGTACAAGTAATATTTACATTGGCAATGCTGGTACTAACCCAGAATCAGGTATTATTAGGATTGGTACGCCAGCAACGCACACTAAAGCATTTGTGCAAGGTATATTTGGCGCAACAGTTGGTGGTACGGGTATTCCAGTAAATGTCGATGCTGCAGGACAATTAGGAACGGTGGTTTCCTCTGCGGTATTTAAAACCAGAATTAATAAATTAAAACAGGGAGACTCTGAAAGAATTTATGATTTAGAACCAGTGACTTTTGTTTACAAAGAAGATGCTTCACAAACAAAACAATATGGATTTATTGCTGAGCAAGTTGCGCAAGTTCTTCCTGAATTGGTTGTTAATGATGCCGAAGGCAAACCATTTACTGTTCGCTATCAATTATTGCCAATCTTACTGCTTAATGAAATACAGCGTTTGAATTATATTGCGCAAGAGCAGGAAATAAGCATTGATGCTCTTAAAAAAGATAATCAAAGACTTGGTGAAATGTTACACACCATTCTTGATCGTCTTGGTGATGCATAAGAGCGATAGAGAAAAATAGTAAAATAGGCGTTATGTTTTCATAACGCCTATTTTGTTGTGTACCCTTCGTTTATTAATTGACTTAATTCTTATGGTTTTGGTAAGAAAATAAAGATTTTTCATTTACGTAATGTGTTTAAAAAGAGGGTGAATATGAGCAAATTGAAGCTGTTTTCTTATCATTTATTATTTTTTTCTTGTATCATTTTTTCTTACGGTATGTGTTTGGAAGAAGATACTATAAATATTTTTATGTCCACTATTGAATATGACGAAATCATGCGCAATAAGGATCAAAAATATATCTATCTTAGAGATAATGGCAGTAATATCTATGATTTTATTAAAGCTATAACGGCAATAGAAGGCGATAACTTCTCTATCGTCAAGCAGCTCAAAGATTATATTGAATATGGCTATTCAATAGGTGAATATAGGGAGGTATTAAAAGCTTTAAAACATGCGGAACATGTGCTACGCACAAGTTCCGTTGTAAAGGGAAAAGAATACGAAGTTTTATGCGCACAATTAGATGATATTTTAGAAAAAATTGAAAGCAAAGAATTAGTTATCGCCAAAGATATTGTATCTGATAATTCAAGCGAGAGTGATTGTGATGATGATCATCATCACAAAGAAAAGAGAAAAAAAAAACATAAAAAAATTAAGAAAAAAGTGATTTTTGTTAAAGATGTTAAATTCAAAGATGATGTTAAATTCGAAGATGAAGTTGAATTTGAAGATAAGGTCAAATTTGAAGATAACGTTAAGTTTGAAAAAAATGTTAAAATTAAAGGCAATCTTGTTGTAAAAGGAACAACAAGTTTAAATGATACAATCATAGAAAATCTTTCTGTTAATGAGGCGCTTGCTCAAGATTTATCTGTTATAGATCTATCTGCAACAAATGCAACGATTGATAATTTAACGGTTACTAATTGTATAGATAATTTGTGTATAATTAATTTGTCAGTAGTAGATGCAACAGTGAGTGGAACATTGTCAGTTAATGATGCAATTATTGGCGATGCAACTATTACAACATTATCAGTAACAGATGATTTGTGCGTAATAGATTTGTCAGTAGTAGACGCAACAGTGAGTGGAACATTGTCAGTTAATGATGCAATTATCGGTGATGCGACAATCACAACACTATCAGTAACAGATGAAGTAGTAGAAAATCTCACTGTTATTAATTGTATAGATGACTTGTGCGTAATAGACTTGTCAGTAGTAGATGCAACAGTGAGTGGAACATTATCTGTTAATGATGCAATTATCGGTGATGCGACAATCACAACACTATCAGTAACAGATGAAGTAGTTCAGAATTTGACGGTAGTTAATTGTATAGATGACTTGTGCGTAATAGATTTGTCAGTAGAAAGTGCAACAATTAGCGATACACTATCAGCAACTGACGCAATCATTCAGAATGCGACAATTACCAACTTGTCAGCACTAGATGAAGTAGTACATAATCTGACGGTTTTGAGTTGCATAGATGATTTGTGTGTAATAAATCTGTCAGTAGAAAATGCAACAATCAGTGATACATTATCAGCGACTGACGCAATCATTCAGAATGCGACAATTACCAACTTGTCAGCACTAGATGAAGTAGTACATAATCTGACGGTTTTGAGTTGCATAGATGATTTGTGTGTAATAAATTTATCGGTAGATGAAACTATAGCAGCATGCGATGTGATTGTTGGGTGTAATATTTTGATGCATAACACAATAAGTCCATTAGTAGGTAACATTTTAAAAGATGGTGATCGGTTTGTTCATAATACCGGTGGATTTAATACATTTGTGGGCCTTAATTCAGGGAATTTTAGTGTGACAGGCTTGGGAAATTCTGGATTTGGTGAATTGGCTTTAACATCACTTTCTGGTGGATTTTTAAATTCAGGTTTTGGTGCGATCTCACTCATCTCTAATACAACAGGAGCGTACAATACAGCCGTGGGTGGAATTTCTCTTGCAAATAATACTGTTGGTTTTGCAAATACCGCTGTAGGTACTTACACCATGGTTTCTAATGATAATGGGTATGAAAACACCGCACTGGGCGTTGCAGCGTTGGCCTCAAATATATCAGGACATGAAAATGTTGCCATTGGCGCGCAAGCTCTTGCGTCAAATAGTGCTGGTAACACGAATGTAGCTGTTGGTAATGAAGCACTGGCAGACAATACTTTTGGTGTTGATAACACAGCAGTTGGCTATCATACAATGCAATCTAACACGATTGGTTTATCTAATGTTGCAGTAGGTTCGTATTCACTTGAATCAAATACAACGGGATCAGATAATGTTGCTATTGGTGCCGATGCTCTGCAATCAAACACAACAGGTCTGTGGAATGTTGCAGTCGGTGGTCAAGCATTACAAGGAAATGTTACCGGTTCGGTGAATGTTGGTGTAGGTACTCATGCATTAATGAGTAATACAACAGGATATAATGCAGCATTTGGTAATTATGCATTGCAAAACAATACAACAGGAACTCACAATACTGCAACGGGTAATTTTGCTTTAACTGCAAATACAACGGGTGTTGAAAATACTGGAACAGGAAGTTTTGCATTAGCGGCAACTACGGTAGGATTTGACAATACTGCAGTTGGTGCATTCACCATGCAGAAAAATACAATCGGTTATGAAAATACTGCGCTCGGTTCTGCTGCACTTGAATCAAACATATCAGGACATGAAAATGTTGCCATTGGCGCGCAAGCTCTTGCGTCAAATAGTGCTGGTAACACGAATGTAGCTGTTGGCAATGAAGCACTGGCAGACAATACTTTTGGTGTTGATAACACAGTAGTTGGCTATCATACAATGCAATCTAACACGATTGGTTTATCTAATGTTGCAGTAGGTTCGCATTCACTTGAATCAAATACAACGGGATCAGATAATGTTGCTATTGGTGCCGATGCTCTGCAATCAAACACAACAGGTCTGTGGAATGTTGCAGTCGGTGGTCAAGCATTACAAGCAAATGTTACCGGTTCGGTGAATGTTGGTGTGGGTACTCATGCATTAATGAGTAATACAACAGGATATAATGCAGCATTTGGTAATTATGCATTGCAAAACAATACAACAGGAACTCACAATACTGCAACGGGTAATTTTGCTTTAACTGCAAATACAACGGGTGTTGACAATACTGGAACAGGAAGTTTTGCATTAGCGGCAACTACTGTAGGGTTTGACAATACTGCAGTTGGTGCATTCACCATGACAAATAATATCATAGGTTACACTAATACTGCAGTGGGATCTAATGCGCTTGTTTCAAACATATCGGGACATGATAACATAGCCATGGGTGTTAATACCCTTGAATCGAATATAGCAGGTAATTTTAATATCGGTATTGGTAATTATTCGTTACAAAACAGCACGTACAATACTGATAATATAGCGATTGGTCATTTTGCGATGGAACTTGATTCTTTTGGTCTATCAAACATCGCAATTGGTAACTATTCTCTTCAGAACAATACAGAAGGATCAGAAAATATTGCAATAGGTGTACGTGCAGCAGAATCAAATACAACGGGATTATTTAATATAGCTATTGGTACTAATGCATTACAATCAAATGTTAGCGCATCATGTAATGTGGCAATTGGCCTGAATGCATTACAAGCAAATGTTACGGGATACAATGTGGCAATAGGTGATTTTGCGTTGCAAAATAACACAACAGGAGTTAACAACGCTGCAGTAGGTACTTTTGCATTAACAGCAAATACAACAGGTATTGAAAATACTGCTACAGGAAATTTTGCCTTAGCTGCAAATACTGTAGGATTTGACAATACTGCCAATGGTGCATTTGCAATGGCTACCAATACAATAGGATACACAAACACAGCAATGGGTGCACTTACATCTTATTCAAATACTACAGGACATGAAAATACGGCAGTTGGTTTTGATGCGCTTTATGCCAATACTGCCGGATATCAAAATACAGCGGTAGGAAACAATGCTCTAGAATCAAATACTGTTGGTATTGATAATACTGCAATGGGTAAACGGGCATTAGAGGCAAATGATATTGGTGTTTCTAATGTTGCTATCGGTAATTTTTCATTGGAATCAAATACAACAGGTTCAGATAATATTGGCATAGGATACAGGGCACTTGCTTCCAATACAACAGGCTTATTTAATAACGCTATTGGTGCGCATGCAATGGAATCAAGCACAACGGCATCAGTTAACGTTGCTTTTGGAACAAATGCATTAATGACCAATACGGTAGGTGTATTTAATGTAGCTGTTGGTGATTATTCAATGGAAAGTAATACAACAGGATATGAAAATACAGCTGTCGGTAATTTTGCATTGCCGGCAAACACAACAGGTATTGACAATGTTTCTGTTGGATATCAATCTATGTTTTCTAATGTAACGGGAACAAAAAACACAGCGGCGGGTGTTTTTGCATTATTTTCAGATATTAGTGGAGATGAGAATGTTGCGGTTGGTTATAAGGCGTTGAAAGATAGCTTGGCAAGTAAAAATGTTGCTGTTGGGGCTTATGCTTCTGAACATGATATTGTTGGTCAACCAAATGTTGCCGTTGGTTATCAAGCGCTTCAATTTAATCTCATTTCGGGTGATAATGTTGCTGTTGGTTATAATGCGTTAAACAAAGATCAAGCACCGCAAAATGTTGCAGTTGGCAGTCTTGCGATGGAACAAAACCTGCTTGGTACCTTTGATGTAGCCGTTGGTTATAACTCAATGAATTTAAATCAAGCAAACAAAAATACTGCGTGTGGATGGTCAACGCTGCAATTTAATGTTATTGGGGTAGACAATGTTGCGGTGGGATATAACTCAATGAACTTAAATCAGGCAGATGATAATACCGCTTGTGGTAGTCAGACATTACAATTTAATGTTAGCGGAACAGATGATGTAGCGGTTGGCTATCGTTCTATGGCAACTAATGTTAGTGGTTATGATAATTCAGCGTGTGGTAGTCAAACATTGGAATTTATTCTTAGTGGACATGATAACGTTGCCGTTGGCTATAAAGCTTTGAATCTTGATGAATCAAGTTATAATACTGCATGTGGTAGTCAAGCACTTCAGTTGAATATTGTTGGTCAAGACAATGTTGCTGTTGGCTATAAATCGCTGAACCTTAATGAAGCCGATGATAACACGGGATGCGGTAGTCAAACATTACAATTTAATGTTAAAGGCACAGATAATGTTGCTGTTGGTTACAAATCATTGAATTTAAATGAGGCTAGTGACAACACAGGATGTGGTAGTCAAACATTACAGGTTAATGTTGTTGGGCATGACAACGTTGCTGTTGGTTATAAAACACTGAATAATAATCAAGAAAGCTATAATACTGGATGTGGCAGTCAGGCATTACAGTTTAATGTGTCTGGAAATGATAATGTTGCTGTTGGGTACAACTCTCTCCATGTTAATGTAGGAGGATCAAATAATACTGCATGTGGTACAGAATGTATGGAAGACAATACAGCAGGTCATGATAATGTTGCAGTAGGATATCAAGCGCTACAGCATAATCTTGCAGGTTCTGCAAATACAGCAGTTGGTTATCAGGCTTTAGAAGCAAATGAGGTTAGTCAAAATACAGCAGTTGGCTATCAAGCTCTACAACACAACACAGTTGGCATTGAAAATACTGCAGTGGGTACTAATGCATTGAATGTTAATGTGGGTGGATTAGGTAATACAGCAGTTGGTTATCAGGCATTAGAATCTAATCTTAACGGCACTTTTAATGTAGCAGTTGGTGTTAATGCATTGAGTGATGCAGCTGGAGCATCAGGAAATACTGCAGTTGGTGCAAATGCGTTAGAAATAAATCTTTTTGGTTTTGCAAATACTGCCGTTGGAAATGGATCACTTCAAGCAAATATAGGAGGGAATAATAATGTTGCAATTGGTGCTGGTGCTATGAATTTATCCACTGGACCAACCGATAATGTAGCTGTTGGGGCAGGTGCAGCTCCCATTTGTACTGGTTCTTCTAACACTGTAGTAGGAACGGGTGCAGCTACTCTTGCTACTACTGCATCTTCAAATGTTGCAATTGGTAGTGGGGCTTTGCCAACAGTTACTGTCGGTCTGAATAACATAGCTATTGGCACGGGAGCAGGTGCTATCTTAGCCCCCATCGCAACCAATACTATTTCGATAGGATCGCCAGGACAAATTCCTCCTTTTGATGTACTTGGAACAATTTCTATAGGAACTCCATTTTTACATTCAACATGTTTTGTTCAAGGAATTTTTAATTTTCCAAATCCTGCGCCTACTTTAGTAAATTGTCTTCCAACCGGTCAATTAGGTATTTTTTTACCCGTTCCTTCATCGAAAAAATATAAAAACGATATACAAGATATGAACAATGAATCTGAAAAACTATATGATTTAAGACCAGTAACTTTTAATTATAATGATGATGTTAATGCTACAGCAGGGGTTTATAACGCAGAAGGTAAAACTTTTAGGCATTATGGTTTGATTGCTGAAGAGGTATATAATCTATTTCCTGGATTTATCATGAGTGAGCCAAATGATTCTCAATCAATACGAACGGTAGAATATGTACGATTTATTCCTTTACTTATTAATGAAGTTCAAAAACTAAACAAGCGCACCAATGAATTAGAAAAAATTGCAGCAGAGATGGAAGAATTAAAAGAAGAAAATGCAAAGCTTACATCTGCAGTGAAATATCTTTTGAAAAAAATGAAAAAGAAAGAGAACTAAAAAAATAGGACAGGAATGAGTTACTCACTCGTTTCTGTCTTTTCAACTGTATTTTTGTATTCATTGATCATTTTTAAATACATTATAATCAACCGATAATGAAGATTATGTTAAAAAAAACAAAAACCAACTATACTTCACCACCAAGAATTATTTTTAAATTATGAACTAAAGGAACAAATAAATGTTGGTAGTGGGCCCATTTGGATAATTTTTTTTTCCGTTCACACGTTTTTAAATCATACGTAAATAACTCTAATCTGTTGTCAATGCAATATGAACTATCAACAAAGTAAATAGTTGATTCATGCAATCGAGGAATAAGCGGTAACAAAGATTCATATAAAGAAATTTTATTTTTTGATCGTAACAAGTAAGAGGGTATCGAAAATGAAAAAAGCTTTTTTTTTGACCAAGATTTCTTATTTTTACTTATTTTATAATAACTAAAGTCTATTGTATCATGTGATACATCTATGGTGGGAGCATGACTAATAACAAATCCTTCCGATAAAGACAACATTTTTAAAAAAATAATGGGTTGTGCATCAAAATTAATAATAACACTAAAATCTTTATGCTGCGCACTAGAAGGTGAAGGTGTTTGTATTATAGAATAATTATCTTTTTGATCAGTTCTTTTTATATAAAAAAGATGATTAGCTACTTTTTGCGGATAAGTGCAATCAGCTGTATCATGTGTTGCTAAACAACGGATTCTACCATCAACATGTCCGCAATAAATGGAAATATGATCTAATTCTTTTGCGCTAAAATAACATTCTTCATTATTAATCCATTGTACATGATGCAGATTATAAAAATAATGATCAAAATCAATGGTCTTGGGAGAGCGTTTATTAAAATACTTAATGCGCAAACGGCCTTTATCTATAAAGCTAAATCCCCTTTTGTCTGGCAACAATTGTACACTAGCAGGATTATATATTGACCATAAACAATTTTCAAAACGCTGTGTTTTATTATCCCACATGATAAGATCGATGTGATCTAATGATGATTGTTTAATAAAAAAAATAATGTCATCTTGTTCTAATGATGCAACGGGATATATGTAATATGAATATGCTACGTTGCATAAACATAATAGTGCAATAAAAAATAACATTAGAGGAACTGTAAGTATACAGCCAAATTATGATATAAATATTCAACCTGTGGTCGTGCCTTTATTGCTTTAAGAACAGCATCTTTGCCTTTTTCATATTCTCCCACATATACTGCGCATTGGGATAAAATATCATGACGCATAAAATCATAAACATCTTTTTCAACAAACAAAACATCATGTTGGGGATAGGGTAAATCAGCAGCCTTTTGAGCAAATAAATACGCCAGAGGATACTGCTGCATATAATGATAGTAGTTTGCAATTCTAAATAACGGCTCTGCTCTGTGGGGCAACATAGAATACGCTTGTAAATAATAATGCAAAGCATCTTCCCATGTATATGAAAGTACATTTTTACCAAATCTTAGATGTTCTATGGCGCACCCTATGCGATAGTATGCCAAATAACATTCTTCTGATATATCATTATACTCAGCTCTTTTTTTGTAATAGCGTATTGCCTCTTCCCATTTATCAAGGAATTGACATGTTTGTGCCAAATAAAAAAGTGTTCTTGTATTGGTAGGATCATCTTCTAAGCTTTTTTTCAAAAGTTCGTAATCCCTTGTAAGTCGCTGTTTAGATTTTTCTTGACCAAACTGTTTGGGAATATATTCAAAATAAATGTCGTGAGGCAAGCGGCCACTTGAAGGTTGCTTAACAGATTCGTGAACTACGCCTACGTATCGTGCATTTTTACCGTTTCTAAAGAGTCGAACTGCATAATTATCAATATTATCCTGTTTGGTTATAAGGCGAATGGAATAACAGCTATCAAGAACGCCCGGCTCTATTTCTTTATGGTGCTGGCAGTAGGTAATTAATTCTTTTGTATTATGTAAGTACCATTCTGCATCAAGCATAAGAAAAAAAGTAATCTGCGGAAATAATTTTTCTACCGCATCTAAAGAACGGTTGCGAGATGTAGCAAAATCAATAAAAGGATCTTCTATAATATAGCCATGCTGTATATTCTTACTCTTAAAATAAGAACGTACTACATTTTGAGTTCCATCAGTGGAACCTGTGTCATAGACAAGAATGGCATCAACACCCTCTTGTACCAACGGCTCTAATGTTGGAATAATAACATCAGCTTCATTTTTTACCATGATTACAACAGCTAGAACGGTTTCATAATTGTCGGGTTGTATAACAATATCAGAAAAAATATGGTGGCTACAAAATAATGAAAAAAACAATAACAGACGAGAAAACTTCATGACATTCCTATTTTTATACTATAAAAAATCATAATCTCACGAACAATAACAAGAAAAACGATAAAGGACAAGTATGGACATAAAAAAACCATCGCATTGATCTTTGAGGATCAATGCGATGGAAAAAAGGAGAGTAGTAATGAAGCCTAATGTAAAGCGTAATCATTTTTTATATTATTGACTACTACTAATAATGATAGACGTAAATTTAAAAAAGTCAAAGATATTTTATTTAATTTATGCTGCTATATTCAAATAAAACGTCTTTAATTATCAATTAATATATATCAAGAACCTCAGGATGTCAATTATAAAAATGAAAAAAATGCCTTAAAATAAAGGCGTTTTCATATAGAAATCTTCTTAAAGATATATCCAAGTGAATGTAAAGCGCCTTCCAGAGGGCTTATGTGATGCGGAGAAGTAAAAATAAGCTGACAATTAAGATGAAAAAGGACTTTTAAAAGAGCTGCGCCTTTCATGGGATCAAAATCTGTCATAAAATCGTCAAGAAGAAAGATAACAGAACCCTTTTGGGTGATTAATCGCTGAACCTGAGCAGCTTTTATGAGTAAAAGAATCATTTTTTGCTGCCCCCGGGACGCAAAAGCACGGGATTTTTTGCCTTCCAACGTAATAGTAAAATCATCAAGATGGGCACCAAAAAGCGATCTTCTAAAGACTAATTCCTCTCGTAAAAGCGTTGACTCGTTATGTGTCCAAAATTCATCAAAAGTAAGATCACTTTTCTTTTTTGCATTGTATGTAAATGTTAATGCAGTCGCATCGTCAAAATATGCTGCAATCATAGCATTGCTATCCCTTTCAAGTTGACGTAGCATATCCTTGCGCATTTGCTGAATTTTAATTGTAGCTTCCCATAATTTTTTACTCCAGATAAAATAAATCTCATTGTCTATTTTATCCATTTGTAAAAGAGCATTTCGTTGTTCTACTATGCACCGAAAATCCTTCAGCGTTGTTAAAAAATGGGGATTATACAACAACAATGCCTGATCTAAAAAAAGACGCCTATCTTCAGGGCTTCCTTTAACAAGCATTAAATCATCTTCTGTAAGGCTGACAACGCGATAATATACCAAAAGATCTTTATATGACACTGTTGATTTGTTATCAATCTTTACCAATCGTTTATTTCCAGAAAAACCAATGTTAATAGCATGATCAACCGCAGTGGGTAAAGAGTGATCTGTAACTACAAGTTTAAGAAAAAATGAATTTTTATTGAGCGCAATCAAGTCTTTTGTGCTATGGGTTCTAAAAGAGCGCAAATAACACGCATAGTATAAAGCCTCAAGAAGCGATGTTTTTCCTGTGCCGTTTGCGCCACAAATTAAAACAATTTTGCCATCAAGATCTATTGTTGTTTGGCTAAAGCAGCGAAAGTCTTGTAAAAAAATAGTTGATACTTGTAAAGAATGGGAAATGTCACTCATGTGTTTGCGCTACAGGCATAACAAGATAAAACATAGTATACTCATTGTTTTCACTCATACCATGGGCATCAAAAATAATAGGTTTTGTTCTTCCCTGAAGATAAAATTGTATATATTCCTCAGGAAATACCTGTAAACCACTTAATAAATACGGTGCATAAAAACGAATATCACATTCACTTCCAGTAAAATCAATTAATGGAACATCTTCTTCTAAAGTACCTACTTCTTTATTGTGAAGAGATACTTTTAGTCTTTCAGTGCTAAAAGTAAATGATGTTGCAATAAATTGCCCCGACAAAAGACATGTTGAACGCCTCAGAGTTTTTATAAAATGTGATCGTTCTACACGTGCTGGCACAAATTCATCCTTATTCAAAATAGAAGAGTAGATAGGAAATGAGTTTACTAATAATTTGGTAAAAAAATTAAATGATTCTCCAGAAAATACTAACTGGTTTGCGCATAGACCAAGAAAAATAACGGTATCATTGCTACTTTCTAATATTTTTTTTAATTCAAACACGGCTCTTCGTGGCAATAACCATTTGCTTGATTCTTCAAGGGTATAGGTAGGTGTTTTTATTTGAGCAAGACAATGGCCATCACTCGCAGTCATTTTTAATTCTGATTCTGATATCTCAAGAAGCAGGCCATTTAAAGAAGGATTAGCGTTATTTTGAGGGATTAAAAATGAAACTTTGTTAAGAAGATCTAAAAAAAATGGTGCTTGTAGTTGCATGATGTTTTCAATTCTTTCAGGAAATGGCGGAAAATCTTTAGCATCCTGAATATGTAGGGCAACGTTAACAGATCCTGACTTAACAATTAAAGAAGCATCATCTATAATGAAAGTGATATCTCCTTCAAACTCTTTTACCAAATCAAAAAGACGACGACCAGATACAAGAAACATGCGAGAATCAATAAGATCGCTCTCCTTTAAAAGATAACTTGCTTGCAAACTAATCTCTAAGTCAGTGCTTTTCAAAATGAGTTCTTTGTGACCAACTTGAAATAGAATGGTTGATGTTGCTTCTAGGGTTGTTCTTTTGGTGCAAATTGGTTGCATTGAAGAAAGAATAGAAAGCAATGATTTTTGTTCTACAATAAATCTATTTTTCATTAATAATCCTTATGGGAATGCCTTTCATGAGTAGTATAGCATATTTTTATGATCTAGGATGTTTTTTATCATAAATTTTGCGTAAATGTGATGTTTCAACATGAGTATAGATTTGAACAGTATTAATATTTTCATGTCCTAGTAATACTTGTAATGAACGCAAATCGACGCCTTTTTCAAGCATATGAGTTGCAAAAGAGTGACGTAATTGATGAGGAGAAACGGGACGTTTTATGCCAGAGTCTATACATATTCTCTTTAAAATCATCCAGCACGATTGACGAGACAACGGCTTAATTTTTTTACCATAAAGAACGGGAAATAAATAGGTATTGTTTCGTTCTGGAAAATCATTCTGTAAATTAATAATATAATTTTTCAAAAGATCTATAATAGAAAATGGAACAGGAACTATGCGTTGTTTGTCTCCCTTACCTAAAATCATGATAAATCCCGTTTCAAAATTAATATCGGAAATAGACAGACTAATAAGCTCACTCACCCGCATGCCAGAAACATATAAAAGATACAGCATAATCATATTGCGCTGGCCCAAAAATGTTGTATCCTTCTCTGCTTGCATTAAAATATTCTGGACTTCTTCTTTGGACAGATACGCAGGGAGCTTTTTTTCAATTTTTGGGATATGAAGCTCTTTTGCATAGTTTTTTATATCGCAATTAAGGTTCATGTATGAAAAAAAAGCCTTTAACGTAGATATTTTTCGCGCAATACTACGAGCATTTAATTTAAGATTATGAAGGTGATGAATAAAATCCTTTAATTCTTTACTTGTTATCGAAAGAAGGTCGAAGTTCATTTTTATTAAAAAACGAATTAATTGCGTCAAATCTCGTTGGTAGGAGATAAATGTATTATGCGATACCCGTTTTTCTGTTAAGAGATATGCTTCAAATTTGGTTTGTAGCTGTTTTGCATCCATACTTTTTTTTCTTTTTTATTTACATTATGTCCTACACATGTTGTTTTTATCAATAAAATCTAAAAGCTTTGTATACATCATGTTATTATTATGGCTTTCATATGGTATAGATTTATTGTCGCATATTTAAAATATAAAAAAAGGGGGTTAAATAAATGGTTTTTATTCCTCACCCCTTTCTTGGTGTTTATTTCTAATTGTGTATATTAATTAATAAGATAGCTGTATTTATTGGGGGCATTTATATGAAAAAACAATTATTATTATTTATGATTTTTTCATGGCAATTACATATTAGTAGCAATGCTATTACATCTGTAGAAGACATCTTAAGAGTAGAGGACACATTAAGAGAGGAATATAGGCCGTATTCTCTTAAGGATTTACCTAATTCTGATCCAAGAATAGTTATCTATTATTTATTTCACGATCAAATACGCAGGGAACAAACAAAACGAGATTGGTGGAGACCTGAAACAATCACCAAGTCTTATGATAAAGTTGATTTTGAAGACATAGGAAAATATATAGATAATCCATTAGAAGCATATATTATTAATCAATGCGCATCAATGCAATTATATTTTAGAGCGACTGGAGGTTATTGTCGCATAGAAGGAATGAATCCCAAAGTAATGGATATTCGCTATTATAGCGGTAAAACTTTTTATACTACCGCATGTTCTTTTTCTGGTACAGAAAAATCAGAAAAACATTCTTCTTTGTATGCAGAATTAACACAACAACAATTAGAAAAGTTAGAAAAAGGCACACGGCGCTAAGACAAAGGATTTTTTTATGAAAAAATTAATTTTAATCAGTTTGTTCATACTTATGGGAACTATCAGAATAGATGGACTTTCACCAGAACAACACGAACAACAAGAACAACTGCTTAATGAGATAAAAAATATTAATAAAGGCTTAGAAAATCCAGATGAAGCAATTTTTTATTTGGCAAATCTGCATCATCGTTTGGACGGACACTTTTATAGACCTTTGTCTAAATCTAAAGCACAACAAACATCAGTCAATGCCCATGAAAAAGTCAAACAAATTTTAGCCTCTGGCAATCAAGACTATCGACAATTATCTCCAGCAGAAAAGGCAATCGTTTATAATTGCGCTACAATAAGACAAAAGATAAAAAACAATCAAGACGCGGGTACGGTAAAAGCAATAACTCCTCATCCGGCAAATATCTTTGGTTCTACCGGACAATACGACGGCAAAAAATATTATGAAAATACCTGTCCTTGTGAATTTTATAATCAATTATCGGACAATGAATTAAAACAGTTAATAGAAGAAACTGCACCAGAAAAAACATCTTTGTTTAAAAAGTAGGATTTTTTGCGGGGTCCCGATAAAAGTAATAACGAATATTGAGGTAACCTATTTTTATTTTTTTATATAATTGGTAACAAAATCAAATATAAATTCAGATTGCTCGATAAAAATTTGTATTTCTTCTTGGGTTGGTTTTTTAAAGCTATTATCAGGATATCTTCCTGCCGTTTCATATGGATTAAGTTCAGCAGCTAATGAACGAAGAACTTCAAAATGCTTGTCTATTTCCATACACATATCAACTAATCTAACAAGATCATGAGTTTTTTTAACGGAGCCTCTTTTTAGCACGATGTAAGACTTCAATGATTTTTCTGCACATTGTTGAACATGAAAAAGAGTCGTCATAAACGATCGCAAAAAAAGATGTTTTGCAGAATTAAGGTCTTCTGAGGCAATCACATACCAATGCTCATGATCGCGCATAAATACACTTTCCATATTTTTTAATTGAATAACTTAATGTAGATGGATCTTGTGAATAATCATCAAACTCTTCTTGTGTATAGACTAAAATATTTTTAGCAATCTTAACACCAATGAGGGCTTTATGCCCAGCGGTCATAAGTTTGTAATGTTCTATGTTTTTTCCATCTACAACTACAAGGAGGTTTATATCGATAGTATCTTCTCGTTCCGGTTCCAATAAATAAATTTCACGCGGGTTATATGTTTTAATAAATCGCTCTTTAATTTCTTCTATCATTTTTTGATCTAACAATTGCATTTCCATAATGCTTTACCTCAATATTAAACCCCATCATTATTATCGCTACGATGGGGACCCCAGCTCAGATAAATTACTCATTTTTTTTATTAATGCGCTTATCAATAAGCGCATTAATACGATCGCCCCACCAAAACATCATTCTTACTTTCATTATCACAAAAAAAGCATTTTTCCATGCTTTTTTCTGCAATAATACATCTAATGCTCCCTTTATATTGCTTGAGTTCATTTTCACATGCCGCATTACCACACCAGCCAACTTGATAAAAATTACCCTGATCTAACAATGACCCAAATTCACTGAGCTTGCTGCACTTTTTATGCATACTTGCTTGTTTTTCTTGAGCTCTTTTAAATAATGTATCTTGTATAGTTTTTAATAATGCTTTTACATGCACTATAACATCTAAAAATGCTATTGCATTTTTACCTAACCCAAGTCTATCTGCCACAACAACCTGGTTATTTTCAATATCTTTTGGTCCAATTTCAATACGAACAGGAACGCCCTTTAGTTCCCATTTAAAGAATTTTGAGCCTGGAGTTTTGTTATCTTCATCGTCGATGAAAACACGTATGTTGTGAGATATCAAATCATCACGTATTTTTTGTGCCATGTTTAACACAGCACCATTGTCAGAACCTGATTTTAATATAGGGATAATAACAACTTGAATAGGAGCAATTTGCGGTGGTAACACAAGGCCCTTTTGGTCTCCGTGAGTCATAATAAGGCCACCAATTAAGCGTGTTGTTATCGCCCAGCTTGTTAAATAAGGATATGACTGTTTTTCATCTCGATCTTGAAATTTCATATCAAATGCATAGGCAAATGATTGTGATAAAAAATGAGAGGTTCCCATTTGCAAAGCTTTGCCATCTGGCATAAATGCTTCAAAAGTCATTGTTTTTTCAGCACCAGGAAATTTTTCCTGTTCTGTTTTTGTGCCAGCAAACACAGGAATTGCTAGGTAGTTTTGTGCAAGATTGACATATTCTTGAAGCATCATCTGAACTTCTTCCTCTGCTTCTTGTCGTGTTTCATGTGCGGTATGACCCTCTTGCCAAAAAAATTCAGTAGTACGCAAGAAAGGTCGCGGTCTCATTTCCCACCTGACTACACTACACCATTGATTAATTTTAAGTGGCAAGTCGCGCCATGAGCGTATCCATTGAGCAAACATATGATGAATAATAGTTTCAGAGGTAGGACGAACAATGAGCGGTTCTTCTAATTCTTTGCCTCCCGCATGAGTAACAACCGCTAATTCTGGTGCAAAACCAGCGACATGTTGCGCCTCTTTTTTAAGAAAGGATTCTGGAATAAAAAGAGGAAATGCTGCATTCTGGTGCCCCGTTGCTTTTATGCGAGCATCAAGCACCTGCTGAATGCGCTCCCAAATAGCATATCCATAGGGGCGTATAATCATACAGCCACGTACAGGAGCATGGTCAACAAGTTCTGCATCATAGATAACTTCATTGTACCAAGCAGAAAAATCTTGGTTTATATCAGGTAATTTTTTCATCATATGTCCTATGTAAGCGGTTTTCTAATGACTTATTTTATGATAAAATGATACTATATTAACTAAAAAAAGACAAAATGAATTGATTTTTAATGTACAAATAGGGATTTCATGAAAGCCATGATACCAACAAATCCCCATATATTGCTATTTGAATAAATTAATGATATTATAAAATATATAACAGCGACAATTTTTAAATATAAACATAAGGAACTAATGATGAAAAAAAAGATTAGCTTACTGCTTATAGCGCTATGTGGCTTTCAAATAATTTTCAACAATCACAAAGAACAAGCACTTGCAACAAAAGCGCAACATCTAACACAAGAACTTATTTCTGCGCAGGAAAAAGAGGATGAGTTAGATAAAAACCCTAAGGCCACAAAAAAGGCAAAAGTAAATCAACAAAAAAAGGTAAAAAATTTAAAAGAAAAAGCTATAAAATTAATCAAACAGACTAAAAAAAGATTTGATGAATTAAGCCCTTCGATGAAGGTTCTTATTGCAACTGTTGGTATGGTTAGCACTGGCGTTGCAGCTGATTATTTTCTTACAGGTGGACAATACAGACATTTTTTATGGGACAAGGCGAAATGGTATTTTACTAAGGAGCCAAGCAATATAACACCTTCCACTCAAGACAATAAAAAAGATTTTACTGATGAAACAAGCATAATTAAAGATAAATATACAGATTATTCTAGTTTATCTGATAAAATTCACAGTAGTGGCAAAGGAGAAGCAGCCATTCAAAATCCTTTAATGGCTGCTATAAGACTTTATAGTGATCAACCAGGAGTGATTGCCAAAACAGAAAAAGACTATCGAGAAATATCTTCATCTACATATAATGCTCTATTAAAAGAGTACGAAGATGCTCGGAGAGAAGCCACATGGGTGGTAAACGATTTTGAGCAGCACCGTGGCAGCCCTACTCTTACCCTTGATGAACTGTTGCATATTGTTATAAGCGGTAATAAATATCCACTTATTAAATGGTCTATGGGGCTTACAGATCTAATCCCAAATGAGTAAAGAGTATTCAACATATGTTTGCTCACCTTGTTTTTCTCAGTTATTTCATTGTGCTGTGCTGTAGTATGGTATCAGTATGCGGTGATGCACCAGTAAATGTATTGAAAAATGTAGATCGATATCTTCACAATGGCTATGGAGGAAATCATACACTAAGCAAGCGTTATCTTGAAACTGTACAAGCTGTTAATGAATTTACGTCTGCAGAGATTACTTTACTTGCATATGCAAGTAATGAAAGTGATGGTGTACTAAAGGAGGATAAGAATGATAGGCCACAAATTCGATATAAAAAAATTTCTGATGATCAAATGACACGTGTTGCATTAAGCTATGATATTGATTTTGCAAATTTGATAAAAAAATCTGTTATAGCATGATTCATTAAAGTTGGCAGGTCTGTAAATAAAGATTGCATAAAACAAAAATATGTTTACCTTGTTATCCAACAAACTAAAAAGAGGTAATAATGAAAGCATATAGCATGGATCTAAGA
>WBZV01000223.1_pt1 | contig 38827 bp, 22 predicted proteins | sample 5204221 | NCBI WGS metagenome assembly WBZV01 (sample SAMN12344360, study PRJNA552823) | activated sludge metagenome | biome: Activated sludge suspended growth; feature: Nitrification reactor; material: Wastewater; isolation source: activated sludge from nitrification reactor of wastewater...
CAGGCCCCAGACCACGAGGCAGGTCATGAAGACAGCGCTGCCAATGGCGATGTCGAGGGCGCCGGTGCCGCCGAGGGCCCGGCCGGTGACCTTGGTCAGCAGCTCCCCCAGGGTGAACTGCATGGCATCGATGGTGTTCATGCCGATGAGGATGCTCAGGCCGCAGGCCAGCCAGGTCTCGAGGGTCGAGTGCGTGCCGGCGCGGGCCCCGCCGGCGCCGCGGGCGCCGCGGATGCCCACCATGACCGTGAGCAGCAGCAGGAGCCCCGTGCACATGACCTTGGCCTGCCCGAAGGGTGACTGGACGTCGATGAACTGCATCAGGGCCCTCTGCCAGGCCTGGCCGATGGTGATCTCCATGTGGCGTGTCTGCTCCTCTTCAATCAGGGTCGGGTGATGATCGCGAAGCCGGCGACCGGCCTCCTGCTACCATCCTAGCATCGACCGCGACCGCGGCTCCAAACGGCTCCAGGGAAGCTGCGGCGCCGGGAGGCGGCGCGTCCGGACGGTCCGCCTCGCCCCTGCCGGCGCCTGCACCCGCCCATGACCGCATCACAGGAAGGGACAGCGATGACCACCAACCGCCTCGAGGCCTTCAGCGACGGCGTGCTGGCCATCATCATCACCATCATGGTCCTGGAACTGCGCCCGCCGGAAGGCCATGCGCCGTCCGACCTGCGTCCCCTCCTGGAGACCTTCCTCAGCTACACCCTCAGCTTCGCCTTCGTCGGGATCTACTGGAACAACCACCACCACCTGTTCCAGGCCGCCGGCGCGGTGACCGGCTCCGTCCTCTGGGCCAACCTGCACCTGCTCTTCTGGCTCTCCCTCGTTCCCTTCACCACCGCCTGGATGGGCGAGAGCGGCTTCGCCCCCTGGCCGGTGGCCCTGTACGGCCTGGACCTCCTGCTGGCGGGCGGCGCCTACTACCTGCTCGTCCGTGCCCTCCTGCGCGGCCACGGGCCGGATTCGGCCCTGGCCCGGGCCATCGGCCAGGACCGGAAGGGCAAGCTCTCGCTGCTCCTCTACCTCGCCGCCGTGCTCCTGGCCCTGCGCTGGCCCTTGGGCGCCTGCGCCATCTACGCCCTGGTGGCGGTCATCTGGCTGGTCCCGGACCGGCGGATCGAACGGGTGCTGGGTTAGGGCAAGGGGGCGGCGGCCGACGCCATCCCCCCCGCCCATGCTATCGTTGTCCGGTTGACCGTCGCCCGCCGCCACCCTGGCGGCATCACCGGAGAGCGCATCCTTGCACGGTTACAGCATCCACGGCCTGCTCGGCTGGATCCAGGAGTTGCCCCCCTTCCGCAAGCTCGCGGCGGACCTGGCCCAGGGGCAGGGCAAGGCCGAGGTCCTGGGCCTGCCAGAGGCCCTCAGGGCCCCCGTGGTGGCCGGACTGGCGCAGTCGCTGGGCCGCCCCCTGCTCTGGGTGGTCGAGCAGCCCGACGAGGCGCGGGCCCTGGGCGACGCCCTGCAGGCACTGCTGCCCCAGGCCGAGCGGGTGCTGGTCTTCCCCGCCCCCGATGCCCTGCCCTTCGAGCGCATCCCCTGGGACCCTTCCACCAAGGAGCAGCGCCTGGCCACCCTCATGGCCCTGGCCCGCTGGGAGCGCGAGGGCGGCGCAGCAGGGACCGAAGCCCAGGCCGAGGCGCCAACCGCGCCCCTGATCGTGGCCCCGCTGCGCAGCGTCCTCCTGCACACCCTGCCGCCCCAGGCCTTCCGCGCCGACAGCCGCCTGCTCAGGCCCGGCCAGCGGATCCAACTCACGGACCTGGCAGGGAGCCTGGAGCGCCTGGGCTACCGGACCGCGCCCATCGTCGCCGAGCCCGGGCAGATGGCGCGGCGCGGCGGCATCGTCGACCTCTTCCCGCCCGCCCTGGGTCATCCCGTGCGCCTGGAGTGGTTCGGCGACGAGCTGGAGAGCATCCGCGCCTTCGACCGCGGCAGCCAGCGCTCGCGGGAGAGCCTCGATCAGCTGGAGCTGGGCCCTGCGGCCGAGGCCCTGGCCCACGACGGCCCCCGGGCCGCCGCCGCCCTGGACGCCGTCGACCTGCGCTGGATGCAGCCCCTGGCCGCCAGCCAGCTGGAACGCCAGCGCCAGCTCCTGCGCGAGGGGCAGGTGTTCGAGGGCATCGAGCATTTCCTGCCCCTGCTGCATCCTGAGGGCGCCACCCTCCTGGACCATCTGCCCCCCGAAGCCCTGGTCCTCCTGGACGCGCCCGACGCCCTGGACAGCCTGGCCGCCAACCTCTGGGAGCAGGCCCAGCTGCTGCGCCGCGGCCAAGTGGAAGCCGGCGAACTGCCCGAGGCCTGGCCCGGCCGGCCGATGGCCAGTTGGCCCAAGCTGCTGGCCGCCCTGGCCGATCGCCGCCTGGACCTTGGGCCGGCCGCCGGCCGCCAGAGCCCCTGGTCCGCGCTGGCCGAGCGTCCCCCGTCCTGGGCGGGCCGCCTGGAGGAGGCCATCCTGGACCTCCAGGAGCAGCGGCGCACCGGAGCCGCCCTGGTCCTGGTCAGCCGCCAGGCTCCCCGCCTGGCGGAGATGCTGGCCGAGTCGGGGCTCGCGGTCAGCCCGCAGGAGCGCCTGGAGCAAGCCCCCGCCGCCGGCGAGCTGGCCCTGGTGCACGGCAGCCTGGGCGCCGGCTTCATGCTGCAGGGTCCTGCCGGGACCGAGGCGGTCATCACCGACGGCGAGCTCTTCGGCTGGCGCATGCCCCACCGGCGACGCCAGCGCCGGGCCCCCGATCCCAGCCGCCGCCCCGACGACTTCGCCGAGCTGCATCCCGGCGATTATGTCGTGCACATCGAGCACGGCATCGCCGTCTTCCGCGGCCTGGAACGGATGGCCGTGGGCGAGGTGGAGCGCGACTACCTCAAGCTGGAATACGCCTCGGGCGACACCCTCTTCGTCCCCACCCACCAGGCCGACCGCATCGCCCGCTACGTGGGCACGGGCGAGGTGGAGCCCGCGATCACCCGCCTGGGCACGGCCGACTGGGAAAAGGCCAAGCGCCGGGCGAAGCGGGCGGTGGAGGACATCGCCCGCGAGATCCTGGAGCTCTACGCCCGCCGCGAGACGGCCCGCCGCGCCGCCTTCGCCCCCGACACCACCTGGCAGGCCGAGCTGGAGGCCGCCTTCCCCTTCGTGGAGACGGAGGACCAGCTGAAGGCCATCCAGGCGGTCAAGGCCGACATGGAGAGCGAGCGTCCGATGGACCGCCTGGTGGTGGGCGACGTGGGCTTCGGCAAGACCGAGGTGGCCCTGCGGGCGGCCTTCAAGGCGGTGATGGGCGGCAAGCAGGTGGCCGTCCTGGCCCCCACCTCGGTGCTGGCCCAGCAGCACCTGGAGACCTTCAGCCGGCGCATGCAGCCCTTCCCGGTGCGCGTCGAGATGCTCTCGCGCCTGCGCAGCCCGCGCCAGCAGGCGGAGATCCTGGACCGCCTGGCGGGGCGGGAGCTGGACATCGTCATCGGCACCCACCGCCTGCTGTCGGAGGACGTGCGCTTCAAGGACCTGGGCCTGCTCATCATCGACGAGGAGCACCGCTTCGGGGTCAAGCACAAGGAGCGGCTGCGCCAGCTCCGGGCGGGGGTGGACACGCTCACCCTGACGGCCACCCCCATCCCGCGCACGATGCACATGGCCCTGACCGGCCTCAGGGACCTCACGACGATCGACACCCCGCCGGAGGAGCGCCTGCCGGTGGTCACCCACGTGGGCCCCTACGACGACGCCCTGGTGCAGCAGGCCCTTCGCCGCGAGCTGACCCGGCGCGGCCAGGTCTTCTACGTCTACAACCGGGTGCAGGGCATCGAGATGGTGGCCCAGAAGCTGCGCAAGCTGGTGCCGGAGGCCAACCTGGGCGTGGCCCACGGGCAGATGCACCAGGACGAGCTGGCGGAGGCCATGCTGGACTTCGTCGGCCGGCGGGTGGACGTCCTGGTCTGCACCAGCATCATCGAGAGCGGCCTGGACATCCCCAACGCCAACACCCTGGTGGTGGAGCACGCCGAGCGCTTCGGCCTGGCCCAGCTCCACCAGCTGCGCGGCCGGGTGGGCCGCTCCAGCCAGCGGGCCTACGCCTACTTCCTGCACCCGGCCGACTACGAGCTTCCCCAGGACGCCCAGGATCGGCTGGAGGCCATCGTCGAGACGGGCCAGTTGGGAGCGGGCTTCGGCATCGCGCTGCGGGACATGGAGATCCGCGGCGCGGGGGAGATCCTCGGCGCCCGCCAGCACGGCCAGGTGGCGGCGGTGGGCCTGGACCTCTACACCCGCCTCCTGGCCGAGGCGGTCAAGAAGCTGCGCGCCGACGGGCCGGGCGCCGCCGTGGACGGCGCGGACCGCATCGCCGAGGAGCTGGCGGAGATCGACCCCGGCGGCCTGCCCACGGTGGACCTGCCGGTGGACGCCTTCCTCCCGGAGACCTACCTGCCGGAGACCCGCGAGCGCACCCGCCTCTACCGGCGCATGGCGGCGGCGACCAACGCGGCGGCGGTCAAGGAGATCGAGGCCGAGCTGCGGGACCGCTTCGGCCAGCCGCCCTGGGAGGTGAGCTGCCTCCTGGACGTGCTCTGGCTGCGGGTGCTGGCCCACCAGGCGGGGGCCCGCTCCGTGGCCAAGGAGGGCGAGTGGGCGGTCATCCGCTGGCCGCAGGACCGTGCCATCCGCCGCGTCGAACTCAAGTACAAGCTGGACCCGGCCGCCCGCCTGGGCAACCACCAGATCTCCCTCCCCCTCCGCGGCCGCCCGCAGCAATGGCTGCCGATGCTGCGCCAGGCCTTGGAGCTGATCGGCACGGTGGAGCGCCGCGGGGAGCGGGGCTGAGGGCTAGCGCTCCCCCCCGCCGCCCTCCCGGCCGGCGCAGCCGATGCAGCGCGTGGCGAAGGGCAGCACGTGCAGGCGGTCGGCGCCGATCGGTTCGCCGCAGGACTCGCAGATACCGTAGCTGCCCGCCTCGGCCCGCCGGAGCGCCGCCTCGATCTCCTCCACCTGCCGGCCCAGGTGGCGCTGCAGGTTGACAGCGGCGAACCAGGTCTCGTAGCCGCTGGAGCCTTCGCCCTGATCGGCCTCGGGGGCGGCCTCGGCCGCTTCCTCGTAAGCCACCAGCTCCTCGCGGGCGCGCTGGAGTTCGGCCTTGAGCAGGTCGACGACCTTCTGGGTGGACTTGAGGGGCATGGTGGGGATCTCTCCTGTGTGGGCGGGGGCGCTCAGGCGCCGTGGATGGACAGAGGATAGGGTCTGGCGTGACGCTTGGGATCGGGCCTTGGTCGCAAGTGCGGCCTGATGGGGAGGACGGGCAGGGCGGGCAGGAAGGAGGGGGAATAGGGCGAGGGGGGAAGAGGGCCAGGCCCCACGCTCGCCCGAGGGCCGGGGAGGCCGGCGGGGTGGCGCGGGCCCGAGGGGGATGCAAGGGCATCGGGCCCGCGGGATTCAGTCGACGTCGTCCTGGGCCGCCAGGCGCGGGCTGAAGCTGAGGATGGCCGCTCCCAGGAGGCCGGCCACGGCCGAGGCCTGGAGGATGGCCAGCTTGGCGACGCCGGCCTGGTCCGGGTCGGAATACGCCAGGTTGCCGATGAAGAGGGCCATCGTGAAGCCGATGCCGCAGAGGCAGGCAGCTCCCAGCAGGTGCCGCCGGCGCAGCCCCTGTGGCAGCTCGGCCCAGCCCAGGCGCAGCACCAGGATGGAGGCGGCCATGATGCCCAGCGGCTTGCCCAGCACCAGGCCGAAGAAGACGCCCTGCCCCACCGGATCCGCCAGGGAACGCAGGAGGCTGCCCTCAAGGGCCAGCCCGGCGTTGGCCAGGGCGAAGACCGGCAGCACCAGGTAGGTGACCCAGGGATGCATCGCATGCTCAAGGCGGTGCAGCGGGGACTCGGCCCGCTCGCAGGACTCCTCCAGGGCCTCGATGGCCATGCGCTGCTCGGCGCTGGGCAGTTGGCGGCCGGGCGCCTGCGCTTCCAGCTCGGCGGCGAAGAGCCGCAGGGCCGCCCGCGCCCGGCGCAGGAACTCCCGCCCGTCGATGCGCGCCCGGACGGGGATGGCGAAGGCCGCCAGGACCCCGGCCACCGTCGCGTGCAGGCCCGAGCGCAGCACCACGAACCAGAGCAGGAAGCCGATCAGGGCGTAGGGCAGGGGATGACGGGTGCCGCCGGCGTTGAGAAGGAGCAGCAGAGCCCAGAGCAGGGCGGCGCCGAGCAGCCAGGCCGGATGGAGGGCGCCGGCATAGAAGAGGGCGATGATCAGCACGGCCCCCAGATCGTCCACGATGGCCAGGGCGGTGACGAAGACCCGGAGCCTGCGCGGCGCCCGCCGGCCCAGGAGCACCATCAGCCCCAGGGTGAAGGCGATGTCGGTGGCCATGGGCACGGCCCAACCATGGGCCCCCGCGCCGCCGGCGTTGAAGGCGGCGTAGACCAGGGCCGGCGCCACCATTCCCCCCAGGGCCGCCGCCACCGGCAGGGCCGCGCGGCGCGCCGAGGCCAGCTCGCCCACCAGGAGCTCGCGCTTGATCTCCATGCCCACCACGAAGAAGAAGAGGGCCATCAGGCCGTCGTCGATCCAGTGCTTCAGGCTCAGGTCCAGGATCCAGTCGCCCAGGCGGAGGGCCAAGGGCAGGTGCCAGACCGCGTCGTAGGCCCCCCGCCAGGGCGAGTTGGCCCAGACGAGGGCGGCGACCGTGGCCAGGACCAGCACCAGCCCGCCGCTCACCTCCAGGGCGACGAAGCGCTGCAGCGGGCGGGTCAACCTGGCCACCGCCACCGCGTCGTCGTCGAAGAGCAGCGGGTCGGGGCGGCTCGCATCGGTAGCCATGGGCACATGGACTCCTGGAAGGGGGGTCAGAGGTCGCGGCTGAGGATCAGGGCGTCCTCGCCGTTGTCCGGATAGTAGCCCGTCCGCCGCCCCTGCTCAAGGAAGCCGAAGGAGCGGTAGAGCGCCAGGGCCGCGGCGTTGCTCGCGCGCAGCTCCAGCGTGGCGATGCGACAGCCCCGGTCCCTGGCTTCGTCCAGCAGGGCGGCCATGACCCGGCCGCCCAGGCCCCGCTGCCGCCAGGCCGGATGCACCGCCACCAGCATCACGTGCAGCTCGTCGACCAGGATGCGGTAGCCGCCGAGGGCCAGGGGCGCGCCGTCCGGCCCCTCCAGCAGCAGGTAGCGCGCCCTTGACGCCGGCGCCAGCTCGGCCTCCCAGGCGGCGCGCGTCGACGGCTGGGGCAGGCCCAGGCCCTCCAGGAGCAAGGCGGCTTCCAGGTCGTCCGGCCCCATGACCCGGAGGCGCAGCTCGGGATCAAGTGGCATAGAGGGGCGCCAAAGGGGCCTCCGCCGCCATGGATACAGGCCCATCCTCGCCCGACCGGAGCCGGTGCCAGGCCAGCCGAGCCAGCACCACCGGATCCCTCGCCAAGGGCAGGGCGGCGATGCCGCCGGCCGCCAGCCGGGCCAGCAGGGCCTCGTCCAGGTCCCCGACCACCCGCTCACCGGGGGCCAGGCGAGCCGCCAAGGCGTCCGGCGGCTCGGCGCGCGCGGCCGTCGGCTCCGGCCAGTCGGAGGGACGCCGGCCGCCGGGGTAGCTGCGGTCGAGGTCCGCCCAGATCGGCCCCCTCCCCCGCCCGGGATCCTCCCCCTGCCCGCCCGCCGCCCCGGGCCGCCAGGGATAGGCCTGCGCCAGGACCCGCCCCCGCCCCGCCGCCAGGCAGGCCCAGAGGCGGCCCGGCTCTTCCCCCGCGCGATGCCCGCCGGCCCCCGTCGCCGCAGCCTCCGGCGATCCCGGCCAGGCGCGCAGGCGCGGATCGGCCGCCAGCAGGTCGAGCGTGGGGATCCCCACGACCGGGCAGCCCCGCGCCAGGGAGATTCCCTTGGCCAAGGACAGGGCGATGCGCAGGCCGGTGTAGGAGCCGGGTCCCAGGGTCAGCGCCACCGCCCCCAGCCCGTCTGCCGCCACCCCGGCCTCCGCCAGCAGCTCGGCCACCGTCGGCGCCAGCTCCACCGTGTGGCGCCGCCGGCTCAGCCAGGAGCGGGCGGCCAACACGCGCCCGTCGGCTGCCACCAGGGCCACGCCCGCCTGCTCGGTGGCCGTGTCCAAGGCCAGGATCGGACCGTCCGCTGCCGCCCGGCCGGTCCGCCCCCGCCGCCCCGGCCTCGGCCCGGCGGCCCGGCGCGCCTGAGGCGCCGCGGCCGCGGCGCGCCCATCCTCGCCCGCCGGCCAGGGCGCGAGGTCCTCGGCTTCCACCGCCACTTCCCGCAGGTCGGCCTGCGCCGGCGCAGGCCAGGCCGCCAGGAGCAGGGCAGCGGCGGCATCCAGGGCCTGCAGGATGATGCGGCGGACGGTGGGCGGGGAAGGGGTTTCGGTCCGGTCCGTCCGGTCCGTCCTATCCGTCCTATCCGTCCCATCGGTCCCCTGAGACCCATAGGACAGGGAGGACCCATAGGACCCATGGGCCCGCTGACCACCGTCTTCCACCAGGGCCAGACGCACCCGCAGGCCTTCGGCCGGCAGGGCAGGCTCAGCCCGCTGGGGCCATTCGACGGCGATGGGGGCCGGGCCGTCCAGGTAGGCGTCCAGGCCCAGGTCCCGGAGGTCCCCGCCCGAGGCCAGGCGGTAGAGGTCCAGGTGGACCAGGATGGGCGCCGCAGGCGGGCCGTAGGCATGGAGCAGGCCGAAGCTGGGGCTGCGAACCGGTTCGCCGAGGCCCAGGCCCGCGGCCAGGCCCTGGACGAAGGTGGTCTTGCCGGCACCCAGGTCGCCCTCCAGCCGCAGCAGGCAGCCGGGCGGCAGGGCTGCGGCCAAGGCGGCGGCCAGCGCTTGGGTGGCGGCGGTGCTGCCGCTCAGGAAGGCTCGCGCGCCGTGCCCTGCGCCGTCCTTCATCCCTCGGCCTTCGTGCGCCGCAGGCCCGTCACCAGGCGTTCGACGACCCCCGGGCGACCCTCCTCCTGGGCCAGCTCGCCCGCCAGGCGCTTGATCGCCCCCAGGTCCCGCTTGCCGGTCCCCAGCTCGGGAATGGCCTCCACCGGGATGAAGTCCGCGGCGCGCGGCTTGAAGAGGGGCGGCAGGTCGTCGGCCGCCGCCAGCAGGTCCTCGGCCGTGCAGGGCAGGCCGGTGTGCAGCACCACGAGGCGCTCGCCGCGTCGCTCGGAAGCCACGGCGGCCACCGCCAGCTGGCCGGGATCGCCTGGGTAGGCGGCCTCCAGAGCGGCCTGCAGGGCGGCTTCCACGTTGTCCAGGGGCACCATCTCGCCGCCGATCTTGGCAAAGCGGGCCAGGCGGCCGGTGATCGTCACAAAGCCGCCTTCGTCCACGTGGCCCATGTCCCCGGTGTCGTAGCCGCCGTGCACGAAGGCGGCCTCGGTCAGGTCCGGCCGGTCCAGGTAGCCCAGCATGCGGCCGGGCGAGCGGACCACCAGCAGGCCCTCCCGGCCCGGCGGCAGGAGCTCCCGGGTGTCGGGATCCATCGTCAGCACCTCGATGCCCGGCAGGGGGCGGCCCACCGTCCCGTCGCGGTTGGCCTGGGGGGTGTTGACGGCGGCGGCCGGGCTGAGCTCGGTGCAGCCGTAGCCCTCCAGGAGCTCGGTGCCGAAGGCCTCGCGGAAGCTCTGCTTCAGCTCGGCCGGACAGCGCTCGGCCCCCACCACGGCCAGGCGCAGGGTGGACAGCTGCTCGGCGCTGAAGCGGCGCAGGTAGCCGCGGACGAAGGTGGGGGTGCTGATCAGGATGGTGCCGCCGGCGGCCTGGATCAGCTCCCCCAGCAGCTTGCCGTCGCGCGGGTCCGCCTGGCCGGCCACGGGGAGGCCGCCCAGCAGGCCCATCCACAGGCCGGGGATCAGGCCGAAGCTGTGGAAGAGAGGCAGGGGACTCACCACGACGTCGCGCTCCGGGTACAGCTCCAGGTGGGCCATCACCGCATCGCAGTTGTAGAGGAGGGTCCGATGGGTGATCTGCACGCCTTTGGGGTCGCCCGTGGTGCCGGACGAGAAGATGATGGTGAAGACCTGGTCCGGCCGGCCGCGGTCCAGCCGGCCGGGCGGCAGGAGAAGGACGCGCAGCATGTTCCAGAGCACCCGCTTCTTGTCCAGGCGGGGGATGAGGTCCTCGGCCATGACGAGGCGGCCCAGCAGCACCGGCTCGCCGATGCGCTCCAGGTAGAGCCGCGAGGTCACCACCGTCCGGATGCCCGCCAGCTGCCCCATCCGCGCCAGCTGGGCGGCCCCGGTGGTGTGGTTGAGGTTGACCGACGTGCGCCCGGCCAGGGCCAGGGCCAGGTTGACCAGGGCCCCGCCCTGCCCCGGCGGCAGGACGATCCCCACCCGCTCCTCGTCCTCCTCCAGGCCCAGGAGCGGGATCAGGGTCAGGGCGACCGCCGCCAGGCGCAGCCGGCTCATCTGCCCCCGGAAGTCGCGCACCGCCACGCGCCGCGGTGCGCGGCGCACCTGGCGCAGGAACTCGGCGCCGATGCTGCGGGGGTCGGAAGCCGTGCGGGCCTGGGCCTCGGCGAAGCGGGTATGGGCCGTGAGCGGGATCATGGGCGGTGGCTCCGTGGGGCGGGAGGCGGCAGCGGGGGCCGTGCGGCGCCCTGCTATAAATATCACAGCCCTTGCCCTGACGCCAACCATGGATCAATCGCTCGAATGATTCGCGATCCCAATGCCGATGGATCCCGCCTGGCTGCTGCGCCGCTGTCCCTGACGGCCGCGGCCGCCCCGCCGGCCCAGCCGGTGGGGGCCGAACTCCTGACCATCGGCGCCGAGCTGCTGCTGGGCGAGACGGTGGACAGCAACGCCGGCCGCCTGGCGCGGGGCCTCGGGAGCATCGGCATCCCCGTCCGCCGAACGGTCTCCGTGGGCGACGAGGTGGCGGCCATCGCCGCGGCCGTCGCCGAGGCCCTGTCACGTTCGCCCCTCCTCCTGACCACCGGGGGCCTGGGCCCCACGCAGGACGACCCCACGCGCGAGGCCGTGGCCCTGGCCACCGGCCGGCCGCTGGAGTTCCGACCCGAACTCTGGGAGCAGGTGCAGGCCCGCTTCCGCGCCTTCGGCCGGCGCCCCACGGCCAACAACCGCCAGCAGGCCTACGTGCCGGCGGGAGCCATCGCCCTGGAGAACCCGGTGGGCACGGCGCCGGCCTTCATCCTGGAAGCGGGCCAGGGGGCCGTCGTCTGTCTGCCCGGCGTCCCGCGCGAGATGGAGGCCCTCCTGGCCGACGCGGTCCTGCCCTGGCTGCGGCAGCGCTTCGGCCTGACGGCGGCCCGCTGCCTGCGCGTCCTGCACACGGTGGGCGCGGGCGAGTCCCAGATCGACGAGCGCATCCGCGACATGCAGCTGCTCGCGGCGCCCACGGTGGGACTGGCCGCCCACGCCGGGCAGGTGGACGTGCGGATCACGGCCTGGGCGGCGTCGCCCGACGAGGCCGCGGCCCAGGTGGCCCCGGTCGAGGCCGACGTCCGCAGCCGCCTGGGCCCCTGGATCTACGGCGCCGACGACGACAGCCTGGCCTCCGTGCTGCTCGGTCTCCTGGACAGCCAGGGCTGGCGGATGGCCGTGCTCGAAGCAGGCCTGGGCGGCGCCCTGCTCGCCGAGGTCCTCCCGGCAGCCAGGGCCCATCCGCAAGCGGCCCGCTTCGAGGGCCGCGCCCTGGCCGGAGGCCTGGACGCCGCGGCCCTGGCAGACCGGGGCGAGGCCCTGCGCCAGGAGCTGGGGGTGGACGCCCTGCTCGCCGCCTCGCTCCAGGCAGTCCCGGACGCCAGCCCCCGCCTGCTGGCCTGGATCCGCCTCCCCACCGGCACCTGGCGCGCCGAGGCGCGCCACGGCGGCCCGCCGGCGCATGCCCCGCGCCGCGCGGCCCTGTCTGCCCTGGCCTTGGCGCGGGCGGGGGTGCTGGGCCTGGTCGCGCCGGAGGAGGAGGGGCGCTAGGGCGGCCTTCATGTTGATCTAGCGCTTGAGCCGCATGCGATCGTACGCAGGCGCGCGCCTGATAGCCCCGGCGAATGAGTTGGGTGCAGTTCCGTTGAAACGGCGGCCAGGAGGCCGTCATGACAGTGTCGTAGGGGATGACGAGGGCGGCGGATGGCCGGAGCCTGCTCGACAACACCACGATAGACTCTGGATACGTCCTGTCTGGCGAGCTTGGCCGGCCAGCCCCTACCTGCCGCGGCGCTCCGCGCCGCGGCTGTCCTCCCCCGAGGCGGGGGATGACCATCCATTGAGGCGGGTGGTCATGCGGAAGGTTAGGATCCTCTGACGCTGTTCCTTCACCTTCGGGGGCCGGATGCCTGCGAAGGCCCAAGCATCTGACGGCCTCTGACAGCAGCCTTCCGCATGAAAACCCGCACGGATAGGGTGTCTTCCCCCTCCCAGGGGGAGGACCGCCGCGGCGCGGAGCGCTGCGGCAGGTAGGGGCCTCGCACACCAGCACCAGCGTGCCCCAGACAAGCGACCACGGCCCATCCGGCCCCACCCCTCGCTCGGCCCATCCAATGCCGTCGTTCCAACGGAACTGCACCCAGTCCATTCCCTGGGCGGCCGGCGCGGGGTTGAGACCCGCCCTCTGCCGGCCGCACCTGGTGACCGCCGCCACCGGGACCTGATCGCACCGCTACCCTGACACCCGCCCCAGCTTCCGCTGCTCCGCCTGCTGCAGGAGCTGCAGGCCGTTCTCGCGCGCGATGGCCGTGCTGGTCCCCAGCATCTGCGCCAGCTCTTCGATCCGGCCCGCGCTCTCCAGGAGACTGACGGCGGTGCGGGTGCGCCCATCGGCGACGGCCTTGGCGGCGCGGAAATGGGCATCGCCATACGCGGCCACCTGGGGCAGGTGGGTGACGCAGATGGCCTGGCGCCGGCTGCCGCCCGGCTCGGCGGCGCGGGTGAGCGACCAGAGTTTCTCGCCCACCACGCCGCCCACGCGGCCCCCGATACCGGCATCGATCTCGTCGAAGATCAGGGTGGGCACCTGGTCGGCGGCGCTGAGGATGCCCTTGAGGGCCAGCATCAGCCGCGCCGCCTCGCCGCCGGAGGCCACCTTGGCCAGGGGGCGGAGGGGCTCGCCGGGGTTGAGGCTGACCTGGAAGGCCACGCGGTCGGCGCCGGTGGCGTCGCAGGCGTAGCGCGCCCCGGCGGCAAAGCCAGGAGCATCCACGGGGACCCCGTCCGCCTCCTCGCGGCGCTCGAAGGCCACCTGGAAGCGGCCGCCGGCCAGGGACAGGGCGGCCATCTCCGCCTCCACCGCCCGGCCCAGCCTCTCTGCGGCCTCCTGGCGGTCTCGCGAGAGTCGGGCGGCCAGTTCGCCGATCCGGGCCAACAAGACCTCTCGCTCCACCTTCAGTTGCGCCTGGCGCTCATCGCTGTGCTGCAGGCCCTCCAACTGGACGGCCGCCCGTTCGGCGTGAGCCTGGAGGGCCTCCAGGTCAGGCGCCTGGTACTTGCGCTTCAGGGCGGAGAAGAGGGCCAGGCGCTCCTCCACCTCTTCGAGGCGGACCGGGCTGAAGGCCAGGCGCTCCTGGTAGTCGCGCAGGGCCGCGGCCCAGTCGCGCAGGGCCTCGGTGACGGCCGTGGCCTGCTCGGCCATGGGCGCCGTGGCGGGATCGATGCGCGCCAGGTCCTGCGCGGCGGCCTGGGCGATCAGCACCCAGTCCAGACCCGCCCGCTCGACACCGCCGTCGCCATCGCCCAGGCCGCCTTGGAGCGCGGCGTAGGCCTGCTGCACCAGGGCGGCCAGGCGTGCCCCGTTGGCCTGGCGGACGCGCTCGGCCAGGAGCTCCTCCTCCTCGCCCGGCCTGAGGCGGGCGGCCTCGATCTCCTCGACCGCCAAGGCCAGGAGCTCGGCGCGGCGACGCAGCTGCTCGGCGTCCTGGCTCAGGCCCTCCAGCTCCTCGTCCAGGCGGCGCAGGTCCGCCACGTGGAGGGCCAGGGCGCGGCGCTCCCCCTCCAGCCGGGCGTAGCGGTCCAGGAGGCCCAGGTGCTCGGCCTCCCGCATCAGGCTGGCGGAGTCCGACTGGCCGTGGATGTCCACCAGCAGGCGGCCCAGTTCCTGGAGGGCCTTTACCGGCAGCGGTCGCCCGTTGACCCGCGCCGCCGAGCGGCCGGCGGCGTGGACCTCCCGGCTGAGGATCAAGGGCTCGCCGGGCTCGGCCTCCACGCCGTAGTCGGCCAGGACGGCCTCCACCGCCTCCCGGGCGGCACCGGGGTCGAAGCTGCCGCTGACCAGGGTCCGCGCGGCCCCGGCCCGCACGACGGAGGCGTCGGCCCGTTCGCCCAGGAGCAGCCCCACCGCGTCGACCACGATGGACTTGCCCGCCCCCGTCTCGCCGGTGATGACGTTGAAACCCGGCTCCAGGGCCAGCGAGAGGTGGTCGATGATCGCCAGGTCGCGGATGTCCAGGTCCAGGAGCATGGCAGGCCAAGGGGAGGCGCCGACGGGCCGAAGCCGGCCGGGACGATGACGGGCGATAGGGAGCCAGACCGGTTGCAGCAGAATGGCGGCAGGAAGGCGAACGGATGTGCGACGCAATGCTAGCGGGCCGAAGCGTCCGCGGGCAAGTGCGGCCGGTGCGACGGGCGACCGCGCCCAGATCATACCACGGGCAGGGGAGCCCGCCGAGGGGCCGGGCGCCGGGATCGCGCCAGATCGGCGCCATGGCGGCGCCACCCCGCCGGCCGCGGCATGACCGCTCCCCGACAGGCCGCCCGCCGCTTGCTGGGCCGCCCGCCCGGCCCTCGGGCGGCCGGGCGCACCGCTATCATCCACCCCATGGCCGACCGCTACCCCATCCCTGCCGCCCGCCACGAGGTGGCGATCGAGGTGCAGCGCTCGCGCTTCATCGCCGTGGCCGACCGGGCGGCCGAGGTAGCGGAAGCCCGGGCTCTCCTGCATGAGCTGCGCGCCGCCCATCCGTCGGCCAGCCACCACGTCCACGCGTTCCGGGTGGGCTTCGGGGCCAGCCTGACGGAGGGGATGAGCGACGACGGCGAGCCCCCCGGCACCGCCGGACGCCCCAGCCTGGCCGTCCTGGCCGGCTCGGGCCTGGGCGATGTCTGCCTGGTCACCGTCCGCTACTTCGGCGGCACGAAGCTGGGCACCGGCGGCCTGGTGCGGGCCTACACCCAGGCCGCCCAAGCCGTCCTCGAAGGCCTGCCCCGCGCCTGGCGCGAGCGCCTGGCCCGCCTGCGCCTGACCTTGGCCTACCCGGCCTACGAGCCCTTGCGCCGCCTCCTGGACCCGGCGGGCGCCCGAGTCGTCGACCAGGCCTTCGGCACGGAGGTGGCCCTGTGCGTCGAGCTCCCCGCGGCGGGGGTCCCGGGCCTGGTCGCCGCCTTCGAGGAGCTGACGGCGGGGCGGGGTCGCTGGGAGCCGGCCGGGGAAGGCTGAGGTCGGCGATGCCGGGACGCGGCGGTCAGCGGGGCGCCCCTCCCTCGGCCGCCGGCCGGCACAGGAAGGCGTGGATCTCCCGCAGGGCCGCGGCGTTGGCCGCCAGGCGCTGGCCGCGGCGCGTCTGGCCGTCGCGCAGTTCGGGCGGCAGCTCGTGGAGTGGAAGCTCCAGGCTGCGCTGGGGCGGATCGCCTTCGCGCAGGGCCGCGGCGGCGTTGGCGCAGGTGGTCAGGGTCGACCCGGCTTCGTCTGCCTCCAGCTGCTGGGCCTCGACGAGCAGGTGGTCCCAGTAGTCGGCGATGCGCGCGGCATCCTCCGGGGCCAGCTGCCAGTTGAGCGGCAGGTCTTCGTAGAGCACGAGGTCCAGGACGCGCATCCGCTCGCGGGCGGGGCAGGAAGGGCAGGCCGGGCGGTTCCACTTCTCGGTCAGGGCCGTCAGCGCCGCCCGGTTGCGGGTGCGCTGGGTGGAACCGCGGGCGTTGACCAGGCCGGTGAAGGGGCCCTGCCAGGCCACCTGCGCGCCGGAGAGCGGCTCCAGGGTCGCGGAGCCTGGCTCCTCCCAGTAGACGTTGATCCAGAGGATCTCCGCCGCAGGGGGCAGGCCCTCGCCGACGATGGCGTCGTCCAGCCAGGTGGCCAGGGTGGCCACGCCGAAGTTGTCGAAGTAGCCACCGTCGCCCACGTGGGCCGTGGCGGCCGCATGGCGGCAGGCACTGTCCCCGGCAGCGCTCAGCGCGGCGTCGAGCCGCTCCGGATCGACGGGTCGGGACATGGGGGTGACATAGGGGAAGGTGGCCGAGAGCCGGGCCGCGGTCAGCACGGAGATCTCGCGGTCGGGCAGGGCGGCGCCGAAGCTGACGAAGGGGCAGGGCGCGGCCTCACCCGCCGGCGGGCGGGACGACACCGTCGCAGGGGGGGCCGCCCCCACCGGCGCCTGGCCGGCCGGCGCGGGGCGCGCCTGCATCGAGGCCGGCAGGGCGAGGGGCGTCAGGGCATAGGGGGCGCCGCTCTCCAGCAGCATCGCGTTGATGATGGGCACGGGCAGGCGCCCTTCGGCCGCGGCCCGCCCCATCGCCGCCAGGCCGCCGGGGACCCAGCCGGCCGGCCGCTCGTCCGCCAGGCGCCGCCGCCAGGCCTCCTCCATGGCCCAGGCCCGGTCCTGGATGCGGGCCCGCGGGCCGTCGCGCAGCTCCAAGAACCAGAAGCCCGGCCGAAAGAGCCGCAGGAGATCGGGAAAGGCCATGCCCCAGAAGGCCGAGCGCAGGCTGTTGGCCGTGGACTGGGCGAAGAGCCGCGCGCGGCGGCCCTCCCAGTCCCTGCCCCCGGCCAGCAGCTCGTCCAGGTAGAGCGCCGAGCTGAAGCTCCCCCCGCTGACCGAGCTGATGGCCGCCAGCCGGTCGGAGAAGACGCCGCCCGTCAGCCCGTCCAGACCGCCCAGGACGGTGGCCGTCCAGCCGGCCGCGGTGATGCCCCCGCCGGCGGTGGCCACCACCACCAGGCGCTCCCCCGCGCCGGGCACCCGCGACACCGCGAGCCGGGCCTGCATGGCCTGGGCCAGCCCCAAGGGCGGCGCATCGTCCTGGGCCGCGCCAAGGCTGACGGGGTAGAAGTGGTCGATGGCCGAGACCCGGAAGCTGAGCAGGGCCAGGAGCACCGCGACGGGCAGGGCCGGAATGCGGACGTAGTCCAAGAGGAAGGCCAGGAAGGACATCAGGAGAAGGACGATGGCCCCCAGGAGCAGCACGTAGGCCACCGCGGGAAAGCAGGCGCGCCAGGGCAGGCCGCCCAGGCCGCGGCATCCGTCCAGCACGCCCGGGTCGTCGGGTTGGAAGGCCAGGAACAGCAGGCCGTAGACGACCACTCCCAGGATCAGGCGCGCCAGCATCCAGCCGTGGTCCTGGGCGCTGAGGCGGCGCCCCGCCGCGGCGAAGGCCTGGGCCTGTCCGTCCGTCGCGCCAAAGCCGGGCCCCAGGCGGCCGCGGATCGCCGCGATCCAGGCGCTCTGGCGCGGCAGGCGGCGGCGCAGCCACAGGGCCAGTGCCTGGACCCAGCGGCGCAGATGCGGGGCGGCCGTGAAGAGCAGGCGCCAGGCCAGGAGAGAGAGCAGGAGGGCGACGAAGGCCACCTGCAGCCGGAGCCCTCGGCCCTCGGCATGGACGAAGGCGGCCGCGGCGCCGTAGCCGGTGCCCGTCAGCAGCGCGCCACCCAGGGCCACCCGGTCCACCGAGCGCTCCAGCGGGCCGAGGAAGCGGAGCGCTCGGCCGATCCGGGCCAGCGCGCGCTCGGCCCAGGGGGCCAGGGTCAGGGGGGCGAGGTCCATGCGCTCCGGCAGGCCGGTCAGACTGAGCCACCAGGTATAGACCGCGGCGGCAGCGGCCAGCTCGGCCACAGCGACCAGGAGGAAGACATCGCCCGCTTCCACCACCATCCAGTTGCCCAGCTTGGCCTCTGCCAGTCGCCCCCAGCCCGGCAGACCCAGGATGAGGGTCAGGAGAAGGATGGGATAGCGCAGGTGGAAGAGGTAGAGCAGGCGCAGGCGCCAGCCGCGCGCCCCGCCGTCGCCCGGAACGTCCTCGGCGGGCGAGGACGGGGGGGGCCTCAAGGCCGGCCGACCGGCCAGGCCGAGGACCGCCAGCACGATGAGCAGGGGCGCCAGGGCCAGGACCAGGCCAGTCATGCGAACCTCCTCCGATCAATCCTCGCGGCAAGGGCTGGGGGTCATGTTAGCGCGGACCGATCCGGACCGGCGGGTGGGACACCCGGTCGCCGGACGCCTGGCTGAACCGGCCATTGCCGCCGCGGGAGCCGCCTGCACCGCTGCGCGGCCGGAACCCTCCTAGGCCAAGGCCACCATCACCCAGGGCGCTCCGTCCAGCAGGGAGGCCAGGGGCCGCTCCCAGGCCAGGCCTTCCGGCGCCAGGCAGGTGCCGGGGCTGACCCCGTCGCGCAGCTCCACCTGGGCCGTCACCGACCCGGCCGGCGCCTGGAGGCGGACCCGGGTGCCGGCCGCCAGACCCAGGGCGGCGGCGTCGAAGGGGCTGACCTGCACGTAGGGCAGGCGCACCAGGGGGTGAAGGATGGCGGCGGCGCGGATGCGGGCACCGCCGTCGTAGAGGGTGGGGACGGGGATGAGGCGGAGGCGGGCCGGGGCCTCGCCACCGCGGGGGGCGCTCTCGGGGCGCGGGCGCCAGGTGGCGGCCGCCGCGAGGTCGCCGACCGCGGGCAGGACCCGCCCTTCGCCCAGGTCGGCCAGGTAGGCGGTGCCCTGGTAGCTGACCTTGCGGGCCTCGGTCTGGGGCGCGAAGGGCAGGAGCGTGGCTCCGGGCTCTGGGGGGGCGGGCGGCCCCAGGAGGCTGTAGTCCAGGCCCTCGTAGGCCGGCACCACGCGGGCGATCTCCTCGAAGACATCGGCCGCGCGGGCGTAGGGTGCCGCCTGGCCCAGGCGCTGGCAGAGGTCGCGCAGGATCTTCCAGTCCGCGCGGGCCTGGCCCAGCCGGTCCACCGCGGCATAGAAGCGCTGCACACGGCGGGCGAAGTTGGTGCTGCTGCCTTCCCGCTCGGCGGGCGACATGGCCGGGAGGACCACGTCGGCCAACTCGGCACTGGGGGTCAGGTAGAGATCCTGGACCACCAGGAAGTCCAGGTCCGTGAGGGCCGCGGCCACGCGGGGATCGTCACCCGCCGGATCGGTCCCCATCAGGTACAGGGCCCGAAGCCCCTTCGCCCCGCCGAGCATGGCCGCGGCATCCAGGCCCGGACCGTCCGGCACGGCGGCCGACCAGAGCCCGGCCAGGGCCGCGCGGGCGTCCGCGTCCGCGGCGGGGCGGTAGCCCGGAAGCCAGCGTGGCAGGAGGCCCAGATCCGCGGCGCCCTGGGCGTTGGCCTGGCGGCCGACGGCCACGAGTCCGCTCCCGGAGGTGGCGCCCTGCGGCGCGGCGGCCACCAGGGCGCTCAAGCCCTGGTCCCAGCCGGCGTCGGCCGCTTCCTGGCCGTAGAGGACGAGGAGCCGCGTCGCGCCGCCCAGCAGGGCCGCCGCGGTGGCCAGGTCCTCGGCATGCACGGGATGCCGGCCGGCCAGGCTTTCCGGCGTGAAGGCCGCCAAGGCCTCGGCCAGGGCGGCGCGGCGGGCGGGGCGGGGGTCGGGGGCGGCGGCGCTCGCAGCGGCGGCCGCCTCTTCCTGCAGGGGCTGCCCGCTGAGGGCGAGCGCGAGGGCCGCCAGCAGGCTGTCCTCGGCGCCCCAGGCGTAGCGCAGGCGGAGGTCGGCGTGGGCTTCCAGCTTCTGGGGTCGGCCGCTGAGGACCACCACCTTCGCCCCGCGGCTCAGGCCCTTGAGCAGGTTGAGGAAGAGGACGGGCGCCTCCTCCTCCACATCCAGGCCGGCCACCAGCACGCAGTCGCCGGCGGACAGCTCGGTCAGGCGCAGGTCGCCGCCGGCCCCGAGGCGGGCGACGAGGTCGTCGCGGAGGAGGCCCCCGCGGTGGTCGACGTTGGGGCTGCCCAGGACGCCCCGCAGCAGCTTGCCGAAGAGGTAGAGTTCCTCGTTGGCCAGGGCGGCGCCGGCGATGCCGCCGATGGCCTGCCCCCCGGCCTCGGCCTTCACCTGCGCCAGGCGCGCGGCCACCAGGTCCAGGGCCTCGTCCCAGGTGGCGGGGACCAGGCGGCCGTCGCGGCGGATCATGGGCTGCTGCAGGCGGGCCTCGTCCTGGGCATGGGCATGCCCGAAGCGGCCCTTGTCGCAGAGCCAGATCTCGTTGACGGCCTCGTTCTGGCGCGGCATCACCCGCTCGATGCGCCCGAAGCGCACGTCGTGCATCAGGTTGCAGCCCACGGCGCAGTGGCCGCAGACCCCGGCATGGCCCACCAGCTCCCAGGCCCGGGCCTCGAAGCGGAAGTCCTTGGTGGTCAGGGCGCCCACGGGGCAGATGTCGGTGGTGTTGCCGGAGAAGTAGCTCTTGAAGGGCTGGTCGCCGAAGGCCACGATCTCCATCCCCCGGCCGCGGCTCTCGAAGCCCAGCACCTGGTCGCCTGCCACCTCGTCCTCGAAGCGGATGCAGCGGGCGCAGAGCACGCAGCGCTCGCGGTCCAGGGCGATGAGGGGCCCGAGGGGCACGGGCTTCTTGAAGTGGAACTTCTCCCCCCAGAGGAAGCGGCTCTGGCCGGGGCCGTAGCGCAGGGTCAGGTTCTGCAGAGGGCATTCGCCGCCCTTGTCGCAGACGGGGCAGTCCAGGGGATGGCTGGTCAGGAGGAACTCGAGCACCGACTCGCGGGCCTCGGCCACCGCGGCGGACTGGGTGCGGATGGCCATGCCCGGCGTGCAGCGCGTGGTGCAGCCGGCCTGCAGCTTGGGCATGAAGCCGATGACCGGCTTGCCCTCGGCGTCCAGCTCCACCTGGCCGGTGGCCCGGTCCACCTTGGGGGTCCCCACCTCCACCAGGCACATCCGGCACATGCCCACGGGCTCCAGGCGCGGATGGTGGCAGAAGATGGGGATTTCCACGCCCACCTTGGCCGCGGCGTCCACGGCGGTGGTGCCGGCGGGCACCTCGATCTCATGTCCGTCGATGCTGACGGTGACGGTCTTCGTGCTCATGCGGTCGCTCGGCTGGCGTAGGGGGCGGCGGGCGGGTACGAAGCGCGTGGTCGGGGCGAGGTGAGGCGGCGAACCCGATCCACGGCGGCGCCGGCCGGCCTGGGGCGGCGGCGCCGGGGCGCTATCGTATCACAGACGGGAGGCGGAGCGTAGCGGTGGGCCGGTCGCCGCCGGCCCTACGGGGCGAGCCGGCCGAAGGCCCCCGCCCTTAACGAAATCTTTAGAACCGTCCAGTTATTTTTGTGTTACACTGGCGCCGTAGCGATCGACCGACTGCGCCTGTGTGGGGGTCAGCCAACCGCAAGGAAGGCGACTGCGCAGAAGGCCTCAAGCTACAGTTTCGGGCCGGTGTCGATCACTATGGGCGGTGATCAACGACACCGGCCCGCTTGTTTCTCCAGACCGGAGCTTCTGCCGATGCGTGGACCGTCGCCGCGGGCTCAGTCGTCGCTCTGGCCCGGCGCCAGAGGCGCCTGACCGCCAGCGGGGCAGGTCACGGCCCGCCCCCGCAGGTCCGTGTGGACCTCGGCCGACTGCCCGGCCCCCTCCAGCTCCACGCGGTAGCCTTCCACCAGCATCTGGGCGTACATCTGCCCCGGCTGGGGGCAGCCCAGCGAGCCGTCGGGCCAGGTCACCCGCTCCACCAGCCGGAGCTGCACCTGGTCGGGCCTGAGCCCCGCCTGGGCCGCGAAAAGGGCGATGGCGGCGGCCACCGCGGGGAGGTCGCGTTGGGCGGGCGATACGGCCTGGCTGCCGCGCGGCTCGGTGCCGCCCATCGCGGTCGCCTTCATGGGCTGGGTCACATCCCCTCCTCGCGTCCCTTCCCCTACGGCGCCGGTGGCCGTGGCCAACCTGCCGGCGGCCTCCTCGCCCGGCGCCTCGCCGCGGCGGCCCTCCGGCGGCTGCACGTACGCCAGGGCAGCGGCGACGGCCACGGTCACGGCGGCGGCGATGAGGGGGCGCTTCTGCATGGGGGGAGTATAGGCCAGGCGAACCGCGCGTGAAGGGTGTACCATCCGGCCCGACGCCGCCGACTTCCGCTGATCGGAGCCGAGATGAACGACCGTGGAACCCCCCCGTCCGATGACGTCGCGGTGCCCGCCCCTGCCGGATCGGGCGATGCACCGACCCCCGGCCCCTGGCTCTGGGCCCTGCGGGAGGGCTGGCGGCTCGCACGCCGGCGGCCAGGGCTGTGGCTGGGTTATGCGCTTCTACTGACGGTGATGAGCGCGTCTGCGGGAGGCGAGCTGTGGCAACAGCAGAACACCTCCATCCATGTGCGGATTGCCGAGCTACTGGGAGTACTCGCGGGGACCGTTCTGGCCCCTTCGGCCATGTGGTTCCTGGTCCGCGTTCAAGCCGGCGATCTGGCCGGCCGCCCTGTCCAGGGGTCTGAGGCCTTGCTCTGGACCTTGCTCCGCCTCAGACGCTGGGTCCTCTTCTCCGTGCTTGCGGGGGCGGTCAGCTTGGCGTTGTTCTTTGTGACGCTCATCCTGCTGGGAACTGCAAGCCAGTTGCTGGGAGTGCCGGCGTCGTCGTGGTCCCCGTCTGCGTCATCGATGCTCATCGGGTTCGTGGCGTTCGGAGTTTCCCTTCGCTTGGGCAATGCATCGACCTATTACATCGTGCTTGGAGACCGCTTCTGGATCTCCCTCCGCAAGGCCTATGAAGAGTCCGGGCGACAGTGGGGCGCCTACCTGGCTCCGGCCATTCTGCACACCCTACCGGTGTTCTACTGGGTTGCCTGGATCATGAGCGGCTTCGCCCACGATGCCGCCGAGCCGGTGGCGGGATTCAGGTGGGCCAGCATCGCGATGCACAGCGTCCTTCCTGTGGTGAGAGCCACCTGGCTACACCTGTGGCTGCGCCACGGCGAGGGTGCAGACCTGGCGGGGTTCGAACGGGAGCTGTGAGCGGCGAGGGTGACGCATCGCTCGGCTGGGCCGTGTGGAGTGCCATCCAACGCTCGTAGCGGGCGCCCTGCGAAGGGTGTACCATCCGGCCCATCCGACCCTATCGCCGCCACCGATCGGAGCCCCGCCCATGCGCAAGCCCAAGCCCCTCCTCGTGTTCGCCGCCCTGGGTCTGCTCCACCTGGGCGCCGTCCGGCCGGCCGCGGCCCAGGGCGAGGGCCGGCGCTACGTGGACCTGGTCTTCGACCGGGTGCAGCGCACGAACGACCTGGTCTACGGGACGGCCGTCGACAAGCCGACGGGTCGGCGGGTGGATATGAAGCTGGACCTCTACGAGCCGGCGGGCGACACGGCCACCGCGCGCCCGGTCTTCGTCTTCCTCTTCGGCGGCGGCTTCGTGGCCGGCAACAAGGAGCAGGAGCCGCGCGCCTACTGCGAGCTGATGGCCAGGCGCGGCTACGTGGCGGCGGCCATCAGCTACCGCATCAACCAGGGCAACATCGTCACCGACGGCATCCCGGCGGCGGTCAGCGACACCCGGCAGGCCCTGCGCTGGCTGAACGCGCAGGCGGCCGCGCGGCGGCTGGACAGCTCCCGCCTGGTGCTCGGGGGCTCCTCGGCGGGGGCCATCAGCTCGCTCTTCGCGGCCTACACGGAGGTGGAGAAGACGGCAGCCGACGCGCCGGTGACCGTCTCCCTGGTCATGGACCTCTGGGGCGGCCTCTACACCCAGGTGAATGAGATGGCCGCCGGCGAGCCGCCGCTGATCATCATCCACGGCACGGCGGACACGGTGGTCCCCTACGCCGAGGCCGAGAAGCTCCGCGACCGGGCCCAGGCCGTGGGCATCCCCCACGCCTTCCACCCCCTGGCGGGCAAGGGCCACGCGCCCTACATGCCGGCCGAGCTGATGGTGCTGGTGGCGGACCTCGCCTACGGGCAGCTCTGGCCGGGCGGCGTCGAAACCCCCGCGCCGACCGCGCCGCCGCCCCCTGCGCCCACCGCGACCGCCGAGCCGCCCACGGCCCTGCCCCAGCCATCGGCCACGCCCCTCCCCTCCGCATCGCCCGAACCCACCGCGACAGCCGAACCCCCGACAACCCGCCCGCCCACGGCGACGCCGGAGGGCGCGGGCGCGGCCCGCATCTACCTGCCGCGGGTCGTGGCCGAGCCGAACCGGTAGGGGGCGGAAGAGCGATCCTCTGTTTGCCGTCTCCTCCTACGTACCGGTGAGCTCGGCAGCCTCTCCAAAGCAGCTCAGAATGCGATGGCGCGGAGGCGCGGGGGGGGACGGGAACCGAAGATCCCCTCACAGACAACCTACGATGTCGAGAGAGGGGCCGTCGGGCCGCCTGCAGGCCTGCGCTTCGGCCCCGCCGTCGCGTTCGGCCGACCGCGTGTCGGCCTGAAGGAGCCTGTCATGTCGAAGCCCCGCTCGCTCGCCGCCGTCCGTCCCGGCCTCGCGCGCATGGCCCTGCTCGCCCTGGCCGCGTTCCTGGGGCCTGTTGTCTTCCTGGCCCAGGTGCTGCGCACCGCCGGCATGCCGGACTTCGCGACGGCCTGCGCCGAGGGCCGCCCCTTTTACGTGGCGGCCGTGTATCGCGGCCAGACGGACGTCAACCGCCCGCCCAGCATGAAGGCACCCTCCGTCCTCCTCTTCCAGGACACGCCCGACAACCGCCCGCACCACAGCCTGGCCACCTTCGAGCAGGTGGGCGCGGTCTGGGGCCTGGCCTACAGCCGCCGCGAACAGGCGGTCTTCGCCGCCACCTTCCACAAGCGCGGCCTGCCCTACGGCCCCGCCGGATCCGGCGGCATCTACCGCATCGACCTGCGGACGGGGGCCATCAGCACCTTCGCGACCGTGCCCGATACCGGGGGGAGGACCTTGAACCCGCGGATGGGAAACGGCGCCTTGGACAACGACCAGTACCAGGCCCGCTTTGTCGGCAAGGTGGCATTGGGCGACCTGGACCTCAATGCGGACGAGACGGAGCTGTTCGTCGTCAACCTCAAGGACCGCCGGATCTACCGTTACGAGACCGCCACGGGCCGCTTGCTCGGCAGCTTCGAGCATGGCGCCGTCGGCGAACCTTGGTCCCGTGATGCACGGCCCTTTGCGCTGGAATGGCAGGACGGCGCTCTGTACCACGGCCTGGTCAACGAACGCGCCGTGTCGCCCTTCGAAGCCCGCGTGTACCGCTCGGCACCCGACGGGAGCGCGATGGTCCAGGTGGCCGGCCTGGACCTCCGCTACGCCAGGGACCCCGTCGACCTGCAGCTTGACCAGCGGAGCTTCAGGCTCGACGTCGGCTGGAGGGCCTGGTCCGAGCCCCAACCCCGCGAGACAGCCAGGGGGCAGCCTTGGTTGACCGACCTTGTGTTCACGGCGCCCCAGCGCTTCGCCTTGGCGCTCCGCGACCGCTATTGGGATGTCAGCTTCGGCTGGATCAACGACCGGTCCCTTGGCAACTGCGCGTTGCCCTGCCCGCAGTTGGACATCGTGCTGGCCCGCGAGCAGCTGGGCTTCGGCGACCTCCTGGTGGCCGAGCAGCGCGAGGATCGTCACTTCGTCGTCGACACCCGTCCCGAGCCGTTGGCCGACACAAATGCCATCGGCCATGAAGAGAGTGCCATGGGCGGCCTGGCATGTGGTGCGCAGGGTTCGGGACTTGTGGCAGGAATCTACGGCGTCGAGAAGACCCGTTCGGAAACGGTGTTGGGCCATGAGGGGCTGTACTGGTTCGATGTACACACCGGCAACGCCACCAGCCAAGAGGTACTGGCCCTGCCCGGCACCTTCGGAAGTTACGTCGAATTCCTTGCCGGCCCCCAGCGAGGGGCCGCCGCCGATAGCGAGAACGTCCAGTACCTCGCGAACGTCGCCAGCCTGGGAGATATCGAGGTCCTCTGCCGAGCCTGCGGTGTCGAGCCGTCGCCCACGCCCTCGGCGACCGCCACCGCTTCGCCCACGCCTACCCCGACCCCCACGTCCACCCCCACCGGCACCCTTCCGCCTACCGTCACCCCCAGCGCCACGGCCAGCCCCTCGCCTTCCGCCACATCCAGCCCTCGGCCCAAGGCCCTCTACCTCCCCCTGCTCCTGCGCGAGGACTGCGACCCGGCGCGTACGCTGGCCGACGTGGTCCTCCTGCTCGACATCTCGTCCAGCATGACCGGCGAGAAGTTCGCGGCGGTCAAGGAGGCGGCCCGGGCCTTCGTGCGAGCGATGCAGTTCCCGGATGACCGGGTAGGTCTGGCCACCTTTGCCGCTGAGGGCCGCGTGCTGGCCGCCCTCAGCGACGACGAGGCGGCCCTGCTTCGGGCCATCGACGGAATGGAGCTGGAGTCCGGGACGCGCATCGACCAGGGCCTGCTGCGGGCTGCCGAGCTCCTGGCCGATCGCCGCCCCGCCACCACCCCCATGCTCGTGCTGATGACCGATGGCCTCCAGGCGCCCGAAGCCCTGGACCGCCCCCAGGAACTGGCGGCCGATCTGCGCGCCGGCGGCGTGCTCCTGCACGCGGTGGGCCTGGGCCTCGACGTGGACGCCGACTACCTCCTGCGCCTCGCCGGCGGCGACCCCGCCCGCCTGCATCTCTCCCCCCGCTCCGAGGAGCTGGTGGACATCTACCTGCGCATCGCTCGCCAGATCCCCTGCCCGCCGTCAGCGTTCTGGAAGGGGCGGTGAGAAGGTGAGGATGTCGATCTCACGTTGGAGGAACCCATGCCCCCTGACTACCAAGTGATCTACGAGCCCATCGAAGACGGCTGGGTCTTGGCTTCGGTGCCCGAGCTTCCTGGCGCCGTCACCCAGGCCCCGACGCTGGCAGAAGCCAAGGTCCTCATTCGGGAAGCGGTGGCGCTGGTGCTGGAGGCCTACCGTGAACATGATGAACGGGAAGGCCAGACAGGCCAGCACGCTGCTGATCCCTAGACCCTGACCCGAGCTTCCGATCCGCATCCGGCCGCGTGACCCAGCCCCGAGCGCTGGATCACGCGGCCTTCAAACGATGTCCGCGCCGTCAACTCTTCCGATGCCGGCGGCGTCAGTCCATCGCCTGATCCCGACCCTCAGCCTCCATCACCACCCCCGCTCGCAGCGGCGGACCTGCTGCGCCACCGCGGCGTAGATCGCCGCCAGGTCCGCCTCGGTGGGGGCGGCGAAGGCGCGGGCCCTGTCGCCGGCAAGGTCTTGCAGGAAGGGCAGGTCCACGTCGGCGCCCAGCCCGATGGTGAAGATGCGGGTGCCCGCCGCGCGGGCCGCGGCCGCCGCCGCCTGGGCCGCCGCCGGGTCCGCGTCCTGCCGGCCGTCCGTGAGAAGGACGATGACCGGCAGGGCCGCCGCTCCCCGGCCGGCCGGGCCGCGGAGCTCCGCCGTGGCCTGCAGCAGGCCCGCGTCGATGCGCGTGCCCGCCGCCAGGGTGATGGCGTCGATGGCCCCGTCCACCGCCGCCCGGTCGCCCGTGAGCGGGGCCAGGCTCTGCGCCTGCTGGTTGAAGGCGATCACCGCCACCTGGTCGGTGGGCATCTTCAGCAGGCCCACGAAGTCATGCGCCGCCGCCTGCGCCGCCGCCAGCTTGGCCCCCGTCATGGAGGCCGAGGCGTCGATGGCCAGGGCCACGTCCAGGGGCACCTTCTCCAGCTCGCAGACCTGGGCCAGGGCCAGGGGGAGGTAGATGGGCTTGGGCAGGGGGGTGGCCGTGGGCGGCCGGGGCGTGCTGGTGGGCTCCGGCGTGCCCGTGGCCGAAGGCGTGGCCGTGGGGGCCGCGTTCACCTGGACGTAGGGCACCGGGAAGACCACCCGGCCGGGATTGCCCCAGCCGTCCGTGAAGTCCGCCACCGCCTGGACGTTGGTCGGCCAGCGGCCCGTCTGCTGAGGCCGCACCTGCAGGCCGAAGGCAGCGCCGGTGAAGGGGATGCTTGGCAGGGTCCAGCGCAGGTCGGCCCCCGTCAGCACCGCCCCGGCCGGCTGCTCGGAGCCCGGCACCAGGGCCATGTTGCCCGGCAGGGTGTCGGTCACCGTCAGGTCCGTGGCCAGGACCGGGGGCACCGAGTAGCGCACCATGCGGTGCTGGGCATCGGCGAAGTTGAGGAGGACATCGGCGTCCGAGCTGGCCAGGGGCTGGGCGTCCGCGTTGTAGAGCGTGCGCTGGGCCCGCCGGCCGCTCAGGCCGATCTCCCCCAGGTGGTAGCGCCGCCAGCCCACCCGGTCGCCGTCGTAGACCGCCAGCTGGATGCCCGCGTCCCGCACCGCCTGGGCGGCGTCCTCGGCCGGGGCGTAGAGGCGGCAGGCTCCGTCGTAGTACTCCAGCTCGCGGCTGCAGTAGTCGGCGTGGAAGATCACCATCACCTTGCGCCGGCCCGAGGCCGGGTCGAACTGGTCCGCGGCCAGCTTCAGGCCCTCGCGGAGCTGCGGCGCCACCTTGTCGCAGCGGGCGTAGGAGACGTCGTCGAACTCGTAGACCGTGCAGCTGGGCGGCCACTTGCGCGGGATCTTGGTGATGGCCTTCATCGCCGCCTCGCGGTCATGCGTCAGGGGCAGGACCGCCTCGGCGTCGCGGAAGTAGGAGACGATGCCCAGGCGGTGCTTGCTCAGGTCCACCCGGGCCACCAGGCGCCGCAGCAGCTTGATGCTCTGCTCGGCCGGATCGGGAGTCTTCAGGTCCGGGTAATGCAGGGCCACCACCACGATGTCCGAGGGCTCCTCGCCGATGCCGCAGCTGCCCTCGAGCTTCAGCGAGAGCGTCGTGCTCTCGCCCAGGGCCAGCACCGTGGGGTCGGCCGTCTTCTGCCCCTGCACGATGCAGGTGGCGTCGCCGGGCACCGGCAGCACGTCGGCGCCGGGCGGGGCGGGCAGGAAGACCGAGACCACCGAGGACAGGGCGTCGGCCACGTAGACGCGCCCCGCCTCGTCCGCGGCGATGGCCGAGAGGCTGAGCGGGTCCGCCGAGGCGAAGGGGCGGCCGTCGAAGCGGGCCGTGACCTGGCCGTCCGGCTCATAGCGCTCCACGTAGCCGGCCTCGCGAAGGGCGAAGAGCCGCCCCGCCATGCCGCCGGCGATGGCCCGGGCATCGGCCGCCACCTTGATGTCGGGCCGCGCCGCGCCGCCCGGCTCGAAGACCAGCGCCCGGTCCTGGTAGTCGTCCAGGGCGTAGATCAGGCCGTCGGGGCCCATGCTGAGGTCGATGAAGGGGTTGACGGCGAAGCTGGTGCTGCGGTCCTCCGGCAGGTCCCATTCCTGGTTGCGGTCGGGACCGTCGGGGTTGAGGAGGATGAGCTTGCTGTCGTCGGTGCGGAGCACGGATTGGCGCTCGTAGGCCAGGACCACCACCTTGGGCTGACCGATGTGGTAGGCCAGGTCCAGCACCTTCAGGTAGCTGCGGTTGTCGCTGCCCAGGTCGGCGGCCCGCTCCAGGGACGGCGTGCTGAAGGGCCGGGTCCAGATGGGCTCCACCACCTGCACCTCCTGCCCGTACTCGCGGATGGTCACCGCCCGGAAGCGGCCGATGCCGTGCTCGTCCTCCACCCAGGTGGCGCCAGGGTCCGGCTGCGGGTTGGGCGGCGGCTCGCCGGTGGTCCCCGGCGGCGGCGAGATGCTGCCCGGCTCGGTGGGCTGGACGCCGGGGCCCGAGGTGGGCTGCACGCCGGGCGGATCGGTGGGCTGGATCCCCGGGCCGGACGTGGGCTGGACGCCGGGGCCGGGCGTGGGCTGGATGCCCGAGGGGTCGGTGGGCTTGCCGCCGGGGGTGGCCGCCGGGGTGGCGGAGCCGGGCGGCTCGTCGGTCTCCTGGCCGGCCTTCTTGCCGCGGTGCTCCCGCCGGTAGTAACCGAAGATCTCGCCCTCCAGGCCGGTGCCCTCGGCCCGCTCGATGCGGTAGCGCTTGGTGGCCCCGGAGGTCTGGCGGCTGCTGAGGGCCACGGTGCCGTGCGCGTCGCCCAGGGGGGCGAAGAAGCGGCTGTAGCGGGTGCCGTCCAGCACGAAGACCTGGTCGGGCGCCGGCGAGCTGACGAACCAGGGCGAGACCAGGCCGGCGTCGTTCTTGGCGTTCAGCCCGGTCAGGTTGATGGCCTCGACGGCCGCCAGCTGCTGGTCGCGGTACTGCACGATGGCGGCGGTGGTGGCCAGGCTGGTGTCCTTGCCGCGCCGCGCGCTGTAGCAGGGGCCCACGTTGGGGTCGTAGCGGGCCACGGCGTAGTACTGGTGGGTGAGGGGGCGGATGCGCGGGGCGCGCACGGTCTGCTTGCAGATGGTCCCGCCGCCCGCGGAGGTGGCGATGGCGTAGCTGAAGCCCTCGTCGCTGAGGACGCAGGCCCCCGAGCCGTCGCCCACCCAGACCGTGTCGCCGTTCAGGGCCTGCACCACGCCGGCCCGGCACTGGTTGAAGGGCGGCGCCCCGATGCCGGGGCTGAACTTGGTGGCGTTGAGCATGTAGACGGTGCGCAGGGTGGCGCCGCCGGCGGCCAGATCGAAGAGCTGGACGCGGAGCTGGTTGAGGTCACCCACGGCCAGGGTGGCGCCGTCCGGGCTGACCGAGACGTCGGTCATCAGCGAGAACTGACCTTCGGCGGTGCCGGCGCTGCCCACCCGGAAGAGCAGGGTGCCGGCGGCGTCGTAGGCGGCGATGGCGTTGCGCTCGCGGTCGGCCACGTAGACCCGCCCGTCCGGCCCCACGGCGATGGCGGCGCCGTCGACCTCCGGCCAGGCGCTCCGGAGCACACCGTCCAGGCTCCAGGCGGTCACCCGCCGCGTGCCGGTGTCCAGCACGTAGACGATGCCGGCCGCCTGGTCCACGGCCAGGCGGCCCACGCCGCCCAGGCGCTCGGGGCCCTCGCCGGCGGCGCCGAAGGGCGGCAGGAATGTGCCGCTCGCCAGCATGGTGTGCACCCCGCCGGCCCCGGCGTCGGCGATGAAGACCCGGCCGTCGGCGGCCACGTCCAGGGCCACCACGTTCTGCAGCACCCCGGCGCTCAGGCTCTGCCGCGCCGGCCACTGGGCGATGCGCTGGTAAGCCTCCAGGCCGGGCCCCTGGGCCAGCCCGTGGACGGCGGCGGGGGCGGGCCCATCGGCGGGGGCGGCGCGGAGGCCCGGCGCCGGACCGGCACCCCAGAGCGCGAGGGCGAGTGCCGCCAGGCCGGCGGCGACGCGCGGGCTGCGCGGCAGGCGCGCCCTGCGCGGCTGGTGGGCGGGACGGGTGGGGCTCGAGCTGCGCATGACGGCCTCCTGGGTGCGGGTGCCGGGGCAAGCGATCCGGCCGGATCGCGCGGGTGGGGACGGTCCTGGGTTCAGCTGAGAACGGCCCTGGGGCAGGCCGGGATCGGCCCTGGTTCCAACCGGGTGGGTTGCAGCCGGAGGGGGGAGCGGTTCCCTGGGGAGGGGATTGTGCCACGGGGGTGGGGCGGGAGGAATCGGTGGGGCGTCAGGCGGCGGCCGATGGAACATCGTGACGGCAAGCGGTGACGTGCGTGAGGTGATCGTGAACAGGCTATCGCGTGATCTACCGCGTGACGGCGCCCCACCTCGTCAGCTGGTCGCTGCGCCACGGGCACCGACCGCTGGCATCCGACGTGGTGGCGGATGAGCCGGCATGGGGCTGACGCACGAGCACCGGGCCGGCACCAGACCTTCCTCGACCCCTTGCCCCCACCCCCACCCCCGTGCTACACTGCCGCCGCCAGACCCCTCTTAGCCTTGTATCGCCTTGAATTCCCGTGCTCTTGCGCCCTTGAACACCTAAGGCCCACGCCGCCGCGCCCCCCAACAGCCATCGCGGGACGCCCCGGCGCTCTGTACCCCGGCCGCCGATGCGACGGCTGTCAGCCTCACAGAGCCTCGAGGAGCAGGTCATGTCGGATCACCGCCCCAGCCCCAGCCTCAGCCCGCGCGGCAAGCTGCTGCGCATGGCCCTCTTGACCGGCGCCTGCCTGGCCGGCCCCATCGGCTTCATGCTGCAGGGCCTGCGCACCGGCGGCATGCCGGACTTCGCGGCCAGCTGCCAGACCGGCGAGCCCTACTACGTGGCCGCCAGCTACCGCGGCCAGACCGGCAGCAACCGTCCGCCCAACGCCAACGCGCCCTCGGTGATCCTCTTCAAGGACACGCCGCAGGACCGCATGCACCAGGAACTGGCCAACTTCCAGGAGGTGGGCACCGTCTGGGGCCTGGCGCAGACGCGGACGCAGCCCGCCGTCTACGCCGCCACCTTCCACAAGCGCGGCATGCCCTACGGCCCCGACGGCTCCGGCGGCATCTACCGCATCGACCTGCAGACCGGCCAGGTCAGCACCTTCGCCAAGGTGCCCAACGCCGGCGGGCGCAACCGCAACGCCCCCATGGGCAGCGGCGCCCGGGACTTCGACGAGTCCAACGCCAAGCTGGTGGGCAAGGCCGCCCTGGGTGACCTGGAGGTCAACGCCGAGGAGACCGAGCTGGCCGTGGTCAACCTCAACGACCGCAAGATCTACCGCTACGACCTGGCATCGGGGCAGCTCCTGGGCAGCTTCGACCATGGCGCGGTGGCCGAGAAGTGGGCCGCCGATGCCCGGCCCTTCGCCCTCGCCTGGTACGGGCGCCACCTCTACCACGGCCTGGTCAACGCCCGCGGCGCCGGCTCCACCTTCGTGGCCAACATCTACCGCTCCAACCCCGACGGGTCCGAGATGACCCTCGTCTCCAGCACCAACCTGCGCTACACCCGCGACGGCGTCCGCCTGCGCACCGTCTCCGGCGCCTCCGTGGCCTGGGGCCCCTGGAACGACCGCCTGCCCCCCTCGCGGGACCGCGCCTCCCTGCACGATCCTCAGCCCATGCTGACCGACTTCGTCTTCACCGACAGCGGCACCTTGGTCCTGGCCCTGCGCGACCGCTTCTGGGACCTCAGCCACGGCTGGGTGGAAGAGGTCTACAAGACCCAGACCGTCATGCATGCCATCGACCCCACGACGCCCACGCCGGACGTGAAGGTCATCGCCGAGGAGGCCCTGGGCTTCGGCGACATCCTGGCCGGCAAGCCCAAGGACCAGGGCTGGGAGGTCAGCACCGAGCCCGAGTTCCTCAACGACACCAACGGCATCGGCCACGCCGAGAGCGCCTTCGGCGGCCTGGCCTGCATCCGCGGCTCCGAGGTGGTGGCCGCCGACGTCTACGGCGTCGAGAAGGCCCGCACCGACCGGGTGGTGGGCTTCGAGGGCGTCTACTGGTACGACACCAGCACCGGCAACAAGACCAGCAAGGAAGTGGTCGGCCAGCCCGGCAGCTTCGAGCCCTACAAGCAGCTCCTGGACCGCCCCCTGACCGCCGCCGACGCCGACACCGACGTGGACATCACCTGGCAGTACGAGTTCTACCGCGACGTGGCCAGCCTGGGCGACGTGGAAGCCCTCTGCGAGCCCTGTCGGCCCTTCGAGGTGCCGCCCACGCCCACCGACACCGTCGAGGTGCCCACCGACACCCCGACGCCCACCGACACGCCCACGAACACGCCGACGAACACCCCCACGGACACGCCCACGCCGACTCCGACGGACACGCCGACGCCCACCCCGACGAACACCCCGCGGCCCAAGCCCATCTACCTGCCGCTCCTGTTGCGCGAGAAATGCGACCCGGAGCAGGCCGTGGCCGACGTCATCCTGGTGCTGGACGTCTCGTCCTCGATGACCGGTGAGAAGTTCGATGCCGTCAAGGAGGCCGCCCGGGCCTTCCTGGGGGCCATGAACTTCCCGTCGGACCACGTGGCCATCGTGACCTTCGCCACCGTGGGCAAGACCCTGATCCCGCTGACCGGCGATGCCGACGCCCTGAACAGGACCGTGGACGACATGGTGCTGGAATCCGGCACCCACATCGACCAGGGTCTGCTCCGGGCCCAGGAGCTGCTGGCCACCCGCCGCCAGGAAGCCACGCCGATGGTCGTGGTGATGACCGACGGCCTGCAGTACGAGAAATCCCTGGAAGAGCCGCAGGTCCTGGCCGCCCAGATCCGTGGCCAGGGCATCCTCACCCACGTGGTCGGCCTGGGCACCGACGTCGATGCCGGCTACCTCCTGCGCATGGCCGGCGGGGATGCGAGCAAGCTGCACCTCTCGCCGCGCGCCGACGAGCTGGCCGCCATCTACGTGGAGATCGCCCGCCTCATCCCCTGTCCGCCCTCGGCCTACTGGGCCAACCGCTAGCGGGGATGGATCCCCGGACCCGCGGCTTGCCGGGGATCCCGGGGTCCACCACCTGAGCGCCGCATCCACCACCATCGGGGCCCGATCCGCAAGCCGCGGGTCGGGCCCCGTGCCGTTCGGCCGATCGGCGCGACAGCGACCATCCAGTGGACCGCCCGTTATCCGGCGAACATCTCTGTCCGGCGAACATCTCTCCTCCGACCGAACTCCCCGCCCTTTCCCCTCTCGCCATCCCCCATCCTTCGCCGTCCCCGTTCCCGAGGATCCGCCCCATGGCCTTCGACGACGCCCCCCCGCCCACCGGCCGCCTCCTCCGCGGCCCCGCGCTCTGGCTCCTGGCCCTGGGCCTGGGCCTGGCCTCCCTGGGCGCCGCCGCCTGGCTGCTGCGCGGGCGGGGCGGCCCGGCAGGCCCCCGGCTGCCGGCCGGGCAGTTCGGCGGGGCGGTGACGGCGGTGGCGGTGACCCGCCAGGGCGACCAGGCCTGGCTGGGCGCCGGCCCCCGCCTGGTGGGGGTGGACCTGGCCGACCCGGCCAACGCCCGGCGCCTGGGTCAGAGCGCGCCCTTGGGCACCGCCATCCGCGCCGTGGCGGTGGATGCCGCCGGCCAGGCCTACGTGGCCCTGGGCACCGGCGGCCTGGTGATCTTCGACGTGTCCGACGCCGCCCGGCCGCGCGAGCTGGCGCGGCTGGCGACGGGCTGGTCGGTCAACGACGTGGCCCTGGCGGCCGACGGGCGGACGGCCTACCTGGCCGAGGGCAGCCGCGGGCTGCGCATCGTCGACGTCGCCCGCCCGGACCGCCCCACCGAGCTGGGCCGCCTGGACACGCCCGGCGACGCCCTGGCGGTGAGCCTGGACGAGGCCGGCCGGGCCTACCTCGCCGATTGGGGCACCGGCCTGCGCATCGTCGACGTGGCCGATCCGGCCGCGCCCGCGGAGCTGGGCTGGCTGGACACGCCCGGAGAGGCCGCCGACGTGGCCGTGGCCGCCGGCATCGCCCTGGTGGCCGACCGGCTGGAGGGCATCCACGTGCTGGATGTCGGCCGACCGGAGGCCCCGCGCGAACTGGGCGCCCTGCGCCTGGACGCCGGCAGCGCCGAGCGGGTGGCGATCGAGGCGGACGGGCGGCGGGGCTACGTGGCGGCCCAGGACGGCGGGCTGCTGGCCGTCGATCTCGGCGACCGGGCGGCCCCGCGCCTCCTGGGCCGGAGCGACGACGTCAAGGTGGCCATGGACCTGGCCCTGGCCCAGCCGGCGGGCGGCGCCCCGGAGGTCCGCATCCTGGCGGCCGACGTGGGCACCAACGTGGCCCCGGCCCGCGACTCCCGGGCCGACCTCTGGACGCGGATGCATCTCTGGGGGGTGGAGGGCGCGCCGAAGGTGGCGGCCGGCCTGGCGGGCCTGCTCATCGGCCGCCCGGCGCCGGCGGGCGTCCAGACGCTCGGCCTCTACTTCAGCCCCAGCCTCATCGAGGGCCTGGCGGTGGACGGGGAAGCGGGCCTCCTCTACCTGGCCGACGGCCATGCCGGCCTGGTCCTGGTGGACCTGGCGGCACCGGACGACCCCCGCCTCATCGGCTCGATCGACTCCGCGGGCGTGGCGCACGACGTCAAGCTCACCGCCGACCGCATCTTCCTGGCCGACGGCCCGGCGGGGGTGATGGAGCTGGACCGCGCGGACCCCCGCTCGCCCAGGCCCCTGCGCCACCTGGACACGCCGGGCGAGGCGATGGGCCTGGAGGTGGACGCGGCGGCGGGCCTGCTCTACGTGGCCGACGGCAACGCGGGGGTCATGACCTTCGACCTGAAGACGGGCGAGCGCCTGCAGCAGCTGGACACGCCGGGCTACAGCTGGGACGTGGCCCTGGGCCCGGGCCACCTCTACGTCAGCGACCGCAAGGGTGGCCTGCGCATCCTCAGCCTGGCGGACCCCCGCCGCCCGGTGGAGCTGGGGGCCCTGCTGGAGGGGACGGCCGAGGTCTTGGACGTGGCGGTGGACGGCGCGCGGCTCTGGGTCTCGGGCGGGCCGGCGGGGGTGCAGGTGCTGGACGCCGCCGACCCGGCCGCGCCCACGCCCCTGGGCACCCTCATCGTCGACGACCGGGCCATCGGGGTGCTGCTGGAGGGCGGCCTGGCCTGGGTGGCCGCCGGCAGCGCCGGCCTGCGCCGCCTCGACGCGGCCGACCCGGCCCGCCTGCGGGAGACGGGCGCCTGGCAGATGCCGGGCGCGGCCGAGCGCCTGGTGCGCTACGAGGGGCGGATCTACGTGGCCGCGGAGATGGGCGGGCTGCAGGTGGTCCGGCCCTGAGGCTGGTCGCGCCGTCCGGCGCCTCCTTGCGCCAAGGGGCGGCTGTTCTATAATCGGCGAGGCGCCTCCCCGTGCTCATTGCGCGCGGGGCGCCAACGGTGCCGGTCTGCATTGGGTCCGGCCGACCTTATTCCGCGCGCTCCGTCCCCAGCCCCCCCGGCCGGGGCCGGGATTCACCAGGAGAACCCAGCATGCTCAGGCGGCTCGCCTTTACCGCGCTCCTCTGCCTGCCCTTGGCCGCCTGCGGCCAACTGCCCGTGTCGAAGCCCGGCGATGAGGCAGCCACCGCCGAAGGGGACGTCGGCGCCAACTCCGCGCAGGACGCGGACGTCGCGGACGATGCGGCGAAGGGCTCCGGTCCTTCGTCCTCCGGCGACGGCGAAGCCGCCTACCCCGGCGCCACGTCGGACGCCGCCGCCGGGCGTGCCGGCGCGGCGGGGACGGACGATGAAGGCGAGGCCGACGACGGACCGGCGGCGGCCTCCTCGTCCGCACCGGCTCCGGCCGACATGCTGAACGCGGAAGAGCTGGAACGGGCCGCCGAGCTGGCCCTGGGATCGGGCGAGCTGCGCAGCATGGCCGCGGGCGCGGTGGACCGGAGCAGCCTGGCGGAAGCCGCGGCGGAGGGGGACCTGGAGGCCCTGAGCAGCCTGGCGGAGCGCCCCAGCTACCGCCTGCTCTACACCCAGCGCCTGGCGGCCCCCAAGGGCGAGGCGGAGGCGGGCCGGGCGGCCGAGGTGGCGGTCTACCGCTACGACACGGGCACCCTCGAGCGCAGCAAGGTGGACCTGGCGACGGGCCGGGTGGAGGCCTTGGCCGCCGATCCGAACCTGCCGGCCCCCCTGGTGCACGAGGAGGTCATGGAGGCCGCCGCGGTGGCCCGGGCCTCGGAAGAGGTGCGCCAGGCCCTGGAGGCCGACGGCCTGGATCCGGCCACGGCCAAGGTCAACGGCATCCTGACGGTGTCGCAGGAAGACGGGGCCGTCTGCGCCGCGAAGCGCTGCGTCCGCCTCTTCTTCGCCACCGAGCGCCGGCCCCTGCCGGGCTTCAACGTGGTGGTCAACCTCAACGACCTCAGCCTGGTCGAGGTGGTGCCCATGCCCGGATTCGAGGAGGCCCAGCCGTGAGCGAGCAGCGACCGGTCCCCGCCCCCCCGAACCCGCCGCCCAGCCGCCGATCGCGCCAGGAGATCGCCATGTTCGCCCAGGACCACCCGCTTCCCAGGACGGGGCCGGCCAAGGCATCGGAGCCGGCCCGCTCGGTCCGACCCGGCCGCGGCCTCCGCCGCCTCCTCCTGCCGGCCCTGCTGTTGGCCCTCCCCCTGGCCCTCTCCGGCATCGCCCCGGCGCGGCCGGTGCAGGCGGCGGCCAACCAGTTCTGCAGCGGCGAGTACCTGGCGGTGGGCGCCAACTGGAGCCTCTGCTGGGAGATAAGGGCCAACGAGGGCCTGGCCATCACCCATGCCTTCTACACGGTGCCGCAGACGGGCTTCGACCGCCGCGTGCTCTCGGACGCCACGGTGGCCCAGATCTTCGTCCCTTACGAGGTGGGCCAGCCGCGCTACCACGACGTGGCCTACGGTCTGGGCCCGGCCATGCAGCGGCTCAACCCGCAGGTGGACTGCCCGCACGGCCAGCTCCTGGCGGGCGGCAAGGTCTGCCGGGAGCTGGAGGACCGCGGGCTCTCGCAGCGCTACTGCCTGGAGGGCAACTGCTCGGCCAGGCGGGGCAAGGCCCTGGTGCTCTGGTCCAGCATCCAGACGGGGGCCTACAACTACCTGCTGCGCTGGGAGTTCCGCGACGACGGCACCATCCACCCGGCCCTGGGCCTGGCGGGCGCCCTGCAGTTCGGCAACGTGGCCCACACGCACAACGTCTACTGGCGCCTGGACTTCGACATGGGGGACCCGGAGAACGACCGGGTGGAGGAGTTCGTACGCCTGCCCAAGGCGGGGACGAACGGCCTGCAAGGGGCCTCCACCTGGAAGCCGCTCCTGGGTGAGACCTTCCGCCCCACCGAGCTCTTCACCTTCCGCAAGTGGCGCATCACGGACACGGCGCAGAAGAACGCCCTGGGCAAGCCCTGGAGCTACGAGGTGGTGCCCTCGCCGGGCGACGGCTCCTTGCGCACCAACCCCAACGAAGGCTTCCTGCGCGGCGAGTTCTGGCTGACCCGCGCCCACTCCAACGAGCGCTTCGTGTCCACGGACAACGCCGACCTGCTCTCGACCTATCTCAACGGCGAGGCGGTGGACGGGCAGGACCTGGTGCTCTGGTACGCCCAGCACGCCTACCACGAGATCCGCTCGGAGGACCAGCCCTACATGCCGGTGGAGTGGGTGGGCTTCGAGGCCCGGCCGCGAGATTACTTCGACCAGAACCCCATGAACTGATCGTCGGCCTCATGCTAAGATCTGCCCTTCGCGGCCGCGGGGAGGGGGCTGCTCGGCACGGGTGGCCGAGCGGCCGGCCTTGGCCCCAAGGCTCCCCGCCGC
>WBZV01000224.1_pt1 | contig 38826 bp, 34 predicted proteins | sample 5204221 | NCBI WGS metagenome assembly WBZV01 (sample SAMN12344360, study PRJNA552823) | activated sludge metagenome | biome: Activated sludge suspended growth; feature: Nitrification reactor; material: Wastewater; isolation source: activated sludge from nitrification reactor of wastewater...
ATGGATGGCCCAGTCGGCATTGAGTTTGTGATTGATCTCGGAGCCGATCATCAGGGTGTCCTGATAGCCCCGCGGCGTGTTCGGGTCCCCCAGGTTGCGGCTGATGGGAATATCGGCCGGACGCCGACCGATCACCGGAATGCCGAAATCCGCCAGCGCCTTTTTCTTCTGGTATTCGACATCGAGGGTGATGTCGGTGCCCGGCGCGGGGCGCCAGGTGACGCTGGGGTTGAGCAGCAGGCGGTCCGACGAGACAAAGTCGCGGAACGAATCATTGTCCTGATACGAACCGGAGAAACGGTACTGGAATTCGTTGCCCGGGGTGATCGGGCCACCCGCATCCCACTGGGTACGATAGAAGGAATACGAGCCGACGCTCTGTTCGATGGAGTAGTAGGGGCTGTCCAGACCGCGCTTGGTGTTGAGGTTGATCAGGCCGCCGGGCTCGGTGCGCCCATAGAGCTGGGCCGGCCCCTTGACCACCTCGATGCTCTCCAGGTTGGCCAGGTCGAAATCCCCCAGGGAGCTGCCCGGCGTGGTCAGCAGGCCGTTGCGGTAGATGTTTCCGGTGCGGAAGCCGCGGATCAGATAGCCGGACGTACCGCCCAGGGAAGGCTGGGCACGCACGCCGCTGACGTTCTCCAGCACTTCCTTGATCGTCGTGCCCTTCTGGTCATCCATCACTGCCCGGGACACCACCTGGATGGACACCGGCGTTTCCATCAGGGGCGTATCGGTCTTGGTACCGGAGGCGGCCTTGGTCGCGGAATAGGGCGCGGCTTCCGCCGCACCCTGCACGTCAATCGCGCCAAGCTGCGTCGGAGTCTCGGCTTGAGCCGGCGGGGCCAGCACGAAAGCGGAAGCCACCGCCAAATAGATGGTGGAAACGGGTTTATTCAGCGACGTCATTCCAGGCTCCTCGGATTTTTTTGTTGAGCAAGTCAGGGCATGTGCAGGCCACGGCAGGCATGGCGGCCCCGGGCGCAGGTGCGCCCCTCCCTTCGAGGCACGCATGCTATAGCGCTTGGGAAGCCCGCACCTGCGACATATCGTTGCACCCGGCCCTCCCCGGATCGGTGGCGCCAGCGAGAGCCGGCGGGCAAGCGGGGCCGCTGCCCTGCACGGCGGACCGGCGTCCGCGGTGCCTTCAAGGACCGCTCGGGATGGGCTTCGAGCCCGTGGAGGGGCCGGTGTCCGGCCGGTTCAGCGTGATCTGAGCGACGCGGTGTCGGCTACGGCGCCAGCGAGTGATTTCCGCTTCGGCCTGCGGAGTTCGCTGGAAAGGTCGTCCCACCAGCGTTTGTCGGAGTAAGGGATGGAAGGAAAGAAGAAGGGGTTGGAGATATGCAGTACGCGACGCCCGCCCAGATCGAGACCCGCAAGAACACTGCGTTTGTAGGCTAGGTAGCGGCGATCGAACTCCCCGCTCCGGGAGAGGCGGCGCAAGCCGTCTTCGATGCGCTGCGCCATCTGCTCGCCCTGCGGGGTGCGGGGAACAAAGAAGTAGCGTGGCATCGGATAGTGGAGGATCAGGGCGCGTTCGATCTGCACACTCGGGATGTGCGTCCTGTGCAGTTGCCACTCGCTCCAGATCTCGTCAATACCGCGGGAAAGCAGGTCGAAACGGCGGGCGTCGAGCATCTTGAACAGGCCGACATAGCCATTGGCGAGAACCAGCTTGAATCCGTTCGCGTCCAGTATTCGGGCGTCGGCCCAGGGCTCCCCCTGACCGATGACGAATTTCTGCAAGTCCCCGGTTTCACGCACGTCCTCCAGACGCGCCTGGGTTTCAGGCATGATCAGAAACAGCCGGTAGCCCAGCAACCCCTTGTCGATGGGAATACGGACCGGCAGCAGGCGGGTTTCGAGATCAGGGTTGGTACCGGGTACGAAGATGTTGACGCGCCCCTGACCGCCCGCCTCCATTTCCGCGATGATGCGCGCATGGCTCATGGGAACGGGGTAGCTCGCTATTTCGTAGTCGCCGTAGACGTGCCGATTGCTCTCCAGCGCGGCAGCGAGCAGTTCCCAGAAATAGCTGGCACGTTGATCGCCACTTACTTCCGGCGGTGCATGGACAAAGCGCATGGTCTCGCCCCCCTGGGCCAGGGAAACGAGCGACAGGCCCAGCACGAGAAGCCCGCGTTTCAGGCGGCTTGCCCATGTGCCCCGTGCCCCTGCACTGATGTTTGTCACGGCGTGCCCACATCACCCCGATCAGCCGGATCGACGGGGAGCCCGAGGTAGTGGCGGCAGGCCTGCTCCGTCTCGCACCAGAGGGCCTTCGCGGAGGCTGCCCGTTCGAGCAGCACGGCCCCATCGGCACCGGTCTCACAGGCCGTTTCGATCCCGCGCAGGGCGTCGGCAAGCGGCCCCGCCCCGGTGCTGGCGCAGGCCCCTTTCATGCTGTGCGCCAGGCTTGCGACTTCGGCATGACTGCCGGCACGGCACAGGTGTTCCAGGCGCCCCATCTTTTCGTCCATCTGGGTGATCAGCATGGTGAGCAGACGCTTGTACAAGGGGTGGTCGTCCTTGAGCATGCCCAAGGCGGCAACGGTATCGAGATACACCACCGTCGCGTCCGCGCCTGACGCGGCGGGTCGCTGCGCCGGGGTGGCATCGCGAGGGGGGGCAAGACGGAGGATCGTGCCGATCAGCGCCTCGACCTCAATCGGCTTGGCAACATGGCCTGCCATGCCCGCCTGCCGGGCCAGTTCCCGCTCGCCGGGCGTGACGCCGGCCGTCATGGCGATGACCGGCATTGCCTTCCAGCGCGGATCGCCACGGATGGCGCGGGTGGCCGTCAGGCCGTCCATGACGGGCATCTGGACATCCATCAGGACGCAATCAAACCGTTGGCCGGCCAGGCGCTCCAGGGCGATCTGGCCGTTCTCGGCCACGCTCACCCGTGCGCCGTATGACTGCAGAATCTCCCGGGCCAGCTCCTGATTCAGGTCGTTGTCGTCCACCACCAGGATGTCCAGCCCCGCCAGAAGGGGCTCCGGGAGATCGTCCGGGGGCCGGCGAAGGGTGTCAATGCCGGCAGGCCCGTTGAGGGCCGCCAGCAGCGAAGCCGGGCGCAAAGGGGCCGACACCAGCGACACGGCCGGAAGCTCCCTGGCGTGGCGTTCGGACGCCGCAAGCTCACTCGGCTTGGCGATCAGCACCAGGCGGGGCGCCTCGTGGCCCAGTCGCCCCGAGACCTCGCGGAACAGGTCGATCCCGGTCTTGTCCGGCAGGCTTGCCGCACTCAACAACAGGCGGGGCACATCGCCGCGGGCCACTCGGGCAAGGGCCTCAGCGGCCGTCTCGACCCCCTCGCCGGACATGCCCAGTGCGGTGACCATGCGGCAAAGGCTGGCGCGGACCTCCCCATGGGGATGGACGACGAGGGCGGGCTGATGGGCCAGGGCAGCGGGCAGCGCCGGCGCGGCCCCGGGCGCCGATGCCGGCAGGGGGAACGGAAGGGTGAGGGTGAAGGTGCTACCGCCACCGGGCGTGCTGCTGACGTCGATCCGTCCATCCATTGCGTCCGCGAGCTGCTTGCAGATGGCCAGCCCCAGGCCCGTTCCGCCGTAACGCCGGGAGATCGAGCTGTCGCCCTGCTGGAACGGCGAAAACAGGCCATCGACCTGGGACGTGCTCATGCCGATGCCGGTATCGCAAACGGCGATGCGCAGGCGGGCCACCCCCGCTTCCGGCACCTCCAGGGGGTGGCAGGCGAGTGTGACGCTCCCGGCGTCGGTGAACTTGATGGCATTGCCCAGCAGATTGATCAGGATCTGGCTCAGGCGCATCGGGTCGCCCGTAAACTGATCGGGCAGGGCCGGGGACAGGTCGAAGATCAGGGCAAGGCCTTTGCGCTCGGCTTCGTGGGCAAAGATGGCGGAGAGGTTCTCGAATATCGGGTCGAGGGCAAAGTCGATGTGTTCAATGCCGATCTGCCCGGCCTCGATTTTCGAGAAGTCCAGGATGTCGTTGAGAATGCCGAGCAGGGACACGGCGGCCCGATTGACCTTCTCGATGAAGTTGCGCTCCCGGGGTTCGAGCGGGCCGTTCAGGGCCAGCCCGGACATGCCGATGATGGCGTTCATCGGTGTGCGGATTTCGTGGCTCATGTTGGCCAGGAATTCACTGCGCGTCCTGGCCGCCCCTTCGGCAGCCAGCTTGGCTTCAATCAAGGTGGCCTCGGCCGCCTTGCGCTGGGTGATGTCGGTGATGAAGGCGCAGTAACGGCCGGCGACGGCTTCCGGCGTGGGGGGCTGAAAGTACAGCGAGACCTCGATCGGCAGGTGCGTGCCGCCGGCATGTTCAACGCGGGTTTCCAGTCGCGCATGGCCGTGCGCCAGCAGCTCACCCGCCAGTGCCTGGGCATGCTCGCGGGTGAACGCGTCGGTGACGTCGGCCACACGGGACTGCAGCAGGCTTTCCCGCGGTCGTCCGAACAGTACGCAGGCGTGGTCATTCACGTAAAGGAAGCGACCGTCTTCCGGGTTGATCCAGACGATACCGATACCCGCATGGGCCATCGCAAACTGCGTTTCCTCGAGACGCCGGCTGGACGCCACGAGTTCAGCGGTACGGGTGGAAACGAGCTCCTCCAGGTGTTCGCGATAGCGGCGCAACTCGGTGTCCGCCAGGGTCCGGTCGGTCACGTCATCCAGAACGGCGAGGCTGACCCCCGCCGACACGATGCCGCCGATTTCCACGTATTTGGTACTGCCATCCCGACACTGGACACGGTAAGGCCGGGCGCGGATGGCGCGATGGGCCACCTGGGCATCGGCCTTCTCCTGGCGCCACATGGCGATGACTTCCTTGCGATAGGCCGGGTCCGGGTAAGCCAGCTTGTACCAGCTTGCCGAATCCGGGATGTCGCTCAGGGTGTAGCCGAAGGTCGCAACGAAACGCTCATTGACGTAGAGATTGGTTTCATCGTCGTCGTAGAGGATCAGGGGAATGGGAAGCAGACGGATGACGGTCTTGAAATGCTCCGAGGACTTGGTCAGTTCGATGTTGCGCTGACCCAGTTGGCGCAACAGGGTATCGATGGACGCGGTGAGCCGGTTCAATTCTCCAAGGAGTTCAAGCTGGCTGTACTCCGGCGCTGCGATCCGTCCGAGCGCCACTTCGCCCGCATAGCGCTCCACTTGGCGCAGGGGCTTGAGCACCAGATGCTGCAGGGACAGATACAGGGCAACGGTGATCAGCAGGTCGAGGAGCAGGGCAAGAACGATGAAGAGAAACAAGGCCTGCTTCAGATCTGCCTCCAGCTGGGCGGACGTGGCATAAAGAGTAAGGATGCCGATGGGCTGATCGGCGTGGACCACGGGACGGTGACGCACCAGCGCCCCGGCAATCGGCGGCGGCGTGGTTGCGCTGAAGCCCATGCCGTCCGGGTTGCGCCCCAGCGTCAGCTGCCGATTGCCCACATCAACGACGATGCCGGCATAGCGCGGGTCCTTCATCAGGCTCTCCATGACCTTCTGGATCTGGGGATACTCCAGGTTCCAGATGGCCGGGGTGAGCGCAATGCTCAGCCGCTCCGCCTCCAGGTTCACCGCCTCATGGAATTCACTCCACTTCTGCGCGCTGTAGGAGCGATAGGCAATGGTCCCGACAACGGCGAGCGCCGCGGAAACGATGATCACGATGATGCCGATCACGACGGTCGCCAGGGAGAGCTGGCTACGCCTCATGGGCAAGCGCCTTTACCCATCGTCGGCGTCATGGGGCCGCGAGGGGCACGGCGCGGCGCGGCAGGCGGCGGATCAAGCGGCATGGGGGCTCCCCGGGGTGGACCCGCCCATTCTAGGTCAAAGATCGCTCAAGAGTGGGGGGGCGAGACGCACGGCGGTCGGGCCGGCGCCCTTCAGCGCGACGCCGCCTCAAAGAAAGCCCAGATCACGTCCGTCGCGTCGATGGCACGGGACGCTGGCGCCTTGCCCCGGCGTACCTGCTCGGCACCGGGCCAGCTATGGCCGCCCTCTTCCGTCACGCAAAGCTGCAGCTTCGCGCCGCCCTCGCAGCCGGAATAGGCTTCGCAATAGGCACCCCGCGTGTCGAGGATGCGTCGGGGGTTCGGGCTGCAGTGATCGCGCCCCGCCCAGCGGGCCAGGGTGTCGGGCACCGAAACGAAGTCGAAAACCTTGGACGGATCGCGGAAGGCGTCCTTGCCAGCCCCACCGTTGAAAAGCACATGGGTATCGTCCCTGGCGTGGATGTGCAGCACGGACACGGGGCGCGTGGGGTTGCAATCGTTCGTGGCATCGGTGCCGGCCACCGACGCCACGGCGCGAATGAGGTCGGCGGCATCGCAGGCCAGGCGGTGGCTCAGCATGCCGCCGTTGGACATGCCGGTGGCAAAGATGCGGGTCGGGTCGATGGCCAGTTTGCGGCGCACGTCGGCCACCAGGGCACGCACGAAACCCACGTCATCGATGTTCCTGTCACGGGCATCGCCGCAACAGTGGCCGGCATTCCAGGTGGCAAAGCGCCCGCCGGGTAGCTTGCTGTAGCCATTGGGAAAGGCCACCACAAAGCCCTCCTTGTCGGCCTTGCCCACCCAGCCGTAGCGGGCGTCATCGGCCATGTACGCCGCATGCCCGCCACCGCCATGAAAGGCGATGACCAGGGGCAGGGGTTTGCCCGGGTCGCGGTGGACGGGGACGTGGAGCAGGTACTTCCGCGTCAGCCCCCCGTGGCGCAGGCTGTACTCGGTGGTCCCGGCCGCGGACGCATCGGAGGCGGGCTCACGGCGCTGCTCGATGCGCTCCCGCAGCCGCTCGCGCAGGCTGGGCCGGTCCGCGTCCTGGGCGATGACGGCCGTGCTGGCCAGGAGCAGGAGGGCCGCCCGGACGACTCGATGATGGACGAAGTTCATGAGCTCTCCTCTACTTGATGCTTGTCATCATGTGCATAAATGCCAATAATGCTCATTATTATGAGCACAAGCCCCAGCCTCATCCCGCCGGAAGTGTGCGACATCTGCCTCCGTCTGGGGCAGCGGATCCGCACGGCACGCCTGCTGCGCAACTGGCGTCAGGTGGATCTGGTGAGCCGTACCGGTTATGCCAGAAACACCATCCTGAAGGTGGAAAAAGGTGATCCGGGCACCAGCCTGGGCACCTATCTCCACATCCTCTGGGTAATGGGCCTGGCTGGCGAGCTGGAATTGATTGCCGACCCGGGGCTTGACCGGGGCGGTCTTTCCATCGCCCTGGACGCTGCGAGCAAGCGGGCCTATCTGCCCCGGAAGATCGACGATGACTTCTGAAGTGCTCTACGTGTGGGCTCACCTGCCGGGTTCGGCCGACCCGGTGGTGGCCGGACGCCTGGAGGTCACCCGAACGGCGGCGGGGCCGGTGGGCCACTTCAACTACGGGCAGTCCTATCTGTCCCGGTCAGATGCCATTCCCCTCGACCCACTCTCGTTGCCCCTGAAGAAAGGTGTCGGAACATTTACGCACCTGGGGGGCTATCCAGGCGTGATCATGGACGCCGGCCCGGACCTGTGGGGCAAACGGGTCATTGATCGCCTGAAGGGGCCTCAGGCTTACCCGCGGGGCTACCTTCTCCTCAACGATCCGGGTCGCAGCGGCTGCCTGTCGTTCTCGACGCGGCCGGACGAACAGCCCATCCCGCTGACAAGCCGGGCGTTTCCCCTCGCCGAATTGCTGGCCGCCGCGGAGGCAGTGGAGACGGATCGGCCTGTGGACCCGGAGCTCCTGAAGGCACTCCACCCTGGTACGGGGGGCGCCCGTCCGAAATGCAATGTGATCGAGGACGGGGAAGTGTGGATCGCCAAGTTTCCGAGCGCGGACGACCGTCTGATCAGTGTTCCGCGCCTTGAGCACGCAAGCATGTGCCTGGCTCGGCTCTGCGGGGTCGATGCTGCCGAAACCAGGATCCGGGACGTGAATGGCCGGGATGTATGCCTGGTGCGCCGTTTCGACCGCTACAGCGAGAACGGCCGGATCTGTCGCCGGGGCTTTCTGAGTGCCCGCAGCGTCTTCTTTGACGATCCTGCGTTTGCAGCGGTGGGCACCGGCTCCTACCCACGGCTGGCGCGCTGGATGCCGCGCTTTGGCGCGGGCATCGACGACCGGAGGCAACTCTTCCGCCGCCTCGCATTCAACGTGATGGTGCGGAATGACGACGACCATGAACTGAATCATGGGCTGGTCCATGTCCGGAACGACGAGTTTGCCCTCGCCAAGGCTTACGACATTGTCCCTACATTGCACGCAAACCACACCCGCCAGCACGCCCTGCTGCTCGGCGACGCCGCGGCAGGAACGGTGGCAAACCTCGTCAGCAGCGCAGAGAGCTTTGCGCTGACCCGCGACGCGGCAATGGAGATCGTCCGCACCATTGAACGGCAAGTGCTGGAAAGCTGGCAGGAGGTGTTTTACGAGGCCGGCTTTGGCGATGAAGACCTGCGCAAACTCGAAGCCGTGTTCCGCCCCATACCCGAACATGGCCCGGAGCCCGGGCACGTTACCGGGTGAGCGCCACCTGCCCCCCGGCCCGGCCGAAAACGTGCGGGGCGGAGCCCTAGCTCACCGCCCCGCAGCCCCCGCAGCCGGCACAACGTGCAGCACGTAATCCCCCAGCCATGAGGACGCGCTCGTCACGACCACCTCATCGCCCTGCTTGAGGGCAGTCCACTGGGCCTCCGGCAGGCAGATGCGCCAATTGGAGAACATGCCTTCGGTATCCAGCTCAACCTTGGTCTTGCAGGCCCCGATGCGCGCAGAGCCGCCCTTGTGGACAACCCGCGCCTGAAAAGTCCGCTTCTCTCCCCCATGCCGGCAGCACGGTGGCAAACGACAGGTAGTGCATGAAGACCAGGAGCAGGAACCACACTGGATAGAGAAGCGCTCGCTCCTCCTTCCGGGCACGGTTTGCCCACAGTGAGCGGGTCACCAGGTACGACATCAAGATGGCCACCCCAAGCCCCGCCATGGCCACTTCGGGGGCCGGGAAGAAGTTCACCCCCAGAGAGAGAACGCCTGCAGCAACCACACCCAGAAGCCAGCTCACCAGGGCAGGACTGCTCTTCGGGCTGGCCGACTCCGCGGGTGCGGCTTCGACAGGCAGCCCACGGGCAAGCAGCGCCACCGCCAGGATGAAGATGCCGACGCCCGCGAGGATGCCTGGCGCAAAGCTGGCCAGTGTTCCGACGAAGGCGGGCAACAGGAATTGCCGAAAGCCCGGCATGCCCAGACGCAAGGGTGTGCCACAGGACTGGCACGCAAAGCTGCGCCCCGGACGCGAGCACAGCTTTCGCCACAGGCTGATGGGCTTGCCACCACACGCAGGGCAAGCGGATCCGTGCAGGTTCAAAGGGAGGCGCCTCCGGTCACAAGAGAGACGGGATTCTCCCGAACGAAGGCGGCCGTGTCCATGCCTTTTGCATCGCCCGACGATGACAGGTCGAACGCAAGCCCACGCGGGCAACGGCTCCACCTAATGACAAGGCCCACCCCGAAGAGGGCAGGCCCTGTTGCCACACGGAGACCCGGCGCGCCTTACTTGCCGCCGGTGGCCACTTCCTCGAGCTTGCTCAGGGAGACATCGCTCTCCTTCACGCCCTTGGGGTTGGCCTTCATGTTGGCCGACCAGGTGGTGGAGTGATTGCGCTTGACGTCGATGACGTGGCCGACGACCGGCATCACGGCCTTGTAGCCATCCTCGCCGATATCCGGGCGGTTCTGGAAGACCATGTATTTCCAGAATTCACCCTTCTGGTCATACATCTCGCCCAGGTAGGGGCGGGGGAAATTGACTTCCATGTACACCACCTTCTTGCTGTAGGGGTGCTCCGGCGGCGGGGTGCCTTCCACCACGTACACCTCGCGGGGCTCCCACTCGATGTGCTTGGCCGGGAAGTAGTACGGCGCCTCGGTCAGGCCCACCGACGGGAACTCTGCCGGCGTGTCGCGCTTGCTGTTGTCCACGCTGACCAGGGGGCTGTGGGCCACGGCCAGCACCCAGCGCTTGCCGATCAGCTTGTTGGCGCGGTACTTGGTGGGGAAGGCATCCCAGATGTCCCAGTCGTCGTAGAGCTGATCGGTGCCGCCGATGGGGTCCATCCACGCGCCGCCGGAGAGGCGGCGGGTGCGCCGCACCGACTTGAGGTAGGCCCAGGTGTCGTCGGGCTTGGCGGAGGTCGGGTCGTTGTAGCGGATGGAGAAGGTGCCCAGGCCGCGGATGTCCTGCGGGCTGGTGGCGAAGAGGTAGGTCTTCTGGGCGATGCTGCCGTCGCCCTCACTCACCGGGCCGCCGTCCAGACGGCCTTCCATGTAGTAGCGGCGCGACTGCCAGCGCTGCACGCGCTCGACGCCGGTGGCACCGCTGATGAACACGAACGAAATGTCACGCAGATCCATGGTGGCGCCGTAGGTGGCGGCGCGGAGGTTCCAGATCACCTTGTCGCCGGCCGTGGGGTCGTCGAGCTTGATGGTCTCGGGCGGGAAGGGCATGCCCGCCTTCCAGCCGCTCATGGTGCGGGTGGCCGGGTCGAACTTGACGTTCTTCGACTGCTCCTTGGTGGCATTGACGTACTTCGGGTCCATCTCGATCTTCTTCGAGTGGGCCAGCTTGATGGTCAGGCCGAACTTCTTGATCATCATCTCGAGTTTCTCGGGGACCATGCTGGCGATGGTCTTGCCCTCGAAGGTCTCGGTCTTGATCTTGTCGAAGTTGTCCTTGGTGATGACAAAGCCGGCCTGCAGCTCGCCGGCCTGGACATGGCCGATCACGCAGGCGCCAAGGCCGAGCGCGGCCGCCTGGCGGGCAAAGCGCCGACGGGATTGATTCAGTTTCTGCTTGGATTCCATTCTTGTGTCTCCTGTCTGGTATTTAGAACTGGCGGGTCAAACGGAAGGTGAGCTGGCTGCTGTTGGCGAAATAGCCGAGCAGCTGCACGCCGGGGTTGGGATCGAAGAGGGTCTTGCCCGAGCCGGAGGTCCAGAAGATGTCGGCCTCGGCCTTGGCCCGCCACTTGTCGCCCAGGACCACGTCGACGCTGGGAATCAGGAAGCCGCCCCCGTGACTGAGGTCGACGCCGACCGCGATACCCGGGTTGATGGTGTCGCCCTTGTAGTTGAGGACGGTGAAGGCGGTCAGGATGGTGCTGTGCTCGGTGAGGGGCGAGCCGTAGGCGAAGAGGCGCACCAGATCCTCCGAGTCCTTGTGGCCGGTGATCCAGGTGTCAAAGATCTGCACCGACGAGAAGGACGGCCGGTTGGTGCCCAGCAGGTTCTCGAAGTGCAGGTTCTTGTCGGCCCGCAACATGGTGGTGACCGTGTCCTTCAGGCGAATGCCGCCCAGGCCCAGGCCCGCCGCCGCGCCGAGGGTCGGGGTGGTGAGCGCCCCGGTGCCGACGTTGTAGGGCTGGTCCTTGGTGTAGGCGATCTCGGCGCTGAAGACCGTATCGAGGGCCGCGGAGTAGCCGCTCACGGTGGCGCCGAAGACGTCGATCTTGGGATGGATCAGATCGAACAGGGGGCCGGCGGGCGCCTTCTTGTAGGGCGCAAAGACCGAGTTGGCCACCGGGTCGGCGGCAAAGGTCTTCACGTAGGCCAGGGAGTAGTTCAGTGAAGCCAGCTCGCCGGACCAGCGGATGCCGCCGGTCCAGTCGCCCTTGTCACCCTCGGGGTGCTTGCAGTCGTAGCTGGTCACCGCCGACAGGTCGTAGCCCCGGTAGGGCTGGAAGAACCAGCGCCCGCCGCGGATATCGTAGGTGTTGCCAATGTCCTTGCAGCGATCCAGGCCCGGGCGCACGTAGGCGTGGATCTGGCCGGCGGCCTCGGGCACGTCGAGCTTCACGCTGGCCAGCCACAGGGGCTTGCGCCATTCCTCGTTCTCCCCTTCGAAGAACAGGCGCCAGCTCAGGTCGTAGCCATGCACCACATCCATGGCATGAAAGAAGTCCGACTCGCCCCACACGATCTGCTGCTTGCCGATGCGGAAGGTGGCCCGGTCGCCGGCCTTGAACTCACCCCAGAACTCGCGCAGGTCGCCGTTGTTGTAGTTGTTGAGAATGCTGCCGTGGTCACCCCCCGTGGTGCCATTGGTCTTGCGCAGGTCTTCCAGGTCCTGCAGGTAGGGCGTCTTGGCCTCCCGGTCGACCCGGGCCACGGCCTTCCACTTGATCGGGCCGGTGGCGGCATCCGCATCCAGCAGGATGGAGCCGCGCAGCATCGACATCTTGCCCTTGTCGTTGCCCTTGGTTTCCGGGATGTCCTGCAGGTTGAACGCCGCCCAGCCGCGCACGTAGCCCCCCAGCCGGAAGTAGTTGCCGTCGTCTTCGGCCGCGCCGGACGGCTCCTCGGCGAGGGCCGGCGCACACGCCGCCCCCATGCCCAGGGCCGCGCTCATGGCGAGCGCCAGTCTTCTTTTTGCCTTCATGTGTCACCTCCACTTGTGTTGTTGTGGTCAAGACTTCTCCCTTCCCCCGCGGCGCACGCAGCGGGGGTCGGACGGGTACAACGGGAATCAGCCGATGCGGAGCGGCTCGATGTCGACGGCCTGCTCGATGGGACGCCGCCGGGAGCCGACGATGAACTCGGGGCGGAACACGTAGGCCATGGCCGGCATCAGGAAGAGCGCCGAGGCGGCCGAGATGAACAGCCAGATGGCGATCAGCACGCCCATGTCGGCCTGCAGGCGCAGGGACGAGAAACTCCACAGCACCACGCTGGTGACCAGGGTCAGGGCGGTGATCAGCACCCCCTTGCCCGAGGTGGAGATGGACTTGAGGATGGCGCGGCCCACATCCTGGTGGTGGTGCAGCTCCTCGCGGATGCCGTCGACGATGTAGAAGCTGTAATCCACCCCCAGGCCGATACCCAGGGCCACCACCGGCAGGGTGTTGATGTTCATGCCGATGCCCTGCCAGGCCATGTAGCTGAAGGTCAGGGTGTTGGAGAGCAGCACCGGCACCATGAAGAACATGCCTGCCACGGTGGAGCGGTAGGTGATCATGCAGCACACCACCAGCACCAGCAGGGCCAGGGCGATGGCCTCGATCTGGCCGGCCAGGATCACTTCATTCACCGCCGCCAGCACGCCGACCAGCCCCCCGGCGAGGAGAAATTCCGCCTCATCCAGCTTGTTGTTGGCCACGTATTCCTTGACCCGGGCGATGGCCGTGCGGATGGTCTCGCCCTGGTGATCGCGGAAGAACAGGGTCACCGCGCCGTTCTTGGCCTGGGGGTCGGCAAAGCGGTCCATGTCGCCGGGGTCGGCGCCGGAGACGAACATGTAAACCAGCTCGCCGTTCTCGTCGGCATTGCCGCCCAGTTCCTGGTAGCGGGCATTGCCTTCACGCACCACGCGCTTCACCGCCGGCAGGATGTCGGCCAGGGAGATGCTGCCGCCCACTTCCGGCTGGGCTTCCATGTACTTCTGGAAGCGCTCCATGCCCTCAAGCACGCTGGGCTCCTTGAGGGCGCCCTCCTTCTTGCCCGACACCACCACGAACATGCGGTCGGAGCCCTGGAACTTCTCGTTGATGGCGCTCGCGTCCTTGTTGTAGGTCGAGTCCGGCCACAGGATCGGTGAGCCCGGGTTGGCGTCACCCACCTTCAGCTTGAAGGCGTAGATGCCCGACACCGCAAACAGCACCGCCGCCCCCGCCAGCACGCCGTAGCGCAGCCGGGAGGTGACGACCGCCGCACACAGGCCAAGCACCTTGTCCAGGAGGGGATGCACATTGATCGGGTGGGCGTAGCGCTTCTTCACCCCGCACCAGGACAGCAGCACCGGGGTAAGGAGCATGGCGCTGAGCATGATCGACAGGATCCACACCGTGCCGATGTAGGAGATCTTCTCCAGCATCGGGATCGGCGTCAGGGCCACCACCAGCACGCAGCCGGCGTCCGCCACAATGGCCAGCATGCCCGGCTTGAACAGGTTGAGCAGGCTGGCCCGCGCCGCCGCCGCCGCCGAGGGGGCGCCCGCCGCCACTTCGTCATCGAAGCGCGACACCAGCTGGACCGAGTTGGAGATGGCCTGGGCGGTGATCAGGAAGGCCACCACGATGACCAGGGGATCCAGGTGGAAGCCCATCAGCTTGGCCGCCCCCAGCGCCCAGATGGCACTGACCAGGCCGGTGATGAGGGGCAGCAGGGTGCCGTGCCAGGTGCGGGTGATGAGCAGCAGGAGCAGCACCAGCGCCCCCACGGTGACCATGAAGATCTGCAGGGTTTCACCGAGGTAGTGATTGACCAGCCCGTACAGGATGGGCTCGCCGACCACCCGCACCAGCACCCCGTCGCCCCGGGCCTGGTCCGCAATCTCGCCGATCTGCTTGTAGGCCTTGAGGTAGTCCACCGACCCGTCGATGAAATCGGCGGTGATCAGCGTGGCGCGCATGTCGATGGAGACATACGGCCCATAGACCAGCGGATTGTTCAGCACCGCCTCGCGCAAGGTGGCGATCTCGCCTGCATCCTTGGGCAACCCGGGCCACATCAGGGGACGTGACTCGATACCCTCGGTAGAGGCCCGCACCTCCTTCATCTTCTTGGAGGCCAGGGAGGCGATCTGGTAGGTGTCCACCCCCTCGACCTTCTGCAAAGCCTGGGTGACCTGCTGCACCTTCTTCAGCACGATGGGGTTGAAGACGTCCCCCTGCTCCACCTCCAGCATGATGCTGACCATGTTGGAGCCACCGAAGGTCTGCTTGAACTGGTTGTTCACCTCCACGTAGGGATGGTTGCGAGGCAGCAGATCGCTGAACACCGTCTTCACTTCAATCTGTGCCGCCAAATAGGCCATCACGCAGGTGAAGCCGATGACCGCTGACACCACTGGCACCCGATGCTGCAGAACCAGATCGATCAGGCGTGCCAGCGCCTTGAATGTCGCATTCTTCATTGCATTTCCTTGTCTGAATTGGGGACGCTCAAGAAAGCGCCGGGCCGCCCCGGGCTTTCTTTCCCCCCGGGGGGCAGGCCGGGCACAGCCAGGCCGTGGGGGTCGTTATTCGTCACGGCCGAGAATCCGCAGCTCATCCTTGTGCAGCACGGCCAGATTTGCCCCGGCCAGCACAAAGTCGTCCGCCGTGCGGACAACCTGGGTCCGCCACGAGAGGTCCTTGTCGGAGATGCGCCCGGCCTTCCAGTCGTTCGCTTCCGCACCGGCCTGCACCCGCATGCCCTTGTCACCCACGGCAACCCACTGGGCACCGTCCCAGATCACACAATTGAGGTGCTCCCGGGTCAGGGGCGGCGCCTCCTGCCAGCTCGCCCCACCATCGGCGCTGACCAGCACCGTGCCCGCAAGACCGACCGCAACCCCGTGCCGGGCGTCGCGGAAGTGCACCGACATCAGGCTGTTCTTGACCGGGCTGGACACCGGGCTCCAGCTCTGACCACCATCCGTAGTGCGCTGGATCTGGCCGAACTCGCCCACCAGCCAGCCGTTCTGCCCAACGAAGAAAATGTCGTTCCAGGCCTGATCCTTCTCGTCGAGTACCCGGGTCCAGGTGGTACCGAAGTCCGTGGTCTTCAGCACGGCGCCGACTTCACCCACGGCCCAGGCCACACCGTCGGGGTAGGCCCGCACCTGAAGCAGCTTGTTGGCCACCTCCGAACGGGGCAGCTTGACCTCCTTCCAGGTCTTGCCGCCGTCGTCGGTCACCACGGCCAGTCCGCGATTGCCCACGGCCACGGCACGCCGGGCATCCCAGGCGGCGATGGACTGGAGGTGGGCCACCACCGGGCTGGCCTGCACCTCCCAGCTCTTGCCGCCATCGTCGCTGCGCACGATCTTGCCGTAGGAGCCCGCAGCCCAGAGGATCGAGCCACCCGGCGCGACCACCCCGTAGAAAGCGTCACGACGCTCCAGGGGTCGCGCCTTGAGGGTGCCGATCTCGGGTTCCGCCTTCACGAAGAAGGCGGCATAGAGCAGCCCGCCGATGATCAGCAGCGGCAGGGACGAGGTCGTCACGGACGTCGCCACACGCGCCCCCGTGCCCAGTTGCCTGATCGCGTTAAGCATGTCGGGCCTCCTGTGGTGACGCGCCCCGGGCTTCCCTTCCCGCAACCCATTTACCGGGCCGGCTGTGTTTCCACTCGCCCTCGCGGGGCTGCCGACAGTCAAGATCAGTCTCCATACGCACTCCATTGCCTTTATTGGATTTATGGTGGAAACAGGCAGATCGCCATTTCCTTCATTGACTCCGGAACACTCGTCCGGCAATTCCGTCCGGCGTGGACGTATTGCCCCGACAATTCTCCGAACGCCCCCTTCCCTTGATTAGCAACTTGAATGCCAATATAAAAATTTATTGTTTTTTCTTTAAAAACATATATTTATATATAACCCTCAAATACGTCCGATCTTGCGGCGTAGCAGCAAACCGATTGAAAGCGTCCGGTAATGCTTCGGGTCATCGAACGGCGGCCGGACGGCAGCGGACGTAATGGAAGGGAAATGAAAACCCCATTTATTCCCGGCGCATGTCAATGCACCGGGCAGGGATGAAATGGTTGCGATACGAGGGAAGACAAACGTCATCCGCCGACGGCAATCGGGGATCGGCGGCGAATCGGGCGCGCCGAAAGCGCGCCATCGCCCTGCTCAGACGAGGCCGCTGTGCTCGATCACGTGATGGACGCCGCCGATGGACAGGACGCCGGCGGCGATCAGCAGGATCTGCTCCACGGTCTCGCGCAGGCGGGTGCGACGGTGCAGACCCGGAATGAGGTCGGCAACCGCCACGTAGATCATGCTCGAACAGGCCAGCCCCAGCAGCACCGGCACCGCCCCGGTCACCAGGGGCAGGGCAACGTGGGCCAACAGGGCGCCGGCAGCCATGGCGAGACTGGACAGCAGGTTGAAAGCCAGGGCCCTGGCCCGGCTATAGCCGGCATGGAGCAGGACGACGAAATCCCCGAGTTCCTGGGGAATCTCGTGGGCGATGATGGCCGCCGCGGTGATCAGGCCGAGGGACGTGCTTTCCATGAAGGCGGTGGCGATGAGCAGGCCATCCACGAAGTTGTGGAAGCTGTCGCCGATCATCACCAGCAGGCCGCTGCGCCCGTGGCCGTCGGCCTCGTGCCCATGGGCATGGCCGCCCCCCACCGGGAGCACGTGGTTGTGGCGCCACAGCACCAGCTTTTCAAGCAGGAAGAACAGGAGTACGCCCCCCAGGACCAGGGCGCTGGTCCACTCGGCATCCCCCGAGGCCTCCAGGGCGTGGGGCAGGATCTCCAGGAAGGCTGCGCCGAGCAAGGCACCGACGGCGTAACTGATGAGGCGGGACAGGAATTGGGGACTGAGGGCTGCGGTGCACAGGGCGGCGGCCCCGACCGAAACAAGGCCACCGGCCAGACTCGCCAGCAGGCTGAGCGCAAAGGGTGTCATCGGGAAGAGGGCTTTCGTGATGTCTCGCTGTCCGCACACGTGGGCCTACGGCGTGTCCGGAGCGATGGCGCGGGCAAGGGAATCCGCGGGGCCTCCCCACCAGCCCGGGTGCGGGGCCGGGCGCCACCGCGGACAAAAGTACGGGGGCCGGACCGTGCAGGCCCGGCCCCCGTCAAGGCTAGGCCCGCAAGCGGGCCAGGCTTTCCAGGACAAACTCGGGACGCTGGGCCTCCGGGATTTCGGCGAAGTAGAACTGGGCCTGGGAGAGGGCCGGCAGGGGACTGCCGCTCCACAGGGCCGCACTCACATCCACCCCGGTGGACACCGGCTGCGGGGCTGCGATGGCCGCCGACAGCACGGCATCGAACTCCGCCAGCACGGGCGACGCCGCCACCGCCGCCCCCTGGGGACGCAGGGCCAGGGACCAGCGGTAGTGGTGCGCCACGTTGATCAACGGGCGGTAACGCTCAAGCTCCGTCTCGCCCATTGCCGCATCGTCGGGGTGCTCTTCCAGCAGCACTCCGCCCACCGGGCTGGAGGACACCGAACGGAGAAGGTCGGCCATGTACATGGCCGCGTCCTCGATCCCGTCCGGGTCCAGCTCGATGTCGCTGCGCCCCGCCAACAGGTTGGCGTGATACAGCCAGTGCTTCGGCGAGGGCATGGCCAGCACCAGGGGCGTCTGGCCGCGCAGGTTGGCGATGACCGCTTCCACCACCTCGGCCAGCAGCCGACGCGGCTCGTCCTGCTCCAGCAACTTGCGCAGCGGGAAGGACAGGCGCCGCTTGGTGCCCATCTCGGCGCGCACCTCCGGATGACGCAGCAACCATGAATCGAAGAGCTCGCCGACTTCCACAACGGCCACGTCGGGTCGGAGCAAGCCCTGGGCCTGCGAAAAGTACGCCAGGTACTGGGGAGCACCCTGCCACGGGTCGCCCCCCTCCCCCAGCAGCAGCCGGCGGGTATAGGCCGATGCCTTCAGCCACACCCGCAGGCCGCTCCCGCCCTTGCCGGGCAGGCTGTCGGCGAGGCTCTGGCTCATTGCTTTTCACCTCCCATGGCGCCCAGGGCATGCAGACGGGCCTCCAGCTCGGCGATGCGCACGTCCTTGGGATGCACCATGTAGTTGGGGCGGGGCGTGTTGGCATCGCGGAACTTGTCGGGGCTGCCCATGTAGAGCTTGGCCACATCGTCGCCCCAGCAGCCGAAATACTGCAGGTGGGACGGCGGGGTCGGCTTGTTCCAGGTCTTGATGAACTCGGCGTAGGGCACGCCCCGGGCAATGCGGTCCTTGCGCTCGGCGTCACGGGCGGTGGCGGTGGCCTCCTGATTGACGGCCAGGGTCGCCGGATCGAACTTGACCTTGTAGAGGCGCTCGGCCACGCCCGGTGAGATCAGGCCTTCCTCGATGTCTCGGATGACGCCGGCCGGGTCGCGCTCCAGCAAGTCACCGTAGCCGGCCCCGGCCCCCTGGGAGATCATGAACAGCTCGCCACGCTTGGAGATCTCGAAACCCATGCCCATGTGGTGGGTGGTATAGGTGGCTTCCTCGAAGGGCTGCTCGTTCATGATCTCCTCAATGGAGTGCTTGAACTTGTGCGGCTCGTTGAGCAGGATGTCATACACATCAATGCCCTTGACCTTGGAGAGCGGGTAGCAGCCGCAGGCATAGCCGCCGAACAGACCCTGGATCGGGGGGATCTTGGCGCCCTGGCAGGTGGTCATGAAACCCCACTGTTCGGAGTCCTTGGTCGCGGCGATCATGGTGTAGCCCTGGCCGCCACGGTACTTGCCCGGGGCGATGGCGTCACGGGTCATCTTCTTGGAGACGAGTTGCAGGAAGGGCACGTCTTCCTCGTTCAGCTCCTGCTCGCCGATGTCCGCCATGGTGGCGAAGATCGGTGCCAGACCGTGCTCACCGTCCAGGTCGGAGCGCGCACCGGCACCCATGCCGTTCAAGTCGGCGCACAGGTTGCCCAGGGTTTCGCCGTGCTGGCTGACCCCACCCCAGATGAAGGTGTTGATCATGTTGAAGGTGGGCGCATGCACCTTGGTGTACTTCTCCGGGCAGCTGTACAGGAACTTGGCGACGGCGTGCTGGCCGGCGGTGAAGCCGGTGAAGATGGACATCAGGCTCTGGGAGTTGGGGGCGTCGTAGGAGCAATTGACGATGGAGTGCGGATCGGTGATCACCTCGATGGGCGCAAACGCCGCCTGGCCCCGTGGCAGATCGGGCCACACGTAGCACAGGAAGACCTGCGCCAACATGCCCTTCAGGCCTGCCACGATGGTGTTGGTGGGCCGGTTGGTGAATTCCGGGCTGGAGCCACGGAAGTCGAAGATCAAGCGGTCGCCGGTCTTGGTGAGCTTGCAGTTGATCTTCACCACGCAGTTCTCGCGCAGGGTCGAGTCCTGGATGATATAGGTGCGCACGGTCATGTCGGGCCATTGGCTGACCCGGCGCTTGACCTCGGCACGCACGTTCTCCATGGTGGTCCGCAGGGTGGAGATCAGTGCTTCGGGGCCGTCGGTGTTCAGCGTCTCTTCGATGCGCTGCTTGATGCGCAGGCAGGCGAAGAGCTTGACCTTCATGTCTTCGTACTGGAGCTTGGGCTCGCGCACGGAGTTCTGCAGGAAGGTCAGGATGTCGCGCTTGATCTGGTAGTTCTCGACCACCTTGAACGGGCACATCTTGAGACCTTCGTCGCAGGGGCTCTCGGCCATGGAGGGCATGCCGCCCGGCTCGATGGCGCCGTTCTCGCCCTCATGCACCGTGGAAGCCACCCAGCACACCAGCTTGCCCTTGTGGAAGATGGGCAGGATCATCGACTGGTCGGTGTTGTGGACGTTGCCGTAGCGGGAGTCGTTGTGGATGAAGCCATCCCCTTCACGCACGCCCACGGTGGGCTCATTCACCCAGTTCTTGATGATGAACTTGATCGGGTGATGCACCAGGGCCGAGAAGATCAGCACACCGCCGGCACTGGCAATGGCCAGGTCGCCCGAGGCGGAATACACCCCGGTGATCACGTCGCCCCACTTGGCACCGGGGGCGGCCCCCATCTGCTCGACCATCTCGTAGCCTTCATCACAGCCGGCCTGGATGCGGTCGCGGATCTTGGCGATGGTGTGGGCGTCGCCCACCTTGCGCATGCACTCGTCTTCCATCTCGGTCCGGGGCATCAGATCATGGTTCTGCATGATCTCCGGATCGGGCCCCAGGAACAGGGTGGTGTCATTGAGGAACTTCTTGATCAGCGCCACTTCCTCGGGGCTTGGCGTCTTTGCCGTCACCGGCGTATTCATCTCGCTCATTTTCAATCCTGTCATTTGGTGAGGTTGAATCGGGGGTCCGCGGCGCTCAGGCACGCAGGAACCAGGAAGCACCCTGTTTCGCGGCAACGAAGTTCCAGCCCGGATTCACCAGGAAGGTGGTGACTTCGGAGGCGATGATGGCGGGGCCGGGGATCTGCACCCCCGGCTCGATGCTGTCGCGGCTCCACACCGGGGTGTCGAAGGCACCCTCGTGACCGACGAACCAGCACTTGCGGGTGCTCGCGGGCACCGGCGGGGCCTTGCGCTGCTCGACGGGCACCGGCTTGATGTCCTCGAACTGCACCGTCTCGTGGCGGACGAAGGCGGCCACCCGGATGGTGTTGATGCGGATGCCCGCCTCCGGCGCCTGGGAGCCTTCGCCGAAGCGCTTGCCGTAGTCGTTGGAGAACTGGGAGATCATCGCCAGCACGTCGCCCGGGCCATTCAGCTCGTGCTTGGGGATCACCGCGGTGGTCTGCACCAGCTGGTTGCCGTAGCGCATGTCCAGCTCCAGACTGTGGTGGATATCCTGTTTGGCAACGCCCTGGCGCAGCAGATCCTGGGTGCCCTGCTCCTTGAGGTCGGCCACGATCGTGTTGAAACGGTCATAGTCGTCGAACAGGTGACGGGTGTTCGAGTCGTACAGCACCATGTACAGCGACGTCTCGTGGATGTGCAGCTGGTGCATGTTGCCCGCGCCGACCGCCGAGAACACCGAAGACAACGGGGGCGCCAGGATCTTGTCGATGTTGAGGTTCTGGGCAATGCCGCAGCAGTGCAGCGGACCGTTGCCACCATAGGCCAGCATGGTGAAGTCCTTGGGGTCGTAACCCCGCGCCCGCAGTTCGGTGAACAGGCCGTTGGCCATGTTGTCGTCCACCTTCTCGCGGATCAGCAGCGCTGCCTCGATCACGTTGCAGTCCAGGTCGTCGCACAGGGCATCTTCGACGGCGGCCTTGGCACGGCGCGGATTGAGCGGGATCGAGCCCCCCGCATAGTTGGTGGGGTCCAGGTAGCCCAGCAGCAGGTCCGCATCGGTGACCGTCGGCTTCATGCCGCCGCGGTCGTAACAGGCCGGGCCGGGGTCGGAGCCGGCCGACTCGGGGCCGCACTTGACCGTGTCGTACATGCGGTCGTAGCTGGCAATCGAGCCGCCACCCGCACCCAGGGTCACCAGGTGAACCATCGGCACCGACACCAGCCAGCGGTCGATCACCGGGTTGAAGTCGTAGTGCTTGATGCCCCCTTCCACCACAATCCCGATGTCGTAGCTGGTGCCGCCCATGTCGGTGGCCACCACATTGCCCAGGTCGCACTGCATGGCCAGATGCTCGGAGGCGCCAATGCCCGAGACCGGACCCGAGTGGATGGTCTGCAGTGCATCGGTGGAGTTGAGCTGCGCCATGCCGCCGGAGTTGTGGATGACCAGCATCGGCTTTTCATACTTGTGCGCACGCAGGTTCTGCTCCAGCGCCGACAGGGCGTGGTACATGGTGTTGTGCAGGTAGCCATCGACGATGGCCGAGGTTGCACGCACATACTCGCCTTTGCGGCCCGCCACCTGGTGGGACAGGATGATCGGAATGGCGCCGAGCAGGTGGGACGGATATTCCTCGAGCAGAATCTCCTCGATGCGCTGCTCGTGCGCCGGATTGACCACCGAGTTGACCAGGTTCACCACGATGATTTCCGCGCCACGATCCACCAGCTCGCGGATCTGGGTGCGCACATCGTCCTCGTCCAGCGCCATGACCAGCTCGCCCTGGAAATCGACCCGCTCGCGCACACCGCGGATCATGTGCGCCAGCACCAGCGGAACAGGGCGCTGGGCATTGGGCATGTCCTGCTGGCCCAGGTTGTCCAGGCCTTCGCCATAGCCGCGGGCACGGGACAGGGGCACGGTGGCTTCGTAACCGGCGGTGACCAGCATGCCGATCTTGGGGCCCTTGTGCTCGATGAGGGCGTTGGTGCCCAGGGTGGTGGCATAACGCACCGAATCCACCTGCGACAGGATCTCCTCAAGCTCCAGCCCCAGCACGTGGTAGGCCTTGCTCAGCGCTTCGTTGAAACCGAGCGCCAGGTTGTGGTGGGTGGTCAGCGCCTTGGCTTCAATGTACTTGCCATCCCAGACCACGAAACAATCAGTGAACGTCCCACCGATATCTACAGATACGCGCCTCATACTTTTTATCTCCTCGATTCTTTGATACCGGCCCGGTCGCCGCGCACCCGATGCGCGAAACCTGCGTGGCCGGTATGTGGATCAGTGGTTGTGGCCTTGGTCGGGGACGACCGCCGGTCCCACCACGGGCTCCTTGACTTCTTCACGCTTGGCCCACTGGGCGCGCAGCGCGGGGAGGTCCGGCTCCATGTCATGGAGGGGCGGGTGCCCCGGGATGGCGTACTCGGTCTCAACCATGGTCCCGCAGTGGGGGCAGTAGTATTCGAGGATGCGCACCCATTCCGGATCGGGGCTGAAGGTGAAGCGGTACTTCTCCGGATCGAGGATGGGTGGGTGGATCTCGCGGGGGTCGCGGTTGTACACCAGCATCCCTTCCTTGTAGCCCTTGGCAGCCGTGCCGATCGTGTGATCGCAGACCCGGCACTCCCACTGCTCGGTGTCCAGGTCGATGCGCAGGTATTCGGTCATCAGTACTTTCATTTTTCTCAGGCCTTTCTGTTGAGCAGGATGTCGCCCGCGTCGCTGATGACGAAACTCCAGCCATCCAGCACCCGGCAGGTGAAGTAGTCTTCTTCGAGGATCGCCGGGCCGGCGGCGTGGTCACCCGGCTTGAGCTGGGCCAGGCGATACACCGGCACATCGGTGCGCCCCTGGTCACGGGTCAGCACGTTGCGGGTGCCGTCAGCCTTCGCCGCTTCGCCCTGGACGAAACGGGCGCGCTTGCTGCCTTCACTGCGCAGGGACTTGACCGCGCGCAGCTCCAGTTCGACGGCCTTGGCCTTGGCCAGGCTGGCGGGAAAGGCCGCCTTGTCGCCAAGCTGGGCGATCAGATCCTCGCCGCCGTCCTGCTCGCCCACCAGCCAGGCTTCCACTTCGTACTCGCCCGGCCCGAAGCCTTCGGCAAACATGTCCCGGGAGGCCTTCACCTTGAGGGCCGCCAGGGCATCGGCCACGCCCTTGTCGCTGCGGTCGTCGAGCACCACCGCGTAACGCTGGGAGATGTCACAGGCGCCGATGCCGAAGGCGCTGAACACCGCCGCCAGCTTGGGCACCGCCACCCGGTCGATGCCGGCCTTCTCGGCCACACCACAGGCATTGAGGGGGCCGGCGCCGCCGAAGGCGAGCATCACCGTGTCCTTGGAGATCTTGGTGAAGCGGTGCAGCTCCACGGCAATCTTGTCCTCGTAGGCGTGCTCCATCTGCAGCAGCGCATCGTCCAGGCCGATGCCCAGGGGCTGGGCAATGGACAGGCTGACCGCCGTGGCGGCACGGTCCAGATCGAGGCCCATGCCACCGCCGAAGAAGGACTTGGGATCGAACAGGCCCGACAGCAGGCTGGCGTCGGTGATGGTGGCCTCCTTGCCGCCGCGGCCGAAGCAGGCCGGGCCGGGCACCGCACCGACGCTCTCGGGGCCGATGACGATGCGATTGTTCACCACCTTGAAGATGGAGCTGCCACCCGCGCCCGCACTCATGATCTCGCACAGGGGGTAGGACACGCTGATGCCCTCCACATGGCCGCGCTGCACCTCCGCGACCTTGCCGTTCAGGCACTGGCCGATGTCGGTGGTGGTGCCGCCCACGTCGATGGCCACCACGTCCGAGAGGTCGTAAAGGCGGGCAAAGGTCTTCATGCCCTCCATGCCGCCCCGGGGGCCGGAACTGTAGGTCTTGATGGCCACGGTCTTGGCCACCCGGGAGGCGTCGCCGTCGTTGCGGAAGATCAGCAGCGGGTTCTTGGTGCGGTAGTCGCGCAGGCGGTTTTCCGCATTGAACAGGAAGGCCTCCATCGCCGGGTGCAGGAAGGAGTTGATCAATGCCGTCCAGGTGCGGCGAACCACATCCCGGTCGGTGGTGAGATCACTGCCGTAGAGCACCGGCACCGCCCCCAGCAGGTGGCGCGGATACTTGCGCAGCACCACCTTCTTGAAACGGGTCTCCAGATCGAGGAAGCTCGCCCCGTCAAAGCTCACCACCAGCCGGTTGGCACCGGCCGCCGTGAGCTTGTTGATCGCCTTGACCACCTCAATGTCGGCATCGGCGCCGGTCACGGCCCCGGTGTCGAGGAAAACCACCCGGTCGCCGACCAGGGCTTCGTAGACTTCAGGATCGTGTTCGGCAAGACGCACCGGCAGATCGCGGCCCTTGGCGTCGATGATCAGACCCAGGCGCGGCCCCTTGCGCTCGCAGATGGCGTTGGTGCCCTGGGTGGTCGAATAGCGGATGAGATCCACTTCTTCCAACAGGCGGGCCACGTTCTGCTCACCGTAGATAACGCCCGACGCCTTTTGCAGCCCTTCGAAGAAGCATTTGCTCAAATCGTAGGGGGTGGTCAACACCTTCGTCTTCTTGACGGTGTCGTCCATCATGATGCAGATATCGGTGAGCGTCCCACCGTTATCAATGTTGATTTGCAATGCCATACCGCATTACCTCCTGCCATCCTCTTGTGGATTGAAAGCGTTTCCAGTTCTTGGCCTGGAAACCGTGCTCTTCGGGGCTCCGGGGATAAAGGCTCCCGGACTGTCCGTACAGGGGTATGGCAAGCGGCGTGCCAGGGGAAACAAGGGATGGAAATTAAAACAAGTCGTTGATTTTATTTGATAAAAAAATCAAATCGTCGAAGCCTGCAATTGATCGCCCGTTTTCCTTCCGGATACCCGTCCGGATTCCGGTTGAAATAATGCAACGCAACATCGAACGCCCGGAGCGGGCGGCAGGTGGGTGCCATTTATTTCGGGATGGAATAGACGGGAATTACGGCACCCTGCATGCTGGGCATTTTCCGGGCGGCTTTCCGTTGTGTGACGTTGAGTAGGCCTGGATCCAGACAGCCGGTGCGAAACTCGCCCTCCGGGCTCAGACAGCCTCACCGGATTTCCCCACCTGTCAGTACGCTGATCGCTCATGAGCAATTGATCGGAGGCCATCAGGAAGCCTGCCTCGCTTCCAAAATTCAGGCTGCAGTTGTGTCATATTGATATGATCGGCGCGATGGCTGCGGCGCGGTCCGAGGACAACCAAGTCCTGATGCGACTTATCCGGGACACGCAGCCCAAGTCTCTGACGGGGCTGGCGAAACTGACCGGGAAGCAAGTGCCCGACCTGTCGCGCACTGAGGACGATGGAAGGCCATGGGCTGGCTGACATTGAAAAAGAACGTTCGCGAGATCGAACCCATTGCACTGGCGACCCGTTTCAAAATCGTGATCGGCTGAAGAGCAACAAGATGAAAGCTAAGGCAATGCCAGAGGGTGTCATCACCGAAGCGGATACCTGCCGCGAGTTCGTCACACCCCGTTTGGTGGAGGCTGGCTGGGGAACTGCACCGCACGTGATTGGCGAGCAGACAGCCAGAGCGGCACAGGCCAAAGGCGACGGCCTTTACTGGCAGATCTACAACCTGGAACTCAAGAACCCGAATGCCAAGGCCGGACTGGCACATGCAGCCCCGAAAGATCTGATCGGGGCCATGCGCAGCCACGAGGCTGAGGTGATGCGCCTGCTGGGCGAGATCGAGGCCTTGGTCGCCGAGGTCCAGGCATGACGGCGCCGACAATGCCCGCAGTACCGGATCAAGCTGACTACGCCAGGGTTCACACCGACATCGTTGCGCTGCTGGAGGCAGCACGTCATGCTGCGGCGCGCAGCGTCAATGCGCTGATGACAGCCTCCTATTGGGAAATCGGGCGGCGCATCGTCGAATTCGAGCAGGGCGGCAAGGAACGAGCCGAATACGGACAGGCCCTGCTCAAACGCTTGTCCGCTGACTTGTCCGGCCGTTTTGGGCGAGGATTCTCCCAGCGCAATCTGGAGCAAATGCGGCTGTTCTACCTTGCCTGGCCACCCGGGCAGATTTCGCAGACGGCGTCTGCGAAATTGCCCCCCGCCCGAATTTCGCAGACAGCGTCTGGGGAGTTGGCTTCGAGCACAAAGCCCGAATCACTGACCCGGCAACCCTTCGATCTCGCTGCACTCGCTCAAGCCTTCCCACTGCCTTGGTCGGCTTACGTGCGCTTGCTCTCAGTAAAGAACCCGCAGGCACGCGCCTTTTATGAAACCGAGACGCTGCGTTGCGGCTGGTCGGTGCGTCAGCTCGACCGCCAGGCCAACAGCCAGTTTTACGAACGCACTGCCCTGTCGCGCAACAAGGCCGCGATGCTGGAAAATGGTGAGATTGCCGAGCCCGGTGACGCCATCACGCCCGAGCAGGCCATCAAAGTGTCCGTACCGGCTGAATTTTGACCAGGTGTACCGGTTGAAATTTGACCAGGCCTGATAGCCGCTTGTCATTGGTGCGGCTGTGGATAAGTCTATCCCAGATTTCCTCCTTTTCTGAAGCGTTGTGGTTGCCCGGCATTCGTCGGCTAAGGCTGGGGGGTGCGCGGGGAAATCCGTGGAGGGCGTAGCCCGGAACGGATTTCCCCGCGCGGCGGCGCTCAGAACGGCTCGGCCGGCTTGGACCGCCGGGTGTGCTCCCGCGCTTTGATGCGGGAGGTTGCCGTGGCGCTGCTATGCCGGAAACGGTAGGACTCGTTGCCGGTCTCGACGATGTGGCAGTGATGGGTCAGGCGGTCCAGGAGCGCCGTGGTCATCTTGGCATCGCCGAAGACGCTGGCCCATTCCCCGAAGGCGAGGTTGGTGGTGATCATGACGCTGGTGTGCTCGTAGAGCTTGGAGAGCAGATGGAAGAGCAAGGCCCCGCCCGCCTGGCTGAAGGGCAGGTAGCCGAGCTCGTCCAGGACCACCAGGTCGACGTTCAGGAGGCTATGGGCGATCCGCCCCGCCTTGCCGACCGCCTTCTCCTGCTCCAGGGCATTGACCAGATCCACGGTAGCGAAGAAGCGCACCCGCCGGCCGTGCCGGGCAATCCCGGAAACGCCCAGGGCGGTGGCCAGGTGCGTCTTGCCGGTACCGGGACCACCGATGAGCACCACGTTGTGGGCCACCTCGGTAAAGGCGAGGTCCGCAAGCTCGCTGATCAGCCGCCGGTCCACCGGTGAGGACTCGAAGTCGAACCCGGCCAGGTCCCGGTGCAGCGGGAAGCGGGCAGCCCGCATCTGGTAGGCGATGGAACGCAGCCCCCGGTCATCGCTTTCCGCTTGCAGGAGATGCTCGACCAGCCAGCGGGAGGCATCCAGGCTCGCCCCGCCTCCCTGGGCCACCAGGTCGGCCCAGGCGCTCGCCATGCCGTAGAGCCGCAAGGATTTCAGTTCAGCGCCGAGGTCACGCATGGTCGGCCTCCTTCCGGCGCAGGCGGTCGTAGCGGCCGGTGTCGGCCAGCGGGGCCTCCTTGACCTGCAGGAGCGTGGCGACGGGTCCCGGGGGCAGCGCCGAGTTGAGCCGCCCCAGGACATTGAGGATGTGCTCGGCACTGATCAGGCCGGACTCCAGCACCAGATCGACCGCCACTACAACGGCCTCCAGCCCGGCCCGGGGGACGGCAGCGAGTACCTGGCTCATCACCCGGTCTCCGCCTTCGCGTTGAAGGAGGAGCCGCTGCAGGCGCCGCAAGGCTTCCGGCAGGTCACCGAAGGGCGCGCCGTTCCGGAGTACGCCGGGTTTCCTTTCCGCGAGCCCGATGTAGTGCTGCCAGTCGTAGCGGGTCTGGCCCCGCTCGAAGAGCCGGGGGTGGCTCGCCACCACAGTATCGCCATGGACGACTTCCACCCGTTCCGGGTAGAGGCGCTTGCTGATCAGCTTCCCCGCCAGTTCGCAGGGCACCGAGTAGTGGTTGCGGGCAATGCTCACCAGGCAGGTGCTGGATACCCGCCCGGCCTCTTCGACGTAGCCGTCGAAGGGGGTCACCATGGGCATCAGGTGGGGCGCTTCGTGCTCCAGCATCTCGGCGACCGTCAGTTCCCGGTACTCGGGGTGGCGTACCTCCTGCCACAGAACCCGGCAGCGCCCCAGCAACCAGGCGTTGAGTTCGGCGAAGCTGCCGAAGCGGTGTTTCCCGGCCTCCTGCCAGATGCGCCGCCGGCTGTCCTGGACGTTCTTCTCCACCACGCCCTTCTCCCAGCCCGAAGCGACATTGCAGAAGTCGGCCTCGAACAGGTAATGGGAGCACAGGGCGCTGAAGCGGGCATTGACTACCCGTCCCTTGCCTTTCTTCACCTTGTCCACAGCGGTCTTCATGTTGTCGTAGATGCCCCGCCGCGGGATCCCGCCCAGGGCCAGAAAGCTCCGGGTGTGGGCGTCGAACAGCATCTCATGCCCCTGGCTGGGGTAGGCCACTAGGACGAAGGCCCGGCTCGCGCACAGCTTCAGGTGGGCCACCAGGAGCTTCCTCCACACCCCGCCGATGACCAGCCCTTCCTCGCTCCAGTCGAACTGGAAGGCTTCCCCTAACCCGAATTTCAGGGGAACGAAGGCGCGGGTCGGGGCGTGGGCGCCAGCGTCCTGGTGCCAGCGCCGGATGAAGTCTGTCACTGCCGTGTAGCCGCCACCGTAGCCCACCGCCTTCAGTTCGGCGTGGAGCGCGAGCGCCGTGCGCCGGTCCCGCTTCGGTCGATGAGCGTCCACTTCCAGGGCTTGCCGCAACGTGGCTTCAAATGCCGCCAGCTTCCCCGTTGGACCTCGCCGACGGTACTTGGGCGCCGCCGCTTGCGGCGCCACAAGCCATTTCTTGATGGTGTTGCGCGACAACCCCGTCCGCCGCGCTATCTCCGACCGGGACAACCCGTCCCGGTAAAACATCCTTCTGATCCTGCCCAACATCTCCATGGTGATCACCCCGTTTCCTCTGCCTAAAAATTAGGCAGGATAGGTCAAACACCCTGGTCAGTTTTCGGCCGGTATACACCCCTTTTGCTGGTCAGTTTTCGGCCGGCATCAACACCTGTTGCGCCTGGCCGGTCTGGTTTGGAAGGTGCCAGACTTCAGCACCGTCTGCCGCCGCCAAAAGAGCCTAAGCGTCAAACTACCCTACCGGCCCAGCACGACGGCACTGGAGTTGCTAGTGGTGTGAGTTATAAATTCGTCACAGCAGATCTGGTGAGTTGATCCTGGAGTCCAAGCCTTGGAAGGAGACAACCATGGCTGCCTCGCATGCGGTATCGATCACTCTGTCCGAAGCCGATCGGACGATGTTGCAGAACTGGACGCGACGGCGTTCCACTGCTCAAGCGCTGGCGTTGCGTGCGCGCATCGTGCTCGCTTGCGCCGAGCCCGGCATCACGAACCGGGAGGTAGGCGCCCGTCTCGAGGTCTGCGAGATGACGGTGAGCAAATGGCGACGCCGTTTCGCTGCGCTCGGCGTGGACGGCCTTGTGGACGCGCCCCGGTCGGGCGCCCCGCGCACAATCCTCGACGATCAGGTCGAGCGCGTGATCGTCACGACGCTCGAATCCGTGCCCAAGAATGCCACGCACTGGAGCACCCGAACACTGGCGCGGGAGATGGGCATGAGCCAGTCGGCGATCTCGCGCATCTGGCGTGCCTTTGCCCTGGCGCCGTATCGCAGTGAAACCTTCAAGCTCTCGACCGACGTGCATTTCATTGAGAAGGTGCGTGACATCGTTGGGCTGTACCTGAACCCGCCTGACCGAGCGTTGGTGCTGTGCGTGGATGAGAAGCCCTCGATCCAGGCCATCGAGGACACGGCCCCGGTCTGGCCGATGGGCCTGGGGCAAGTGGAGCGACATACACACGACTACCTCCGTCACGGTACAACGGACCTGTTTGCCGCGCTCGATATCAAGGCGGGTACCGTGATCGGGGAGGTGCATCGCCGTCATCGCAGCCTCGATTTCCGGCATTTCCTCGCCACCGTCGAGCATGCGACGCCGCCCGAATTCGATCTGCATCTGATTTTGGATAATGCGAGCACCCATAAGACGCCGCTGATCCGTCGCTGGCTGTTGCGCCATCCGCGCGTTCATCTGCACTTCACGCCGACTTCAGGCTCCTGGCTGAATCTGGTCGAAGCCTGGTTTTCGATCCTCACCACTCGCCGGCTCAAGCGCGGGCGCTTTCGCTCCACCTGTGCGCTGGAAGCCGCCATTCGCAACTACATCGCCGAGAATAATGCCCACCCCCGACCCTTCGTCTGGACCAAGACGGCCGACGAAATCCTCGCTTCCGTCGCAGCCTTTGCCCAACGAACTTCTAACTCACACCACTAGAGCTTGTTCTGAACTATGACAAAAAATCCGCCAAGCTCCTGATTTAAAGTCTCTTCTACCTTTTGAGTTGTCGAGCTTTGTATTCATTTGGATGTTCGTAACCCATTGAATTTTTTCTACAAACTAAACTCGATTGACTTCATTCAGAACAAGCGCGGCCGGCGAGAAGCCCTGGATGTAGGCGTAGAGGCTCTCGCGCAGGTGGTCCTGGTCGCCGAGCAGTTTGGCAAGGTCCAGCGGCGAGGTGTTGTAGAAGCTCTGCCCGGCCTTGCGCAGCAGGAAGGCGTCGGGGCTGATGCCGGCCTGGGGCTTGGTATCGAACTCGGCGAGCACCGCCGCCTTGGTGCCGGCCAGCACGCAGTCGAGGCGACGCAGCACCGTGAAGGGCAGGACGACCTTGCCGTACTCGGATTGTTTGTAGTCGCCTCGGAGGAGGTCGGCGATGGACCAGATGAAGGACGAGAGGGCTGGGTGGTTCATGATACGGGCGGGCCGTGCAGGGAAGGGCGCGCAGGATCGCGGCGCCGCCGGGATTTTACGGCGCATGAGTTGTTTGCAGGACGGCGCGTTGCGCGCGCGGGGCTCCCGAATGTTGTCTCAGTGCATCCCGCGTTCACGCACACCGAGCGGAGCTGCAGTGGTCAAAGCGCCCCTTCTATTTTGGGCTTACCTCACGTGATGGCGACCCCCAAAACTCGCTTTACAGGGAAGAAGATGCAGACAGCGGGACGAGGGTCTCCACGCCCCTCGTCCCGTCCCGATGAAGAACTACTCAACCCGCGGCTCGGACTTCCGTTCCGCGCTATTCCTCTCGATCGCCTGCAGCAGACTGAAGCCGCTCACTGTGCACAGCCAGACCAGGCCCCACGCAGCCTCCTCCCCCGCGTTCAGCCAGAAGAACCCGCTGAGCAGCGTCGACAGCGCCGCCACGATGATCCGCGGCACCGGCTGGGGTACCCAGGACAGGATCGCAGAGGCCAGCGAGCTCATCAGCAGGACGTAAGCGATCCCGCCAATGTGGCTACCGGTCTGGTGGAAGTCCATCTCTCCCATCGAGAACGCCATCCAGGGCATGAACCACAACAGCACGCCGGCGATCCCCAGCAGTGTTCCAACGACACGTTTGTCCATTTGATCGGCCTCCTTTCTGGCCTTACTTGCCGGCACGCTCGGCCTGGTTCACAAACGCCCCTTTGAAATCCTCCGGGATGTAGCTGTCGACCACCGTCACCTTCCCCCCGACCACCTCGGCGGCGGCTCGGACGTTGTTCATCGTGCGCGGGATGAACTGGCTCGAGTCGCCGATCAGCGAGCGCCCGACCGCAGCGCTGATCCCCTGCGGAGTCAAGCCGCTGTTCGCCCGCACGAAGGTCGCGTGGATATCGATGTGGTAGCCATCCTTGTAGGGCAGCACGCACAGGAAGAAGGTCGTCTGCTCACCGTACTGCGCCATGCTGGTGTTTTCGGTGGAAACCGTCATCAGCGCGTTCTTGCAGACCGGGACGCGGATGCTCTGGGCCTGGGACGCCAGTAGCGCCCCCATCTTCGAATTCGCAAACGGATCCTGGAGCTCGAAGCGTCCCGGCGTGGCCGGGAGCTCCGCCGGGGGAATCTCCCGATTCACCCGCAGCTTGCTGGCACTCGTCTGCACCGCATCGAGCACCGCCTTCAGAAACTGGTTGCGATCCAGCGTGGCGGGTTTGACGTCGTAGATCACGAAGGTCGATTCGGTGTGAACCGAGGGTTTCATCGAGGCACAGCCGGTCAGCGCGATGCCGAGCACCAGCGCAGTAGTCATCTTGTACATGGTTTGTTCCTTATTCGTATTCGATAGTTGGGCCGTGTTTGCCGCAGCTAAAACACCGCAGCGGCCCGGGTTCGGTGGGTCTTGCGACCGTAAAGCTAAGGATTCCTTAGTATGCCATAGCTGTCCTTCCTAAGAATCTCTTAGTCCTCAGCACGGAGGACGGGGATGGAAGAGAGGTCAGTGTTTGCCAGGCGGCTACGGGCGGCCCGGGAGGCGAGGGGCGTGTCGCAAAAGCAGCTCGGCATCCTGGCCGGGATCGACCAGTTCGTCGCCAGTGCGCGGATCAACCAGTACGAGCGGGGCAAGCATGTGCCAGACCTGCAAACGGCACAGCGCCTGGCCGCGGAACTGAAAGTCCCGGTCTCCTACCTGTATGAGCCGGATGAGGCACTGGCAGAACTGATTCGGCTCCTGGGCGGCTGCTCCCGGGACCAGCTCCACCAGTTGATCACCCAGCTCGAGACCCTCCCAAGCGTCTGAACCTGGCGACACCCCGCCTATTGCGGCCCCCCATCACGCTGCCGATACAGCGCCTCGATACGCGCCCGGCAGCACGCATGTGCCCGCTGGATTCCACCCAGCACACTGAGCGGTGCGCGGCGCATCGCCCCGGTCCGCTCCGCATGGCCCGCGTCGGTCAGCGCCCCTTGCAACCACAGGGCATCCAGCAGCTGGATGGCGAGATCGGCGCGAACGAAGAGGTCCACATACGCGCTCGCCAGGGGCGTGCGGATATCCGCACTCAAGGGCTCGACCCGGCCCGGTTCGCCCGAATTGAGGCCGGCGGCGTCGAGCTGGGCCCGCGTCCAGTCGATCATCTTCTCGACCTTGCGGATCTGCTCCGCGAAGCAGTCCCTCAGACTCTCTACTTCCTCCAAGGGATAGGCATCTCTCAGAACGTTGGGGGCATAGACGCACACCGCGTACAGGCGGCGACTGGCCTCTTCAAAGTTCCACTTCCAGACGCCGATCAGGCGCGGATTGGCCAGATCGACGGTTCGGGTGATACAGGTGCCCCGCAGCGTCCGAGTTTGCTGACGTATTTCAGGACGAGCGAAGTCATCATGTTGATCCATGAGAATCTCCAAGCAATTTGGGGGATGGGAATGACGGGACGTCCGCTGTCAGAAACAGCATACCGAAACGTCCCGACTTTCAAAGCGCGCGACCGCCGCCGCCGCGTGGGATCGCGGCGGCCCGGCCAGCCTCACTCCCGCACGACGTAAGGCCGCCCGCCCAGGTGGCGGTGATAGGCACCGAAGCCCCCGTCCCGCGCCGCGTGGCGGCTGACGAGATCGGCCTGACCCGAGAGGCGATCCACCGTCGACAGGATGTGGGCATCCAGGCTCAGGGGCTCCCGCAGCCCCAGCCAGTCGGGCGCCCCCTTGGCGGCGGTGATGGCATGGAGAAGCGCCAGGTAATGAGCCTCCGGCACGATCACCCGATGCTGGGCCCGGGCCGCGGCGATCCACTCGAGCACCGTATGCTTGTGGCCCAAGAGCGCCCCCCGTTCCGTCATCTCATAGCGGCCCCGCACCGGATTGAACTGGTACTCCTCGGCCTTGCCCGCGTCGTGCAGCAGGCTCGCCGCGATCAACACCGGCAGATGCACCTCCGCGTGATGACTGCCGAGGGTCCGGGCCCGCTCCGCGACTTCCAGCGCATGGCGGAAGTTGCCGTTGCGGCCGTTGTGATGCCCCTGGAGCGAACTCGGCCCCTCGAGATAACGCTGAAAGCGCCGCGGATCCCAGAACACCGCGTTGAAGAGATGTTGCAGCGGCCGCCCCAGGCCCTCCCAGAAACACCCCGCCCGCGCGACGAGTTCCCGGTCCCGGACCCACGCGTGGGGCACCGTGTCGAAGGGGTTGAGGCTCGCCTCGGGCCGTTCCAGCTTCACCAGCCGCGCGATGCGGATCGCCCCCAGGGTGCTGGTCGGCCGGCCGAGCCAGCGGATCGACACCAGGCTGCCAACCGTCAGCCGGCTGTCCGGATGCCGGCACAGCCATTCCACCCGCAGCACCGCCTGCTCATGGAAGACGACCGCCACGTTGAGCAGGTTGCGCGCGTCGAAGGGCAGACGCTCGATCGACTGGATCCGGAAGACCGGCGGCAGGCGGTCGATGACGTGATCCGGCTGCGGCAGTCGGCTTACTGAAAACACAGTTTGACGAACATCAGACATGGCGGCTCTCCTCGGTGGGACTCACGGGCAGCGGGGTGTCGGCAATCGACTGGGTGATCAGGCGCTCGAAGGCCGAACCATCCCGGCGGGTCAGGTTGGGGACGTAACGGGAATAGACCCGGAACAGCATCTCGGTGGTCGTATGGCCGAGCTGCCGTGCGATCCACTCCGGCGCCTCGCCGGCCGCCAGCCACAGGGTGGCCGCCGTGTGCCGGCACTGGTAAGGCCGCCGCTTCTTCAGCCCCAGGTGGCGGAGGAGGGGATACCAGACCCGGTTCGTCACGTTCTTGTGGTCGAGGGGCTTGCCGAGCCGATTGCAGAACACGAACGCCGAAACCTTGCCGGTCGCCACCTGCTGGCGCTTCAGAGCCTCGAAGACGAGCTGGCTCATCTGGATGTCCCGCTGGGAGCCGTCGGTCTTGGTGTACTCCTCGTCACCGAGGACCACCGTTTCCCGCACCAGAATCAACCGGCGCTCGAAATCCACGTACTTCCACTTCAGCCCATCCACCTCACCAGTACGCATCCCGGTGAAGAAGCGCACGGTGAAGTAGTCGCGGAAATCCTCCCGCACCGTGGCGAGGATGGAGCGCACATCCTCGAGGGAGAAGGGATCCACATCGGTGCGCTTGATGCGCAGCTGTTTGATGTTCTGGCAAGGCGTGGGAAAATTAAAGCGGTCGGCCGCTTCGTTGAGGATTTGCCTGAGCGGGTTCAGCATCTTGTTGATCCGTGCAGCAGACAGCTTGGTTTCCTTGCCCCGCGCGGTTACTTTGCCGAGTTCGGCGCGGTAGGCAAGTACGTCAGCCTTGGTGATCTGGCCGACCGCCTTCTCCCCGAAGCGGGAAATCAGGCTGTCGAGTTCCCGGCGGACGGTGATCCGGTGGGACTTGCGCCACTCCACCTCCTTCTCCAGATACCAGGTCTCCGCGAAGTCCTTGAAGAGGGGCGTGGGCGGAGCCGCAGGTGCGCTCGGTGCGGTCACCGTCACCGCGACGCTGACCGCGGGGGCGGCGTCGAAGCGCGCCGCGTTCTTGCTGGCCGGGAAGTAGCGTCGGTAGTCGAAGGTGCCGGCGGCGATGTCGGCTTCGAGCATCTTCAAGACCTTCTCCATCTTCTTCTTGTTGGTGGCCGTGTCCGGAAGTGTCGTGTACTCCCGGCAGCGAGCGCCTTCATAACGAAAGTCGAAGAACAGCGCGCCAGTCTGGCCGTGCTTGCGAATGCTACCCATGGCAGACACCTCCATTCGCCATGGGGATAGCAAAGTGGCTCTCAACTGACTTCAGGCCCATATCGCGCTTGATGTGCTCCCAGATGTACAGAATCTTCCTGCCACCAAACGGGCGGATGTAGTGCGTCCCTTCGATCAACACGCTGTCTTTCAGACGTTCCCGAATCGTCCGTGGGTCGTACTTGATGCGAGCCGACAACTCGTCGGTGGTGAGGTAGGTCAGTTCCATGACTTGCTCCTTGATGATTAATCGGATCGGTGGTCTTCATTAACGATCACCTGATAACAAATTTAATCACCTCTATGCGCAATGTCAACGGCAGGCGATAATATTTTTTATCATCCGCCACTAAACAGACTCAGGTGCAAGTCATGATCAGGTTCAGGCTCAAGGAGCTTATTGCAGAGAAGGAGTTCCGCGAACGGCGAGTGATCACGATGACCGAGGTCGCCGCTCAGACCGGGATCAATCGGATGACGCTATCCAAGATTGCCAACCACCCCGGTTACAGCACCGTGACGGACAATCTTGATCGTCTATGCGACTACTTCGGGTGTCGACTCGAGCAACTCGCCGAGCACCTTCCAGACGAAGGCAAGCCTGCAGGGGAGAAGGAGCAGTAAAGTGAGGAGGGTGCCCCGTGTGCTGCCGAAGCGTGGGCCAGGGAAGCACGGGGCAAACCATCTGTTTGCCGAGCGGGGTGAAAAACGGATGGGCCAGAGATGGGCCAAATTTGGGCCAAGGCTGGGCCAGAAACAAAAATGGGCTAGACCTTTCGGATCTAACCCATTGATTTGTTTGGCGCGCCCGACTGGAGTCGAACCAGTGACCCCTGCCTTCGGAGGGCAGTACTCTATCCAGCTGAGCTACGGGCGCGCGGAGTACAGGCAACTTTGCGTTGCGAGGCGCGCAGAATAGCGCGAATCGCAGGCGGAGTCCATGCTTTGCCTGACAGAAAGCGGATACCCCCGCTATAATCAATGCTTTACTAAATCTTGCCCGTTCTCGAGGAATTCAGCATGTCGGATTTTCGTCGTTCCCCCGTCCGTTCCTATGCGCGGATTGCGCTTTCTTTTGGTGTTGCCGCGATGGCGACCCAGCTCGTGGGTTGTGGCAAGAAGGCCGCGGTCGATGAAGAACTGGCGGCCAAGCTGGTCCAGCCGGTCGCGAGCGTTGCCCTGGTGGCAGCGCCGGCGGCGGCTCCGGGTAGCCGCAAGGGCGAGCAGATTTACGCTTCCGTCTGTGGCGCCTGTCACGACAGCGGTGCTGCCGGTGCGCCGAAGGCCGGCGACAAGGGCGCCTGGGGCCCCCGCCTCGGTGCAGGCCTTGATGGTCTGGCCAAGTCTGCCGCTGCCGGCAAGGGCGCGATGCCGCCCAAGGGTGGCGCGGCCGACCTGACCGATGATGAGCTGAAGCGTGCCGTGGCCTTCCTGGCCAACAAGGCGGGTGCGAGCTTCAAGGCGCCGGAGTGAGTTTTCTCCAGACCGGTTCGTAGCCTTTCGGGCTGCGGGCCGGGGCAGGACGCAAAAAATGGACGTAAAAAAGCGCAGACCGAAATCTGCGCTTTTTTGTTGGGTCCCCCGCGCATGCCGTCAGGCCTTCATCCTGAACCGGAGTTCAGGGGGGCCGCATTCCTTCCGCATCAGGCACACTCGACGAGGAGCGCGCACACCAGCGGTTTCAATGGGCAGCGACCCATGTCACGTAGACATTGGTTCAAGGAATATTAAGCCTTGACCAACACCGCAGGGGATTAATCAAACCTGTATTTCTCAGCCACCTGATGCGGGCTAGAAGAGCGTTTCCTGCTCTGCCAGGGCACCGTCGAGACGACTGTTGATGCGTTCGATTCTACGCTTGAGCGTCGGGATGTCAAACCCGCCGGCACGCTGAAATTGCAGAAATTCGTGAGTAATGTTGAGGGCCGTCATCACGGCCAGGCGTTCGCCGGCGGAGTTGGTCTTGTCGGCCAGGTCGCGCATTTTTTCGTCGAGGTAGGTGACGGCTGCCAGCAGTCCATCCTTCTCTTCGGGCTTGCAGGCGACGCGGTATTCACGCCCCAGAAGCTTGATGTCGAGTTGTTCCATATCAGGCCTCCGGGATGCGGGCGAGCAGTGCTTCGAGGCGACTGCCCACCAGCCCGAGTTTGTCATTGAGTTCGCGATTGGCGGATTCCAGGGCGTCGACCCGCTCCTGCAATACGCGTTTTTCGGTTAGCGCGCTTGCGTACTGGCTGTTCAGCCGGGCGTGATCAGCGGCATGACGGCTGAGCAATTGTTCGAGCTTTTGTTCGAGAGAGGCGAGATCGGCGTCCATGGGAGAATGGTAGAGAGCGGCGGTTGAGCGGTCAAGCAAGCTTGGCGGGGGCGGCGGCCAGGAGTGCATCGGCAGCGATGCCTGGGCCGAAGCAAGCGGCCAGGCGGGGCAGATCAAGGCTGGCTTCCAGACTGTCGGCGAGCCGCTCCAGGTCGGCCTGGCGGCGGGCCGACAGATCAATCCGCTCCGCATCACTGACACCGGCCCAGGCGAGGAGGGCAGCAAGGGCGTCCGGGTGGTCGAAGAGGCCGTGGAGGTAGGTGCCGAGGATCTGGCCGTCTTCC
>WBZV01000225.1_pt1 | contig 38671 bp, 33 predicted proteins | sample 5204221 | NCBI WGS metagenome assembly WBZV01 (sample SAMN12344360, study PRJNA552823) | activated sludge metagenome | biome: Activated sludge suspended growth; feature: Nitrification reactor; material: Wastewater; isolation source: activated sludge from nitrification reactor of wastewater...
GGACGGCGGTTCAGAGAGGCGGAAGAGGCAATAGGGGCACTGGCCCTTGGCCTGCGCGGTGGCAAGGTGAAGCGTCTGGAGGCCATGATAGAGGCGATTGATGGTTTCCGGGAGGAGCGTTTGAGCACTCGGCGGGCGCCGGAAGGTCCGTCTTCTCGGTCCGCAATAAACTGATCGCCCTGCGCCGTGCCGGCACGAAAAGGTGTCGGTTGCTGCGACAGAACAAGCAAGAACGAGCGGCGCCGGTTCTGGGTTTTGGCGCGCTGCGGCGGTCTTTCGCAGTTTCTGCGGCAGACGGCTCGATAAGCGTTTGCATGCCAGCCTCTGCAATGCTTTTCCTGCACCCGGTTGCGGGACAGGGCAGGAGTGCGCGGATGTTACCCGAGGCGGCATTGACGAGCTTGATTGCGACGCTTTTCTCCATGATGAACCCGATTGGAAATATTGGGGTTTTCGCCGGGATGACGGCTGATCGCAGCGTGTCGGAGGCCGGCAGTATCGCCTGGTCATGCGCCGGGGCCGTGGCAGTCACCCTTCTCGTTGTCACCTGGACGGGCTCGCTCCTGCTCCAGTTTTTCGGAATCACCGTCGATTCGCTCCGTGCCGCGGGCGGCGTGATCGTCATGGTGATCGGCCTGCACATGCTGTTCAACAGTTCATCGCACAAGCACTCCTCCGAAGAACTGGAGGATGCCAAGTCGCGCGCCTCAATTGCGGTGGTGCCGCTTGCCATCCCGATCGTGGCCGGCCCAGGGACCATGGCGTCGGTCCTCGTGGCCACCCAGCAGCATCCGCTGGTGCTGAACAAAGTGGAGATTTCAGCCGTTGTCATGGCCCTGGCGGCGCTCTGCGGCCTTCTGTTCCGCTTCGCAGCGCCGATCGCCAAGTGGTTGGGCGAAGCCGGAATGGGCGTCGTCACGCGGGTGATGGGCATGGTGCTGGCGGCGATCGCGATGGGAATGCTCGCTGACGGCTTGAAGGGGCTGCTGCCCGGCCTCGTCCGGTAACAGACCGATGCTTCCCGCCACCTCAGGGATCCGGCGCCTTACCTGCGGGTTCGGGGGGTGGTAGGGTGCGGGCCGGCTCCCGTGACCGGGCGGGGGGCCAGGAAAAGCGGACGAGGAGAGACGCGACGATGGATGTAAGAGCGGCCGTCGCTTGGCGAGCGGGCGAGCCACTGTCGATCGAGACAGTGCGGCTTGAAGGGCCGCGAGCGGGTGAAGTCCTGGTGGAAATCAAGGCAACCGGCGTTTGTCACACGGACGACTTCACACTGTCGGGGCGCGATCCGGAAGGTCTGTTCCCCTGTATTCTGGGTCACGAGGGCGCTGGCGTTGTCGTCGAGGTCGGGCAGGGAGTCAGCTCGGTCCGGCCGGGCGATCACGTTATCCCGCTGTACACCCCGGAATGCCGGCAGTGTGAGTACTGTCTCAACCCAAAGACCAATCTCTGCCAAGCGATCCGCCCGACGCAGGGCCGCGGCGTCATGCCGGACGGAACCAGCCGTTTCTCCCTCGGCGACCAGCCAATCCTGCACTACATGGGAACGTCAACCTTCGCCAATTACACGGTGTTGCCGGAGATCGCCGTGGCCAAGGTGCGGCAAGACGCGCCATTCGACAAAATCTGCTACATCGGGTGCGGTGTCACCACCGGGCTGGGCGCAGTGATTTTTACCGCCAAGGTCGAACCAGGTTCACGCGTGGTCGTCTTCGGGTTGGGGGGCATCGGCCTGAATGTCATCCAGGGCGCCCGGCTGGTCGGCTGCGACATGATCGTCGGCGTGGACGTCAACCCCGGCAAGCGGGCGATGGCTGAGAAGTTCGGAATGACCCATTTCGTCAATCCGAACGAGGTGGATGGGGATCTCGTCCCTTACCTTGTCGATCTGACGCGGGGCGGGGCGGACTACGCTTTCGAGTGCGTGGGTAGCGTCAAGCTGATGCGCCAGGCGCTGGAGTGCTGCCACAAGGGCTGGGGAGAATGCATCATCATCGGCGTCGCCGGCGCCGGCGAGGAGATCGCGACGCGGCCATTCCAGCTCGTCACCGGCCGGGTGTGGCGCGGCTCCGCATTTGGCGGGGCCCGGGGCCGGCGCGACGTTCCCAAGATCGTGGACTGGTACATGGACGGCAAGATCGACATCGACAGCCTGATTACCCACGTCATGCCGCTGGAGCGGATCAACGACGCATTCGGGTTGATGCACGCGGGCACCTCGATCCGCGCGGTCGTCACCTTTTGACCCGGATCCCAAAGTCCGACGATGTCACTGAGCGCCCGGCTGCGACCCCAAAGTCGTGGATGGCCGCGACAAGTGACTGGCGACACGATCCAGGGAGGAGGCTGGCGAGGGGGAGAATGCGACGATGCAACGACTGAAAGCCCATCGCTGCTTTGGCGGGAGCCAGCAGGTGTGGCGGCACCGGTCGGCCGCCACCGGCACCGATATGGAATTCTCCTTGTTCCTGCCTTTCGGCGAGGACGACGACCGTCGTCGCCCGGTCCTCATCTGGCTGTCGGGCCTGACCTGCACCTGGGCGAACTTCACCGAGAAGGCGGCAGCCCAGTGCCATGCCGCAGCGCACGGGCTGATCCTTCTGTGCCCCGACACCAGCCCGCGCGGCACCGATCTGCCGGGCGAGCACGCGGCCTATGATTTTGGATCAGGCGCCGGGTTTTACGTGGACGCGACGGTTGAGCCCTGGTCCCGGCACTACCGGATGTTTTCCTATGTCACCGAGGAGCTTCCGTCGCTGGTCGCACGGCATTTTCCCGCCGACCCCGAGCGGATGGGTATTTTCGGCCATTCGATGGGCGGCCACGGCGCGCTGACAATCGCTCTGAAACAGCCGGACCGCTGGAGATCGGTCTCGGCGTTTGCGCCGATCGTGGCGCCGTCCCAGGTGCCCTGGGGACGCAAGGCTTTTGCCGGATACCTCGGCTCCGACGAAGTCTCCTGGCGGGCGCACGATGCCTGCGCGCTGGTGGCGGGCTCCGCGTGGCGCCGGCCCATCCTGATCGACCAGGGAACGGATGACGAATTCCTGGAAAGCCAGCTTCGTCCCGAGCGTTTCGAACAGGCTTGCGGCGCGGCGGGCCTCCCCCTTCAGCTCCGCCGACAATCAGGGTACGACCACAGCTACTATTTCATTGCGACCTTCGTCGCTGACCACCTCACCCATCACGCCCGTGCGCTCGCGGCGTAGGGCACGCGATAGCCGTCGCTTCGCCTCAGATTTAACCCAGAGCCGTTAACCCGTGCGAAGTCGGCGCCTTGCCGATTTCAAACGGTCGGTCAGCGGCGAGCAGCACGTCGCGCAGCACCCCCAGCATCTCGAAGAGGACAGCAAAGGGCAGTCTTCGGTCACCGAAGAAGCGCGTGAAGTGTTTCCAGACCAACACCGTCTGCTCCAGACGGCCAAGGATTTCACCCATTCGCCAGTAGCTCGACTGTGCCGTCTGCAAGAATTGGACAAAAGGCTCCAGATTGCCGCGAAAGACCATCTCATCATAACCTTCGCGATAGCCGGTCGAAATTGCGACAATTTCATTCCAGTCCGCGCGGACCTTTTGGCGGATGGAATTGCAAAGTGATGCGACGTAATCGCGGTCCTGCCGTGTCAGCGGTTCCTCCGGTTGTGCATGATGCATCATCCATCCGGCGAAGTGCTTCAGAGTGGGCTGCAGGGAGGCGTACTCGTATTCGAAATAGGCGATGCCGATCCACGCGTTGAGGACGTCCTCGGCAATGTCGGGCGGCAGCTGCAGCGCTTCGATCAAGGGCATCACTTCTGCGATGTCACGCAGACAGAAGAGCTTCGCCGTCAAATCTTCTACGGCTTTTTCAACGTTCATTGTCGATCGGCGATAGGCCGCGACGATCAAAGGACGCAGCCGGCCTTTCAAGTGGGCCGTGAGCTTCTCGCGAACCTCCGGCGTCAATTGCAGGTAGGCCTCGGGGATATCGATTCCGGCTCGTTGAAAAGCGAGTTCAACCACGAATGGGCTGAACGTCGGCAATGAGTCCAGGACGCGGAGTCTCTCGACGTCATGGGCCAGCGCGGAGCTCCCCTCAGCCGTCGATACCTTGTACTCGAGGAGCCGGAGGAAGCTCTCCTCGGTGAAGACGAGCGACTCTCCCCCGTCGCCCGGCCGTTGCGCGTCATAGGGCAGATAGATAAGGGTACTGATCAGCCGAGAGGATCCACCGGATTGTGGCTGCCCCACATCCACCCACTTGAACAGGATCGAACGGTTCAGGAACGCGTTGGCAAACATGTAGGCTTCGGGCGGGGAGTCCTTCGCCAGCTTGCCGGTGAAAAGCGCGATATCAAAGCGGCGGGACGGCCCCGCTCGCAGGTATTGCTTCAGGATGTCGCGCTGCATCCCCATGACCGACCACTACATCCTTGTGAGGGCAGTTTGGGCAAATGTATCGTGGGCACGCAGCATCAACTCCCAGCGACGCAGCGGCGGGGCGTAAACGTAACTCACGTCGATCACGGTGGCTCGCACGAGGCGAGCTTCGACGCGGAGTGAACGAGGCTTCGAACGCCCAGGCTCATCTACGCTGAACTCGATCACCGCGAACTCGTCCGGCACAAAGTCGGCTGGTCGCACGAGACGGACCCCGCTGCGCGAAATGTCCACGATCGCGCTTGGGGTGCCGTTGAGCGTGGCGCCGATCCCGACCACCACGTGGCGATGTTCCTTTCGACGTTCGTCGACCATGCAATTTCCACTTTGCCAAAGTCCATTGAACTGCGGCCACAATTGTGAACTTGGGCCAATAATAAAGCGTTAAGAGCGCCGGAGCGCGTGCCGCGTCTCGTCAAGCCGGGTCATCCGCTGTAAAGAAGGTCCCTGCAAGCGCCTGATGCAGACTGCCGGATGCAGTCGCGCTGGCGTATGTCCCTACCGGTCGAACCGCCATGACGCCGCCCGCCCGCCGCATCGAACAATATGCGGGACTCTTGATCCTGTTGTTGGTGGCCGTCGGGTGCTTCATCATTTTGCGCCCGTTTCTCACCGCGCTTTTATGGGCGACCATTCTGTCGATCGCCACGTGGCCTGCCTTCCGTCGCTGCGAACGTTGGCTTGGCGGGCGAACGACGCTGGCAGCGGCGGTCATGACGCTGGCGCTGGCGCTGGGACTGCTGGTCCCCATCGCCATCCTGGGCACCAGTCTCGCCGATAACGTCGTTCGGCTCTCCGGCATGATCGTGTCCATCTTCGAGAGCGGTCCCCCCCCGCCGCCGCCGTGGGTGGAGCAACTTCCCTTGTTCGGCCACGAGCTGGCCGAGACTTGGCACTACTTCGCGGACGACACCACCCGGTTCGGCGAGACGGTGCGGGAGTACGCGGGGCCGGTGACACAGGGAATACTCGGCATTGGCGGAAAGCTCGGCGGCGGTCTCCTCGACCTGACCTTGAGCGTCGCCGCCGCGTTCTTTTTTTTCCGTGACGGCGCCTACGGCGCAATGCGCCTTAGAACGATGCTGACGAAGGTTGCGGGAGAACGGGGCCACCGGCTTCTCGCCGTGGCAGAAACGACGATCAACGGCGTCGTTTACGGCATGCTGGGCACGGCGCTGGCGCAAGGAGCTCTCGCTGCATTCGGCCTGTGGTTGTCCGGCGTCCCGGGTGCCCTGTTCCTGGGAGTGCTGACCTTCCTTCTGTCGTTCGTCCCCATGGGGCCGCCCTTTGTGTGGCTTCCCTCGGCACTCTGGTTGATTTCCTCCGGCGAGCTGGAATGGGGCATTTTCATGGGGTTGTGGGGGTTTCTTGTCGTCAGCACGGTCGACAACGTCATTCGCCCCTACTTCATCAGCCTCGGGAGCGCGCTGCCCCTTCTTCTGGTCGTCCTGGGCGTTCTTGGCGGGATCGTCGCCTTCGGTCTGCTCGGCATTTTCATCGGCCCCACTCTTCTGGCCGTAGGCTATACCCTGGTCCGCGAGTGGAGCCATTCGAAGGAGCTTGAGGGGGCGCCGGCGAGCGACGAGCGGCCGGACCCGTGAGGACGGGGGCGATGGGGCGTCGCATCAGACCGCCCGGCGAACTTCTGCCAATGCCGTCCCTGGGTTCGGCAAGGCCAGCAGGCGGGCAACCTCCGACGCGGGCATCGGCGGCGCCAGGTGCAGACCCTGAACGGCGTCACAACCCTCTCCGACAAGAAAACTGAGCTGCTTGTCGTTCTCAACGCCCTCGGCGACGACGCGCAGTCCAAGGCTGTGGCCAAGCGCGATAATGGCAGGGACGATAAGTTCGGCCTCGTGGTCGCGACCGAGGCCGCTGACGAAGGAGCGATCGATCTTGAGCTTGTCTACCGGCAGGCTGCGAAGTCGGCTGAAACTGGAATAGCCGGTACCGAAGTCGTCGATCGAGATGGTTACACCCCTCCGTCGCAACCGGCGAAAAGCATCGATGTACCTCATGTTTTCGTTGGGTAGGAAGGTCTGCTCGGTCACTTCCAACTCCAGGTGCCTGAGGTCGAAGCGATAGCGGTCGGCGATACGCTCAAGGGTATCCGGCAGCTCCCCTCGCCGGCATTGACTGAGGGATATGTTCACTGCCAGCGTCAGCTCGGCGGCGCCCGCGCGGATCCATTCGGAAGCCTGCCGGCATGCCTCTCCGAACACCCAGGTTCCCAGCGGCACGATCAACCCGCTTGCCTCTGCCGCCGGAATAAAGGCGTCTGGCAAAAGCAGGCCACGGTCTGGGTGTGACCAGCGCAGCAGGGCCTCGACGGCCTCGACACCCCCGACACCGCCGTCCCTCAGAGTGAACTGCGGTTGGTAGTGGACCTCGAGACCATTGCCGTCGATCGCCTGACGCAGGTCCCGCTCCAACCGCTTCCGCCCCTCGATGGCCTCGACCATGTGTGCGGCATAGAATTCGTAAGTGTTCCGACCCTGCTCTTTCGCCCGGTAGAGGGCAAGATCGGCCTTGCGGAGAAGATCATCGGCATCCGAGCCGTCCAGCGGACAGAGCGCCACGCCGATGCTCGCCCCGAGGCGCACTTCATGACCCTCGATCAGGAACGGCTCGGCAAGGCTGTTAATCACTTTGCGAGCAATACCGGCGGCATCCTCCGGGTGGCGCAGGTTCGCGAGGATCAACGCAAACTCGTCGCCGCCCAGGCGCGCCGGCCGCTCCTCTTCCCGGACGCACGTTCTCAGACGGGCGGCCACCGCGACCAGCAGCTGGTCCCCGATTGGATGGCCAAGGGTGTCGTTAACATCCTTAAAGTGATCCAGGTCGAGCAGCATCAACGCCGTCAGTCGATTGGCGCGGGCCATTTCCAGATCGCGGAGCAGCCGGTTGTGGAAATCGATGCGGTTGGGAAGGCCCGTCAGCGCGTCCTGCATTGCCAGCCGTTGGATGCGGGTTTCGGTCCGTTTGCGTCCCACCGCCGTTGCAAGCAGATTGGCGATCGCCTGCACGAATGCGACGTCGTCCTCGGAGAAACAACCGACCCTTGCATCGGAGAGTTCAATAACGCCAAAAGGCCGCTCGGAGCCCGAGATCACGATTTCGGCAATGCTCCGCACACCGCCCTCCCGCAAGGAAGGACAGGCGGCGAGGTCGCGCTCTCCCCTGATGTCGTCAATTACCTGTGCGCAATTGGCGGACAAGGCCCGCATCGAAGGGGCATCGACAATGGTTCTTGCTGCTTCTTGGGACGATCGCGGGAGGACCTGCCCCGCCGTTGCCTTTGCTCGAAGAGTGGTGGAGCCCGCCCACTGCAATATTGCACAACCACCAATCCGCAGGCGGCTCCTGACGATGAGCGCCGCATCTTGAAAGAGAGCGTCGAGGCCGACGCCCGACAGCGCGCGTTGACCGAACATCGCGACGGCGGCTTGGCGATCACCATAGTCGGCAAGGGTCTGCTGAGCTTGCTGGCGCAGGGCGATATCGTGTGCCAGCTGTTCATTCGCCTTTGTCAGCTGCTCGGTGCGCTCCTCGACCCGTTGCTCGAGCGAGCGGATCAGCTCCCTGTTCTCGAGGCGCAGCTTAATGGAATGCACGAGCCATCGATGAGAGCGCAAGGCGATCAGGCTGAACGAAAACAGATAAAGAAGGCACATCAGCGCCATCACGCTGTAATGGCTACCAGTGGAAAGGGATAGTCGGATGGCGAACGGCAGGATCGACGGCAGAAAATAGGCGTAGAATGCAGGCAGGCACGGCGCGAGCGATGCCAGGGCGCCCGCTCCCATGCCGCCGAGCACCAAACCCAGCAGGGCGTCGCTGACGACACCGCCTTTGCTCTGGAACAGCCAGCCTGCTGCTCCCCAAATGAAGCCGCTCGTGGCGCACCCTGCGACGAATAGGGCGTACCAGCGCCAAGCATCGGGATTTGAGGACCGCCGGTGCGACAGCGCGACCACGGCGCGTGCCAAGACCATCAAGGCGAGGGAAGCGTACCAGACGGCGAGGGCCCGCCAGCCGATCGACGCGGACAGCGCGATAGACAGGAGGGCTCCATTGACCAGGTTGGCGGCAAGGACCATCGGCAGAGAGCCGACGCAGAGACGAAGCAGGTGATGACGAATATCCGGGGCATAGCGCCGGTCGATCAAACTGCCCAGTTCGTTCATGACCGCCGCCGCAATGACCCCCCGCTTGCCGTGGCGCCAGCAACCGGCGCCAATCCTCGCACGGTTCAGCCCGCATCTTTGCCAGATGATGTTAGCTCAAGCGGGGTATATGCGAAACCATTTCGAGCGCCGGGGCATCCGATTGTGGGCCCGGAAAGACCCCAGGGGCTCGATGCCCCGTCTCAACTCCCGGCTTAAACGGCCCGGCCGTGACAGTGCTTGAATTTCTTTCCCGAGCCGCAGGGGCAGGGAGCATTGCGGGCGACGCGTCCCCAGGTGCCCGGGTCCCGGGGATCGACCGCGATATCCGCGGCGCGCGATCGTGCCGGAGCGGCCGTCCGCTGGGCTCCTCCTGACATCGGTGGTTCGTTGGCCGCTCCTGCCTCGGCGAAAGCCGGATCCTGCCGTGTCTCGTGCATCTGCTGGGGCGGCCGCTGTAATGTCTGGCGAATTTCCGGCTCCAGCGAGGGGTCAACCCTCAGCTCGATGTGCGCCAGAACCTGCGTAACCCGCTCGCGCAGCCGCTCCAGCATCGCTTCGAAGAGTTCGAACGCCTCGCGCTTATATTCATTCAAGGGATCCCGCTGACCATAGGCGCGCAGGCCAATACCCTGGCGCAGATGATCGAGTGACAGCAGGTGTTCCTTCCACAATTGATCCAGAATCTGCAGCAGCAGGCTCTTTTCCACCATGCGCATCACGTCTACGCCATAGTTGGCCGCCTTTTCCGCAATCTTTCGATCGGTGTGATCGCGCAGCCGCGTCCGGATCTCTTCATCGGCGATGCCTTCTTCGGCCGCCCAGTCGGCGAGGGGAAGGTCAGCGCCGAAAATGCGCAGCGTCTCCGCATGCAAGCCGTGCACGTTCCACTGTTCGGCGTATGCATTGGCCGGGATATGGCGAGCCACCAACTGATCGATCACGTGGTGACGCATATCGGTGACCGTGTGGACGACATCCTCGGCGTGCATCAATTCCTTGCGCTGTTCGTAGACGACCTTGCGCTGGTCGTTCATGACGTCGTCGTACTTCAGCAGGTTCTTGCGGATCTCGAAATTTCGCGCCTCGACTTTCTGCTGCGCCTTCTCCAGCGCTTTGTTCACCCAGGGGTGGATGATCGCTTCGCCGTCCTTCAGCCCCAGCCGCTGCAGCATGCCGTCGATCCGGCCGGATCCGAAGATCCGCATCAGGTCATCTTCCAGTGACAGATAGAACTTCGATGCACCGGGATCGCCTTGCCGTCCGGAGCGGCCGCGCAACTGGTTGTCAATCCGTCGGCTTTCGTGACGTTCCGTCCCAAGAATGAAAAGACCGCCCGCCGCCAGCACCTTTTCGCGGTTCGCGGCCACCTCGGCACGGATGCGGGCCAGGCCTGCCTGATCCTCGGGATCATTCAGTTCCTGGCGGATGCGCATGTCCGCGTTGCCGCCAAGCTGGATATCGGTGCCGCGTCCGGCCATGTTGGTGGCGATGGTAACGGCGCCGCCCACGCCCGCCTGAGCGATGATCGAAGCCTCACGCTCATGGTACCGCGCGTTCAGCACCTGATGGGGGACCTTGTGCTTCTTCAGCAGGGCCGCAAGATGCTCGGACTTCTCGATCGACACCGTCCCCACGAGCACCGGCTGGCCACGTCCCCGGCATTCCTCGATCATCGCGACGATGGCGTCGTGCTTCTCCGTGGCGGTGCGGTAAACCTCATCGTCATTGTCGATCCGCACGCAGGCAACATTGGTGGGAATGTCGATCACATCCAGCTTGTAGATCTCGGCGAACTCGCCGGCCTCGGTCATGGCCGTGCCGGTCATCCCGGCCAGCTTCGGGTACAGGCGGAAGTAGTTCTGGAAGGTGATCGAGGCAAGAGTCTGGTTCTCCTGCTGAACGTGCACGCTCTCCTTCGCTTCCAGCGCCTGATGCAGGCCTTCGGAGTACCGGCGGCCCTCCATCATGCGGCCGGTGAATTCGTCGATGATGATGACCCTGTCGTCCTTGACGACATAATCGGTATCGCGAGAGAAAAGCTTGTGGGCACGCAGAGCCTGGTTGGCGTGATGAACCAGCGAGATGTTCGACACATCGTACAGGGCGCCGTGCGCCAGCAGACCCTCCGCCCGTAGCAGTTCTTCAATCTTCTCCGTGCCGCTTTCGGTGAATGTGACGGCGCGGGCTTTCTCGTCCTTCTCGAAGTCTTCTTCGCTAAGCTTTGGGATGAGTCTGTCGATGCGAATATAGAGTTCGGAGGAATCTTCCGCCGGGCCCGAGATGATCAGCGGCGTGCGCGCCTCGTCGATGAGGATTGAATCGACCTCGTCGACAATGGCGTAGTGAAACGGCCGATGGACCATATCCTCCAGCCGGAACTTCATATTGTCGCGCAGGTAATCGAAGCCGAGTTCGTTGTTGGTGCCGTAGGTAACGTCGCACGCATAGGCCGCCCGGCGCTCGGCATCATCCAGTCCATGCACGATGCAACCGACGGTAAGGCCGAGAAATCGGTAGATCGCCCCCATCCACTCCGCGTCGCGCTGCGCCAGGTAGTCATTGACGGTAACGACATGGACCCCCTTTCCCGTCAGCGCGTTCAGATAGACGGGAAGGGTAGCGACCAGCGTCTTGCCTTCGCCGGTCTTCATTTCGGAGATCATGCCGCGGTGCAGGACCATGCCACCCAGCAACTGGACGTCGAACGGTCGCTGTCCGAGTGTCCGTTTCGCCGCCTCGCGCACCGTTGCGAATGCATCGACGAGGAGATCGTCAAGGCTCTCGCCCGCGCTCAGTCTCTCCCTCAGCCCGGCGGTCCGCCCGCGCAACGCCTCGTCGTCGAGCGCCTCGAGTTCCGGCTCCAGCGCAGTGATCGCCGAGACGTGCTTGTGCAGACCTTTCAGGAATCGTTCGTTGGCGGTGCCGAACAACCGCCGAGCGATCGCTCCGAACATGCGTGAACCTCAGAGAAGCGGACGATAGAGTCGGGTTGCGCGCGCAAAGCATCGCTCCGACGCCTCGTCGCTCTGGTCAAAGACATAGACGCCGACCCTCGGGGTGTCAACGAAGGGCGGCCGCGGCACCGGCGAGGGAACAGCTCTTCTGTTCTCTCTATGGGCGTGTCCGGGGGCTCGCCGACGTCGGCTTTACAGCGGGACGCTGCTTCCGGAGCCCGGAGCGTGCGGTCTTGCCTCGCGGTGCGCCGTATGCATGATGCGGCGTTCTTCCGATTCGAGGCGAGCATGTACCAATGACTGTCGCGCCGTCGCCCTTCGCACCCGCTGCGTTCCCGAATCTGCCGGCCGTCGCCGGTGTCCACTTCGCCGCCGTTGCCGCCGGCATTCGCTATCGCGGACGCGATGACTTGCTGTTGGCTGAACTGGCAGACGGGACCACCGTCGCCGGGATCTTCACGCGGTCGCAAACGGCGGCGGCGCCGGTACTCTGGTGCCGCAAGGCGCTCGCCTCGGGGCGCGCGCGGGGGCTGGTTGTCAACGCGGGCAACGCCAACGCGTTCACCGGCCACGAGGGTGAGCAGGCATCCGCCGATACGGCGGCGGCGGCGGCGATGCTGCTGGGATGCGAACCCGATCAGGTGTTTGTGTCTTCCACCGGCGTCATCGGCGAGCAACTGCCGATGGCGCCGCTGCTGGCGGCCCTGCCGGCCGCGACGGCGGCACTGGGTTCGGCGTCCTGGGAGCAGGCTGCCCGGGCCATTGCCACAACCGACACTTTTCCCAAGGGTGCCGGTTGCCTGTGCGCCATCGACGGCGTGCCGGTCGCGATCGCCGGCTTCGCCAAGGGTGCCGGGATGATCGCTCCGGACATGGCAACGATGCTGGTCTATCTGTTCACCGATGCCTGTATTGCGCCCGAGGCTTTGCAGGCGCTGCTGGCCGCCGCCGCAGACCGGACCTTCAACTGCATCACGGTCGATTCCGACACCTCGACCAATGACACGCTGCTCGTCTTCGCCACCGGCACCGCCGGCAACGCCCGGATCGACTGGGCGGACGATCCGCGACTGGACGACTTTCGCGATGGCCTGGATGCGGTCATGCTCGATCTGGCGCAGCAGGTGGTCAAGGACGGGGAGGGCATCTCCAAGTTTGTCACCATCGAAGTCTCTGGTGCTGCCGATGATCGTGCTGCGCGCACCATCGCGCTGACCATCGCCAACTCGCCCCTGGTGAAGACGGCGATCGCCGGTGAGGATGCGAACTGGGGGCGGATCGTCATGGCGGTCGGCAAGTCCGGGGAGCGGATCAATCGCGACCGGTTGGCAATCACCCTTGGCGGGACCGAGGTCGCCGCAAATGGCGCCCCCGTGCCGGGCTATGACGAAACGCCCGTGGCAGAGCACATGCGCGGCCGGGAAGTGATGATCGCTGTGGATGTCGGCGTGGGGAGCGGTGGCTGCACCGTCTGGACCTGCGACCTGACGCATGGCTACATCGACATCAATGCGTCCTATCGATCGTAAGCAAAGCGGAGTGGGGCCCTCGGCCCCCTCACGATGCCCTCGCCCTCACCCTCCCGCTGGCGCGGGCCCCTCCCTCTCCCGCGAGCGGGCGAGGGAAGCCGCTGCTCTCCCTCTCCTGCACGCGAGAGAGGGTCGGGGTGAGGCCGGTCGGAACCAATGACGGTGCCACGATGACAACGCGCGAGCCAGGCTGTCTCGGTATTGAGACCCGCCGGCCGCAACCGCCGCTGCCGCTCGTGCTGGTGGCGTCCGTGGCGCTGGTCGATGCGGACGCGCGCGTGCTGATTCAGCAGCGCCCGCCCGACAAATCCTGGCCCGGCTGGTGGGAGTTTCCCGGCGGCAAGATCCACCAGGAGGAGACGCCGGAGCAGACTGTGGTGCGGGAATTGGCAGAGGAACTGGGTCTCGACATCACCGAGAGCTGCCTCGCGCCCTTCACCTTCACATCCTACGCCTACGACGACTTCCACCTGCTGATGATGCTTTTTCTCTGCCGCGTCTGGCGCGGGACGCCCACGGGCCGTGAGGGGCAGACGCTGAAGTGGATCCGTCCCATCGAACTCGGCCGATGGCCAAAGTTGCTGCCCGCCGACGTCCCGCTGGTGGCGATGCTGCGCGACTGGTTGTAGCCGAGCCGCTCCTGTCCCGTCAGTGCGTCACCTGCGCGTCGCCGCCCGGAACCTCGGTCTCGCGCTGGGCTTTCGCGATGATTTTTGACGCGTAATCCTTGCGCTTGTCGCAGTCATCGAAGCGTTCAGTGGAGCATTGTCGCTCGCGGCACTCGAATTCGCATCGCGCCAGGTCGGGAGAAACCGTCTCGACCAACCCGCGGCACCACGCGGCCATCCGGGAGAACACATTGGGTTTCTCTTCCGACGCAGACATTGTGGTCCTCCCGTTCTTTTGCGACCATGATACGCGCCGGGTGCTCGCTACACAACCAGCACGAAACACAGCAGCCGGGCAGCACTGCCTGCGATGTGTCTCTTTGCGGGGTCGTCAGACGCGGAGGATGCGAACGGATTCAGCCTGACATGCGCTGCAAGAATCACAGTTCAGCCGCGCGCCTTGCCTGGACTGAAAACGCCACCGGATGCGTCTTGGATCGGGATCAACTGTGGCCATCACGGAGCCTGTTCGGTCTGGGTCGAAAACGTTCGAACGAGGTGGTGGATCGCTGCGTTCGCTGCGCTGGGGCTATTGCGGTCCCGAGTAGCTACCCCGGTCTTCTTGTACGTAATAAAACTTCAAGTGGCTGCAGCCTATGGCCGGGCTCATCGTACGAAACATCACCAAGTGTATGATGTTTTAACCTTGAAAGGAGACTGTTATCCTTTATTTTTATGACCTCAAGAAGCCGTTCTCTCACCAGCGTCGCCAAGTTGCTCAATCCAGCCATAAAGTCTGGCCCCAGAGACATGTGCTTATTTCCGCCCCAGCCGATCGACCAATGATCTGTATCCTGAGGATCTTCTTTCAAAAAGTAGAGCTTCAGAAAGTACGTTTCCGCAGCGCTAACACAATGTGCTATATGTTTATCACGTAAATCCACGATAAAATTATGTAATTCATTATCTCTCGCAGACAAACCTGCAATTATCTCCTTTGGAAGGTTCCGCCGTGCTCCTCCCTTGTTGGCTCTGATGTATCTTACAACAGCGGCTTCCTGGATCGGGACTAACGCCATATATACAACTTGCGACCGATCGTCGTGGGGAATATTAGGCCATTGCGGAGCATGAGTATTGACTAAAGTCATAAATATCTTGCAATAATCAATTGTCTGATGAAGATCGAATTCAATACTACGCAAATCGGATAGCTCGGAGATGTCATCTTTATAGGCACACGAAGCTTTAAGTGCCCTATAAACGTACGTCCCCATAGCAAAACCTATGTAGAAGAGGTCGTGTAATCTATGATCGCAGGTGCGTTCTCCTGGCGCTTTAGCCTAGCGGGTGCGCAGCGATTTGAGTGAAACGAAGGTTCCCATCCGCTAAACCACCACCGGATGAGTCTTGGCGAATCGATCCAGCTCCAGCAGGATTTCAATGACCGCCGGTAACTGCTTCATCGGGATCATGTTCGGGCCATCACTGGGAGCCTTGTCCGGGTCCGGGTGGGTTTCCATGAAGACGGCGGCAACGCCGATGGCGACGGCCGCGCGGGCGAGCACTGGCGCGAATTCGCGCTGGCCGCCGGACGAGGAGCCCTGGCCGCCGGGCTGCTGCACCGAGTGCGTGGCATCGAACACCACCGGGCAGCCGGTGCGCGCCAGGATGGGCAGGGCCCGCATGTCGGAAACCAGGGTATTGTAGCCGAAGCTGGCGCCGCGCTCGCAGATCAGCACGCGGTCGTTACCGGCCGAACGAATCTTCTCGACGACGTTCGCCATGTCCCACGGCGCCAGGAACTGGCCCTTCTTGACGTTGATCGCCTTGCCGGTCTTTGCCGCTGCCACCAGCAGGTCGGTCTGGCGGCACAGGAATGCCGGGATCTGCAGGACATCCACCGCCTGGGCGACGCGCGCGCACTGCTCTGCTTCATGCACGTCGGTAATCACCGGCAGGCCCACCTGCTCGCGGATCTCGGCGAAGACGGGAAGAGCCGCCTCAAGGCCCTCGCCGCGGGCCCCCTTCAGGCTGGTGCGGTTGGCTTTGTCGAACGAGGACTTGTAGATCAGGCCCACGTCGTGGTCGCGGGCGATCTCGGCGAGTGCATGGGCGCACTCCAGCGCATGCGCCCGGCTCTCCATCAGGCACGGGCCGGCGATCAGCACCAGCGGCAGATCGTTGCCAATGGACAGGCCATCGACGGTCACGTGATGCGGGGCGGTCAACCGAGGTACTCCTTTGTGCGTTGCACGCGCCAGACCTCTAAGCAATGCGCGTGCGGCTCAATGTGGCACTCTCCGTCGGCCCCCGCAACGGCGCTGCCTCGCACGCCCCCGGTTGTTCCACGGTTGGTTCCGGGGGCGGCAGGGCCGCGGCGCTCTACGGCGCGGGCGATTGCAACGCGGGACCAGGGGAGCGGACCGCGATGCGGGTGATGTTGGAGACGAAGCGGCCGCCGGCTTTGTCTCCCGGAACGATGAGGCGGGCCATGCCCTCGTCGCCGTCCAGCGGTTGGCCGTCGCCGTCGGCAAAGGCGACCATGACCTGCTCGCCGCCGAAGGTTGGAAGCAGTTCGGCGAGCGCCACGGACACCTGGTAACAATCGCTCGCGGTCACGACCAGATATTTGCGGAGCGCGTCGTTTTTCTGCGCGGGGTTATTGACGATCACCGCCGCATCGAGCAGGTCGAGCAGCGGGACACCGATGAAGGTCTTCGTCACCAGACCGTCGCGGCCGCTGAAGTAGCTGACGGTTGCCTTGGATGGCGTGAGCCCCTGGAGGTCGCCGATCCGATAGGTCCGGGGGTTTTCCACCGCGCCAGCCAGAACGAAGGCGGGGGCGTATCCGCCAGCACAGGACGAGGCGGCCAGGGAAGTGCCCGGCAGACAGCCGATCAGCATCAATACCGCCATGGTGCGCATGTGCGCGAGCATTCTCATCATTGCAGTCCTCTTCTCCCTGGCGACGCGGCGGTAGGGAGGCGCGCGCGTCGCTTCCTGTTGTTAAAATGCCAACTTGATTGCGGTAGCGCCCAAGACACCGTCTTGGTTCTGGGACAGCTTGTTTTCTTCCTGCCAGTCATAATAGAAAACGCCAGCGACCAACCGAATGCCGGGACCCAGGGTGTAGGTACCGCTGACACCTGTTTGTTCGAGTCGGTCTCTGCCGCCATTCCCGGTTTTATTGTTGTTGCCGGTGAAATATTCGAAGCCGACTTTGTAGGGGCCAAACGTATATGCGGCGCCGACAGACCAACTTTGCCCGTTGAATTTTGTGGTCGCCGTTCGCTGGCCTTGCGGCACCCACATCCACCCACCGCCGACGGTGACGCCCTCGTAGCTGAACTGCGCGCCTGCGTTGTAGGCGACCAGATTGCTGTTGCTCTGGTTGGGACCGCCGGAAAAGCTTTCAGCCCGCAGGAAGCCGCCGGAAGCCTGCACACCAAAGCCGCCGAAGGTTTCGGTGTAGTTGACCGCGGCGGCGACGCCGTCGTGCTGACCGGAATTCCGGCCGCCGTCACCCGTGCCGGCTGCGGTCAGCGCGCTGTTGTTGTCGCCACCCGGTTGCTCAAAGTTGGGGATGTATGAGGCGCCAACCTGGAACCCTGCGAAGCGGGGCGAGATATAGGTGAACTTTCCGGAATCGTTGTCATTCAGGCGGAGGTTAGTCGTGGCAAGCGGCGTGTCGAACAGAACGCCGCCCCCGGTCTCGAACATCCGGACCTTGACGAGATCGCCCGAGTCGATCGGGATGCCGCCATCCGGTGCGGTGACGTGCAGCAGGTAAGCCGCGTTGTCCTCGTCGCCGACGATTACCTGGCCGACGGTCGGTGATTGCAGGAAGATGTAGGACTCGTCGATGCTGTCCCCTTCACTGAAGGCTTCGATCTGAATATTGACGCCGATGGTCAGACCGTTGTCCAATGTCGTCTGGCCGACGACGCAGACTTCGGAATTGTGCTTGTTGTCCAGAAAGACCGTGTTTTGGTAGCGTGCGCTGCTGTCGGGTGTCGCCCGTGTTTTGTAGTGCTGATTGGTCGCCACCGCCCATTGCTGGTAGTAGCCGCTCAAACCGAGCTTGATCCGCTGAGGGGCGGGGGGCGCCACGGCCGGCGTCATTGGCGGCGGCACCTCGCCCGGGTGAGCCTGCGCCGCAGCTTCTGCGGATGTAAGGAAAACAATTGCGACGGATGTCAGGGCGGTGGTTGCCCATAATCTATTCTTCATTTCAGTCCCCTGTTCTTCTTTGACGTAGAAAAGAAAAGTCAACCGTCGGCTTCCGAACCGCGTCTCCCTTTGCAGATAAATTCCCGGTATTATCGCAAACTGGCGATTTATTAGGGCCGGAGCTGGGCGCTGCAGAGCCTTACTTGTGCCAGTTCCGCGGATCAATTTTTCGGCATGCGTTATATCCAAATGGATATAACGGGGGCAACCGTCTCGACCCGCCCGGAAAAACGGAATGGCGACACAGTGACCCAGGAGCCACATAGTTCTCGAAGACACGCCGGTAGGCCGCCGTCAGGGCTGCTGAAGGCGGTTACAGCAGCCCTTCCTTGTGCTGAGGGGCGACGCGTCAGGGACATAGGGGCACCGCCCGTCACGGCGCATCGGGGCGGCGATCAGGGCGGCCCGCCGATTGCACTCCGGGCCATACGGGCTCCGCTTGCTCAATGGGACCGCAAAGGAGGCACTCGATGACTGAGGAGCGTGATCGATCCCAGCCTTATCGGCTTTGGCCACTCAACAAGCGCATACTGGTTGGCGGGTCAGTGACCGGCGCGATCGTCGCCGGCCTCCTTCTCTGTTTCGCCTACACAGGCGGCTTCCTATCGCCCGCCCGCCTTACCCAGGCCGGTCTCATCGACACGTTTGAGGAGGTGAATGGCATCTTTCCGGGATTTCGACGCAACCATGCGAAAGGCGTGTGCGTCACCGGGCATTTCGACAGCAACGGTAACGGGGTGAAGGTCTCCAAAGCCGTTGTCTTCGAGAGCGGACGCGTTCCGATCATCGGTCGCTTCTCGGTCGCTGGAGGCAAACCCTTCGCCCCGGACAGTCAAACCGAGGTCCTCGCCATGGGCGTGAGCTTCCGCCCGCCGAACGGGGAGGAATGGCGAACCGCGATGATCAACATCCCGGTTTTCCCGGTCAGGGATGCGGCGGGCTTTCGCGATCTGTTGCTCGCCTCGCAGGTCGATCCCGCCACGGGCAAGCCCGACCCCACGAAAATGAAAGCCTTTCTCGCTGCCCATCCCAAGGTGCCGCCGGCGCTGGAACTCATCAAAGCGCGAGCTCCCTCCGCCGGGTTCGACACCGCGACCTACAATGCGCTCAATGCCTTCCGCTTCGTGAACGCAGACGGCACGACGACGCCGGTGCGGTGGTCGATGGTCGCGGTCGATCCGGCCGTTCCCGTCGCGGCTAAAACCGCCGCCGGGGAGGGCAGCAACTACCTGTTCGATGCGCTGGTCTCCCGAATCGAGGGCGGGCCCGTGCAATGGCATCTGATCCTGACGCTGGGACGCGTCGGTGACCCGACCGATGACGCCAGCCTCCCCTGGCCTCTCGAGCGGGAGCGGGTCGATGTCGGCACGCTCACCTTCGATCACATTGAAACGGAAGCCCCGGGCAATTGCCGCGACGTGAACTTCGATCCGCTGGTTCTTCCGCTCGGCATCGAGCCGTCAGACGATCCGCTGCTCAGCGCGCGATCCGCCGCCTACTCGACTTCCTACACCCGACGGGCTGGGGAGGAGAAGGTGCCGAGCGAGGTGCGGGTCCCCGGCGCAGATACAGGTGCCTGACATGACACAGCAGCGATTTCCCGTTCTTTCGCGCGTCCTCCATTGGTTGATGGCGGCGATGATCATCGCCATGCTTTTCATCGGCATTGGCATGATGTCCTCTCTCGCCGATTACCATTGGCTGGTGTCCATCCACAAACCGCTCGGCATCGCGATCCTCGTTCTCGCTGCGATCCGTCTGGTGAACCGCCTGATCAATCCGCCACCTCCCTTGCCGTGGGGCATGCCGCCGCTGATGCGTTTCGCGGCGCTTGGGTCGCACGTCTTGCTGTATGCCCTGATGTTCGCAGTCCCGCTCGTCGGTTGGGGAATGTTGTCGGCCGCCCGCTATCCGATCGTGCTGTGCGGCGCGTTCGAACTGCCGCCTATCCTGCCTCAGGGCGACATGCTCTTCGCGGCGCTGCGAACGACGCACACCGTTCTGGCGCTGCTCCTGTTCGCCACTTTCCTCGTCCATCTTGCGGCGGCGCTGATGCATGCGCTCGTCTTCAGGGACGGCGTATTCGAGAGCATGGCGTCGGTGTCGGCCGGCAGGAGTGGTCCGGGTGGTCCGACCAGGGGCGCGACCACCCGTGAGTACGGAACGACTGCTGAAGCGCGAGGATCTCGAGGAACCCGCTGACGGCCGCACGGTGCAGCCTTGCGCGGGTGCGTCTTGCGGTCGCCCTCGATCTGGAGTAACGCCGTGACGATGAATGCGGCTGCGGCGGATTCTCAGGACGATCCGGAAACGTGCGACAGCCGGGGATAGGCGGAGATCAGGATGAAACTCAGCGCACGAAACGCTTTCAAGGGGAAGGTGGTCGAGATTGTGACCGGGCCGGTGAACAGCCGGGTCAAGGTCGATATCGGCGGCGGCAATGTCGTCACGTCGGTCGTGACCGCCGGCGCCGTCGAGGATCTCGGGCTGGCCCAAGGCGACGAAGTGCAGGTCATCATCAAATCCAGCGACGTGATGCTGGGAAAATAGGTGCTACGGATCGCCGACATCGCCGGATAGGGCGGATCGCAGGGCGATCAGGTGGGCCGCGGCGGCATCGGCGGCCGCGGCCTCCACCGCGCGATAGCGCTGGACCACATCGTGCCCGAGGGGCGTCAGGCTAGCACCGCCGCCGCGGCTGCCGCCCTGCTGGCTCAGAACGAGTGGGCCCCGGAAGCAGCGATTGAGATCGTCAATCAGCAGCCAGGCCCGGCGATAGGACATGCCCATGGCGCGCCCCGCGGCGGCGATCGAGCCGTGCTCGGCGATCAGCTCCAGCAGCCGCACTTTCCCTGGCCCGATCCGGGCCTCCGGAGTGATGTCGATCCGCAGATGCAAGTGGGAGATGGGCATGTCCGCGGTTCGCCGGCCTAGACCAGCCGGGACTGATCGACCGCCGCGCGGATGAACGAGGCGAACAGGGGATGCGGTGCGAACGGCCGGGATCGCAGCTCCGGATGGAACTGAACGCCGATGAACCAGGGATGGTCCGGAATTTCCAGGATCTCCGGCAACAGTCCATCCGGGGACATGCCGGAAAAGGTGAGTCCGCAGCGCTCCAGCGTGCCCAGGTAATTGTTGTTGACCTCGTAGCGGTGCCGGTGTCGCTCGCTGATCCGATCGGCCGAAAAAATGTCGTGAGCCCTGGTGTGCTGCTTCAGCACGCATTCGTAGGCACCGAGCCGCATCGTGCCGCCGAGGTCGCCGCCGGCCTCGCGCTGTTCCCGCCGGTTGCCGCGCATCCATTCGGTCATCATGCCGACGACGGGCGCCGCGCAGGGGCCGAACTCGGTCGAACCCGCGCCGGGGATGCCTGCCAGGTGCCGCGCCGCTTCGACCACCGCCATCTGCATGCCGAAGCAGATGCCAAAATAGGGAACCCGGCGCTCACGGGCGAAGCGGGCGGCCGCGATCTTGCCCTCGGCGCCGCGCTCTCCAAAGCCGCCGGGCACCAGGATGCCGTTAACGTTCTCCAGGGACGACGAGGTGCCCCCATTCTCGAAGACGATCGCGTCGATCCATTCGATGTGGACGCGGACATTATTGGCGATGCCGCCGTGCGAGAGCGCCTCGGCAAGCGACTTATAGGCGTCGAGCAAGCCGGTATATTTGCCGACAACGGCGATCGTCACCGCGCCTTCCGGGCGGGTGGCACGGGCGACGATGTCCTGCCAGCGGCCGAGGTCGGGCGGCGGCGCCTGCAGTTCGAAGTGCCGGCAGACCTCGTCGTCGAGCCCCTGCTCATGGTAGCTGATCGGGACGGCGTAGATGGTCGATACGTCAAGGGCCGGGACGACCGCCTCATAGCGGACATTGCAGAACTGCCCAATTTTTTGACGGGCTCCGTCGGGGATCGGTCGGTCGGAACGGCACAGCAGCATATCCGGCTGAATCCCGACGCTGAGCAGCTCCTTCACCGAGTGCTGCGTCGGCTTGGTCTTGAGTTCACCGGCCGCGGGGATCCAGGGGACCAGCGTGGCGTGGATGTACATCACCTTCTGGCGGCCAAGGTCATTGCCGAGCTGCCGGATGGCCTCCAGAAAAGGCAGGCTTTCGATATCGCCGACTGTCCCGCCGATCTCGCACAGACAAAAGTCCTCGCCATCCAGGTCGGAAAGGACGAACTCCTTGATCGCGTCGGTGATATGCGGGATCACCTGAATGGTGGCGCCGAGGTAGTCGCCGTGCCGCTCCCGAGCAATGACATCGGAGTAGATTCGTCCGGTCGTCACGCTGTCGCTGCGGCGCGCCGGAACGCCGGTGAACCGCTCATAGTGGCCGAGGTCGAGGTCCGTCTCGGCGCCGTCATCGGTGACGAAGACCTCGCCGTGCTGGTACGGACTCATGGTCCCGGGATCGACATTGATGTACGGGTCGAGCTTTCGCAGACGCACCGAAAAGCCGCGCGCCTGTAACAGCGCGCCCAGTGCCGCCGAGGCCAGACCTTTGCCGAGGGAGGAGACCACGCCGCCGGTGATGAAGATGAACCGCGTCATGGGACCCGACTTATATCGCAATTCGGGAAAATGCGCACCGGTTGCGGAGGGCCATCCGGAGACTGACGCCTGAGCAAGAACGTTCGCTTGGAATTTCCTGGATACTCGCGCCTATGGTGCCGCTCAGCGGGCGATGGGGGCGGTCGGTTCCGCCGGCTGTACCGGCTGTTCCTGCACCGGCGGTTGGGGCTCGTCGAGAATCGAGCGTGGCACGCGATCCCCGCCGGCAAGGCGCGCCAGGGTCAGGCTGGTCAGAATGAACAACGCGGCCAGGATCGTGGTCGTCCGCGTCAGAAGGTTCGCCGTGCCCCGGCCGGTCAGAAAGCCGCCCATGCCGCCGCCGCCGCCAATCCCGAGAGCCCCGCCCTCGCTGCGCTGCAGCAGGACGACGCCGACGAGGGCGACGGCGATCAGCAAATGAGCGACAAGAATTATCGTAATCATCGCAGGTCTGGTTGCATCCTCGTGCCCGGGTCGGCTCGACGCCCAGACATCAGGACGGTGAGCCTTCGGCGACGGCGAAAAAGTCCTCTGCCTTTAACGATGCGCCGCCGATCAGTCCACCATCGATATCCGGCAGGGCGAGCAGCTCTTTGGCGTTCTTCGGATTCATCGAGCCGCCGTAGAGCACGCGCATGCCGTCGGCGGTCTCCTGGCCGAGCTTCGCCACGAGTTCGGCACGGATCATGGCGTGTACTTCCTGCGCCTGCTCCGGCGTTGCCGTGCGTCCGGTGCCGATCGCCCAGACGGGTTCGTAGGCGATCACCGTGTTGCTGGCGGTTGCCGCGTCCGGGAGCGAGCCAAGAAGCTGTCGGCGGTTGATTTCGAGCGTCTTGCCGGCGTCGCGCTCGTCCAGTGTCTCGCCGATGCACACGATGACGACAAGACCTGCGGCGACGGCAGCTTCCGCTTTCGCCTTGACGATGGCGTCCGTTTCGCCGTGGTCGGTGCGGCGCTCGGAATGGCCCACGATCACGTGCGAGCAGCCAAGGTCTTTCAGCAGCGTAGCACTGGTATCCCCGGTATGCGCACCCTTCACCTGCATATGGCAGTCCTGTGCGCCGACGCTGACACCCGATCCTGCGACCGTCTCAAGCACCAGGGGGACTAGCGGAAACGGTGGGCACACCAGCATGTCATAGCGCGCCTGACCGGCGGCCTTCAGCCGCGCCGCAACGCTTGCCGCCAGCGCCGTCCCGTCCGCCCGCAGGCCGTTCATTTTCCAGTTTCCTGCGATCAGCTTGCGTCGCGCCATTGCGTCTTTCTCCCTGCCGGATTTTTTCCCGTATGAATGCGTGAGGACCGCGGCCGGGCCCATCGCCGCGGTCTCTTTAGCACAGCGTTCCCGGCGCTCCAACCTCATCGTCGCTCAGGCGGCTGCTCTCGCGGAAGTGATCGCTGCGCTTCGGCGCGCTACATGCGATGTGCGATGATTTCTGGTAAAAGACTAATGTTAAGAGGGGTAGTGTAACTTCGGCGAGTAGTAGAGCTGGTATCTGCTCTAAGTATAGCGTGAACGGGTGCCGCGATGAGGAACGGTTTGTAAATGATCCCGCCGGCACAATCGAGGGGAGGGAAACGTCGTGCGCAGAATTGCCCGGGACCTATTTTTTAGGATCGCGGTCGTTGCTCCGCTTTCGGTGACCGCCTGTGCAACCCCACAATCAGCGGCCGAAAAATCGTTCGCCGATGCGATCGACGCCTGCGAACGGGAGCAACAAACCGATATTCGGGAAATGTGCTTTGATACGGCAATGAGGCAGTATCAAGCGGCGCTGGCCAAGGAGAATGCCAAGCGGGCATCCTGTCCGGCATCGTCCTGCTGAAACGCCCGCGCCCCACGACTCCCCTTGCCAAAGGGCCGATGCTGAAATCCGTCGATATTTTTTTGTTCGGTGTCCGGAACGTGGCCAGAGGCGACGGGTTGATGTGGTCAGGGTTCCGTTTTGCGAGCGCCGTCCATGACACTCAAGTCGCCGCACGATCTCCTGATACACGAACTCAAAGAACTTCATAGTGCAGAGCGGCAAATTGCCAGGGCCGTGCCGAGGCTGAGCAAGGCCATTTCGTCCGACCGGCTGGGGGTTATGCTGGAGGGGCGCCGGGAGGAGGGGGTACAGGTCATCGAGGGGATTGATGACGCGCTCGAACAGCTTGACGCCACCAGGGCTCCGCAGAAGAACGCCGCTCTTCAAACCTTACTGAATGACGCTTATCAGCGTGCCCATCAGATAACGGATGCGTCGCTGCGGGATGCCGCCTTACTGGCGGTGCTTCAGAAAATCGAGCAGTACTGCCTCGCCTCCTGGAGAGTGGCCGCCTCCTTTGCGCGACTGGTCGAACAGCCGAAGCTCGTTGCCGTGCTGGAGAGGGCCTGCGACCACGGCAGTGACTATGCTCGAGCGCTGAGCACGCTGGCCGAGAGCGATGTCAATGTCGCGCTGCTGGCGGCGTCGGCCGAGAAAAGGTGCGAGCCGACCCACGAACGATCGACGCGCAGCGCTCCCGGTTAGGCGGGCGAGCTTGGCGGCGTCGGCTGGGTTACGCGGCACGTGCCCTGCCGCGGGAAACGTCTCCGACCTTCGGCAGATCGCCGCTTGCTAGCCTCTGGCCGTCTGCGAAGGAGGATCGCTGGCGGGGAAACTATCCTCAAGCGCTTGGTCCAATTCTTCCGATGCATGCTCTCGCTGCTCTTTGTTTTTAAGCTCCTTGTTTTTCTCCCTCCCTTCAGCGTCCTCATGCGGTCGATCGGCGGAGGTCTCGGGTCGCGAACTCATCGAAGGCTCCTTTCCGGATCCCAAGGGTCTGGGGGTGGCGGGAGCGCCGTTTGCTGACGCTGCCGCCTCTTTCCTCAACGTCCGGGAGGCCGCTTGGTTGCGGCCGCACCGCTGGGCGAAAGCATCCGGCCGCGCTTGCCTCTCATTCACCCGGGCGGTATGTGTGTGGCCCGCGTCCGCAGACGGCGAATGGGCGCAAGCGGACCACCAGCAACCGGCATTCGATGCCTCCGAGGGGACAGGAGCTTCCATGAGCGAAATCATAGATGTAACGGCGCGCGAGATTCTCGACAGCCGCGGCAACCCGACCGTGGAAGTGGACGTGACGCTGGAAACGGGCGCGATGGGCCGCGCCGCCGTGCCGTCCGGGGCCTCAACCGGCGCACACGAGGCCGTCGAGTTGCGGGACGGTGACAAGAAGCGCTACGGCGGCAAGGGCGTGACCAAGGCGGTGGCCAGCGTCAACGGCGAAATTTTTGACGCCATTTCGGGTATGGATGCGGTCGATCAGATCGCGATCGACCAGACGATGATCGATCTCGACGGGACGGCCAACAAGGCCCGCCTCGGCGCCAACGCCATCCTCGGCGTCAGCATGGCGGTTGCCAAGGCGGCGGCGGAAGAAGCAGAACTGCCGCTCTACCGCTACATCGGCGGCACGCAGGCGCGCCTGCTCCCCGTGCCGATGATGAACATCGTCAATGGCGGCGCGCACGCCGACAACCCGATCGACTTCCAGGAGTTCATGATCATGCCGGTGGGCGCCGGCACGGTTGCCGAGGCGGTGCGGATGGGTGCCGAGGTCTTCCATGCGCTGAAGAAGGCGCTGAAGGACGCCGGCCACAACACCAACGTCGGTGATGAAGGCGGCTTTGCGCCCAACCTCAAGAGTGCCGACGAAGCCTGCGGTTTCGTGATGAAGGCGATCGAGGCTGCGGGATACAGCCCGGGCGATGATGTGGTTCTGGCCCTGGACTGCGCCTCGACCGAGTATTTCAAGAACGGCAAATACGAACTCGCCGGCGAGAACAAGTCGCTGGATTCCGCCGCCAATGCCCGTTACCTCGCCGATCTCGTGTCCCGGTACCCGATCATCTCGATCGAGGATGGCATGGCCGAGGACGATTGGGACGGCTGGAAGGCACTTACCGATGAGATCGGCAGCAAGTGCCAGCTCGTCGGCGATGACCTGTTCGTCACCAATGTCACCCGGCTGTCGGACGGCATCAGCAAGGGAATTGCCAACTCGATCCTGGTCAAGGTCAACCAGATCGGCTCGCTGACCGAAACGCTGGCGGCCGTCGAGATGGCACACAAGGCGGCGTACACCGCGGTCATCTCGCATCGCTCGGGCGAGACCGAGGATTCGACGATTGCCGACATTGCCGTTGCCACCAACGCCGGCCAGATCAAGACCGGCTCTCTCAGCCGTTCCGACCGGATCGCCAAGTACAATCAGCTGATCCGAATCGAAGAGCAGCTGGGCTCGGCGGCGCGCTACGGCGGCAAGGCGGCGCTACGGAAGCTTTAGTCTTCCCGGGCTGGAGGATCGCGACGCCGGCGGCGGCAAACCCGCTGCCGCGTTCGCTTTCCTGCGGCCGAGGCGTTCCCTGCGGCGCGAATGAGACTAGGTGGCATTCCGGAGGCTTTCGACAAGCACCGGTTTGACGTATCGTCGCGGCGCGCGTCCGCGGGGCTGACGCGCTCCAGGGTTCAGGGCAGCGCCAGAGGGAACGCCGGTTGAGTTTCGTCAACGAATTGCGCCGTCGTGCGCGCCACGTCATATTTCCCGCCCTCGGCGTTGCCGCCGTCGTCTATTTCGCCTGGCATGGCGTGAGCGGCGACCGGGGTCTTCTCGCCCTGCGGACCCTCGAGCAGGAGGTGGCGGTTGCGCACGCGGAACTCGACCGGGTGCGCGGCGAACGCGAGCAGCTCGAGCGCCGCGTCCGCCTGCTTTATCCGCAGAGCCTCGATCCCGACATGCTGGATGAATCCGCCCGCCGGCTCCTCAACTACGGCCTGCCGGACGAGGTGGTTATCCTCGATGCGCCGCGGACGAAGCGCTAGCCTCGCGGCTTGCGTTCAGCAAGGGGCGAGCATCGGCCGCGTCCCGCTCGCCTGAGAGCGGCAGCATCACGGCGCGCACCCGATCGCGAAGGGCAAGTGCCGCCTGCCATCCTTCGCCTTGCGCGCCGGCTTCCACCGGAAGCGCCATCACGATCTCGATCCGGCCCGGCTGGGGAAACCACGAGCCCGACGGCAGGATCGACCGGGTGCCGCGCAGCGCGATCGGGACGACCGGCAAATCGGCTTCGACCGCGCACGCGAAGGCACCCATGCGAAACGGCAACAGTCCGGGCGCCCTCCGGAAGGTGCCCTCCGGAAAGAACAGCGGCGAGAGCCCGGCGCGCGCTGCGGCGGCGATCCGTCGGTAGTCGTCAAGTCCTCGCTTGCGGTCAAACCGCTCGACAAATGCGCAGCCGATCCGCTCCAGCGGTATGCGCGTGTACCAGGCATCCCGCAGTTCGGCCTTGGCGACGAACGCCACTGGCTGGGGCAGCGCGGCAACCAGTGCCACGACATCCAGGTAGCTGGCGTGGTTGGCGACAAGGACGCACGCGCGATCGCCGAGTTGCTCCTCGCCGCGGACGGTGACCGGGATGCCGGCCAGGATAAACAGCGCCCGCGCGATGCAGCGGAGTGCCGCCCATCGCCAGGAAAGCTTCGGCAGGACCACGGCGCCAAGCCACGCCGGCGGCGCCAACATCGCCGCCGCCGACCACGCTCTCGCTGCGAACGCAACCCGCGCGGCGGTGGACAACAGACGGCGGCTTCGGCCCAGAAGTGTGGCGGCGCCAATCTGCAGCGTCTGCCGCCACTTTGGCGTGGTGCCGGCACCGATGTGCCCGGACCGCCAGAGCGCGTGACACGCGCGGCGCCGGATCTTGCCGCTGGAGGTGCGAGGAATCGCGTTCGGCGGTGCCAGTACCACGTCGTCGGGCGGCGCGCCGACGATTTCTGCGATCCGCCCGTTGATCTCCGCACGCAGGGCATCCAGATCGGAGGTGGTTCGCTTGCGGGTCTCCGCCACCACGATCAGCCGTTCGCTGCCGCCGTCGCCCGAGGCGTCACCGAAGGCGGCCACCCGTCCCGGCAGAACGCCTTCGATCGTGCCGATTCCCGCCTCGATGTCGGCGGGATGAATGTTGCGTCCGCCACGAATGATCAGGTCCTTGATGCGGGCCGTCAGGTAAAGGTCGCCGTCGGCGATGTAGGCGAGGTCGCCGGTTTCCCTCCAGTCGCCGTCCAGCAGGCGGCTCGTGGCCTCGTCGTCGCGCCAGTAGCCGCGGGTCGCCGAAGGGCCGCGGAACTGCAGCCGGCCCTCGTGCCGTTCGGGCAATTCGAAGCCCGCGGGGCCGACAATGCGGATGTCGTGTCCGGGAAGCGGCTGGCCGCAGGCCACGAGACGCAAGGCATCCGGATCACTCAGGTCCGTCGGAACCGCGCGTCCGGTGCGCGCCAATTCCTCGCGGCGAATGGTGTCGATCAGCGGCCCGCGATCGAGCGGCGGAAAGGCGAGTCCTACGCAATTCTCGGCCAGTCCATAGACCGGCGTCATCGCCTCCCGGCGGAAGCCGGCACGGGAAAAGCGCTCGCAGAACCGCTCGATCGTGGCGGCGCCGACAGGCTCGGCACCGTTGAAGGCCACACGCCAGGACGAAAGATCCAGCGAGGCGAGGTCTTCGTCGCGGACGTGTCGGCAGAGCAGGTCATAGGCGAAGTTGGGGCCGCCCGAAATGGTCCCACGATGGCGGGAAATCGCGCGCAGCCAGCGGGCAGGCCGGGCGAGAAAGGCCAGTGGCGACATCAGAACCAGCGGTACCGCGTGATGCAACGTGCCGAGCCATCCGCCGATCAGGCCCATGTCGTGATAGAGGGGCAACCAGCTTACGAACACATCATCGCGTTGGGTGTCGAGCGCCTCGGCCATTGCCCGGATGTTGGCCAGCAAATTGGCATGCGTCAGCGTCACGCCCTTGGGCGCGCCGGTGCTGCCGGAGGTGTATTGCAGGAGGGCCGGCTCATCCGCTGCCACCGCCACCGCCTGCGGCCGGCCGCGACCCGAGAGTGTCTCGACGGTGGCCACCAGACGCAGCGCCTGAACCTGCGCCTGAAGCGTTCGCGCCAGGGGCTTGGCTTCGGCCGGCACGATCAGGACACGGGCTTGCGCGTTGTTCAGGGTACCCGCCAGCCGCTTGACATGCTCCAGCATGTGCTGAGCGCGAGTCGGGGGATAGACCGGAACACAGATGCCACCGGCAAGCAGGACACCGAAGAACGCCGCGAAATAATCGCGGCCGGTGCCGAGCATCAGCGCGACGGTATCGCCCGGCACGATACCCTCGGCCTGCAGCCCGCCGGCGACGGCCCTTGCCTGGTCAAACAGAGCGCCATAGGTCAAAGGCCCGCCATCACCTTCGTCGGCGTACAGGCGGAGGTGCAGCCGGTCCGGATGGCGGGCGGCATGCCAGGCGAGCACCTCGCCGAGCGTTGTCAAGTCGTCGGGGGGAACATCGCCGGCGGTCGAACAGAGGGTCTGCGTCATTCCGGGGGGCAGAGCCCCGGCGCTGACCGGCCTGCCGCGCGACGCCTGCACCGCGTCAGCGAGGTCACGCACGGTTTCTGCATTGGCGAGGACATCCTCGCCAATCGCGGTGCCGAAGATCGCCTCGATCCGGCTGGCCAGTTCGACCCGGGCTAGGCTATCGAGGCCGAGATCCCTGTCCAGGGAGGCATCGAGCGTCACCGGCACAGCCCGCCCAGGCCGGAGTCCGCTCATCACATCTGACACCATCGCCAGCAGTTTCTCTGTTGTCTCCGCGTCGACATTCCCGGGGTCGCTGGCGGTCATCTGCCGTTCGTCCATCGCTCGTTATCAGCTTGAAGTTCAGAGTTGTCCGCAATAGCATGCGGCAACAATGCATATCCCGCCATGGCGCGTTTCACCGGGTCGGCGCTCGTCGGCGAGGACATATCCGACAGGAGGACTTCGACGATGCCAGCGGAAGCAGCCGCCAAAGGCGGCAGCGATGTCAATACGCAACCCGAAGCCAAGCTGGAACCAGCGGAGCTGCTCAAGCTGTACCGCGAAATGCTGTTGATCCGCCGCTTCGAGGAAAAGGCGGGGCAGCTTTATGGCATGGGCCTGATTGCCGGCTTCTGTCATCTCTACATCGGCCAGGAAGCCGTGGTGACCGGCCTGCAGGCGTGCGCCAACGATCAGGATTCGGTGATCACCACCTATCGCGACCACGGTCATATGCTGGCGAAGGGCATGGACCCGAAGGGCGTGATGGCCGAACTCACCGGGCGCATCGGCGGCTATTCCCGCGGCAAGGGCGGCTCGATGCACATGTTCTCGGTCGAGAAGCGCTTCTTCGGCGGCCACGGAATCGTCGGCGCGTCGGTCCCGCTGGGGACCGGCCTTGCGTTTGCGCACAAGTATCGCGGCGATGGCGGGCTGAACTTCTGCTACTTCGGCGACGGCGCGGCCAACCAGGGTCAGGTCTACGAAGCCTTCAACATGGCCAGCCTGTGGAAGCTGCCGATCATCTACGTGATCGAGAACAACCGGTACGCCATGGGGACGTCGCTGCAGCGGGCGTCGGCGACGACTGATCTCTACCGGCGCGGGGAGGCCTTCGGTATTCCCGGCATGCCGGTGGATGGGATGGACGTGCTCGCGGTGAAGAAGGCCGGGGAAGAGGTGACGGCGTACGTGCGGGAAGGCAAGGGTCCCTATGTCATGGAGCTGAATACCTACCGCTACCGCGGCCATTCCATGTCGGATCCGGCGAAGTACCGGAGCAAGGAGGAGGTGGCGAGCTATCGCAAGGAGCACGACCCCATCGACGGCCTGCGCTCCTACATGGAGAAGAACGGCATGGGTGATGAGGCGTCGTTCAAGGCGATTGACAAGGAAATCAAGGAAATCGTGAACGAAGCCGCGGAATTCGCGCAGACCAGCCCGGAGCCCGATCCCTCGGAACTTTGGACCGATGTGCTGATCGAAGCCTGAAACAGCAGACTCGTCGGCGCAACGCCGCCGATTTCCGGGAGAGGACAAGATGCCGATTCAAATTCTCATGCCGGCGCTCTCGCCGACCATGACCGAGGGCAAGCTGGCCAAGTGGGCGAAGAAGGAGGGCGATAAGGTCGCCTCCGGCGACGTGCTCTGCGAAATCGAAACCGACAAGGCGACGATGGAGGTGGAAGCGGTCGACGAGGGGGTCCTCGGCCGCATCCTGGTTCCGGACGGGACCGAGAACGTCGCCGTCAATTCGCCGATCGGGTTGCTGCTGGCGGAAGGCGAGGACGCATCGGCGTTGGATGCCGCCGCTGCCGCGCCGGCTGAAAAGGCGCCGGAAGCGCCGCCGGCAGGCGCCGCGCCGGTCACGACACCCGCGCCCAAGGAGCTGGCGGTGGCAGCGCCGCCGCCGGTCGAGGAATACACCGGACCGACCGCCAAGATGACGGTGCGCGAAGCGCTGCGCGACGGCATGGCCGAGGAGATGCGCCGGGATCAGGAAGTGATCCTGCTGGGCGAGGAAGTGGCCCAGTACCAGGGGGCTTATAAGGTCAGCCAGGGGCTGCTGGAGGAATTCGGCGACAAGCGGGTGATCGACACGCCGATCACCGAGATGGGCTTCGCCGGCCTTGGCGTCGGTGCCGCGATGTTGGGCATGAAGCCGATCGTCGAGTTCATGACCTTCAACTTCGCCATGCAGGCGATCGACCAGATCCTTAATTCGGCGGCCAAGACGCTGTACATGGCCGGCGGCAAGCTGGGGGCGCCGATCGTCTTCCGCGGCCCGAACGGCGCCGCGGCGCGGGTCGCAGCCCAGCACTCCCAGTGCTACGCGTCGTGGTACGCACACTGCCCAGGCCTCAAGGTGGTCGCCCCCTGGTCGGGTGCCGATGCCAAGGGCCTGATCAAGTCGGCGATCCGCGACCCCAATCCGGTCATCGTCCTCGAGAACGAGATCATGTACGGCCAGCACTTCGAGGTGCCGACCGATCCCGAGTTCCTCATCCCGATTGGCCGGGCGAAGATCGAGCGGCCGGGCAAGGACGTGACCATCACGGCGTTTTCCCGGATGGTCGGTGTGGCGCTGGAGGCGGCCAAGCAGCTCGAGGCCGAGGGCATCGATGCCGAGGTGATCAACCTGCGCTCGCTCCGCCCCCTCGACGTCGATGCCATCGTCACCTCGGTGAAGAAAACCAACCGCATCGTCAGCGTCGAGGAAGGCTGGCCACTCGCGGGCATGGGCTCGGAGATCGCGGCGATGATGATGGAGCAGGCCTTCGACTGGCTGGACGCGCCGGTGGTGCGCGTCTGCGGTGCCGATGTGCCGATGCCTTACGCGGCCAACCTGGAAAAGTTGGCGATCCCGCAACCGGAAACCGTGGTGCAGGCGGCCAAGTCCGTCTGCTACCGCTAGCGGGAGGCTTAAGTCCATGCCGATACAGGTGCTGATGCCCGCCCTCTCGCCGACCATGACCGAGGGCAAGCTGGCCAAGTGGAGCAAGAAGGAAGGCGACAAGGTCGCGTCGGGCGACGTCATCTGCGAGATCGAGACCGACAAGGCGACGATGGAAGTGGAGGCGGTGGACGAGGGGACTCTCGGCCGCATCCTGGTGCCGGAGGGCACCGAGGGCGTTGCCGTCAACGCGCCCATCGCGCTGCTGCTGGAAGACGGCGAGGATGCCTCGGCGCTGGATGCCGCTGCGGCCGCGCCGGCCGCCAAGCCGGCTGAGCAGCCGGCGGCAGCAGCGCCGGCACTGGCACCCGCAGCGCCCCCCGCAACACCTGCGGCGGCCCCCGCTCCCGCCCCGGCGGCGAAACCGTCGGGCGGCGACCGCATTTTCGCGAGTCCTCTGGCGAGGCGGTTGGCCAAGGAGGCTGGCCTCGATCTCGGCGGGATCACCGGTAGTGGCCCGCATGGCCGGATCGTCAAGGCGGACGTGGAGAAGGCGAAGGCGGCCCCGAAACCAGCAGCGGCACCGGCACCCGCACCGGCCGAGCCGGCGGCGGCGAAGCCAGCCCCGGCTGCTCCCGACGTGGGCCCGGCCTATGTCGAGGTCCCGAACAGCAGCATGCGCAAGGTCATCGCCAAGCGGCTGGGGGCGGCGAAGCGCGACATCCCGCACTTCTACCTGACCATCGACTGCGACATCGAAGCGCTGCTGAAACTCCGCGGCGAGCTGAACGGCCGCTCGCCGGAAGGCGAGGGCGGCTGGAAGATCTCGGTCAACGACTTCGTCGTTCGCGCCGTGGCGCTGGCGCTCCGGGCCTATCCGAACGCCAACTGCTCGTGGACCGAGGAAGCCATCCGCTACTACCAGGTGGTGGACGTCTCAGTGGCGGTGGCGACACCGAACGGGCTGATCACACCCATCGTCAAGAATGCCGACCAGAAGGGCCTGGCGGCGATCTCGGGTGAGGTCCGCCATCTGGCGAAGCGCGCCCGCGAGGGCAAGCTGATGCCGGAGGAATACCAGGGCGGCTGCTTTACCATCTCCAACCTCGGCATGTACGGCATCAAGGACTTTGCCGCCATTATCAACCCGCCGCAGGCTTGCCTGCTGGCGGTCGGCGCTGCCGAGAAGCGGCCGGTGGTCAAGGATGGTGCCCTGGCGGTGGCCACGATGATGAGCTGCACGCTGTCGATCGATCATCGGGCCGTGGACGGAGCAGCCGGTGCGGAATACCTGCAGGTGTTCAAGACGCTGATCGAAGACCCGTTGCGGATGATGCTGTAGGGAGCGCACGACATGGCCGATACATCGTTTGACGTCGTCGTCGTCGGCGCCGGTCCGGGCGGCTATGTCACCGCCATCCGGGCCGCCCAGCTCGGCATGAAGGCTGCGATTGTCGAGGAAAAGCACTTAGGCGGCATCTGTCTGAACTGGGGGTGCATTCCGACAAAAGCGCTGCTCCGCTCCGCCGAGGTCTATGAGAACATCAAGCACGCATCCGAATTCGGCCTTACGGTCAAGGAGTTCGGATATGATGTTAAGAAGGTGGTCGAGCGGTCGCGGAAGGTGGCGAAGCAGCTCAACGGCGGCGTCGGCCACCTGCTGAAGAAGAACAAGGTGCCGGTATTCGACGGCCGCGGCCGCCTAGCCGGCCCCGGCAAGCTTTCGGTGACGAAGGACGGCAAGCCCGTTGCCGATCTCACCGCCAAGCACATCATTCTTGCCACCGGGGCGCGGCCGCGCGCGCTGCCGGGCCTGGAGCCGGACGGCAAGCTGATCTGGACCTACTTCGAGGCGATGGTGCCGGAGAGCCTGCCGAAGTCGCTGCTGGTGATTGGCTCGGGCGCCATTGGCATCGAGTTCGCGAGCTTCTTCCGCTCGCTCGGTTCCGAAGTCACCGTCTGCGAGATCCTGCCGCGGGTGCTGCCGGTGGAGGACGAGGAGATCTCCGCCTTTGCCCGCAAGCAGTTCGAGAAGCAGGGCATGAAGATCCACACCGAGACGCAGGTCAGCGGCCTGACCAAGACGGGCGATTCGGTGACGGCGAAGCTGGAGGGTGGCGGAAAAACCTGGGAGGTCACCGTCGACCGCGTGATCCTCGCCGTCGGCATCGTCGGCAATACCGAAGACCTCGGTCTTGAAGGCACCAAGGTGAAGGTCGACCGCGCCCATATCGTCATCGACGAGTGGTGCCGCACCGGCGAGCCCGGCGTCTACGCCATCGGCGATGTCGCCGGCCCGCCGTGGCTCGCCCACAAAGCCAGCCACGAGGGCGTCGTCTGCGTCGAGAAGATCGCCGGCGTCAACGACGTCCATCCGCTGAACACCGGCAACATCCCGGGCTGCACCTACAGCCGGCCGCAGGTGGCCAGCGTCGGCCTGACCGAGGCGGCAGCGAAGGAGAAGGGCTACCAGCTCAAGGTCGGCCGCTTTCCGTTCATCGGCAACGGCAAGGCGATTGCGCTCGGCGAGCCGGAGGGCATGGTCAAGACGGTGTTCGACGCCAAGACCGGCGAGTTGCTGGGGGCGCATATGGTCGGCGCCGAGGTGACCGAGCTGATCCAGGGCTATGCGGTCGCGCGGACGATGGAGACGACGGAAGCGGAGCTGATGCACACGATCTTCCCGCACCCGACGCTCTCCGAGATGATGCACGAATCGGTCCTCGACGCCTACGGCCGCGCCGTCCACTTCTAGGCCACTTTCTCGAACGGGATTGCAGCGGGCAGACGCCTCCTGGCAGGGGGCTGCTGCCTGTTGCGCCCACTCCCAGTACGTCGATGGCGGGTGTGCTGTTCGCCCTGCATGGTCGGGCATGCGGTACGCTTTGGCTCGGGGTTCTGGGCGACGCTGCTTGAAGCAATCCTCGAGCTCCTGATTTATTCCCTCCGCTCCGGAATGGTGGCCCAGGTCGCCTGGGCATGATCCAAATACGCGAACTTGTGCGTTGCAACTATCTCCTGATGCCATTAACCTTAATGGATAAATAATTATTTATCGCTGGCGTGGGCAATCGATGGGTCAGCCAGTGTTGTCGAGATCCCAACAGCGATAAGGGGTGAGGGAACTTGATGATGACCCGAATTTGCACGAAGCGCTTTGGGCTTGCCGCGCTGCTTGCCGGGACCGCACTTTCGTCATCGGCTCTGGCGGCTCCGATCGACTGGGTTGCTGTCGCCAGCAGCAACGACACGATGCCGGGATCCACGGCGAAATTTAACAGTTTCAACCAGCCGTCGATTTCCGGCAATGCCGCGTGCACCGTAGTGTTTCGCGCCCGCAGCAAGGGGCCGGGACAGCCCGTCCGAGGGATTTACTTCCGCGCCCTGTGCAGCCAGAGTGCGAATAGACTCGTCCGCTTGAAGGCGGTTGGAGACCTGGTGCCACAGCCAAACAATACGGGGGCCAGGTTCAACGAATTTCCAGCATTTCCCCGCATTGACATGACCTCGGGCATGATCGCGACACGAGGCCAGTCTCAACCCGTGTGGCGCTACACGTTGCTGGACAACACCGAGACGCGCACGGGGACATCCGGCATCTACGTCAAACCCTTCAGATCGGTCTTGACCGGGGCCGGCCAGCTCGGGGCGGTCCCAGGGTTTGAAAAATTCGAAGTTCCGGGTGCGGTGCCGGGAACCAGGTTTGATCAGTTCCCGGGAGCGCCGTCGGCCACGGCAAGAACGGTGATCGCCTTCAAAGGCAATTACACGGAAGGTAGCGAGTCCAGAACCGGCGTTTTCTACCGCAATGTCTCGGCCGGAGGCGGCTCCGCGCCGGTGCAGCTGGTTGCCAATTCGCTGACCCGGATCCCGGGAAAGAGTACGGTCTTCGGCTCAACGGCGCCGCCTAGCGCCGCCAACGGCAAGATGGTGTTCTTAGGCGTCGATAACGAAGAGACGCCAACCATGGGCGGCATCTATCAGGCGACGATGAAAGTCGCTGCGACGACACCGCAGCCGGCGCCGGCGCTGCGTGCTCTCGTGAAGATCGGAGGGCCGGTGCCGGGAGTCGCTGGCGCCGCTTTTACGCGATTGGGCGAGGGTATGTCCTATACCGGGCGGTACGTCGGCTACTGGGGCGCCTGGGGGACGGAGACGCGCGAGATCAAACTGCAATGTCCGACAGACGGAAACCAGGATCTCATCGAGTTCTGCAAAAGCCAGTATCCCGATGGCTTTAAGACCAGCGTACCGGTCAATCAGGGGATCTTCGTCCGCGACATCTGGACGTCGAAGAACATGTTGATCGCCTCCAATGCCGAAGGCGATTTTCTCGATTTCCTTTATTGGGTGTTCTCGGGGCGTCCGCCGGGCGCCGGTGGCGGAGAGGACGACGATCTGGAGCCGGCACGCTGGCGGTCGTCGGCGTTTACGGCCGTAAGCGTCAGGCCATCCGACGGAAATGTGGCGACCGCCTTCAAGGGAACCAAAAACAACGGCGGTCCCGTGGGCATCTATGGACGGAGCAAGCCCACTGCATCCATTATCCCCATTCTGGAAGTGGGAGTCGACGCGACCACCGTCGATGCGGAAGCTCCAACCGGAGCCGACGTTGTTACCGTGGGCATTGAGCGCGACGGCTTCAGAAAATGCCGGCTCGCTCTGGCCGTGGGCATGCTTGACCCGGTGACCAGCGAAAGCTGGGCGGGCATTTACGTAACGGGGGACGCCTGCGGGCATTAGCACACGTTCTTGCCGTTCGTGGCCGTCTGACGTCTTCTTCCTATCGGGGAAAGAAGCGCAGGCGGCCGTTGCCCAGCAACGTCGCAGCGGATTTGGTCTTATCCACTTTCCGGCAAATCAGTTCCCGTTGGCGGGATTTGCCGCTGGCGTAGCGTTCATGCCGCCGAAAGCAACATTGAAATCCTTCAGTTTCTTGTCGTCCGTCGCAATATGGCGGAGCAGCCAGTATCTAAAATACTTCAAAACCGCTTCGCTGTCACTCAACTGCAAAGACCCACCAAGATTATCAATAAAATCCTCGGCATCCTGTAATAATCTGTCATGCTCCAATTTGTGCGAGATGTAATCAGGGTAGTGAACCTCGATCATATACTCCTCTTCCTCCCTGAAGTGATGTCTTCCGTAGTTGACAAAGCTGCGGATCCGTTCACGCAGGTCAGAGAGGGTTGCTGAGTTCCCACACAACCAGACAATCCTGTTGTAGAGGTCGATCAGTTCCTTGTGGCCGTCATCGAGTTGGCCGACGCCAATCCGCAGATGATCGGACCATTCGAGTCGACCGATGTTCATGCGGCCCTCCCCGATCTTCAGGAGCGAATGGGAGGGGAAGTCCGTCGTTAGAGGGAAGTCTGGAGTTCCTAGCGGCTGTCACTGGAGAACTGCAAGGACTCCCCTCATCGCCCCCACTCGCGATGCGTCCCGGTTCGGAAAATTATAAATCGCCAACATCAAAAATCAACCAATAGGCTTTCGAAGCGACACAAATACCCTTTCCGATAGTGTTGTGGATAGTTGTGCGCATTTTAATAGTGATTATCGTTCTCCCTGGGGTCAGCGGTTTGAGCTGTTTAGGCGGGAGGATAGAGAGTCGCATAGCTCTGAAGACGTGGCGGGGGTGTGCCGCTTTGGCAAAAGCCTCCGCAATGGTATGATGTCCCCGTCGGAACTGCGTCGGGGGGAGCGATGACGGTCACGGAAATTCTGTGGATGCCGGCTGGTCAGGATCTGGATGGGCTCGACCGGCTGCGCTTTGTCGACATTACCGATGGCGACACACCGAACGTGCGTATGCCGGTGCGGATGCTGTCGATCGACACGCCCGAGCGAACGGCGCAGTCGGCCACCGGGGCCTCCCGGGTGGACGAGGAGTTTGCCAATCTGGCAGGGTGGATATCCGAGGGGCAGGCCCCGGTCGGACCGGC
>WBZV01000078.1_pt2 | contig 38303 bp, 37 predicted proteins | sample 5204221 | NCBI WGS metagenome assembly WBZV01 (sample SAMN12344360, study PRJNA552823) | activated sludge metagenome | biome: Activated sludge suspended growth; feature: Nitrification reactor; material: Wastewater; isolation source: activated sludge from nitrification reactor of wastewater...
ATGGGCTGCGGCCGGGACTGGACGCCGATGAGGCGCTGCAAGCCGGCGATGACATGGGGGCGCCCGCTGGCACCGGCCTGGGCAAGGGCCTTGTGCAGGCGGCCGACGAGGTAATCATCCGGGTTGAAGAAGAGTTTGTCGGGCAGTGTCCCGCCCGGCGCGGCCGGTATGTCATCCATGGCGCCGCAGAAATCCCGTTCGTCCTCGCCCATGAGGCCTTGGCCCTGTGGCGCCGGGGGCATGGGCGGCTGCTGGTGTGGCGCGGTGTGCGGGTGGGGCGGTTGGCGCGCCGTCGGTGCCCGCGGTGGCGCCGCAGCGATCAGGCGCGACGCGTCGGCCCTGGCCTGGGCCAGCGTCACCGGCAAGGACTCGAGATTGAGCGGCTTGCCCAGGACGGGCCGTGGGTGAAAGCGCGAGGCGTGGTCGCGGGGGTGGAAGGCGTAATAGACGATTCCGATCCGCGGACTTCCGGCGAGACGCTCGAGGGCAGCCTCGATGCCGGGGCGATCACAATCCACCAGCACGACGTGCGCCTCTTCGAGGGTGTTGACGAGATGTACGGCGCGCGTCCAGTGGCGCTCGATGGACAGTCCGATAAGCCTTGCGTCCATGCTGCCCACGTGAAGCAGGTGGAGGGCGCAGGTTCCGCTCATCGGGGGCGCGGCCTTGGAGGGGGTCACGGCAGATCCGTTGCGGTGGCAGAGTGGCGCATGAACCGGAGGCTGCCCTCGACCGGTCTGGCCAGGACGCTGCCGGGGCAGGCGACCTGTGGGTCATGCCTGTCCAGGCCGGGCTCAAGACGCGCGCTCAGGTAGTCGGCCAGCCCGGCAGCGGCAAGGGTGGCGGCGTGGCGCTGCAGGAGACGTTGGCGCAGAGCCCTGCCGCAGGGGCCCAGGACGATCCAGAAATCGACGATTGCCGCCGTGACGGCAGCGCTGTCATCCAGGTCTGCCCACAGGGAGATTCGTTGCAGATGGGTGTGCAGGTTGCGGGGCCGACGCCCGACCTCGGCAGCCAGCAAGGCCCCTGTGGCCGGGCTGCACCAGTGGGAGGCGATGCCAAGGGTGCGCACCGGCAGACCGAAGACTGCCGGTGGGGCCGGCGGGCGAATGCGCCCGGGGGCATCGGGATCAATCAGGAAGGGCTTCACGTGGTCAGCGTGGAGATGATGTCGATCATGAACTCCACGTCTTCCTGCTCCAATGCCTGCCAGCGCTGGGCGCCCAGTGCCGTGAGCATGGCCTGACCCTTGTCGGACTGATGCATGGACAGCAGCAGCCCGGTGATGGCGGTCGCGTGTTCAAAGAGGATTGGGCCGATCAGGAAGGCATGGTGGATCACCTGGATCTGGCTGGCAACCAGGACTCTCAAGTCGCGCCGCACCAGGGATGAGAGACTCTCAAAGGCTTCCACGGGCATGAAACCGAGGTCGGCATCTCCGCGGAGCAGGGCTTTGGCCACCTGGATGTAGGTCTCGCGGCGCAGTTCGGTTGTATTGGTGCCGTCGAGGTTGGCCGGTTCGAGAAGGATGCGCCCGATGGTGTTGACGCAGGGATCGTCGGCACAGGCGATGCGACTGCCGGCCGCAAGGTCGGGCACGGCCTGTGTGGGGCTGTCGGCCGCCACGACGATGACCATTTCATCGGGTTTGCCTTCGGGGCGCGCGATCGCACGGAAGCCCTGTTCCCGGACAAGGAGCGATGCATCGAAGGGGTTGGCATAGATCATGTCCACCTTGCCCGCTGCGATGGCCTGACGCTGGGCGCCAAAGTCGTTGTGAAGCTCCAGGTGGATGGGCAGATCCAGGCTGCGCTGCATCCAGGTGTTGAAAATGTACCAGTCGGAAATGCGCTCGTTGGGGAAGCTCGGGCTTACGGTGAAGTTGAAGGCCATGGTCAGCGCATTTCCCGATAGAGGGCTTCGGCGGCGGCGACCTTGTCGCGGGAGGGCTCCCGCCGCACCGAGGTGTAGCCGACGATCATGCCGTCGCGGACGTTGGGGACCACGGTTGCATAAACCCAGTAGTGACCGCCATCCTTGCGAAGGTTTTTGACGTAGCCGTTCCACTGACGCCCGGACTGGACGGTGTCCCAGAGATCGCGGAATGCGGCGGCGGGCATGTCGGGGTGGCGCAGGATGCAGTGGGGCTGGCCGATCAGCTCGGCCGCGGGATAGCCGGACATGTCCACAAAGGACGGATTGCACTGGGTGATGATGCCGCGCGTGTCCGTGCGGGAAACGATGAGCTTGCCGCGGGGGTAGGGCGTTTCGACGCCCGTCACGTAAACCTGACGCCGGGTGCCGTCTGCGAAGGTGAGGAGATGCGCGGAACAGGCGTCGTTGCTGGCGACCATGTCATCCATTGCCGGATGTCCGTCAGCCCAGGATGCGGCCGATGGCATCAGCGGCCCGGCGGACGTCAAGGAACACCAGCCCGAGTTTTGCATTGGGCTTGGCCATCACGGTGAGCACGGCATCCGCACCGGCCTGGACCATCAGCACATAACCCTTCTCGCCCTTGATCAGCACCTGGTCGAGGTTGCCCCGGGAGAGTTCCCGCGCCGTGCGGTCGCCGAGGGACAGCATGGCGGCGCTCATGGCACCGACCCGGTCTTCGTCGACGGTATTGGGCAGCAGGGCCGCCATCATCAGGCCATCGGATGAAATGATGGCCGAGGCCTCGATGTCCGCAGACGTGCCATTGAGGTCGTTGAGAACGGTTTGAAGCATGTTGGAGCGCATCGTGCAATACCTCGGAGAAATGGGCAGAGTGGAGTTTCCCTGGCTGACGCGGAGCCACGGGGTTCATTGTGCCGCGCGGCGGGCTGGTCGGTATGTCCCGGGTGATGTTCGCCTGTCATTATTTCACACTCGCGCTCCGGTTTCTCGCGGGATGAGCCCGTGCGCCCGGTGTTCCGGGATTGGCGGCAACAGGTAGAATCCTGCCTTGAATGCCTTTCATGATGGAGCTGCACAATGGATTTCGACAAGGAAGTGGATGCCCGCGGCTTGAACTGCCCGCTGCCCATCCTGCGTGCCAAGAAGGCGCTGGCCGAGATGCAGCCGGGGCAGGTGCTGCACGTGCTGGCGACCGATCCCGGGTCTTCGAAGGATTTTGCCGCCTTTGCGCGGCAGACGGGCAATGAGTTGGTGTCCCAGGCCGATCTGCCTGACAATGCCTTTGAGTTTTTTCTGCGCCGCAAGTAGGCGTTGATGGATGGCAGCATGAAAAAGGGGAGCCGACGGGCTCCCCTTTTTCATGCTGCGCTGCGCTGGATTCAGCGTTCGGCGAGCTTGGCCAGCTGGGGCTTGAGCTTGTCGACGGTGGCGCTGAAGTTGGCCAGGCGCTCCTTCTCCTGGGCCACCACGGCAGCGGGGGCGCGGGCCACGAAGCTCTCGTTGGAGAGCTTGGCGTTGGCCTTGACGATCTCACCCTCGAGGCGGGCGATCTCCTTGCCGATGCGCTCGCGTTCGGCGGCGATGTCGATCTCCACCTTGAGCATCAGGCGCTGTTCGCCGACGATGGCGACCGGGGCCAGTTCCTCGGTGCTGATTTCGTCCACCACCTGCACTTCCGACAGCTTGGCGAGGCCGGCGATGTAGGGGGCAAACTTGCTCAGGCGCGCGGCGTTGCCGCTGGCCACCAGGGGCATGCGCTGGGCCGGGGAGATGTTCATCTCGCCACGCAGGTTGCGACAGGCGTAGATCAGGCCCTTGAGTTCGGCCACATCGGCCTCGCTCTTCTCGTCGATGCGGCCCAGGTCGGCCTGCGGGTAGCCGGCCAGGCACAGGCTGTCCACGTCCTTGCGGCCCGCCAGCGGGGCAACGGTCTGCCACAGCTCTTCGGTGACGAAGGGGATCAGCGGGTGGGCCAGGCGCAGGATGGTTTCCAGCACGCGGATCAGGGTGCGGCGGGTGCCCTTCTGCTGGGCTTCGTTGCCGGTGTTGATCTGGACCTTGGCAAGCTCCAGATACCAGTCGCAGTACTCGTCCCAGATGAACTCATAGACGGTCTTGGATACGAGGTCGAAGCGGTACTCCTCGAAATGCTGGGCGATCTCCGCCTCCACGCGCTGCAGGCGGCTGACGATCCAGCGATCGGCGAAGGAGAAGTCGAGGGGGCCGTTGCCGCCGCAGCTGGGGCCGTCCTGCTTGTGCTCCAGACCCAGGTCGTGGCCCTGGACGTTCATCAGCACGAAGCGGGTGGCGTTCCACAGCTTGTTGCAGAAGTTGCGGTAGCCCTCGCAGCGGCTCATGTCGAACTTGATGTCGCGACCAGGGCTGGCCAGGCTGGCGAAGGTGAAGCGCAGGGCGTCGGTGCCGAAGGCGGGGATGCCGTCGGGGAATTCCTTGCGGGTCTTCTTCTCGATGCTGGCGGCCTGCTTGGGGTTCATCAGGCCGGTGGTGCGCTTGGCCACCAGGGCGTCGATGCCGATGCCGTCGATCAGGTCGATGGGGTCGAGCACGTTGCCCTTCGACTTGGACATCTTGGCGCCTTCGGCGTCGCGGATGAGGCCGTGCACATAGACGTGCTTGAAGGGGATCTTGCTGGTGATGTGCTTGGTCATCATGACCATGCGCGCCACCCAGAAGAAGATGATGTCGAAACCGGTGACCAGCACGGTGGAGGGCAGGTAGAGGTCGAGGGCGTCGTTGGACTTCTCCGGGTATTCGGAGGTCCAGTCGAGGGTCGAGAAGGGCCACAGGGCGGACGAGTACCAGGTGTCCAGCACGTCCGGGTCGCGGTTCAGGGTACCGCTGTAGCCGGCCTTGTCAGCCAGGGCGCGGGCCTCTTCCTCGCCGTGGGCGACAAAGGTCTCGCCGTTCTCGCCATACCAGGCAGGAATCTGGTGGCCCCACCAGAGCTGGCGGGAGATGCACCAGTCCTGGATGTTGTTGAGCCACTGGTTGTAGGTGTTGACCCAGTTCTCGGGGACGAACTTGATCTCGCCGGAGGAGACAACCTCCAGTGCCTTCTCGGTGATGGACTTGCCGTCCTCGCCGGGCTTGGACTTGCCGTCCTCGCCGGGCTTGGACATGGCCACGAACCACTGGTCGGTGAGCATGGGCTCGATGACCACGCCGGTGCGGTCGCCACGGGGCACCTGCAGCTTGTGGGGCTTGACCTCGCCGAGCAGGCCGAGGGCCTCGAACTGGGCCACCACCTGCTTGCGGGCCTCGAAGCGGTCCAGGCCGGCCAGGTCGGCGGGCAGCGGGGTGTTGCCGCTGACCACACCCTGGGTGACCACACTGCCCTGCGCCGGCACCGTGCCTTCCAGGGTCAGCACGATGATCATCGGCAGGCCGTGGCGCAGGCCGACGGCGTAGTCGTTGAAGTCGTGGGCGGGGGTGACCTTGACCACGCCGGTACCGAACTCGCGGTCGACGTATTCGTCGGCGATGATCGGGATCTCGCGGTTCACCAGGGGCAGGCGTACGGTCTTGCCGATCAGGTGGGCGTAGCGCTCATCCTCCGGATGCACCATCACGGCGGTGTCGCCGAGCATGGTTTCCGGGCGGGTGGTGGCCACGGTGAGGCTGCCGCTGCCGTCGGCCAGCGGGTAGCTCAGGTGCCACATGAAGCCGTCTTCCTCTTCCTGGACCACTTCCAGGTCGGACACGGCGGTGTGCAGTTTCGGGTCCCAGTTGACCAGGCGCTTGCCCCGGTAGATCAGGCCTTCGTTGTACAGACGCACGAAGGTTTCGGTGACTACCTTGTTGAGGCCCGCGTCCATGGTGAAGCGTTCGCGGCTCCAGTCGGGGCTGGTGCCCATGCGGCGCATCTGCTGGGTGATGGTGCCGCCGGAGTATTCCTTCCACTCCCAGACCTTTTCGAGGAACTTCTCGCGGCCAAGGTCGTGGCGGGAGATGCCCTGGGCGTCGAGCTGACGTTCGACGACGATCTGGGTGGCGATGCCGGCGTGGTCGGTGCCAGGCTGCCACAGGGTGTTCCAGCCGCGCATCCGGTGGTAGCGCGTGAGCGCGTCCATGATGGTCTGGTTGAAACCGTGACCCATGTGCAGGGTGCCGGTGACGTTGGGCGGCGGCAGCAGGATGCAGAAGGATTGGTCGGCGGGCTTGCTGCGGTCGAGACCGGCGGCGAAATAGCCGCTCGTCTCCCAGTGCTCATACCAGCGGCGTTCGATCTCCGCCGGCTCGAAACTCTTGGCCAGTTCCATGGGGTCTGTCTTTGAAGGCAAAACGCGGATTATAGCGGATGCACCCGCCCCGCCCGCCGGGAAGACTTGGCGGGGGGCGGTGGCAAGGGGTGAATTCAGCCCTCGTTGTCGTCGAGGGTGTTGGCGATCTCGGCGGAGATGAGGGGCTGGAGGGTCGCGCGGAGGTGGGCGCTGGCCTTTACGCGCAAACGTTCGGCCAGATCGTCAAGCTCGCGGGAGACGAGCTGCGGGAGTTCGTTGGCCACCCAGTCCTCGATGAGCCGGCTGATGGCCGTGTCGAGGGTGACCAGACGTTCGGCCAGATCGCCTGGAGGCTGGGTGATGCCAGCCGGGGGGGCGGTGTGGGCAAGCTCCGCTTCAGTCCGCATGGGCTCCAGGATGATGGGCTCGCTGTCGCCGATGTAGGGCTCGATCCGCTCATCCACCACGTCGGTCAGAACGGGGAGGTCGTCACCGTCAATACCGGTGGGTTCGTCATCGTGGTTTCGGCCGGACTCGGCTTCCTCGTCTTCAAGGGAAATCTCGAACTCGGGGTTTCGGGGGGTGTTCATTCGCCGCTCCGTTGGGCCAGATCGTGGGCGCTCAGGGTGTAGCCGCGCTCCTTGTAGTGCCGGTAACGACCACGGGCTGCCTGGCGTTCCGGGTCGGTGGGGCCGACGATCTCGAGCACCAGCGCAAAGCGCTCGAAGCCATCGGGCAGCTCATCGCCGAGATTGATCAGTACGTCCTCGTGGGGCAGGGTGTCGAGGCGGCTGCCGATCACCACAGGGGTTTCGGCTGCGAGGGGCGAGTCGGCGGCGACGTGGGGAATGAAGGAGAGGGGCTGGAGGCCCCACAGCATCTGATCGAACTGGCGGGCGATACCGCCATCCGGCGCGAAGACCGAGATCCGGTGCCCGCCTGCGCGTGCCTTGGTGCTCAGCACGCAGGCGACCCGCAGGCGGTCGGGGGCGTTGTGATAGAAGCGGATCTCGGTTGTCACGTTGCGGGTGTCCGGGGTCTCAAAGCCCGGCGCGGCCAATCAGGAAACGGGTCAGCAGGGGCACGGGGCGCCCGGTGGCACCCTTGTCGGCACCGGATTTCCAGGCGGTGCCGGCGATGTCCAGATGTGCCCACTTGTAGGCCTTGGTGAAACGGGCCAGGAAGCAGGCGGCCGTGATGGTGCCGGCCCCCTTGCTGCCGATGTTGGGGATGTCGGCAAAATTGCTCTTGAGCATGTCCTGGTATTCGTCCCACAGGGGTAGCTGCCACGCCTTGTCGCCTGCGGCCTGACCCGAGGCCAGCAGTTCGGCCGCCAGGGCGTCGTCGTTGGCGAGCAGGCCGGAGGTGAGGTTGCCCAGGGCGATGATGCAGGCGCCGGTGAGGGTGGCGATGTCCACCACCGCAACGGGGTCGAAGCGCTCGGCGTAGGTGAGGGCGTCGCACAGGATCAGGCGGCCTTCGGCGTCCGTGTTGAGGATCTCGATGGTCTGGCCGGACATGGAGGTGACGATGTCGCCGGGCTTGATGGCTGACCCGCCGGGCATGTTCTCGGTGGTGGGGATCAGGCCGACCACGTTGATGGGCAGCTCCATGCGGGCGATGGCCTTGAAGGTGCCGAGCACGCTGGCGGCGCCGCACATGTCGTACTTCATCTCGTCCATGCCTTCGCCGGGCTTGAGGGAGATGCCGCCGGTGTCGAAGGTGATGCCCTTGCCCACCAGTACGACCGGCTTGTCCTTGGGTTTGCCGCCCTTGTAGTTGAGGATGATGAACTTGGGCGGCTCGTGGGAGCCCTGGGCCACCGACAGCAGCGAACCCATGCCGAGCTTTTCCATGTCGGCACGTTCGAGGATCTCGACCTTGATCTTATGTTCCTTGGCGAGTTTCCGGGCGGTGGTGGCCAGGTAGCCAGGGGTGCAGACATTACCCGGCAGATTGCCGAGGGTTTTGGCCAGGGCCATGCCTTCGGCAATCGCCTCGCCTTCCAGCAGGGCGGCATCGAGATCAGCGGCGGGCTTGCCACGGGTGACAAAGACGAGCTTCTTGACGCCCTTCTTTGATTCGTCCTTCTTTGATTTCAGCTCATCACAGCGGTAGGTGCTGTCCTTGAGGATCTGTGCAGCCTGGGCGATGCGCCAGGCGGCGTCGCGGCCGGGGAGGTCCACATCGGCCAGGCAGAAGGCGGCATCGTCTGCCGGGGAGCCGGCCAGCTGGCGGGCGGCGGCGGACACGGCATCGCGGTAGGTCTTGTCGGTGAGCTCCCCGGCTTTGCCCAGGCTGACCAGCAGCACACGCGGCGTGGCCAGGCCGGGGAGGGCGTGAAGGGTGAGGGTGGCGCCGGCCTTGTCGTCCAGGTCACCCCGGGCGAGTATGGCGGCGATGCTGCCGTCCGAGGCCTTGTCGAGGGCCTTGGCGGCGGCGCTCAGCTCGCCACCGGCAAATACGCCTGCTACCACACAGCCGTTCTTGAGTTTTTCCGGCGACCCGGCCTTTATGGTAAATTCCACCCGCTTCTCCTTGGAAACACGCGTCAATTGGGACTTCGCGGCACATTATGGCCGGCACCCCGGCGGACGTCAAAAAGGCCTTTCCCCGGCGCGACCATTCCCCCCGCATGATTTTTCTCCGAGCTGCCCAGCGCGAATTCACGCAGAACGCCGTGGCGGTCTTCGTGGCGCTGTTCGCCATCCTGATTTCCACCGTTCTCATCCGGCTGCTGGGGCAGGCGGCAGGCGGGCGTGTGCCCGCCGATGCGGTGCTCGCCCTGATCGGTTTTGGTGCCATTGCGCAGATGCCGGTGGTGCTGTCCCTCACCGTCTTCATCGCGATCCTAATGTCCTTGTCCCGCTGCTACCGGGATTCGGAAATGGTGGTGTGGTTCTCCAGCGGATTGCCGCTGACCGCCTGGATGCGTCCGGTGCTGCGCTTTGCGGTGCCGGTGGTTGTCGTGATTGCGGCCATGTCCCTCTTTGTGGCGCCTTGGGCGCAGAAGAAGAGCGTCGAGTACAAGGAGCAGTTGAACAACCGGGACGATGTATCCCGGGTGGCACCGGGGATGTTCAGGGAGTCTTCCGGGGGCGAGCGCGTCTTCTTCGTGGAAGCCCTGTCGGGTGAGGAAGGACGTGTCCGCAATGTTTTTGCCAGTAGCATGCAGCATGGTCGCCTGGGGGTGATGGTGGCGGCTCAGGGGCATATGGAGGTGGATGCCTCGGGCAATCGCTTTGTCGTTCTCGAGAACGGTCGGCGCTATGAAGGAACCCCGGGCACGCCGAGTTACCGGGTGATGGAATTCGAGCGCTACCAGATCCGCATGGAGTCCAAAGAGGCGAGCGGTGGCCCCCGGCAGCCAAAGACCCTGACGCTGCCGGCATTGCTGAAGGACCCGGACAAGCGCAACCAGGCCGAGCTACTGGGACGTATCGGTACGCCTTTGCTGGCCATCATGCTGGCGTTGCTCGCCATTCCGCTGTCGTTCGTCAATCCCCGCGCGGGACGGACCAACAATCTGATTCTCGCGGTGCTGGTGTATCTGATCTACAGCAATGCGCTGAGTGTGTGCCAGGCCTGGGTGGGCCAGGGGCGCTTGCGCTTTGAGGTTGCTCTGGTGGTGCCGCACCTGATCATGCTGGGGGTGCTGGCCCTGCTTTTCTACAAGCGGCTCAGCGTGTTTGCACGGTGGCGGAGGACTTGATGATTCCTGTCTATATCCGCTATGTGAGCCGTGAAATCTACGCTGCGGTGGCACTTGTACTGCTCGCCTTTCTGGGGCTCTTTGCGTTCTTCGATCTGGTCAATGAACTTGATGAGGTCGGGAAGAACGGTTACGCGCTGCATCATGCGGCGATCTACGTGGCGATGATCATGCCGGGGCGGGTCTATGAGCTCATGCCCATCGCGGTGCTGATCGGTACGCTCTATGCGCTCACGACACTGGCCCGCCACTCCGAAATCACCGTTCTGCGCGCTTCGGGTTTGTCCACGCGGCGCTTCCTGCTCGCCTTGCTGTCGGTGGGAAGCGTATTCGTATTGCTGACTTTCGTTTTCGGCGAGTATCTCGCGCCGCCAGCGGAGCGGGCGGCGCAGCAATGGCGGCTGGCGGCCACACGCTCCATGGTTTCCCAGGAGTTACGCACCGGGCTGTGGGTTCGGGACGGCAAGCTGTTTGTGAATGTGCGCAGCATTCTGCCGGATACTTCTCTGCAGGGTGTCCGCATCTACGAGTTCGATGACAGGGCTGCATTGGTGTCCATCAGCGAGGCGGATTCCGGCGTTTTTCAGGAGGGTGCCGGATGGCGTCTGAGGGGTGTGGGCAAGACGCTGTTCCGGGGGGATCGGACGGAGGTTCTTACGTTGCCGGAGCTTGTCTGGCGCTCCGAGCTGACGCCGGATGTCCTGTCAGTGTTGATGGTTGTGCCGGAGCGGATGTCGGTGACAACGCTGTATTCATACATACGTCACCTTGAAGACAACAAGCAGCGCACCACCCGGTATGAGATCGCGCTCTGGAAGAAACTGGCCTATCCGTTTGCCGCCCTCGTGATGATGGGGCTGGCGCTGCCATTCGGTTACATGCAAACCCGCATGGGGGGCGTGAGCCTGAAGGTTTTTTCCGGGATCATGATCGGGGTTGGCTTCCATCTGCTGAACGGGCTGTTCTCCAACCTGGGCGTCATCAATGGCTGGATGCCGGCAGTGGCCGCACTCACGCCCAGTATCGCCTTCCTGCTGGCGGCAATGGGCATGATGTGGTGGGTGGAGCGCCGTTGAGGGCGTGTGAGGGGACGGACTGCGCGGCCTGACTGCGCCGCCGTCATGCTCACCGCCCGCCGGATCTGGTCACCCTTGACGGAGTAAAACCGAAGCTTTCGCTACGAAGGCTTCGCAAGCCCAGAAGCTTGTCAGTGCTGAGGCACGGCGGGCAGGAGAACAATCCGCGTACCCGCGAGGCGGTCATGCAGGAATTGCCGGTCCCTGTCGATCAGCGCCCAGATCAGGCCGACACCGAAAAAAAGCACCGATGGCCACGCCAGCGCGTACCTGAGCCATCCCTGTCGCAAGCTGACAGGATTTCCGGACACGTCCACGATGCGCAGCTTCCACGTCTGCATCGCCAGGGTCTGACCGCCACGCCGCCAGTACCACAGGAAGTACATGCCGAGTACACCGAATATGTACACCCAGAGGATCCCGCCGGATGGCGTGTATTCGGTGCCGATACCGAGTATCAGCAATGGCACCATGAAGGTCAGGGCAAGGACGCCCAGCAGGAGCAGGGACTCGTAGAGCATGCTCGCCAGCCGGCGGCGCAGGCCCGCGAGTTCGACGGAAGTGCGATGGGCGGGCTGGCCCCCTGGTGCGGTGGCTTGTTGGGAAGGCATGGGCAGGTTCAGGGCTTGACGCCCGCCGCGACGGTGTTGGCGGCTGCGGTGCCACTATCGGCGGCAGGCAGGGTGCTTGCGGGCGCTGCCGCAGTTGCACTGGCAGGTTCGGGGATGGTGTCCGGCTGCAGGGGGGCGACCGCCGGCTTTTTCGGCACGATGACCCGTGGAGGGGGTGGGGCTGTCAGGGGCTTGAGTGGCGTGGCCGCTGTCTTGGTCTTGGGTGCTTTGACCTGGGGCTTTGCGGCGGCCTCCTTGAAGCGGATCTTCTCTTCGCTCGGCAATTCCTGATAGGCGTTCCATTTGTCGCGCAGCACTTCCCGCTTTTCGGGCGGGATGCGCTGGAGGTTGCGGTACTGGTCGCGCGCGGTGGTGCGTTGTTCGGGGGTCAGTGAAAACCAGGTTTCGATCCGTCGTTGCAGGCGTGATTGCTCCTCGGGCGTGTAGCCCGGGAAGCGATCGGCAATGCCGACCCATTTGCGTTTCCTGTCGTCAGGAAGATTCTTCCATTCGCTTGCCAGCGGTGCCAGGGTGCGCTGCTGGTCCGGGGTCAGATCCGTCCACGCCGGGGCCGTGATCGGCGGCGTTGCCAGAGCCTGGGTCGAGAGAATGACAAGGGCGGCGACGATCAGTCGGGCGAGTCGTTTTGAACCCATGCGTCGAATCCGCGATCCAGGTAGGCGTCAATTGGAAGGTCATCGGCAAGCAGGGCGCTGTCGACCTCTTCGAGGTCCGCCGTGTGCTGCCATTCGCCCAGGAAGCCACTGCCCAGCGCAAGCAGGATGACGAGAATCGTCGCAAGCGTCGTGCGCCCGTGGGGCATCAGATGTTCTGAGAGTGTCTGACCGATGCCGGCAAGACTGAGCTTTCTCACCGTCTGTTTCTGGCGCGACAGCGCTAGCTGCCGAGCCTCGAGAAGGCGATCGGCCACCGGGGCGGGGCAATTGCGGGCCGCTACGTTGAGGTGCTGGCGTATCCGGTTGTGGAAGTCCTGTTCGTTCATGGTTTGATACCTTTTGCAGCAAGTGCGGCGGCCAGGGTGTGCGTCGCCCGGGAGCAATGCGTTTTCACGCTGCCTTCCGAGCATCCCATGGCCGCTGCCGTTTCAGCGATGTCCATTTCCTCCCAGTAACGCATCAGGAAGGCTTCACGTTGACGGGGCGGGAGCTTTTCAATCTCTCTCTCTATGACGCCCAATGTCTGGCGTTGTTCCAGTTGGGCCTGGGGAGATTCACTTTTGTGGTCGCGGTCGGCCGACTCGAGGGTGTCGAGCGGGTCATGATCGTCATCCTCAGGGCCGGAAAAGGCTGATAGCAGCGTGGTCCACATGCTGCGGACCTTCTGGCGCCGAAAGTAGTCCCTGATGGCATTCTGCAGGATGCGCTGGAACAGCATGGGAAGCTCGTCGAGCGGCTTGTCTCCATACTTTTCGGCAAGCCGCATCATCGAATCCTGAACGATGTCGAGGGCCGACTCTTCGTTGCGAACCGCAAACAAGGCTTGTTTGAAGGCCCGTTTCTCGACGCTGGCGAGGAAGTCCGATAGTTCGAGGCGGGATGGCAGGGGGTGATCCTTTGTGATCCAGGTGGGGGTGTTCCTGGAGGTCGTCGTTTCTGGTGCGGTGATGAGGGCGGCGGCACCGATACGGTGCGCCTTGACCAATCGCCGGGTCGGCGGTATGGTTCAACGTTTTACATCGCCGATACAGCTCGGGTGCAGTGATGGTCATTACCGGTGCGGAAATTGTAATCAGGTGCCTCCAGGAAGAAAAGGTCGATTATCTTTTCGGCTATCCCGGTGGCGCTGTGCTGTACATCTACGATGAGCTCTTCAAGCAGGATTCGGTGCGCCACGTTCTGGTGCGCCACGAGCAGGCGGCGATCCATGCGGCGGACGGATATGCCCGTTCGACCGAGAAAGTGGGCGTCGCCCTGGTGACATCGGGGCCAGGTGCGACGAATGCCGTGACCGGCATTGCCACCGCGTTTTGCGACTCGATTCCCATGGTGGTGATTTCCGGTCAGGTGCCTTCCGCTGCCATTGGACAGGACGCTTTCCAGGAGGTCGATACGGTTGGCATCACGCGCCCCTGCGTGAAGCACAACTTCCTGGTCAGGGATGTCCGGGAGATCGCGGAAACGATCAAGAAGGCCTTCTATCTGGCCCGTACTGGCCGTCCCGGCCCGGTCCTGGTCGACATTCCCAAGGACATCACCGCTCAGAAGTGCGAGTTTGTCTACCCGCAAAGCGTCTCCATGCGCTCCTACAACCCGACGATCAAGGGACATCAAGGCCAGATCAAGAAGGCCCTGCAGCTTCTTCTGGAAGCGAAGCGGCCCATGGTCTACGCCGGTGGCGGCGTGGTGCTCGGCGATGCGGCGGACAAGCTGACGGCACTGGTGCGCAAGCTGGGTTTCCCCTGTACCAATACCCTCATGGGCCTGGGGGGTTATCCGGCCACCGACAGGCAGTTTGTGGGCATGTTGGGCATGCACGGCAACTACGAAGCCAATATGGGCATGCACTACTGCGACGTTCTCCTCGCGGTTGGCGCACGCTTTGATGATCGGGTGATCGGCAGCCCGGCGCATTTCGCCTCCGAGCCGCGCAAGATCATTCATATCGACATTGATCCTTCGTCCATCTCCAAGCGTGTGAAGGTGGATGTGCCCATTGTGGGTGATGTGGGCGAGGTTCTTGGAGAGCTGCTTGCCTTGCTTGAGGGCGCCTCCGAGAAGCCCGATCAGGAGTCCCTGGGAAACTGGTGGAAGCAGATCGAGGAGTGGCGCCGCCGTGATTGCCTCAAGTTCTCCCAGGGCGACGGCCTGATCAAGCCTCAGTACGTGATCCAGAAGCTGTGGGAAGTCACGGGGGGTGATGCCTTCGTGACCTCCGACGTGGGCCAGCACCAGATGTGGGCTGCCCAGTACTACAAGTTCGACAAGCCGCGCCGTTGGGTGAATTCCGGCGGACTCGGCACCATGGGCTTCGGTCTGCCCGCCGCCATGGGTGTCCAGCTCGCGCATCCCGGGTCGCCCGTCGCCTGTGTTACCGGCGAAGGGTCAATCCAGATGAACATCCAGGAGCTCTCCACCTGCAAGCAGTTCCGTCTGCCCATCAAGGTCGTCCTGCTCAACAATGGCTATCTGGGCATGGTGCGCCAGTGGCAGGAGCTCTTCCACGGGAACCGTTACTCCGAGTCCTACATGGATGCCTTGCCTGATTTTTCGAAGCTGGCTGCGGCTTACGGCCACGTGGGCCTGCGGGTGGACAAGCCGGGCGATGTGGAGGGGGCGCTACGGGAGGCGTTCAAGCAGAAGAACGATCTGGTCTTCCTCGATTTTCAGGTCGATGCCACAGAGAACGTTTATCCGATGGTTCAGGGGGGCAAGGGCCTGACGGACATGATCCTGTCGGCCGAGGATCTCTGATCGACTGGCAAGGCCTGCAGTGGGAATCCGCTTGCGCCCGTTTCCCGAACCATCCCAGACGCTCGACGCCCAATGGTTGCGCGGGCTGATGACCATCCAGAACAAGACGCCTATGAGACACGTCATCTCCCTTCTCATCGAGAATGAATCCGGTGCGCTGTCGCGCGTGTCCGGCCTGTTTTCCGCCCGTGGCTACAATATCGAGTCACTTACGGTGGCGCCTACCGAAGACGCTTCCCTGTCGCGCATGACCATCGTCACGTCCGGCTCGGATGACATCGTCGAACAGATCACAAAGCATCTCAACAAGCTGGTCGAGGTTGTCAAAGTGGTCGATCTGTCTGAGTCTGCCCACATCGAGCGCGAGCTGATGCTGGTCAAGGTGCGGGCAACCGGCAAGGACCGGGAGGAAATGAAGCGCATGGCAGATATCTTCCGTGGGCGAATCATTGATGTCACCGATACCAGCTACGTGATCGAGTTGACCGGCAATCAGGCCAAGCTCGACTCTTTTGTCGGCGCCATCGACGCGAGCCTGATTCTTGAAACCGTCCGTTCCGGCATCTGCGGTGTTGGCCGCGGTGATCGGGTATTGAAAGTTTGATGCGGGTCCGGTTTGGGTGATGACGCCCGAGCCGTCCCGTGAATTGCTCCTCTTTTGTCAGAAAGGCATGAAATGAAGGTTTATTACGATAAGGACGCTGACCTCTCCCTGATCAAGGGCAAGCAGGTCACCATCGTTGGTTACGGCTCCCAGGGCCATGCCCACGCTCAGAACCTGCGCGACTCCGGCGTCAATGTGACGGTCGGCCTGCGCAAGAGCGGTGCCTCCTGGGCCAAGGCTGAAGGCGCTGGCCTGAAGGTTGCCGAAGTGGCTGACGCCGTTCGCGCCGCCGACGTGGTCATGATTCTGCTGCCGGATGAGAACATCCCTGACGTTTACAAGAACGACATCGAGCCGAACATCAAGCAAGGCGGCGTGCTGGCCTTCGCTCACGGCTTCAATGTGCACTACAACCAGGTCATTCCCCGTGCTGACCTGGACGTGATCATGGTCGCCCCCAAGGGCCCCGGCCACACCGTCCGTTCCGAGTACCTGAAGGGCGGCGGCGTGCCTTCCCTGATCGCTGTGTACCAGGACAAGTCCGGCAAGGCCCGTGACATCGCCCTGTCCTACGCTGCGGCCAATGGCGGCACCAAGGGTGGCGTGATCGAAACCAACTTCCGCGAAGAGACCGAAACCGACCTCTTCGGCGAACAGGCCGTCCTTTGCGGTGGCGCCGTCGAACTGGTGAAGATGGGCTTCGAGACCCTCGTTGAGGCGGGCTACGCCCCCGAGATGGCTTACTTCGAGTGCCTGCACGAGCTGAAGCTGATCGTTGACCTCATGTACGAAGGCGGTATCGCCAACATGAACTACTCCATCTCCAACAACGCGGAGTATGGCGAGTACGTGACCGGCCCCGAAGTGATCAACGAAGAGTCCCGCTACGCCATGCGCGAAGCCCTCAAGCGTATCCAGACGGGTGAGTACGCCAAGATGTTCATCCTGGAAGGCAAGACCAACTATCCGTCCATGACCGCCCGCCGTCGTCTGAACGCGGTGCACCCGATCGAGACCGTCGGTGCCCAGCTGCGTGACATGATGCCGTGGATCAAGGCCAACAAGCTGGTGGATCAGTCCAAGAACTGATCGCATCGGGCCTGAGACGCGCACGGGGGACGAAAGTCCCCCGTGTCGTTTTCGGATCGCGCGCAGCGTCCTGCGTTACAATCGCATTCGACTTCACCCATCGTCCCCTCCATGGCCGATCTGCAATCCCGCAAACCTCTGCTCAACCCGGAACGGCGTCGCAGGGGCATCTATATTCTTCCCAATCTGTTCACCACGGCCGCGCTCTTCGCAGGTTTCTATGCGATCGTCCAGGCCATGAACGGGTTGTTCGAGCAGGCCGCAGTGGCGATCTTCATTGCCATGGTGCTCGATGGCCTGGATGGCCGGGTGGCCCGCCTGACGCGGACCCAGAGTGCTTTCGGCGCGGAGTACGATTCGCTCTCCGACATGGTTTCCTTTGGGGCCGCCCCGGCACTGATCATGTACGAATGGGCGCTCAAGGGCATGGGCAAACTCGGATGGATGGCGGCGTTCATCTATTGTGCAGGTGCGGCCCTGCGGCTTGCGCGCTTCAACACCAATATTGACGTCATCGACAAACGCTATTTCCAGGGCTTGCCCAGTCCGGCTGCGGCCGCCCTGGTTGCAGGGCTGGTGTGGGTCGTGATTGATAATGGTATTGCCGGGCCCGATGTGCGCTGGTATGGCTGCGCCCTCACCATATTTGCCGGCATTTCAATGGTCAGCAATGTGCTGTTCTACAGTGGTAAAGAGATCAACCTGCGCCGTAGTGTGCCCTTCATTGTCATCATCGCCTTCGTTCTCGGCTTTCTGCTGATTTCCAGCTATCCGCCCGGAGTGCTGTTTGGTCTTTTCCTGTGTTATGCGGTCTCTGGTTATGTCCTGGGTGCCTGGGCCTGGATCAAGGGGCGTCGGCAAAAGGCTTCGGTTGCAGCGTCGGAAAAGACTGATTTATAGTCCGGGCCCCGGAGCGCTTGGCTGTGAGCCAAGTGTCCAGGTGCCAGATTCAATTCACAAACTCCTGCGCCTTCGACTGATTGAACGTCGAGGGTGCGCCTCAATCCAAATACAAAGAACCGGCGGGAGCCCATGATGAACGACCAGCTGATCATTTTCGACACGACCCTGCGCGACGGCGAGCAAAGTCCGGGTGCATCGATGACGCGGGATGAAAAGCTGCGTATCGCCCGGCAACTTGAGCGGATGAAGGTTAACGTCATCGAGGCGGGCTTTGCGGCAGCCTCCAATGGCGACTTCGAAGCCGTCAAGGCGGTGGCTGAGGCCATCCGCGAGTCCACCGTGTGTTCCCTGGCGCGGGCCAACGAGAACGATATCCGCCGTGCTGGTGAGGCGATCCGTCCTGCTGCGTCGGGCCGTATCCATACTTTCATCGCCACCAGCCCGATCCACATGGAGAAAAAGCTGCGCATGACGCCCGACCAGGTGGTTGAGCAGGCGGTGCGGGCGATCGGCTGGGCGAAGGAATACACGGACGATATCGAGTTTTCTGCGGAGGATGCCGGCCGTTCCGAAATCGATTTCCTTTGCCGAATTTTCGAAGCGGTGATCAAGGCCGGGGCGACGACCATCAACGTCCCGGACACCGTCGGTTACAACGTGCCGGAGCAGTTTGCGGAGACCATCCGCCGCCTGATCGAACGTGTGCCCGGCTCCGACAAGGTGGTTTGGTCGGTGCATTGCCACAATGACCTGGGGCTAGCCGTTGCGAATTCCCTGGCTGCGGTGCGTGCCGGTGCGCGGCAGGTCGAGTGTACGGTCAATGGCCTGGGTGAGCGGGCCGGCAACGCCTCGCTCGAAGAGATCGTGATGGCGGTGCGGACCCGCAAGGATGTCTTCCAGTGCGATACCCGGGTGGATACCACCCAGATTGTCCCGGCTTCCAAGCTGGTTTCCGGAATCACGGGTTTTCCCGTTCAGCCCAATAAGGCGATTGTGGGTGCCAACGCCTTTGCCCACGAGTCCGGGATTCACCAGGATGGTGTGCTCAAGCATCGTGAGACCTATGAAATCATGCGTGCCGAGGACGTGGGTTGGAGTACCAACAAGCTGGTGATGGGCAAGCACTCCGGACGCAATGCCTTTCGCTCGCGCCTTCAGGAGCTGGGTGTCGATATCGCTTCTGAGGAGCAGCTCAATCATGCCTTTGCCCGATTCAAGGAGCTGGCGGACAAGAAGCACGAGATCTTCGATGAGGATCTGCAGGCGTTGATGAGCGATGAGAGTTCAGAGCCGAAGGAGTATTTTCGCCTGCTGTCGTCCTCATTTCACTCGGAGACTGGCGAGATACCCTGTGCACGGGTGACCCTCGCGGTAGGGGGGGCTGAAGCCAAGGCCGAGTCCTGTGGTTCCGGGCCAGTGGATGCGGCCTTCAAGGCGATCGAGGTGGTCGCGAAAAGTGGAACCGAGCTGTTGCTGTATTCGGTGAATGCCATCACCACTGGTACCGACGCTCAGGGTGAGGTCACCGTGCGTTTGTCGAAGGATGGTCGTGTGGTGAATGGCCAGGGCGCCGACACCGATATCATCGTGGCCTCCGCCAAGGCCTACCTCAATGCCCTGAACAAGATCCAGGCGGGGGCGGAGAAGATGAATCCGCAGGTCTGATACCGCCCTTCAGGCTTTCCCGGACATCCGCGCAAGACGTGAAGGCGCGGTGTTGCGGGCGTAGAGCACCACGACGATGAAGAAGATCACGCTGAGCACAGCCTCCGCCAGGGCAAGCATGTTTCCAGGGGGCGCGTCGTTGGTGCGCACGACTCCTTCCGTCAGATAGAGCAGGATCATCATCGAACTCCACTGGTAGGTGTAGCGTGTTCCTCGCAGGATGCCGAAGAGTGCGGCCATCAGGGGTAGAACCTTGAGCGTCATCCAGGAGCCACCCGGGCGCAGGGGGGCCAGCGTCGTCTCCCAGGCGAGGCACAGGGCGATCAGGCTGAGCAGGGTGATGCTGGCAATGAGGGAGAGGGTCTTGGGTTTCATGATCTGGCGAGCTTGAGTGCGGTTTCGGCCAGGCGTTTGCCCAGGGCCGTGGCGAGGCGTCGTTCCTCGTCGGTCAGTTGGGTGTTTTCGTCCTTGCCCGCCCAGTGGGTTGCTCCGTAAGGTGAGCCGCCGCTGCGGGTGAGCGTCAGATCGGGTTCCGAGAAGGGAAGGCCGACGATCAGCATGCCGTGGTGGAGAAGGGGCGTCATCATCGACAGCAACGTGCTCTCCTGCCCACCATGCTGACTGGCGGTGGATGTGAATACGCAGGCAGGTTTGCCCGCCAGGGCGCCAGAGAGCCACGGGCCGGCCGTGCCGTCCAGAAAGTGCTTCATGGGCGCAGCCATGTTACCGAAGCGGGTGGGGCTGCCGATCGCAAGGCCTATGCACTCTTCCAGGTCCCGCATTTCGGCATAGGGGGCGCCGTGGCCGGGCACATCGGGTTCCACAGCCTCACATACGGTCGACACGCGTGGCACCGTCCGTAACCTTGCGGCTGCTCCGGGCACGGAGTCGATACCCCGTGCGATCATTTCCGCAAGGGCACGAACCGAGCCCCGGTGGCTGTAGTAGAGAACGAGGATTTCCTGCATGAATGAGGTCTTTGACGCGGAAAGGCATTATACGTAAATGAACTCCGCGCTTGATTCCGGTAACCGCCTTCGTTCATCAGTCGTGGCATTGCAGCTATTGCTGAGCGCGGTATTGCGGCGTTTCAGGGATGGTCGGTGCTCTCAGGTTGCGGCCAGTCTGGCGTTTACCTCCCTGTTGTCACTCGTGCCCTTTGTGACTCTCGTCGCGGTGGTATTCAGCAAGTTTCCCCAGTCCCAGCGATTCCGGGATGCGTTGCAGGGCTTCCTGCTTGATAACCTGCTTCCCGAGAAGGCTGGAAAGGTGATCGCCACCTACGCTTTTCAGTTCAGCCAGAAAGCCACCAATCTGACCATTGTGGGCGGCGTGGTGCTGATCCTGACGGCGATCATGCTGATGCGGACCATCGATCAGGTGATCAACCAGATCTGGCGGGTGCAGGCCCACAGACCCTGGGCCAGCCGCCTGGTGGCATATTGGGCTGTACTTTCCCTGGGGCCTCTCCTGTTGGCTGGGGGAGTCTTTGCTGCCGGAGCGATGCTGAGTGTGTCCCTGGACCTGATGAATGAGCCCGTCTGGCTGGAGGTGGCGGGTTTGCGGCTGGTTTCCCTGGGTGTGCTCTCCGGGGTTTTTGCAACCCTGTATTTTGCCGTTCCGCATTGCAGTGTCCGGCTTGCCGACGCGGGTCTGGCGGGTTTGCTGGCGGCCGGTGCGTTCCTTGTCATGCAACGGCTTTTTGGGCTCTACCTGGCGCACTTTCCCAGCTACACCCTGGTCTATGGGGCATTCGCCGTCGTACCGATCTTTCTTCTGTGGCTCTATCTCTCGTGGATCATCATCCTGCTCGGAGCCGTCGTCGCGGCCGTCCTTCCCGAGCGAAGTCTGCGGAGGCGACCGTTGCCCGATTTTCCCGGGCGTCCCCTCTATGTGGCATTGCTGATCCTTGCCGAGCTCGCTGAGGCTCAATCTGTCGGCGAGTGCCGGTCCGTGGTGCGACTGGCCGACGTTGCGCGGGTCGGCCATGATGAGGTTCGAGAGGCGCTCGCGCTCCTTTCTTCATCGAGAATCGTCGTGCGCGGGGATGCCGGTGGATGGTTGCTGGCGCGTTCTGCCGAGGGTGTGCTGCTGTCGGACCTGGTGGCGCTTTTTGGCCTGGCGCCCCTGCCCGACACCGATGGTCGGGCAAACGGGCCTGAATCATGGGTAGTGGCGCCATGGCAGCACTTGCTGGCCGCCGTGCATGTGGCGGCCGATGTGTCGCTCAGCCAGTTGCTGGCGCGCGGGCGGGCCACCACTCAAAGGGGGTAGGGGTCGATTTCGTACTGAAACAATTCTACTGCGGCGGTCTGCATGTCGAGGCTGAGGAGGCGTCCCTGGGCGATGTAGAGGCGGTTGGTGTCTGATACAAGCATGAAGCGGCGTGCCGAATAGGTACCCGCCGGAGCAAGAATGGACTGCTGACGACCGAGCGCAAGAACTGGCGGCAACACCAGAGCGGGGCTCATGGGCCGGGTGCGGTTGGCATTGCGGAAGCCAACGGTCACCGGTTTGGCGGAATTGGCAAGAACCTGCAGGCCGAGCTCGATCTGCTCGGGTGTCTCGGTGCGGATCCAACGCACCACGCACAATGTCCAGGGCTCCCCATCGCTGCGGCGCAGGGCCAGCGCCATGCCGGCAGTCAGATCACTGGCCGTACCCGTGACTTGCATGATGGCGTAGCCGGTGGGGCTTTCATTGATCACCATCCATTCAGATGAGTACAGCGCCTGACGGGGCAGGCCCGGATCACGGAGCATCTTCCAGATGGTGTCAAGTCCGCAGCAAACCCGAACGGCATATTGACTACGACGGCGCGAGTGCTCCCGGCGCGGGGGGCAGGCCCAGTATTCCCTGACCCGCCTCAGGAGTGAGGCCGCTTCCGATCGGTCCAGCCCCGCATGGAAGTCGCTGGGTGGAGGGGCATCGCCTTCAAGGCGATCTATTAGGGATGTGGCACGACGGGCAAGTTCTTCACCCGAGAAATAGAGCAGCCCGTCCAGGTCGGGTGGATGGCGCCGGTGTATCGACATGGGCTGAGTGTCTTGATCCGGGTCCAGCCAGAACCAGCCCAGTTCGTCGTCCCCCGGCGGAGAGTGGCGAATTGCTGTGCTGCTTGCATTGCTGGCGATGAACTCGGACAGCCAGCAGATCTCCTTGCCCGTGAGGCCCTCGGGGTGGGCGGCCGAAAAGGCCAGGAGATACTTGTAAGCGGCTTTGGCACTTTCGGGTGCTTCGTCGCCTTGCCCGGGCTCCGCCTCAGCCCCGCTGCCCGCGTAAAGGGAGTGGGCCTTCAGCCAGAATTCGTAGGGTGCGCTGTTGCCTGCGAGGTGTGCGACGGTGAGCTGTTCGCCGAGCAGTTCAAGCGCCTTGGCACTGATCGTGGCCGGATTGCGGCGCAGTGTCCGTACCAGCCGGCGGCGTATTTCGTTCAGGACTTCCTCGTGCCAGGTAACCAGCTTGCCGAGTGCCGACACCAGTCGTGTCGCCGAACGATGCAGCCCGAGAGTCAGCGGCAGCGAGGCAACGGCCAGGCGTCCACGGAACTGTCGGCTGATGGCCATGCTGCGGGTGTGCAAGAGATCCAGGCAGCGTTGGAGCTGGCTGCGACTCACATCGGAGCGGCCGAGTTCGTCAAGGTGGCGAACTAGCGTCGCCAGTTCCAGGTCTGCGTCGTCAGACAGAGGGGAAGCCAGCCAGTCGAGAACTGGCGCTGTGCGATCGGAAAGGTTGGAGTCGGCGGCGCTCATTGCCTGGGAAGTCTCGTGGCCAGGACGTCATTGTAATTAAATCGCCGGGACATGTGCCGCGTTTCGGCGTTTTTGAACCAGGGAGAGACCTGGAGGGATGTAGGGTGACGAAGCCGTGATAGGTGCATGAACCTTGATGTTTTTCCCGGGGTAATCTATTATCCGACGTTTTTCCATTTCATCGGATCAGGAACAAGTCATGGTTGTTATTCGTCTCGCCCGCAGCGGTTCCAAGAAGCGTCCTTTCTACAACATCGTTGCCGCCGATTCCCGTAATCGTCGCGATGGTCGTTTTATCGAGCGTATCGGTTACTACAATCCCGTCGCTTCCGGCAATGCCGTCAGCCTCGTGGTCAATGCCGAGCGTCTGTCCCACTGGCAAGGTCACGGTGCCCAGCTTTCCGACACCGTCTCCCGCCTCGTGAAGCAGGCCGCCAAGGCCGCCGCCTGAGTTGCCTGAGTCTTCCGAACTGTCGAAAGACTCGGCAATGATCATCCTGGGGCGCATCGTTGCGCCCTTTGGCGTCGGAGGCTGGGTTAAGGTGCATCCCTTTGGCGATGATCCGCTTTCCTGGAAGAAGATCCCCCAATGGTGGCTCGCCACGGATCCGGATGGCAAGGAGTGGGTTCCGTTTACGTTGAAGGGGTGCAGGGAGCACGGCAAGGGTGGCATTGTTGCCAGCTTTGACGAGGTTCCGGATCGCAATGGCGCCGAAGCTGTAACAGGCTACTTTGTGGCGGCACCTCGTGAGGCACTGCCGAAGCCAGAGAAGGATGAGTACTACTGGGCTGATCTGGTGGGGCTTGAGGTGACCAACGCCGCCGGAATGCGTTTTGGCAAGGTTGAGGGTTTGCTCTCCACCGGTGCACATGATGTGCTTCAGGTTCGGGATGGTGATGTCGAGCGTCTCATTCCTTTTGTTGCCGCCTATGTGCTTTCTGTGGATACGTTGGCGGGACAGATCCAGGTGGATTGGGAAGCGGACTGGTGACGGTAGGCAAAGGCCCCAAGGCCTATGACGTCCTCACCCTGTTTCCCGAGATGTTTGCCGCGTTGTCGCAGTTCGGTATCACCGGAAGGGCTCTTGACAGGGCCCTGTACGAGATCCATTGCTGGAATCCGAGGGATTTCACCGAAGATCGCCATCGTACTGTTGATGACCGCCCCTATGGGGGCGGACCGGGAATGGTGATGTTGCCTGCTCCTCTGGAGCAGTCCATCATCGCCGCCAAGGCGCGTCAGTTGCGGTCTGTCGGTGCCGCGGGGCGAGTGATCTATCTTTCGCCCCAAGGGCGGCCGCTGGATCACCGGAAGGTGCTCGAGTTGGGGGCGGAGCCATCCCTGATTCTTCTGTGCGGACGCTATGAAGGGGTTGATCAGCGTTTGATCGACCGTTGTGTGGATGAAGAGATTTCTCTCGGTGATTTCGTCCTCTCGGGGGGGGAATTGCCGGCTATGGTCTTGCTTGATGCGCTGATCCGGCAGTTGCCGGGTGCGTTGAATGACCAGGACTCGGCCATCGAGGATTCGTTTGTCGATGGCCTGCTTGATTGCCCGCATTACACCCGTCCGGTCGATTATGAAGGGCGGCGCGTTCCGGAGGTATTGCTCTCGGGCAACCATGCCGAGATTCGGCGGTGGCGGTTGCAGCAGTCTTTGGGGCGTACCGAGCAGCGACGCCCCGATCTGCTGGCGGAACGTGTGTTGAGCAAGGAAGAATTCCGACTGCTGGAAGCATTCCGGCAGTCTGAGACGAAACCGGAGGCTTGATTTTCCGGTTTCATAACAAAGCCGTGCACCAGGTGGCGACCTGCTCTGCACGAAAGGCCACTGGCCCCATTTTTTCAGGAGTTACGCATGAACCTCATTCAGCAACTGGAACAGGAAGAAATCGCCCGTCTGACCCAAGGCAAGGCCATCCCCGAGTTCGCCCCCGGCGACACCGTGGTGGTTCAGGTCAAGGTGAAGGAAGGCAATCGCGAGCGTCTGCAGGCTTACGAAGGCGTGGTGATTGCCAAGCGTAACCGCGGCCTCAATTCCGGTTTCATCGTTCGCAAGATCTCTTCCGGTGAAGGCGTGGAGCGTACGTTCCAGACCTACTCGCCCCTGGTGGCCAGCATTGAAGTGAAGCGTCGCGGTGATGTTCGCCGTGCCAAGCTCTACTATCTGCGTAGCCGCTCCGGCAAGTCCGCACGTATCAAGGAAAAGCTGGACTACAAGTCCTTCGCTGCCAAGGCTGCTGCTGCCAAGGCCTGAGCCATTTCCAGGACGAAAAAAACGGAACTTCGGTTCCGTTTTTTTTTCGTCCTGATCCCGCAGCCCACCACTTCGGGAGGGGGGGTCAGCTCGCGCGTTTGTCGTGCTCGATCAGAGCATAGGCCGAGTGATTGTGGATGGATTCGAAATTCTCGGACTCCACCGTATAGGCATCAATACGGACTTCCTTGTTGAGGCAGCCAGCCACGTCGCGCACCATGTCTTCGACGAACTTGGGGTTGTCGTAAGCACGTTCGGTAACGAATTTCTCGTCGGGGCGCTTGAGAAGACCATATAGCTCACAGGATGCCTGCCCCTCGACAAGCTGTACCAGCTCCTCGATCCAGAGGTGGTCATTCGTTGTGGTGGTCACCGTGACGTGGGAGCGCTGGTTGTGTGCGCCGTATTCCGAAATCTTCTTCGAGCAGGGGCATAGGCTCGTGACAGGCACGACGATGCGCATCGTGAACTCGTACGCGCCGCCTTCACTGATTTCGCCAATGAAAGTGACCTCATAGTCCATCAGGCTCTGGACGCCCGAGACGGGGGCTGCCTTGTTGATGAAGTAGGGGAAGGTCATCTCCACATGGCCGGTCTCGGCTTCGAGCTTCCTCACCATCTCGCGCAGCATCGGTTCAAAGGACTCGACGGAGATCTCGCGCTCATGGCTGTTCAGAATCTCCACGAAACGGGACATGTGGGTGCCCTTGAAGTTGTGGGGCAGACCGACGTACATGTTGAAGACCGCAATGGTGTGCTGGACGCCGCCATTCTTGTCCTGGACGCGGATCGGGTGACGGATGGCTTTGATGCCGACCTTGTTGATGGCCAACTGGCGGGAGTCCGCGGAGTTCTGGACATCCGGAATCGGAGTGGGGGCTTCGCACGTAGTCATGACTGTTCTCGTTAAATCTCGTTGGGGAATGGGGATCTATGGCCCCTTGGTAAATTGATCCTATCATTCCCGACAAAAGCACTCAACTATTCGGCTGATAGGCCTCTTCAATCCGTTGGCGGATTGCCTGGGCATTGAGGCCGATTTCGGCCATCAGCTGCGCCTGGTCACCATGGTCGATGAAGCGGTCGGGCAGGCCGATCTGAAGCAGGCGGGTGGGCTTTCCGGCTTCGTGAAGCACTCGGGCGATCTCGGAACCCGCACCGCCGATCGTGGCGTTCTCTTCGAGGCTTACCAGCAGATCATGGGTGCCCGCCAGCCGGAGGATGAGATCCCGGTCAATGGGCTTGGCAAATCGCATGTTTGCGACCGTTGCGTCCAGCTCTTCACCGACCTGCAGGGCGGTGCCCAGCATGCTGCCGAAAGCCAGCAGCGCGGTGCGATTGCCGTTACGACGGATCTCACCCTTGCCGATGGGCAAGGTCTGCATCACCGCCTGCGGAGTGACGCCGAGGCCGCTGCCACGGGGGTAGCGTACGGCGGTGGGGCCATCGTGCTGATAGGCGGTGTAGAGCATCTGCCGGCACTCGTTTTCGTCCGCCGGGCAGAAGATTGTCAGGTTGGGGACGCACAGCAGATAGGAAATGTCGAAGGCGCCGTGGTGCGTGGCTCCGTCGGCGCCGACCAGTCCCGCCCGGTCGATGGCCATCATGACCGGCAGGTTCTGCAGGGCGATGTCATGAATCAGCTGATCGTAGGCGCGCTGCAGGAAGGTCGAGTAGATGGCCACCACCGGCTTGAAGCCTTCGCAGGCAAGGCCGGCACCGAAGGTGAGGGCGTGCTGCTCGGCAATGCCCACATCGTAGTAGCGGGTGGGATGCTCCTGAGCGAAACGGACCATCCCGGAGCCTTCACGCATCGCCGGGGTGATGGCCACGAGCCGCTCGTCGGCGGCTGCCATGTCGCACAGCCAGTCGCCGAAGACTTGGGTGTAGGTGAGCTTGCCACCGCCCTTGGCGTCCTTGCCGGTGGCGATGCCGGCAGTATGGTCGAAGCGCGACACGCCGTGATAGAGAATGGGGTCGGCTTCGGCCAGCTTGTAGCCCTGGCCCTTGCGGGTGATCACGTGCAGGAACTGGGGGCCCTTCAGCGTGCGCAGGTTCTGCAGCGTGGGAAGCAGGGACTCCAGGTCGTGCCCATCGATGGGGCCAATGTAGTTGAAACCGAATTCCTCGAACATGGTGCCGGGCATGACCATGCCCTTCACGTGCTCTTCGGTGCGGCGTGCCAGCTCGAATACTGGCGGAGGCAGGTTCTCGAGGAAGCGCTTGCCGATCTTGCGGGCACCGTTGTAGAGCTTGCCTGACAGCAGGCGCGACAGATGCTTGTTGAGAGCACCCACAGGTGGCGAGATGGACATCTCGTTGTCGTTGAGGATGACCAGCAGGTTGGTGTCGTGGATGTCGCCCGCGTTGTTGAGCGCCTCGAAGGCCATGCCGGCGGACATGGCACCATCACCGATCACCGCAATGGCACGACGATCCTCGCCACGCATGCGGGCCGCTTCGGCCATGCCGAGGGCTGCAGAAATGGAGGTCGAAGAGTGGGCGGTGCCGAAGGTGTCGTAGTCGCTCTCGGAGCGCCGGGGAAAGCCCGAGATGCCGTGGTACTGGCGAAGTCCGGCCATGGCTTCGCGGCGGCCGGTGAGAACCTTGTGGGCGTAGGTCTGGTGACCCACGTCCCAGACGATGCGGTCTTCAGGGGTGTTGAAAACGTAATGCAGGGCAACCGTGAGCTCAATGGTGCCCAGGTTGGACGAAAGATGACCACCTGTGCGGGATACAGAGCTGATCAGGAAATTGCGCAACTCGTCGGCCAGCTGGGAGAGCTGGCTGGGGTCGAGCTGGCGCAGGTCCGCGGGCGAGGCGATGCTTTCCAGCAGGCTGCTGCGGGGAGTGGCGGGCTGCGTTCCGAGGGGCATTCCGGGTTACCGGGTCGTTAATGAGTGTTCTTGGATGTGCGATGGCGGGTGTCAAAACTGCCGCTGGACGATGAATCTCGTCAGTTCGGAGAGTCGGCGAGCGGGCTGTCCGAATGCGGCAAGGCGATCCAGCGCTTCTGCGCACATTTCTTCGGCCAGTGCGCGTGCCCGCGTGACGCCCAGCAGGCTGACGTAAGTCGGCTTGTCATTGGCGGCATCCTTGCCCGCTGTCTTGCCCAGCGTGGCTGTATCTGCTTCAGCATCGAGGATGTCGTCCACCACTTGAAACAGCAGGCCTATCACCTTGCCCACGTGGTCCAGGGATGCCAGTTCGTCTTCGCCAAGGTCACGGCCGCATTGTACGCCAAGGCCGATGGATGCCCGGATCAGTGCGCCCGTCTTGTGGATGTGCATGAACTCCAGTTCGGCAAGACTGAGCTGCAGGCCTACCGATGCAAGGTCAATGGCCTGCCCGCCTGCCATCCCACGGGATCCGGAGGCAATGGCGAGCTGGCGGATCATGCCCAGTTGTCGTTGGGGGGAGTCGCTTACCTGCGCCTCCGCGATGTGCTGAAAGGCCAGGGTCTGCAGGGCATCGCCCACCAGCAGGGCCGTCGCATCGTCGAACTGGACATGGACCGTGGGTTTGCCACGGCGCAGTGTGTCATCGTCCATGCAGGGCATGTCGTCATGCACCAGCGAATAGGCGTGGATCATTTCAATGGCGCAGGCCGCCCGGTCGAGGCGCTCAGGCGCGCCGCCGCTCACGTCCCCCGCGGCGTGAACAAGCAGTGGGCGCACACGCTTGCCGCCACCCAGTACGGCGTAGCGCATGGCCTCGTGGAGGCGGGCAGGGGCGATATCGGGTGCGGGGAGGGCCCGCGCCAAGGCGGCCTCGGTGCGCTCCTGGATGTGGGACATCCATTGGTTGAAGCCTTGGGTGGTCATGCCGATGGGGCTTCCGTATCAGTGGTTTCGAGGACGCGGATGGATTGCTCCGCCTTGCCGAGGAAGTCCTGGCACTGGCGCAGGAGCACGAAGCCGCGCTGGTAGGCGGCAAGAGCCTGATCAAGGGGGAGCTGGCTGTTCTCCATCTCCTGGACGATCACTTCCAGCTCGGAGACTGCGGATTCGAAACTGGGCGTCTTGGAAGGCTTGACCATTCTCGGCTGGATTCAAGGTACGGAAACCGTAAAAATAGCCTATGGCCGGGCTTCAGGTCAAACGCGTAATACTATATAATCTCGCGTTTTACGTTTCGGGCTTTCGCTTTGAATCAGGGGGTTCGGGATGTCTGACATTGCTTCTCAGGCACTTCTTTCGCCGGCGGTTTCCCAGTTGCCGGTCTCGTGGTACTTCGATGACAAGGTTTTTGAACTGGAGAAACGTCTCCTTTTCGATGCCGGTCCGGGCTACGTCGGCCACGAACTCATGGTGCCGGAGCTTGATCGGTACCGTTCCCTCGAATGGCTGGACCACTCCAAGCTGTTGATCAATCGTGAAGATGGCTTCTACCAGATGTCCAACATCTGCCGCCATCGCCAGGCCATCATGTTGCAAGGCGCCGGAACGGCTGACAGGAACATCGTCTGTCCGATTCACCGCTGGACCTACAATCCCGACGGCTTGCTCATTGGCGCACCGCATTTTGCGGACAATCCCTGTCTTAATCTGCAGCGCCAAAAGCTTGAGAACTGGCAGGGCCTGCTGTTCAAGGGTCCGCGTTCTGCCAATGCCGATCTGGCGGGCATGCAGGTGGCAAGGGAGCTCAACTTTGCCGGTTACAAGCTCGACAAGGTCGAGATCCATCACTGCAACTACAACTGGAAGACGTTCATCGAGGTCTACCTCGAGGACTATCACGTGGTGCCCTTCCATCCGGGGCTTGGTCAGTTCGTCACCTGCGATGACCTGACGTGGCAGTTTGGTGAATGGTATTCGGTGCAGCGCGTCGGGATCACCTCCCTTCAGAAGCCCGGTTCCCCCACCTACAAGCGCTGGCACGAGGCCGTCATGGCCTGTCATGGCGGTGAAATGCCGAAGCACGGTGCCATCTGGTTGACCTACTTTCCCAACATCATGGTCGAGTGGTACCCCCACGTGCTGGTGGTGAGTACCCTGATTCCGACGGACGTGAATAAGACCACCAACGTGGTCGAGTTCTACTATCCCGAAGAGATCCTCGAGTTTGAGCGCGATTTCGTTGAGGCCGAGCAGGCCGCATATATGGAAACCGCGATTGAAGACGACGATATTGGCGAGCGCATGGATCGCGGGCGTCTGGCATTGATGCGTGAGGGGCGCAATGAGGTCGGGCCCTACCAGTCACCCTATGAAGACGGGATGCAGCATTTTCACGAATTTTATCGGCGCATCATCCAGCCACACCTCTGACGTGTCCGAACGCAATAAAAAACGGGAGCCGATTGGCTCCCGTTTTTTATTGATACCGCCTCCTGAAAAGCAGGGGCGGCGGGAAGGATCAGCGATTTGATTCGCGGACGATCTTCCATTGCCCGTTTTCGAGCTCGTAGTGAAGCGTCTTTGGCCCGGCGTCCTTGAAGTCGGCGGATCGGTAGTGCTGGGTGAAGCTGGCCTCGGCAGCCGTGGCGGATACGTTGCGCACGTTCAGCTTTTCAACCGTCACAGTGATATCGCCGGGTTTGGCGAGGCGCTTTTCGCGCAGGGCCATCCAGGCATCAAGCTTGCCCTGTTCCGGCTGGAAGCGGGGCGAATAGAAAGTCTTGTAGCCTTTGAAATCCTTTGCGGACCAGGCAGCCGCCCAGGACTTGACCAGCGATTCGATGGCGGGGGTGGTGGCAGGCGTGGTGGCCGCCACGGGTACGGCCGCCGCTGCCGTGGCGCTGGCGGCAGGCAAGGGCACGGGCGCAGGTTCAGGGCGACCCCGCATGGCACCGATGGTGTCAAGAGGCGGTACGTTCGGTAGTTCGGTGCTGCAGTGGACCACGTCGTCCTGTGCCGGGTCTGTGACACCTGCTTCCTCGGGGGCCGTCTTGGCGACGGAGGTGAGTTGCACGGCGGGCAGAATGCGATGCGTCTGGGTGAGTACACGCAGTTCGGCCTGGGTCAGATCATAGCGGGCGCGCACTGTTGCCCGCTTTGCATCGAAGAGTTCGTTTTCGGTGTTGAGTACGTCAAGCAGGCTGCGCTGGCCGATGTCGAACTGCTGACGATAGGCATCCCGAGCTTTCTCGGTGGAAAGCTGGTGCTGTTCCAGGTAGACGAGTTGCTCCTTGAGCTTCTTAACGTCGTTCCAGGCGATCGCTGTTTGCTGTCGGACGTCTCGGCAGGCTTTGTCACGCAGATCGGTGGCGTTGTAGAGCTGCTCGTGGGACTGGCGGATGCGTGCCTCATCGGAGCCACCCTTGTAGAGATTCCAGTTGAGCAGCACCTGCAGTGCCGTCGAGTTGGTTTCGCCGGTGACTCCAAGAAGGTTCTTGTCCATGCCGGTACTGGCGCGAAACTCGACGGTCGGCAGATTGTTGGCACGCTGGACGTCAATGTTGGCCCGGGAGGAGCGGATGTTGGCAACCGCTGCACGGAAGCTGGGGTTGTCATTGATAGCCTGTCGCAACAGGTCTTTTTCGATGGGCAATTGTTGACCCAGAGCCGGGCTTGCTTCGAGCTTGTCCGCGGGGGCTTCACCCACCACACGTTGGTAGCGCTGGCTGACATCGTGGAGGTTGGAGCTTTCGGTCAGCCAGTTGGATTGGGCCAGGGCCAGCCGGCCGAAGGCTTGTTCCAGGTCAACGCGGCGGCCCACACCGGCTTTCACTCGCCGTTCGATCTGGTCCACGGTTTCCTTGTGGATGGCCCAGTTTTCCTGGGCCAATTTGCTCAAGTCGCGGTAGCGCTGGACATCCAGGTAGGCACGAGCGGCCTCGTAGGCGATCTCGTCAGTGGTGCCAAGGAGTTCGAAATACCGGACTGCCCGCGCGAACCCCAGGCGTTTCACTTCGTTGCCGGTGGCGAAGCCGTCGAAGAGCAGCTGGCGCAGTTGCAGTTGATAGCCCGGCCGCGTGTAGGTGTCGGAAGGGCTGGTCGGCGTTTCACGCCGTTCCCGGCCGGTATAGCCTTGCAGGTCGATGCGAGGGAACAAGCCTCCGCGTGCCACGTCCCGTTCAGCGTCAGATGCCTGGTAGTTGTGCAGTCTGGCAAGCACCTCGGGGTTGCGGAGAACGGCCTTTTCGATGGCGTCCGGAAGCGTGCCGGGGGTTCCCGCCTGGGCAAACGATGTTGCCACGAAGCAAAGCGCGAGGCTGGCGGACAGCGTTGTTGCGTTGAACATTGTCATCTCGTTCATGGGGGAGAAGGGGTCTGGAATGCAGGCTGATCATGCGATGAGCTGTCGTTCCAGAATGCAGCGTGATTTTAGGCGTCGTTGGACGCTTGATTTGCGCATTATTTCTTTCCTGGCTCGGTTACATGGCCTGGATGCTTGCTTCGAATAAATATTTCACAATTGTCGGCGGCAAAACACAAAGCTTAACTTTTTCCGATCCCTGCCGTTGATCCTCACTCTTCTGGCCCCAAGCACATTTGATCCACCGGGCATGCTGTCCCCAGGGCACTCCGTGCAGGAAGTACGTGTTTTCCGTTCCGTGATGCCATTTCACCTTCCTCTCCGCGGCCCAGTTGACTTCTTGGCCCTGCGCCGTCTGGGAGGATTGCTCGGGGTCATCTGTCTCGTCGGCGTGGGGGTGGATGTTGCCCAGTGCGGCTTCGAGCTGGAGCGCATGCGACTTGCTGCTCAGCAGCGCTTTGGGTCGGCAGGGGGCGAGGCCGTTGATGCGTGGCGCAATGCCCTCGGCGGCTGGCGTGGTCTGGGTGAGGATGAGCAGCTTCGCAGGATCAATGATTATTTCAACCGCCGCGTCCGCTTTGCCGACGACAATGCGGTGTGGTCCCAGGCCGATTATTGGGCAACGCCCATGGAGACGATTGCCCGGGGGGCAGGTGATTGCGAGGACTTCGTCTTTGCCAAGTATTTCACCTTGCGTGAGCTTGGCATTGCCGAAGACCGTTTGCGCATGACCTATGTACGGGCCACCGTGGGCGGTGCAGGCAGCGGCGTGAGTCAGGCCCATATGGTCCTGAGTTATTACCCATCGCCCGACGCCGTACCCCTGGTGCTCGACAACCTGATTTCCGAGATCCGGCCGGCAACGGGGCGTCCGGATCTCGCGCCTGTTTTCAGTTTCAACATGCAGGGTGTCTTTGTCGGCGGTGCCAGCCAGGCGTCGAGTCCGGTGGACCGGGTGTCCCGCTGGCGGGAGCTGCTCTTGCGCATGCGTTCGGAAGGCTATACGCCGTGAAGGAATGGAAATGTCCCTCCTGAGAAGATTATGGATCAGTGTGGTGGTGGCCATGACGGTGGTGCTGGTTGGCGCCTTCACCGTCAGCCTCTTGACTGCGCGCAGTTACTTCGAGCAGCAGTTGAGCGCCCAGGCCAGTGACGGCGCCGTGTCATTGGCCTTGTCCATGTCCCAGCAAAGCAAGGACGTGGCCACCATGGAGCTGCTGGTGACAGCGCTTTTCGACGGCGGGCACTATCGGCAGATCCGCTTCACCGACCCATCAGGTCGCGTACTTGTCGAGCGCACCCAGGAGGACACGGCCGAAGGCGTACCCGCTTGGTTGATTTCCTTGGTGCCCCTGGAGGCCCGTCCGGGGCAGGCCCTGGTCAGCGATGGTTGGCGGCAGGTGGGGAAGGTCAACGTACTGGCTGCACGCAGCTATGCGTACCGTTCGTTGTGGCGTGGATCTCTGCAGCTGGGAAGCGTGATGCTTGCAATCGGCCTGTTCTGGGCCATGGCCGTGTCGATGCTGCTGCGCTGGGTGCGCCGGCCCCTGGACGAGATGGCCGAGCAGGCCGAGGCCATCGGAGCCGGCCAGTTCCGGGTCATCGACGAGCCGCGAGTACTCGAGCTTCAGAGCATGGCCCGCGCGCTGAACCGTATGTCCGAGCGCGTCCGCATGCTGTTTGCCGAGCAGGCCGGCCGCATAGCGCTATTGCGTGACGAGGGCAGTCACGACAGTGGTACGGGCCTCCTGAATCGGGCGGCCTTCAACGGCGAACTCCGTCGCGTGCTCTCCGACCCGGACGTGACACCGGGAGGCTGTCTTGCCGTGCTGCGCATCGCAGATCTCGTCGTACTCAATCAGAAACTCGGGCGGGCGCGGACCGATGAGTGGCTGACCGCGGTGGCCGAGGTGCTGAGAGTCGGGCTGGAAGAGGGAGACGACGTGGCATTGGGGCGCCTTGGCGGTGCCGAGTTCGGGGTGCTGGTTCCCGGCCTGGGTTTGGCTGACGGACGAGCGATGCTCGAGCGTCTGTGCAGCGCCGTTATCGCGCTGGATCTTGAACTGGACGACGGTGCGTATCGCCTGCGCCTGGACGCCGCAGCCGTGGCCTATCGGCGCGACGATACGCCAGGGGCTTTGATGGCACGAGTCGATTCTGCCCTGATGCGGGCGGAAGCCGAGGGTTGTATCGTCGCAGAGCCGGGCGGCTCCCCCTTGCCCATCCCGGTGCCGGGCGCCGAGGGGTGGCGTGAGATGCTTGAGGCAGCGCTGTCCCGCCACGAATTCACCCTCACCAGCTATCCCGTACTGAGCGTTGAGGGTCGCCTGGTCCATCGGGAATACATGCTTCGGCTGCCTACCGGCGGTTCGGTGTTGACGGCCGGGCAGTTCATGCCGGCCGCGGTTCGGGTGGGCCTCGCGGCGGCCTGCGACCTTGAGGCGGTCCGGCTCGGCATTGCTCGCCTTGCGGCGTCCGCCGAGCCCATTGCGATCAATGTGGCGCCCCGCTCCCTCATTGAGGCGGGCTTCCTTGATGCGCTCGACATCCTGTTGGCGACGGCCGGAGAGGCCGCGTCGCGGATTTCCGTGGAGGTTAGCGAGCGGGGGCTGGACGCCAGTCTGGCCGGGCTTGAGCCTTTGGCGGAAGTGCTTGCACGGCATGGCGCACATTTGGGGATTGAGCATTTCGGGCGACAGCTTGCTGCCTTGCCGCGCTTGTATGCCCTGCGCCTGGCCTACCTCAAACTGGATGGCAGCTTTGTCGCCGGTCTGCATGAAAACGTCGGGCACCAACGCCTCGTCAAGGCCATCGTCGATGTGGCGCGGGGGCTGGATGTGGTTGTGTATGCCGAGCAGGTTCATTCGGCCGAGGAATGGGCAGCGGCTGGCGCGCTCGGGGTTGGTGGCATGACCGGCCCCGAGGCTTCGAGACGTATGGCCGTCTCCTGACGATTGGGCGTTGGCGTTGAGCTGGCAGCGGAAGAAGGGGGCCTCCCTCGAGGCCCCCTTCTGTTTGCGGTCTTCCTGGCGTCAGTCGGCGCTCAGTTTGCCCTTGGTGAGCAGATCCTGAATGATCTGCGCATCGGTGCTCAGGGCCCCGCTGTTGGTCAGATCCACACCTTGCAGCACGATCTTCTGATCGGTTGCCGCCGGGCTGAAGGTGCCGCCGGTATAGCCCCCGGTACTGCTGATATGCACGACGGTGTCGGTGCCCGATTTCTCGAAGTGCAGGTAGCTACCCAGATTGCCCGGGGTCACTCCGCTATGACTTTCACCTTGTAGTAGATCACTGAGGTCAAGCACGTCACCGCCGCTGAGAGCGGCACTCTTGTCGAAGTCGGTGATGGCGTCGATGGCCGGGGCCCCGGCCGTGCCCGCATCACCCAGGGACCACTTGAAGGTATCCGAGCCCAGGCCACCGGTGAGCGTGTCATTGCCGGCCCCACCGGAAATCAGGCTGGCGCCGCTGCCACCGGTTACCGTGTCATTGCCAAGGCCTGCGTAGATCACGTCCTTCGCGTCACTGCCGGTGATGTGGTCATTTCCGTCCGTGCCGTCAAGCCGCTCGCCGGAGCGGAGCAGCCAGGCACCGTTCTGGGTCGTACTCTCGATGATGTCCTGCGTCTCGGTCAGTGTCGGGGCGCTGGTGGGCGTGAACAGGGCGAACTCCTCGGTGCCCAGGGTCTTGTAGGCGGTGACCGGCTCGCTACTCAACTTGACCTCGATGCGCAAGCGCGCGTTGCCCCCTTGCTCCCAATAGACGATCTCAATGGGCTGCAGGCCGCTCTCCAGACTGATATTGGTGAAAACACGTTCCGTGGGCGACTGGATGCCATCGAACATGGCCACGGTTGCACCACCGACATTGACCCGGAAGCCGTCATCTGCGGTAACGCGGATGTCGTAGGTGCCACCCGCCACGTTCATCAGGCCAACGAAACGGAGACCGGAATCGGTGGTGTTGCCAACACCCGTGGTGGTCTGCAGATCGACCGCGTCGGAGCCGGTCGTGCCGCCGCGGAGGAAGTTGTAGAGAGCCCCCGAGTTCACATCCATGTTGGCCCCGAGCGTCGGGTTGTTGCCCAGATTACCGTTGACTGCCGCCGCGGTCGTGCTGCCGGTGGTGTAGCCGAATCCATAGTCGATCTTGTCGGCGCTGAACGTCGCGTCAGATCCCGAGGCCGGCGCCTCTTCGTAAGTACCGAGAATGGTCTCCCCGCTGCGTCCATTGACGATGGTCGTCATGTCGGAGAGCCTGTCAAGATTGCCCAGCGTCGTGTCGTCGGCGTGGGTACGGGTGACACCTGAGGTGGTCTCGTTGTAGCCGTAGTACTCCCCGGCCAGCCCGAGGGTGCTTGAGTCGATGAGCTGGGTGGTGCTGGTCAGGGTGACAACGGCCTCGGCCTCACGGCTCACGTTGAAGGTCACGCTCGCCCCCGCGGTGTCGCCGTCCTTGTCGATCAACACGAAGTCGAAACCGTCAACAATCGGGGTGGTCACGGTTGGCCGGGGCGTATAGCTGTAGCCACCGGTGTTCATGTTCACCACAAGGGTGCCGCCGTCGTCAGTGCGTACGGTCAGTTGGTGAGTGGCCGGATCGTAGGTGCCCTGACTGGTTCCGCCCGTGACCGAGACACTGGTGCTGCCCGTCGGGTCATAGGTGTAGGTGATTCCATCCACCTTGATTGACTGAATGTGACCACCGTCGGCACCGAACCCGGACGCACCGCCAAGCAGGCCACCGGAAAGTATGTCGCCACTGGCCGACTGGGGAACGGTTGCCTGCAGCGCGCTTGACAGTTGACTGAAGTCGCTGATGACCTTGGCGTCGAGATTGGTGTCCGTCAGGCCATCATAGGCAATCGGATTCAGCGGAGCCTGAGATGCGCCGGTTCCCATGCCGAGGGCGTAACTGGTGATGTCGTTGGCGGTCAGGAAGGCTTTTCAGGCTGTCTCGTCGGCGGTTCCGATGCCCGTGCCGGAATTGGGAACACCATCGGACAGGAAGTAAGCCACATTCTGGCCGGAGGCGAGTTTGCCCGTCGACGTGAATGCCGTTTGTCCGGCGGCAATTGCCGCATCGTAGTTGGTCGTCCCTCCCAGGGTAACTGCTGCCAGTTGCCCCTTGCCCACAGTGACTGTCGTCCATGTGGTTCCCACGGCCGACGCGGCGCTGTTGAAAGTGACGATGCGGATGCGAACTTCACCGAGCGTGTCGTAAGTGTCGATCAACTGATTGAGCGCCGTGATCGCCGAGCGCAGGCGTGTCGTGCCACCTACGCCATCTGCCGTGTTCATGCTGCCGGAGTTGTCGAGAATGATCAGGAGATTGGTGTCCTGGGGCGGAACTTCGATGGCCTGGACGACGGAGCCGGCCTTGGGTGCATCGTCCTCCACGTTGACCGTCAGGGTGCTGGTGGTGGTGGTCACGCCATCGCTGACCTTGATCCCCAGGTCCAGGGTGAGGAGGTCTTCCTCGGTCGTGACGGGATGGTCGATCGGGCCAGATAGTTTCACCGTGTGGGTGCCGTCATCGCTGATCGTCGCCCGAACAATTTCCACGCTACCGGCACTGCCGATCAGCAGCTTGGAGTCACTGCCTGTCCAGGTGATGGCGACGCCATTGGATGTCAGCGCTGTCGTCGGTGCGGTCAGCGTTACGTTGAGGGGATTGCCATCCACGTCGGATACGCTGATCGTGCCACCGGCGGTGGTCAGGTTTGTGGTGTCGGTGCTGCCGTTGCTGTCAGCGATACCTGCCGCCAAGCCCTCCTCGGAAACATTCACGGTGGCTGTTCCGACCACCGGCGCATCGTTTGTGCCCGTGACATTGATGACCAAAGTGGTCATCGTCCTCGGCG
>WBZV01000122.1_pt1 | contig 37839 bp, 28 predicted proteins | sample 5204221 | NCBI WGS metagenome assembly WBZV01 (sample SAMN12344360, study PRJNA552823) | activated sludge metagenome | biome: Activated sludge suspended growth; feature: Nitrification reactor; material: Wastewater; isolation source: activated sludge from nitrification reactor of wastewater...
CTTTTCCCTGATCAATTATGCACGGTTCATTGGCATTGACCCTGAAACAGCACTCGAACGGGTTAACCTCAAATTCAAGCGCCGCTTCGAATACATCGAAACCCATGCTCCTCGCGATCTGAATGAAATGACTCTTGCCGAAATGGACGCCCTATGGGATAAAGCCAAATCCCTGGGGCCTGTCTAAAAGACCGTTCAGACAAGGAATTGAAAAAAGAAAATATTTTTGGATAAATGGGCAAAGTCCACCTTTTGAAACAGACCCTGCTTTAACCCGAGGCCCCGCCTCGGCCCCACTCTGCACAAACCCGAGCATATTTTTCTCCAAAAACCAGCTTTTTAAATCAAAACACCCTACCTTTGCGCTCTCAAATTATGGCGGTCTTTGAAAAACGCGTATCTTCCATAATTGCAGGTACCAATAACGCGCGTTACTAGCCTTTCGTTTCTCTTTTATACCTGACCGTGCTATGAAGAAGATTGAGCTGGATATTGTTGCTTTATCTCATAGTGTCACCCAGTCGCACAACTATGCTGTGGTGTTGGGCGAGAAAACCGGATCGCGCCGTCTGCCGATTGTGATTGGCAGTTTCGAGGCGCAAGCCATTGCCGTAGCCCTGGAACGCATGACGCCGAACCGCCCGCTGACGCACGATCTGTTTAAGAATGCCATGGAAACATTCCGCATCGACCTGCGGGAAGTGTTGATCAATAACCTCCTGGATGGGATCTTTTATGCCCGTCTGGTTTGCGCAAAAGACGGCGAAACCGTTGAAATTGACTCCAGAACTTCCGATGCACTGGCCCTTGCTGCCCGCTTCCGCTGCCCAATCTTTACGTATGAGTTTATTTTGGATACGGCAGGCGTCGTGCTGGAAGACAGCGATTCGGAAAGCGAACCTCCTTCAGAAAGCCGCCCCTCGGCTTCTTCTAATCCTTTAGCTTCCTATTCTTTGGAAGCCCTGACCCGCATGCTGGATGAAGTGCTGGAAGAGGAAAATTACGAAAAGGCCGCTCAAATCCGCGACGAGATCGATCGCCGCAAAGCCCAGGATTAGTTCTTACCCGAGTTTGGGCAACACTGCCATTACCCGGTCGATCATATCGGCATTCACATCGAGATGCGTGACGAAACGCACGGTTTGAGGACCAAAAGGAGACGCCAGGATGCCGTGCCGGGCTAGCTGTTCCAAAAAGCTGGCTGCCGTTAATGGCGGCAGCACGTCAAAAATGACAATGTTGGTCTGTACCGGGCGCACATTTCCGACATAAGACATTTGGCCAAGCAATTGACCCAGGTGGCGGGCATGCAGGTTGTCCTCCTTCAACCGCTGAACGTGGTGATCCAGCGCATAGATACCGGCCGCCGCAAGATACCCTGCCTGTCGCATGCCGCCGCCCATTACTTTCCGTATCCGCCGGGCTTTGCGAATAAACTCAGCTTCTCCGGTGAGAACGGAACCAACCGGCGCCCCCAGACCCTTAGACAGACACACGGATATACTGTCAAATTGAGCGCCCACCTCTAATGGGCTTTCTCCCGTTTCTACGAGGGCATTGAAAATCCGCGCTCCATCAAGGTGCAGTTTGAGCCCCCGTTCAAGGCAGAGGTCGCGGATCGGCTGCACCTCGCCCGTAGTGTAATAGCTTCCCCCTCCCTTGTTCGCCGTATTCTCCAAAACGACCAGCCGGCTTTCCGGAAGCCAGTCGGCGATAGGTTTGATCGCCGCTTCTACTTGAGGCGCGGTAATTTTTCCATGCTGCCCTTTGATCAGGTTGACACTGATGCCTGAATGGAATGCATAACCGCCAACCTCGTATTGATAGATATGGGAGTACTCGTCGCAAATCACTTCGTCCAGCGGCAGCGTATGGGTCTTTAACGCAATCTGATTGGTCATGGTACCGGAGGGGCAAAACAAGGCGGCTTCCTTGCCAAACAGGCCGGCAACCTTGACCTCCAGCGCATTGACGGTTGGATCCTCGCGGAATACATCGTCTCCGACCTCCGCATTAAACATGGCATCCAGCATGCCGGGCGTCGGTTTCGTAACCGTGTCGCTGATCAGGTTGATTGGGCTCATGAAAGTAATTGTTTAGTCTAATACAATCGTTCCTGAAAATACATGGACGGCGGGGCCGCAAAGCCAGACTTCCCTGAAGGCCAGGCCATCGTACTCAAACCGGACCCTCAACTGTCCGCCTTTGGTCCGGATCGGAATATCCCAGTAGCCCGTCGCTTCTGACAGCCGGCTGACGTGCGCCATAGCCGCTGCAGTTACCCCCGTGCCACAGGCTAGGGTTTCATTTTCAACGCCCCGCTCATAGGTGGCCACTTCTAGTTCCCCCTCCTGTATTTCGACAAAATTCACGTTAATTCCAGCGGGCGCATACTCCGGCGCATTGCGTATCAGGCGCCCCTCCTGGTATACATTTATGGCGCCAAGATGCGGAACAAAGCGGACGTAATGCGGCGAGCCGGTATTTATGCAGGTAAATCCGGCGCCCGATTCGACGCGTTCTACGTCGTGCATCTTTAACTCAACCCACCCAGGACTCGGCAAACGAGCCTCGTGGGAACCGTCAGAGGCAAGAAACATGCAGGAAGAACCCACCTGATTCAGATAATGGGCAAAGGCCGCGGCACACCTTCCGCCATTGCCGCACAGCGACCCTTCCCCTCCGTCTGCATTAAAATAGAGCATTTCGAAGTCATAGCCTTTTACCCGCTGCAACAAGATCAGCCCATCTGCACCAATTCCAAACCTCCTGTCGCAAAGCCTGGCAATGCGATCCCTGTCGCCACGCGACAAATAAGTCTGATCGCGCTGATCTACCATTACGAAATCGTTTCCGGCGCCCTGGTATTTGAAAAACGGCAAGTTCACAGATTCTGCATTTATTCCCGCAAAATACCACTTTGCTATTTTTGTCCGGGCTTTTGGGCAAACAAAAAATGTATCTTGAGACGTTCATATTTAGACATAAGATGTTGGATGTTAGACTTTGGAGGTTGGATGTTAGTTCCTGGTCGTTGAAACCGGAAAATTAAAACAATTGCCGAACTAGTGGTTTTTATTTAAAATATTGTTTTTGAATGCTTTAAGATAAAAATTAATTTAGCCTTACATCCCAACTTACCAGGGCTTAAACACCCCTTTCACCATCATATACCCGACCAATGATCAGGAAACTCCTGCCTTTTGCGGTTACGTCTCTTACAAGTGTCCTACTGTCTGTAGCGCTTTTCCGCGTATTAGAGCCACCTCGGGAGGTGGCGGCGCCCGGCGCCACGGCGCCAACGTACGCTTATCAAGGCAGGCAGCCCGAGGTGGCGCATATAGGGAGCGCTTTTTTTCAGTCGGCGGCGCCTACCCAGTTCACTGCTGCGGCTGGAAAGGTTACCTCTGCGGTGGTAAACATTAAAACCCTTCAGGGCAGGGGCGGGCTTGGTTTTTTTCGAAGCCATTCGGTAGCTTCTTCTTCTGGATCCGGGGTAATCATTTCCTCCGACGGATTGATAGCGACGAATAACCATGTTGTAGAGAACAGCGATCAAATCCTGGTCACCTTGAGCGATAAAAGGGAATTAAAAGCTCAATTGGTAGGGGTAGACCCTTCCACCGACCTTGCCTTGATCAAGGTGGAAGCGAGTGGTCTCCAGGCTATTGAGTTTGGCAATTCGGATTCCCTTCAGGTGGGAGAGTGGGTACTGGCGGTAGGCAACCCCTTCAATCTCGAATCAACAGTAACCGCGGGCATTGTCAGCGCCAAAGGGCGAAGTATCGATATTCTCGAAGGAACCGACCGGATAGAGTCCTTTATCCAAACGGATGCCGCCGTGAACCCCGGCAACAGCGGCGGCGCCCTGGTGAATACCAAGGGGGAACTGGTAGGGATCAATACTGCTATTATCACGCAAAGCGGACGTTATGAAGGCTATTCGTTCGCCGTTCCTTCCAATCTGGCCCTCAAAGTCATTCACGATCTCAGAGACTTTGGGATGGTGCAACGGGGGCTACTTGGCGTTTTTATTGAAAATCTTAACGACCACGCCGCTAAATCCCTGGGGCTGAAAACCCTTGACGGCGTGCTGATCACCCGGATAACCCCCGGAAGCGGCGCGGAAGACGCCGGGCTGCGAAGAAACGACGTCATCCTGAGTATCAATGGCGTAAAAACCAAAACGATGCCGGAAATGCAGGAACAGGTTGGGCGGTACCGCCCCGGGAACACACTCAAAATTGAGTACTGGAGGCAGGGCAAACGACGCACCGCCACCGTACTTCTGAAGGACCGCAGAAATTCCACGGAACTGGTTAAAGCCTATGACATTCAGGTACTGGACGACCTGGGTTTGGACTTGCAAAACCTTTCTCAACGGGAAAAATCCATCCTGCAGGTGGATGGGGTGAAAGTAGTGAGCATTCGCCGTGGCAGCAAAATAGATACGACCAATATGCGTCCGGATTTTATCATCACCCGGGTAAACGACCGGCAAGTAAACTCAGTAGACCAGTTCCTCATTGCGCTGCGTGCCGTTGAGGGCAGCAGGATCACCCTCCGCGGGTTTTACGCCGGTCAGGAAGAACCTTATTATTATGTATTTGACCTCGATTAGTTTTGTTCCTTATAAACACCTACCAGGATATGTCGAAATCCAAAGCGGAATTGGAGCGCCACCAGAACGCCGACCATATGAAGCTGCTGCTTTCCCGGATGCGCTACCGGAGAGAGAAGATTGAAGAAGGCGGAGGACTTGAGAAGATCGAGCAGCAACGCCGGCAAGGGAAAATGAGCGCACGGGAACGCATCGCGGGGCTGATTGACCCTGACGCCGGTTTTATCGAGATTGGTACGTTCGCAGGATTTGATATGTACCCGGAGTATGGCGGATGCCCTGCCGGGGGCGTTGTAGCCGGGTTAGGCCGGATCCACGGCAGGCTATGCGTCGTAGTCGCCAATGATGCAACCGTTAAAGCTGGCGCCTGGTTTCCTGTCACCGGCAAGAAAAACTTGCGGGCTCAGGAGATTGCTATGGAAAACAGGCTCCCCATTATTTACCTGGTGGATAGCGCCGGTGTTTTTCTGCCTATGCAGGACGAAATCTTTGCCGACAAAGAACATTTTGGAAGGATTTTTCGAAACAATGCCCGCTTGTCAGCGATGGGCATCCCGCAGATTGCCGCGATCATGGGCAGTTGCGTAGCTGGAGGCGCTTACCTGCCGATCATGTCGGACGAATCACTTATCGTTGAAGGCACCGGATCGATCTTTTTGGCCGGCCCCTATTTGGTCAAGGCGGCCATTGGGGAGGATGCCGACAAAGAGACGCTGGGGGGCGCCATTACCCACTCGGAGATATCAGGTGTGACGGATTACAAAGTTCCCAACGACGAGGCCTGCCTGAAGACTATCCGGGACCTGGTGGATAAATTGGGCCATTTCCCAAAAGCCGGGTTTGACAGGGTAGCTCCGGTCCCCCCGGCGTGTTCTGAAGAAGACCTTCTTTCCCTTATCCCGGAAGATCCCGGGAAGCCATATAAGACATTGGAACTGCTGAAATGCCTGACAGATGGCTCTGAGCTTACGTTTTATAAAGAAGGCTTTGGAAAAACGCTCCTTTGCGCATACGCCCGTATCGACGGCTGGGCGGTCGGAATCGTGGCCAATAACAGGGAGGTGGTCCGAAACGCCAAAGGCGAAATGCAGTTCGGCGGAGTGATCTATTCCGACTCGGCAGACAAAGCTGCCAGATTTATCATGAACTGCAACCAAAAAAAGATTCCGTTGGTCTTCCTCCACGACGTAACCGGATTTATGGTCGGTACGCGATCCGAACACGGGGGGATTATCAAAGACGGCGCCAAGATGGTGAATGCGGTAGCCAATTCCACCGTACCCAAAATCTCTGTAGTAGTTGGAAATTCTTATGGAGCAGGGAATTATGCGATGTGCGGAAAGGCTTACGACCCAAGGTTGATCGTAGCCTGGCCTACGGCGCGAATTGCTGTGATGGGCGGCGCCCAGGCGGCAAAGACCCTGTTGCAGATCCAATTAGCCGCCCTGAAAGCCAGGGGCGAAACTCCAGGTCCGGAAGAGGAGCAGCGGCTTTTCAACGGCATCAAAAAACGGTACGACGAGCAGACGAGCCCTTATTACGCGGCCGCACGACTATGGGTGGACGAGCTGATCGATCCGTTGCAGACCCGCGGGTATATTTCCGCCGCTATTGAGGCGGCCAACCATGCAGAAGTGGAAAAATTCAACGTTGGAGTAATCCAGACCTAAACCTAGCGCTGTATGCATAAACAGTACCGGCAAACAGGCATCGGCTTTCTGATCTCGTTTGTGGTGTTCTGCGCGGGCGCTCAACCTCTTTTTTTACATAACCCTTCTCTGGAAGATGCCCGGCCCCGCCCGGCCAAATTGCCTTTGGGCTGGTTTACCTGCGCTCCCCTGGGTTATTCCCTGCCAGATATCCATCCGGGAGGCGCCTTTCAGGTGAAAACCAAGCCTTGTCATGGCCGTACGTATGTAGGGATGGTCGGGCGCCCGGATGGAAGCCTGGAGGGCATATGCCAGGAATTAGCGCAGCCGCTGGATTCCGGCGCTTGCTATCTTTTTGCATTGTATGCTGCTTTGTCTCCGCACTATCTCAGTTTTGATCCCCAGACGGGGCAGTCTCTTGATTACAACCGGTCTTTGCGGATTAAGGTCCTTGGAGGTATAAGCCGGTGTGGCAACGACGTGTTGCTGGGGATTTCTCCGCCGGTGGTTTCGTCCGGATGGACCCGTATGGAATTTTTCCTGCAACCTGTGGCTTCCTTGAATTTCCTTCGTATTGAAGCGGATTTTCTTCACCCGGATTCCCTGCCTTATGGCGGGCATGTTTTAATCGATGCCCTTTCTCCGCTTTTTGAAGTTTCCTGCGATGACCCAAAGCTGTCTACTGAACCTTTATTTTTTCCCGCTACGATCGAAGGATGCCGCGCTTTTCTGGTGCGGCATTTACATCCGTTGCCGGAAAACGCGATGCAAAAATCGTTGGTTTGGCGCCCCAATGGACATTGGGATTACGGCAATCCGGCGTTATTCGCGCTTCAGACCTTTATGGACCGGCATCCGGAAAGAGGGCCTGTAACCTTGGCTGTGCGAAGACTGGCAGATAAACGAATTCTTCTGAGGGCCTTTCAGGAACACGGTCTTCAGCAAGACAAATACCGGGTTAAGGTTTGGCATGGAAGGGCTTGCCCTCCAGGTTGGATCTGCTTACCGGATTAGGGATGGTATTTCCTGATGGATATAGTACCTTTGCAAAAAAATAACTGTGAACCTGATAATTAAGACCCTGGCTGGATTGGAAGACGTTTTGGCTGCTGAGTTGGTTGCGCTCGGCGCAGAGAAGGTCGAAGCCGGCAAGCGGGCAGTTCAGTGCTCCGGCGACCTGCGCCTGATGTACCGGGCCAATCTGGAGTTGCGCACCGCCCTGAGGGTCTTGAAACCCATCCATCAATTCGAGGCGTCCAACGAAGAGGAATTGTACGCTCAGGTAAAGAGTATCGACTGGTCTTTATTCCTGGATACCGACGACACCCTGGCAGTGGATGCGGTGACCCATTCCCCATTCTTCACTCATTCCCAGTATGTGGCGCTAAAAACCAAAGACGCTATCGTGGATCAGTTCCGGGAGAAAACGGGTTCCCGGCCAGGGGTGGATACCGCGAATCCCCGGTTGCGAATCAATATCCACATCAGCAATACGGCGTGTACGGTTTCCCTGGATAGCTCGGGAGAATCTCTGCATAAAAGAGGCTACAGGAAAGAAGGGCTTACCGCTCCGATAAACGAGGTGCTTGCAGCCGGCATGATCCTCCTTTCAGGTTGGAAGGGAGACAGCGCTTTTATCGATCCCATGTGCGGGTCGGGTACCCTGGTCATTGAAGCGGCAATGTATGCGATGCGCATTCCTCCGCAATTGTACCGCGAGGATTTTGCTTTTATGCGCTGGCCGGATTTCAACCCCGCCATTTGGGCGGAGGTGCGGGCCAACGCCAGGGCAGGGATCACAACGCTTAATTATCCGATCTTTGGGTATGATAAAAATTTTCAAGCGGTACAGGCTGCCGGGGAAAATGCCAAAGCAGCTCATCTGGAGGGCAAAATCCGTTTTGACCGCCGCCGTTTCGAAACCCTAACTCCAGCAGCAGAAAAAGGGATTTTGATGATGAACCCTCCCTACGATGCGCGGATTGAGGATAACCATATTGAGGGGCTTTATCAAATGATCGGGGACCGGCTGAAAAAGGCTTTCCAGGGCTATGAAGCCTGGATCATTTCCGCTAATCAGGAAGCCTTGAAGTACTTGGGACTGCGCCCTTCCAAGAAAATTATCCTTTTCAACGGCGCTCTCGAATGCCGGTTCATCAAGCTCGAACTTTACGAAGGAACCCGCAAGGTTTCCCAGGACCGGCCCAAATTTTCGGAACACAAAGGTAGTACAGGCCCAGAGCTTACGCCTGGGCAACGAAAATTTCCGCCAAGGGATGATTCCCGGGGTTTTCCAAAAAGAAAGCATCGCGACAAACCATAGCATGAAAAAAAGGTACCTGATTTTCCTGGCAATAGTTTTTGCTTCGGGGGCTCGCGCTCAAGGCCTTATGCCTGTTCCCATGCCTTTGCCAGGGGAATTCCGTATTTCGGGAAAATCCGTTCCCGAGCTACGCAGGCAGGATATGGGGTATGCACGCTTCTACGAGGGATTCCGGCAAAGTACCTGGTCCATAGTTTCCGGAAAAGGAAGTAGCGCAAAAAGCGGCCTGGATGCGCGCCGCACAATGCCAGGGTTTTCCCCAAAAGATCTCGCCTTTTTCTGCCGTATCGAATGGCGCCTTGAAAAAGCGGCGCGTTTTCCGATCCGAATCCGGCTGGGGGAAGTTCAGTATGTCGATCAGTTGGAGAGCAAATATTAGACTTGTTGCGACGGGTCAGCGTGGTGGGAAAATAGCCATTTTAAACCCGCGATGATCCCGTCGAAACAAGTCTATGGAACCAGGCGGATCACCTGGTTCAGGCAAGCGCGAAGAGGTTGGTTACCCCTATGGTTCGGGAGGCGGTGAACCCTTCGCCAAATTCAAACCCGGCCGGCCGGCCGTAAGTCCGTGCTTTGGCACGGAGAAACTCTAGAAACTCCTGTCCGGAAATCGGGGTTGGAAGTTCTCTTATGAACTCGTGTTCCCCATCCTGGTGAAACTGGGAGCGGAAGGCAAGCACCAGTTCAAGTTTTTTCTCCATATATGGCGTAATATCCACTACGAAGCCGGGTTCCAGGTTATAATCCTGAATGTAGTGGTAAAGGGTTTTTGGCCTCCAGCGTTGTTGAGGCGCGCCGTCAGCGCCAATGGTTTCTATTTTGGCCAGGCCCGCGTAAAAGCAGGCGTCGGCGGTGAGTTTGGCGGCACGGCCGTGGTCAGCATGCCGGTCGTTGATCGCGTTCGCCAGAACGATTTCGGGCTGGCATTCGCGGATCACCTGAATAATGGGAAGGATGTGTTCCTGGTCATTCCGGAAAAACCCATCAGCAAAGCCGAGGTTTTTCCGGAATGAGGCGCCCATCAGCCGGGCTGCTTCGGCGGCTTCCCGATCTCTGATCTCCGCCGTACCGCGGGTGCCCAGCTCGCCGCGGGTCAGATCCAGAAGGCCAACGGTATACCCCATATCAAGGTGCCGGAGGAGGGTGCCGCTGCAACTCAGCTCAATATCGTCAGGGTGTACGCCAATGGCCAGGATGTCGATTTTCATAAAGCGCTTGTTGGGTTTGGGCCAAAGGTAGCTAAAAAACCTACAACAGCGATTCGATAGCTTTGCGGACCTTGTCCGAATCCGGGCCGGTGGTGCTGGCGAAATAATCCACCACATTCCCTTCGCGGTCGATCAGGTATTTGTGGAAATTCCACATTGGTTTAGAGGAAACCTTCCCGTTGCGTTCGCTGTCGCCCAGGAATTGATACAGCGGGCAGGCGTCTTTCCCTTTTACGACTACTTTTTCAAACAGAGGGAAACTGACGCCATAGTTTTTCGAGCAAAATGCTTCGATGGCCTCGCCGTTGAGCGGCTCCTGTCCTCCAAAATCGTTGGAAGGGAACCCCAGGACGACCAGCCCGCGGTCTTTGTATTCTTCGTAAATGGTTTCCAGGCCTTTGAGTTGCGGGGTGAGCCCACATTCCGATGCCGTATTGACGATGAGCAAAACCTTTCCCTTGTATTGATCCAGGCTGACGGCTTTGCCGTACAAGTCGTTGACGGTGAATTGATAAACGGTTTCTTTTGCCAGAGAATCCCTGGAAAAGGCAGGAGTATTTGCCATAGCGGTTTCAATGTTTTTTTGGCTTGGACCAGATGGGGCGCATGCCATGGTGAACGCAACGAGGGAGAGCAAAATCGGTAGCATGATGAAGCGGTTATACATTTAGTGAAAATGGTTGGATGAAAACTTTTCTCCTAACATCCGAATGGAGAAAAGGTTGCAGCGACTTGCGGTATGCCCTTGTCTCCGTAACGACGGGTTTAAAACCCGTCGTTACGGAAAATAGAAGTACTCTTACTTCTTGTACTTCACCTGCCCGCCTACCATGGTCATCAGAATCTGGCTTTCCAGTATCTCTTCGTTGGAGCAGTTGAGAAGGTCTTTGGAAACGATGATGAGATCGGCTAGCTTGCCAGGCGAGAGGGAGCCTTTTTCCTTTTCTTCAAAAGCGGAGTAAGCGCAAGCCATGGTGTAGGAATACAGGGCCTCTTTTCGGGTCATAGCCTGTTCAGGGAAGAACTCCAGGCCGGTATCAGGGCGTTTTCGGGTGACGGTGGCATAGAGCGACTCGAGGGGGTCGACGTCCTCCACGGGGGTATCGGTGCCATTGGTAACGACGGCGCCGGCATCCAGCAGGGAGCGCCAGGGATAAGCGCCATAGCGGGCACGTTGCGTTCCAAGCCGCTTGACGACGAAAGGCGCGTCGGAGGTACAGTGGATCGCCTGCATAGAAGCAATAACGCCCAACTGTTTAAACCGGGGAATATCGTTGGTGTCCAGGTGCTGGGCATGCTCGATCCGCCAGCGCAGGTCTTTCTTTTCCGGGTGGCTCTGGAATTCTTTTTCGAATACATTGAGCACTTCCTGGTTGGCCCGGTCGCCGATACAATGCACGCAAAGCTGGAGGTCGTGCTCAATCGCCAGGCCGGCAATGCGCTCCACTTCTTCCACCGGAGTGGTATTTTGCCCCACAAAATCCTTCTTATCGCTATAGGGCGCCAAAAGCCAGGCGCCAAACGAACCAAGCGCGCCGTCGAGTTCGGATTTGATGCCGCGCACGGTCAGGAAATGATTGCCAAGGTTGATCCAGGGGAACCCGTCGAGCTTGTCTTTCATCACGTCGAAAGAGTGCCGGATCATGACCCACAGGCGGAGGTTGAGCTTTCCATTTTCAGCCAGTTCCTTGTACCGGTCAATTTCCTCGAATGAGGAGCCTGCATCCTGGAAGGAGGTTACTCCTTTTTTCAGGCATTCTTCCTGGGCCAGTTCGATCCCTTTCATCCACTCGTTCTTGCGGTCTTCTTCCGACAGGGTTTTCAGGTATTCCTGGTAGGCTTGGTTGATAATGCCCATGGCGCGCTCTTCGAACACGCCTATGGCTTTTCCTCGGGAGTCGCGCACGATCTCGCCGCCGGAAGGGTTGGGCGTCTCGGCGGTTACCCCGGCAAGTTCCATTGCTTTTGCGTTGGCCATAAGCCCGTGGCCGCTGGCATGGCGCAAAACGACGGGGTTGTTGGGCGACACGGCGCTAAGCGCGTCGTGGTATGGATACCCCAGGACGTTCTGGTCGAGGGGTTCGGTCCATTTTTCCTGATGCCAGCCGCGGCCGATGATCCATTCGCCGGGTTTGGCGGTTTTGGCTTTTTCAGCCACTGCCTGTACGATCTCGTTCCAGCTTTTTGATTTGAGGAAATTCAGGTGTATAAGGCTTTGTCCCAGGCCGGAAAAATGGCCGTGCCCTTCGATAAACCCCGGCATGACAAACTGACCTTCAAGGTCCATGATTTCCGTTTCGGGGCCGCGGAGGGCTTCGATTTCACTGTTGGAGCCCACGCCCAGGATGCGGTCTCCGGAAATTGCCAGGGCTTCCGCTTGCGGTTTGCTTTCATCTACGGTGTAGATATTTCCGTTGATCAAAATTAGATCGGCTACTGCTTTTTCTTGTTTTTTGCAGGAAACAGAAAAAAGAAGAAAGGCAATCAGAGCATAAAACGAAAGACGCATACGCATAAGTTTTATTTAGTGGTCAAATGGAGTGGCGCAGGTTTTTTAAAGATGGTTTCCAGCATAGAATAAAGTTCCGGGTAATTTTTTCTCAGATCAGCCGGGCGCTCGAAAAAATACTCTGAGGCCACCGCGAAGAATTCCATTTTATTGGTCGCTCCGTAATCCCTGAGCTTGGAATCCCCCCGGGCGATCCGCTTCATTTCTTTATGCAGGATGCCCAGCCAGGGCAGAACGAATGGTTTGTCCAGCAACCCTGGGATACCGTCAAATTCGCCGTCCGACCCATCGAGCAGGTGGACAAACTCGTGAATCCCTGTATTCTGCCCGTCGCGCTCCTGGTTGAAACCCTGAAGGAGGGCGGGTTTGGAGAGGATCATCATGCGGTTCATACTTCCTTCGCCAACCATGCCCAGCACGTCCCGGTCTTTTCCCTGCTGGGCAAAATTCTCTCCGTTGAAGGCGCCCGGGTAAATCAGCACTTCCTCAAGGCGGTAGAAATCCCAATCCGGGAAGTAAAACAAGGGGATGACCCCACTGGCTGCGACCAGCAGGCGGGTTCGGTCATCAATCTCCGTTTGAACCCCGGTGATGCGTATATCGGCCAAAAATAAACGGACGCGGTCTTCAAATCGCTGTTTGCCATCAGGGTCCAGTTGCCGGTAAAAATCGACCTGGTCCTCCAATGTCTTCCGCCAGGTTTCCGGGAAAGGGCCTTTCAACGCTTTCTTCCTCCTTCTTTGCCGGACGCTGAGCGACCAATATCCAGCGGCTGCGATGCCTAATCCCAAAAGGATAAATCCCGGAATAGCGCCGGGCCTTGTCAAGCGGAGGCGCCAGACAGCGTAACCGTACAGACCGGCGAGGCCGATCCCGGAAATCCAGGCAGCAAGGGTCCAGCCGTTGAAACGGTTTTTGTTTGTCATGGCTAATTGCTATGGAGGCAGACGATATGGGCGTAATTATATTCTTACTCCATTGACAGGGGTAATATACCACGAATCCTTATTTTGCGCGAAAAAAAATGAACTTGCGGTTTCGCTTGCGCATTGAAGGTAAAGTGCAAGGCGTTTTCTACAGAAAATCCGCTCAGATCCGCGCGCTGGGCCTCCACCTGACCGGGTGGGTGCGCAATCTGCCGGACGGGAGCGTGGAAGCAGAGATCGAAGGCGAAAGGGAGGCTTGCCAGGCGATGATCACCTGGTGCAACCAAGGACCGCCTAATGCTTGGGTCAGGAAAGTGGCGGTAGAAGAAGTGCCTGTTTGCGGAGACTCAGAATTCAAGGTGCTCAGGTAAAAAAGCAAAACAATGGACATACAGGTACGCCAGGCAACAGTTTCCGATTTGCCTTCCATTCATGGACTGGTTCGGGAATTAGCCGTTTACGAGCGCGCGGAAGAAGAATTTATCGCTACCTTGGAAGAGTATCAGCGCGACTTCAACGCGGGTGTTTTTCAGGCGATAGTCGCTGAAGTGGATGGGAACGTGGTTGGAATGGCGCTCTATTTTATGAATTACTCTACCTGGAAAGGGAAAATGCTGTATCTGGAGGACTTCGTCGTTAGTCAGGACTGGCGGGGAAAAGGGATTGGCCATAAGCTGTTTGATGCATTCCTGGAAGAGGGCAGGACTCAGGGGTGCCGCTTGGTAAAATGGCAGGTATTGGATTGGAACGAACCCGCACTCAGCTTTTACCGGCAGTATCAGGCCATCATTGAAAAAGAGTGGTGGACTGGAAAGCTTTTTTTGTGACGGCCACCGGAGGAACTACCCGCCTGTATTTGTAGAAGGCGTCATGAATGGCAGGGGCTTCGCCGTAATTATGGCAATAAATTTTAATAAAAAATTGGTATTGTAAACCTTAAGTAATACATTTGTAAGGCTTTGCGAATCCTCGTTTTGAAGTAAATCCCCGGGCCTTCCACTCAGCCTGGCATCTTCTTTTTTCCGTTAAACAGCCTGGTTATCAAGTTGGCACAGTTATTGATTAATTGTAATAAAGATTATAGTGTTTCATAGTGTGAGGGGTAACCGCGAAAGCGGTTGCTCCTTTTTGTTTTTCCTGGGGACTCAAAACTCCCGGTCTATCAATGCTTCTGCCAGTTCTCTGAGCGGCGTTTTGCGGGCCTCGGGGCATTGGATTTCATCCAGCGCTTTCATTGCCATTTGCCGGAACCGGTTTTTTTCCTGTGCTGCTTTTTCCTGGATGCCGAACTGCGTCAATAAAGAGGTGACTTCGTTAATTTTGGTTGCTTCGTCGGTTACCTTATCGCTCATTAGTTCCTGAATCCGTTTTCTTTCTGGTTCCGGAGCGATTTCCAGCGCTTTCAGGATGAGAAAGGTTTTTTTATTCTGGGCAATATCGCCGCCGATCTTTTTTCCCACTTTTTCGGGGTTTCCGAAGGTATCGAGAATGTCGTCCTGAAGTTGGAAGGCCACCCCGCTCCAGCGGCCGAACTGGTAAAGGCGGTCAATATCCGCGGGCAAGGCTCCGGCAGCGGCAGCCCCTATGGCAAGGCAGCCGGCAATAAGCACTGCCGTTTTGAGCTCTATCATGCGAAGGTATTCCGGAATGGTAACATCCCGGCGGGATTCAAAATCCATATCCATCTGCTGGCCTTCGCATACTTCCCTGGCTACCCTGTTGAAGATCGAAAGGACCTGTGGGAGCTTTTCCCCGGGCTGGACCTGCATCAGGTACTCATAGGCGCTGATCAGCATCACATCGCCCGACAGGATAGCGGTATTGGCATTGTAGAGCGCATGCACGGTGGGTTTACCGCGCCGGAGCGGGGCAGCGTCCATGATATCGTCGTGGACCAGGGTGAAGTTGTGGAAAATTTCGACCGCATAGGCCAGGGGCAGAGCAGGTTGCACCTCGTCCTGGAACAGGCCGTAGCCCATAAGCGCCATAGCGGGCCGAAGCCGTTTCCCGCCAAGGCCCATGATGTAATTGACGGGGGCGTATAGCCCTTCCGGACTGCCGTTGAAGGGATGGTTTTTCCGATAGGCTTCAAAAAGTTGTTGATAGTGCTGGACAACCTGCATAGCGATTGGATTGTTTTCGGATTGTTTGATTCGGACAAAGCAAAGATAACACGAGTGGGGGAATGTTGTTCAGGGAGAAGGAGGGGCGTAAGGCACTTACGCCTTACGCCTTACGCCTCCCCGTCAACCGTCCCCCGTCCCCCGTCCCCCGTCAACCGTCAACCGTCAACCGTCTATGGAACATCTGGATCTGGTTATTATTGGAGGAGGCCCCAGCGGGCTGAATGTGGCGATTTCCGCCCAAAAGGCTGGGTTGCGCTATGTCGTTTTGGAAAAAGGCGTGCTGGTCAATTCGCTGTACTACTTTCCAACGAATATGACCTTTTTCTCTACGTCCAAATTGCTGGAAACGGGAGGGGTGCCGTTTATCTCCCACGGAGAAAAGCCTACCCGTGCAGAGGCGCTGGAATACTACCGCAGGCTGAAGGAGTTCTGGAACCTTAGGGTTAACCTTTATGAGGAGGTGTTGAGTATGAGCCGGGAAATAAATGGGCGGTACGTGGTGGCCACAACGAAAGGGACGTATGCCGCGCATTCGGTGGCGGTGTCTACCGGATTTTACGATACGCCGCGGATGTTGGGCGTTCCGGGGGAGGACCTGCCCAAGGTGCGGCATTATTACGGCGATGCGCATCCCTATGTCGGCCAGGACGTCCTGGTTGTCGGCGCCCGGAACTCCGCCTGCGATGCGGCTTTGGAGCTCCACCAGAAAGGGGCTAAGGTGCAAATGGCCATCCGGGGAGGGGAGATCCACGAAAACGTCAAGTATTGGATACGTCCCAATATCGTCAACCGGATCAACGAAGGGAGCATCCCTGCGTACTTCCATACGGTTGTACGGGAAATCCGGGAGGCCGAGGTCGTCCTGGAAGGCCCCGGCGGCTTGTTTTCGCTGAAAAACGACTTTGTCCTTGCGATGACCGGCTATCAGCCGAATTATCCGTTCCTGGAGAAACTGGGACTGCATTGCCCCGCCGGGGCCGGCCGCATTCCCGATCACCATCCCGAATCGCTCGAAACCAACCTGCCCAATGTGTACCTCTCCGGCGTCGTTTGTGGGGGGATGCTCACCAACCGGTATTTTATTGAAAATACCCGCGACCATGGCGACCGGATCGTGGAGTCGATCCGGAGGAGGTTGACGGTTGACGGTTGACGGTTGACGGGAGTCGGGGTTTTATTTTCGTTTTCGCAGATCCAGAGTCCAACTGCTTTCGGCGGCAGGGGGGATTTCGATGGGGGCCATGATCTCCCGTTCGCCGAAGGCAATGGTATCCCGGAGGACGTCGGTAAGTTCGGTTGGAGCGACGGAAATAGGGGGTTGGGTGTGGCCGTAATCCCAGAAGCGGCTAATGCGGCGCCCTTCCGCTTCGAAGCTATTGACCGGATAGGTTTCATATGCGCGGCCGCCGGGGTGCGCCACATGGTAGGTACAGCCCCCGACGGAGCGTTTGTTCCAGGTGTCGTACACGTCGATAACCAGGGGCACATCCACTTCGACGGTGGGGTGCAAGGCGCTCGGCGGGGCCCAGGCTTTGTAGCGGATTCCAGCCATGTATTCGCCTTGCCCGCCTGCGCTCCGAAGGGGGATTCGCACTCCGTTGCAAAGCAACCAGTAGCGGTCGGAATGGATGCCCGAGACTTTGACTTCCAGGCGCTCCACCGAGGAATCTACGAAACGCGCGGTACCCGAATTGCTCATTTCTTCGCCCAGGACATGCCACGGCTCGATACCGCTGCGCAGCACAATTTGAATATCGCCCACCTGGGCGCGTCCCAGGAAAGGGAATCGGAATTCAAAGAAAGGTTCCAGCCATTCCATCTTGAAAGGGAATCCCGCTGCCTGGATTTGGGTGCATACATCGCGCAGGTCTTCCCTTACGTAATGGTGGAGCAGGTATTTGTCGTGTAGTTCAGCGCCCCAACGGACCAGTTTCTGGCGGTAGGGCTGTTTCCAGAACCAGGCGATCAAAGTGCGGATCAGCAGGAGTTGTACCAGGCACATTTCCTTGCTTGGCGGCATATCGAAGGCCCGGAGCTCCAGCAACCCCAGCTGGCCGGAAGCTGAATCGGGGCGGTAAAGTTTGTCGATGCAGAACTCCGCGCGGTGGGTGTTGCCGGTAATGTCCACCAGTAAGTTGCGGAAAATGCGGTCGGTCAGCCAGTAGGGCAGGTTGTCTTCACCGGGTTCTGGGATCTGGCCGAAGGCAATTTCCAGTTCGTACAACATTTCTGGGCGGCCTTCGTCTACCCTTGGGGCCTGGCTGGTTGGGCCGATAAACGCCGTGGAGAACAGATAGCTCAGTCCCGGGTGGTTTTGCCAAAAACCGATCAAGCTGCGCAGTAAATCCGGGCGGCGCAAGATGGGGCTATCCGCAGGGTTAATCCCTCCGATGGTGATATGGTTGCCGCCGCCTGTGCCAGTATGGCGCCCGTCCAGCATGAATTTTTCGGCGCCCAGGCGGCTTTGGCGGGCGGCTTCAAACAGGTGGTCGTAATGGTGCAACACCTCGCCCCAGGATTTGGAGGGGTGGATATTAACCTCGATAACGCCGGGGTCTGGAGTGACGGCCAGCTTTTCCACCCGGTTGTCGCGGGGCGGCTCATACCCTTCGAGGATCACCGGGATTTGCAGGCTATTTGCGCTTGCTTCTACAGCAGCCAAAATTTCCAGGTAATGTTCGATGAGTTCGCAGGGCGGCAGGAAGACGTAGAGCTTTCCTGCCCGGACTTCCACGCATAGCGCCGTTTTGATGGTGGTCATCAGTTGTGTAGGGCGGTAATCGTATTTTTCTTCCGCTTCCTTTTTCTTTTTGATGTGGTACATAGGGTCTTTGAGGGCCGCTTCCTCCTCGTCAATTTCTTCTTCGGCGAATGCTTTGGGATTGGCGATGCGCTCCGGCACGCGCTCGTCCGCAGGCAAGGCATAGCGCGCTTCTACTTTTTGATGGAAGGTTCCCAGGGCGCCCACGTCCTCAAACGGGCTTCTTTCGATGGCTTCTTCCTGTTGTTCGGGGGTTAAAAGGGGCAGGCGGTTGAGGGGCAGGCGCAAACCCATGGGGGAGTTGCCCGGCAGCAAAAACATGCGTTTCCGGCTAAAGGTCCAGGCGCAACTCCACCAGCAGTCGGTGTCGCGGTTCCATGCCAGAGGCAGCGCGAAGCCGGTAGGGTTATTGGGTCCCCGGTCGAGCAGTTCCATTAGCGTCCGGCGCTCTATGGTGTCGCGCAAGTTGACATGAAGGGGGTCGACGTTGGGCGGCAGGTTGCCTTCTTCCCAGAGAAAATACACGATGTCCTCATAGCCAGGGCAGCGGTTTTCCGGATTGACACCCAGGTGTTTGGCTATCTCGATGAGGAAGGCTTCGGCATGGGAGTGGTCGAATGCATATTCGGAGTTGAGGCTGGCCAGCCATTGGGGGTTGCGCCACAACGGCTGCCCGTCTTTGCGCCAGAAAGCGGTATACGCCCAGCGCGGGATGGGCTCCCCCGGATACCATTTTCCCATGCCGCAATGAATAATTCCTCCCTGGCCAAAAATATCGTGAAGTTTGAGGACCAGATCGTAGCCCAGTTTGCGCTTTAGGGCCCCATCGGCTGCGCCATTCCATTGGGCGGATTCCATGTCGTCGACCGAAACAAAGGTAGGCTCGCCCCCCATGCTCAGCCGAACGTCCCCGGCTTCCAGTTCCTGGTCTACCGCATGCCCCAGGGCAATGACCTGCGCCCATTCGGTATCGGTGTACGGCTTTGTCACGCGGGGATCTTCGTGGATGCGTTCCACGGTATTGCTGTACGAAAAGAGGGTTTCGCAGGGCTCTAACCCGCCTGAGATGGGAGCGGCGCTGATCGGGTCGGGCGTGCAGGCCAGGGGGATATGCCCCGCTTCGGCCAGCAGCCCCGAGGTGGCATCGAGGCCGATCCAGCCGGCGCCGGGAATGTATACCTCCGCCCAGGCGTGGAGGTCGGTGAAATCTTCCTCCGCCCCGGAGGGGCCGTCGAGCGCTTTTTGGTCCGCTTTTAACTGCACCAGGTAGCCGGACACGAAACGGGTAGCCAGCCCAAAGTGGCGCAAGGCCTGGACGAGAACCCAGCCGGAGTCACGGCAAGAGCCCAGGGCTTTGCCCAGGGTATCTTCACAGGTTTGCACGCCGGTCTCGAGGCGGATGACGTATTGGACCAGTTGGTTTAAATGCTGGTTGACGTTCACGAGGAAATTGACCGTAATGTCGTTGAGAAAGGGTTTGCACGCTTCCACGAATTGCATCAGGAGGGGGCCGTTTTCCGTCACCTCCAGATAGGGGGCCAGTTCTTTGCGCAATTGAGGGTCGTATTCAAATGGAAACGTTTCGGCGTATTTCTCCAGGAAGAAGTCAAACGGGTTGATGGCGCGCAGTTCGGCGATAACTTCGACGTCGACCTTGAACTCGTTTACACGGTCGGGAAAAACGACCCGGGCTAAAAAATTGCCAAATGGATCCTGCTGCCAGTTGATGAAATGCGGCTCAGGCTGGATCTTCATCGAGTACGCGGCAATTTCGGTACGCGAGTGTACGGCTGGGCGCAGGCGGATGATCTGGGGCCAAAGTTTTACCAAACGGTCGTACTGATAATGCGTGCTGTGTCGGATCGCTACTTTTATCGCCATGGTCAAAAATTTTCGGACGTTAGAAACGGGTTGAGCAACGGCGGATACCGTATGGTTTCAATTTGAGATTTGGAATTATCGCATAGCCAACCACATTGTCTATTATTTTTTATTTTGATTAAATTAAATTTAAAGGAATAAAATAAGGATTGTTTTATAAAGTTTTCATTGATAAATATAAAATATTTTCTCTACTATTTTGAAATTTTATCAACATGTTCGGCAATTTATTGATTTTTTGTAAAAATAAACTATTTTTGATCGAAATCATGGCTCTTTTAACGCTTGTCCAAATCTTTTGATGCATGACCCAAACGAGTACCCTGTTTCAAAACTATCCCACCAACCCGACTTTTTTCGATGAGGTTTTCCGCCACGATGGGGCGGTGTATCCTCATTACGAGGACATTCACCGGCAGTTTAGCCGGCTCACGATAGCCGATTTCGAGCGGTTAAACGAATACGCCAAGCTTTCGTTCCTCAACCAGGGCATTACGTATGCGGTGTATTCGGATGGGCACAAAGGGGCGGAGCAGATTTTTCCTTTTGACCTCTTCCCGCGCATCATTCCTGCTCCGGATTGGGAAAAGCTGGAAAAAGGGCTTATCCAGCGCAACCTGGCGCTTAACCTGTTCGTCAAGGACGTATACAGCGAGCGCAAAATCCTGAAAGACAAAATCGTGCCTGCCGCCTTGATTTTTTCCTCGCATCATTATTCGGAGGAAATGCGAAGCATCAGGCCGAAGCACGACATCTATTGTCATATTTGCGGCACCGACCTGATCCGCCACAGCGACGGCAATTACTATGTGCTGGAAGACAACTTGCGCAGCCCCTCGGGCGTTAGCTACGTTCTTTCGAACAGGGATGCCATCAAGCGCACCCTGGCCAACGCGTTTCGCTGGTCGAGTGTGCGGTCGGTGAGCGAATATCCGGCAGAGCTCCTGGCGACGTTGCAGTCGGTAGCTCCGAAATCAGAAGAACGTCCTTTGGCAGCAGTGCTCACGCCGGGTCCGTATAATTCGGCCTACTACGAGCATTCGTTCCTTGCCCACCGGATGGGGGTGGAGTTGGTGGAAGGGCGCGATCTGTTTGTGGAAAACAATTTCGTTTACATGCGCACCATCCAGGGCCCCAAGCGCATTGACGTGATTTACCGCCGCATCGACGACGCGTTTCTCGATCCGCTGGTTTTCCGCCCCGACTCCATGCTGGGGGTTGCGGGCATGATGGGCGCCTACCGGGCCGGAAACATCACTATTGTAAACGCGCCGGGAACCGGGGTTGCGGACGACAAAGCGGTATGCTCGTATGTGCCCGCCATGATTCGCTACTATCTTGGCGAGGAACCCATTATTCCGAATGTGCCTACCTACTTGTGCGAACTGGAAGAAGACCTGAAATACGTGCTGGAGCACTTGAAGGACCTGGTCGTCAAGCCCGTGGATATGTCGGGGGGCTACGGCGTAGTGATATGCGACCGCCTCAGCAAAGCGGAGTTGGAAGAAGTGAAGCAAACGATCCTGCACGATCCGCGAAACTATATCGCCCAACCCCGGATGGCCCTCTCGGTACACTCGACGTATATCGAAAACAAAGGGGCGTTTGAGCCCCGGCATATCGACCTGCGCACGTTTACGCTGATGAGCAAAGACCGTCCCTACGTGCTCCCCGGCGGACTATCCCGGGTGGCGCTGAAAGAAGGCAGCCTGATCGTGAACTCCTCTCAGGGGGGAGGTTCCAAAGACACCTGGGTGACGGTTTGATTTGGCCGTACCTTATCGTTTCACCCCCTCCGCCCGGGGAGTTCTTCCTGGCGCCACAGGGAAGCAGCGGAGTAAGAAAACAAGACCATGTTAGCAAGAATCGCCAACACGTTATATTGGATGGGCCGGTACCTCGAACGCACCGAGCACGTGGCCCGCTATCTGCGCGTTCAATATTTTACCACCCAGGACGCGCCCATCAGCCAAAGCCGGGAGTTTGTGCTGCATTCCATCGTCAACATGGCCGGCATTCCCTGGGAGGAACAGATGCCGCTGGAGGAAGCCGAGGTGCTATACCGGGCCGCTCTCGACCCCGGCAACCCGATGTCGATCCTTTCGACCATCGCCAACGCCCGCGAAAATGCCCGGGGGATGCGCAATGTCCTCTCCTCCGAATTATGGGAGGTGATCAACAAGTACTACCACTTCGTGAACAATTACCCGGTGGAGTATTTCAAAACCAAGGGGTTATACGATTTTACCATCGCCGCCGGGGAGCATTGTTCCCTCATCCGGGGCTATGTAGACAGCACCCTGACCCACGACGAGGTTTGGGCGCTGATCCGCCTGGGCATCCACCTGGAACGCACCGCCCAAATTGCCCGCATCATCAGTTGTAAGTTGTACGATATTTTTATCCTCACCGAAGGCAAGGAAAACATGCCGGCGGAAAACTACCAATACACCGTGTTGCTGAAGCTGCTGGAAAGTTTCGACATGAACCGCAACCACTACAAAGCCCCGCCAGACCGGGAAAAAGCCCTGGAGTTTTTAATTTTGAACATCGATTTTCCCCGCTCCATGGCTTTTAACTTGCGGCAAGTGCAATACTTCCTGCGCAAACTGGGTATCAAAGATAAATCGGCGCACAGCGTGGGGTTCAAAGTGGGGCGGATGTGCTCCCAGTACCAGTATTTGCTGTTTTCAGAAATTGACGCGAACGTCGGCGAGTTTGTTGCCGATGCGCTGAATAAAGTCTACGAGATCCATGACGCCCTGGAGAAAGATTATTTTCATGCCTAAGCGCCCAAGTTATGACGGATTACGTTATTGAATACCGCACCCTGACCGAATACGAGAACCCCGTCAAGCAGGGGGCTTACGAGTTTTTGATCATGCCCTGCGAGAATGAGACCCAGAAGGTCAAGCATTTTCGCTTGCTGCATTCCATGCGGCGCGAGCCGTTTACGGCGCGCAACAAGTACGGTTTCTTGACCCACCATTTCCATCTCCATTCCGAGCCTTTCGAATACTTTTCCCTGAACCTGCTGGCCCAGGTAGCTAAAAATCCGCCTCCGCTCGACGTGTTTTCCAACCTGAGCCCAGCCGAAGAAAATGCCGTGCTGGGAGGTATCGAGTTTCAGATGGATCAGCAGTCGTTTTTACAGGTTACGCCCTTGTGCCTCCTTGGTCCGGGCGACTTTCCCGCGGAGTTGCTGCGGCTGGAAGGGGAAAACGTGGGGTCGTACCTGTTGCGGCTGAACGCGGGCATTCACCGCCTGTTGCAATACGTTCCAGGGATTACGGACGCGGGCACCCAGGCCAAAACGGCTTTGGAGATAGGCAAAGGCGTGTGCCAGGATTATGCGCACGTGATGATCGGCATCCTGCGCCCGCAGGGGATACCGGCCCGCTACGTCTCTGGGTACCTCAATTTAAGCGACGACCGCAGCGATTCCCAGCTGCACGCCTGGGTGGAAGCGCTGATCCCGCAGGTCGGCTGGCGCGGTTTTGACCCAGCCAACCACCTCCAGGAAAATGACCATTTTATCAAAATTGCGCACGGCCGGGATTACCTCGATTGCCAGCCCATAAAAGGCGTGCTGACCACCGAAGGCGCCCACAAAACCTCATACGAGGTCCTGGTGCGCAACAGCATGGATTACAACTGGTTTTTGCAGGAACAACAGCAACAACAGCAGCAGCAGTGATGCGGGCATGGGGATGTTGAAAACTTTCTGCCGCTATATCCCCAAAATACAATGGAAGCAAGGACTGAAATCCCGCAAATCCCTGTATTTTGGGTCTATTTGTAGGGCGTTCCTCCCTGCCGGGCAGGCCGCCTACGCAAACCAAACGAAACATGACGTATTGTCTGGGCATTAAAGTGCGCAGTGGCCTGGTGGCTATTGCCGATACGAGGATTACATCGGGAACGGAAACGACGATGGCAAAGAAAATATCGGTCCACGAAGGCGGGCGCAACAGCCTTTTTTTAATGACCTCCGGGTTGAGGTCTATTCGCGACAAAGCGGTGACCTACTTCGAGGAGCTCTTCGAGGAAGAGTCTTTCAAGTACACCAAAATGTACCAGGCGGTCAATGTGTTCGGAGAACAACTACGCCGGGTCGCGCTGGAAGATAAGCGGTACCTGGCCGAATCAGGGCTGTTTTTCAACCTCTACGCGATCGTGGGCGGCCAACTGGAGAACGACAAAGAGCACAAGCTCTACATGTTGTACCCGGAAGGCAACTGGATCGAAATAGGACAGGGCTCCCCCTTTGCGATCATCGGAAACTCGGGGTACGGCAAACCCATCCTCAACCGGGCCCTGACGTACGAATCCAGCCTGCGGTTCGCCTTCAAAACCGGATTCCTGTCGTTCGATTCCACCCGGGTAAGCGCCAACGATGTGGGGTATCCGATTGATATCGCAATGTACCACCGCGATTCCTTCACCATGCAACAATACCGGCTGCAGGAAGAAGATACCGCCCAGATCGGGCAAATGTGGGCCAGCAAACTCAAAAACAGCATCGACGAAATCCCGGAATCCTGGATGGACGCGTTTCTGCCTTCGAAATAAGGGACCAGGAAGGGGGGTAGAATTATTATATGATAATTTTTTTAAATACACAGTATATTGTAAAACAAATATTTAATACTTGTATTGAATTGATCAAACTCCAAAAGGCAGAGGGTTTTCAATTTTCGCCCCTTTTATTTAATTTTTCAGCGACATATATGTGGAATAATTCCATGATGTGTTAGCCCTGTCCGTCCCCCGCCTTGCTTTTATCCAAAAAAATCCCGACCTTTGTCCCGTTTCGTAGTTAACCCTCAATTTTCGCGCAAATTTGCGCCGCTTGTGGTTTAGTTACCTGTTGCTTGCCCGATAACTGGCGGCTTTAATTTGTTTTTTTTGCGCGATTTCTCCACATACGTTTTTTTCATACTGTTTCAGGCAATCCTTGCCCTGAGGCATGCCCCTGTTTTGGGGTTTCACAATTTGTTTTATGACTTTTGAATCTTTGAATTTGATTTCCCCTATCCTTCAGGCGTTGAAGGAAGAAGGGTATTCCGTTCCTACGCCCATTCAGCTACAGGCTATCCCCAAAGTATTAGGCCGGCGGGATTTGCTGGCCTGCGCCCAAACCGGTACCGGTAAAACGGCGGCGTTTGCAGTCCCGATCCTTCAGCTTTTACAAGGCGCTTCGCGTCCGAATCGCCATTCCAAGGCTATCCGCGCCTTGATCCTTACCCCAACCCGGGAGCTCGCGATCCAGATCAACGACAGCCTGACCGCTTACGGGAAGCACCTGCCCATCCGGCATACGGTGATCTTCGGCGGCGTTTCCCAGCACGGACAGGTTAATGCGTTGTCCAGGGGTATCGACATCCTGACCGCCACCCCCGGCAGGTTGCTTGACCTGATCCAGCAGGGGATTATTTCACTTGCTGAGGTGGAGTATTTTGTTTTGGACGAGGCCGACCGCATGCTCGATATGGGCTTTATCCATGATGTGCGCCGGGTGATCCGGCTGCTGCCCCGGGAGCGTCAGTCGCTGTTCTTTTCCGCGACCATGCCCCCGGAAATCGTGGAGTTGGCGGGCGCTATCCTCAAAAATCCGGAGCACGTGGCGGTAACGCCGCCTTCCTCTACCGTGGATATGATAGACCAGCAATTATACCACGTAGAGAAAACCCAGAAAAAAAACCTGCTCATTCATTTGATGCGGGAAATGGCGATCCCCACCGCACTTGTGTTTACCCGGACCAAACACGGCGCTGACCGCCTGGTGAAGGACTTGCTAAAGGCGGGCATCAGCGCGGAAGCCATCCATGGCAATAAATCACAGAATGCCCGGCAGCGGGCGCTGGCCAACTTCAAAGCCCGCACCACCCGCGTATTGGTAGCCACCGATATCGCTGCCCGGGGTATCGATATCGACGAATTGACGCATGTGTTCAACTATGAGATCCCGAACATCCCGGAAACGTATGTCCATCGCATCGGCCGGACAGGCAGGGCGGGGCACTCCGGAATGGCGATCTCGTTTTGCGAAGCGGAGGAAAAACCCTACATCCGCGATATCCAGAAACTGATTGCCAAACCGATTCCGGTGGTCAGCGACCATCCATTTAGCGGCCTTTCTCCAGTTCCCGTAGTGCAGGAACCGGCGCGCCCTGAGCCTGCTCTCATTACCCGGCCGTCCCAGCCCCAACCTCTGGGTCAAAACAAAACCAAAAGGAAGTATTATTCCAACCGGAAGCGCACGGCCTGAAAAGGCGCTAAGAAAATCCTAAACCCTTTCCGGAATCCTTTATCGAAAAATGGAACCCCAACTCCCGTTTCACTGATGCGGGGAGTTGGGGTAGTTCCGACCTGGGGATGAGCAGGGTCGAAATGTTGTGGAGGTCGGCAAAGATATGATGCCGGACAGCCGTGGCATGCAGGTAATCGTAACCCGAAGATCCTCCCGTTCCTATTTTTTTCCCCAACATGCGTAGCACCATTTGGGCATGGCGATACCGCCAGGTAGTGAGGTGTTCGTCTATATCTGCCAGGGATTGGAGCAATTGGAAGGGCAGGTGCAAAATGGGCTCGTCCCGGTACAGGTTGATCAACAGAGCTGCGACGGTGGCCCGGTAAGAAAGCCGGAGTTTGCCCTCCCTCCGCAGCGCTTCGTGGATCTGAGGGTCGAACACCGATTGGAAGTACGAATCGGTGCTGCCAAGCATCTTCAAACGCATATTCTTTTCCTCAGGTGTCAGGTAGCCGGAGTCCCGGATGGCTTCCGCTTCCGTTTCCAGCATGTTGGCTACCGCCTGCTGATAAAGATCCAGAAACTGGAATTCCCCGAATTGAAGGAAGGGGGTCCGTTCCAGCCAATCCTTCACCAGATCGAACAGGGAGCGCCGGTTCGCCAGACGGCCCAACTCTGCTTGCTGCGCTTCGTCGAAGACCGAAGCGTAGGGCTGGTTGTTATAGGTTAGCCGGCTTTTTTCCTTAAGCCCGAGGATGATTTCCACCTTGCGGAACTGAAAGCTCTGGAAGCCGGATGCCGGAAAAAGGTAGTTCCTGAAATCCAGGAAATCCAGTGGCGTCATAGTCTCCAGGACGCTGATCTGCTCAATCAAAAGCTTTTGGATCTCTGTCACGCGGCGGAGCCGGGCAACGGCTTTTCCAACCTGATGCTCGTCTACGTGGTTTTCTTCAAACATGCCCCGAACGGATTCCAGTTCGAACAAAATCTGCTTGAACCACAACTCATATACCTGATGGACGATGATAAACAGCATCTCGTCGTGGGCGGGCGCCGACTCCAGCTCAGCGCTCCGCAAGCGCTGCGCGCCCAGAATCTTTTCCAGTTGGAGATAGCTTTGATAGTGAATGGTGGAGTACTTCTTCGAAGGGTTGTCCATTGGTTTTTTGGTAAAAATAGAATTCCAGGGGGAATTTCGGAAAGACAGAGGAAAACGTGTTCTACCAGGGCCGGGTGCTTACCAGAGGGGCATGCTCCCCTTCCGGAAACACAACGGCCAATTACCCAGACTTAAGCGGAACCTGGTATGACTATACTCAATGGACTGGCAATGCAGGTTTGGCAAGCACGATCCGGCAGCAAGGGGAAAACCTGACCTTCGTAAATTCGTTCAACGATACGTCGGAAGGAAGATTTTTGGATGCGACGACGATCATCGCTACAAGATGGGAAGTAGGCTTAAAAGCAAGGTTAGAAGACAATAACCGCCGGATTGTCTGGGCTAATGGCTCCGTTTGGCAGCGAACCAGGAGGAAAAAGACATGAAAATGAAAAAGCCTTGCAAGCTTTTAATTTACAAGGCTTTTGAATTAATAAGTTGTGGAGATAGTCGGAGTCGAACCGACGACCTCTTGCATGCCATGCAAGCGCTCTAGCCAGCTGAGCTATACCCCCAAGATTCAAAGTGATGTGGGCTTCGCTCCCCTGACCTTCCCGACAGTACCGTCGGGACGCTCTAGCCAGCTGAGCTATACCCCTTTTTTTCAAAGTGGGACAAATATACAATCCTTTTGCTGAACCCTCAACGGCTTTTGCGAAAAAATATTTGATTTCCCCCAACCTACCTCCTTAATTGACTCCTAGCAACGCGTCTAAGGATTTTTACAAACTTTTCACCAAAGAAAATGTTGGATTTATAAAGTATGGCAATACCTTGCAGATAAACTTGCAAATTTTCGCAAATATTGGTTTATTTTTGTATTTTGTGGCACAGAATCCCGTTTTATGGAAAGAATCACGGAAGCTTCATCGCCTTATCGCCATTTGGAGTACATGTCTGTTCTGGAGTTGCTGGACAACATCAACCGGGAAGATCAGACGGTTCCGCTAGCTGTTGCAAAAGCCATTCCACAAATTGAACCTTTGGTGGCCCGGATTTCCGGAAAACTGAAGGAAGGGGGAAGGCTGTTTTATATCGGCGCTGGTACCAGCGGCCGGCTTGGAATTTTGGACGCTTCAGAATGCCCGCCCACGTTCGGGGTACCCGAGGATTTGGTGATCGGTTTGATCGCAGGGGGAGAGAAAGCGATCCGGAAAGCAGTGGAAAAAGCGGAAGACAGCACGACGCAGGCTTGGGAAGATCTTTCTGTGTACGAGGTGGATGCCCAGGACGTGGTCATCGGCATAGCGGCTTCGGGCACGACCCCCTATGTCGTTCATGGTTTGAAGGATTGTCAGATGCGGGGAATTACTACTGGTTGCATTACGTGTAATCCCGGCTCTCCGGTCGCTGAATATGCCGACTTTCCGGTTGAAGTAGTGGTTGGACCAGAGTTTGTGACAGGAAGTACCCGGATGAAGGCAGGCACAGCCCAGAAACTGGTCCTTAACATGATAAGCACCAGCGTCATGATCCAGTTGGGACGCGTAAAAGACAACAAAATGGTCGACATGCAACTATCTAATGCCAAATTAGTCGACCGCGGCGCCCGGATGCTGATGAATGCGCTGTCGCTGGATTATGAGACAGCCAAAGCCGAACTGCTTAAGTACGGCAGCGTCCGCAAAGCCATGGAAGCGGTGGAAGTGAAGTAGATCAGCTTTTTTCATACCCTAACCTGCGCCGATGAAACTGCTGGTAGATAGTGGCGCCACCAAAGCCAACTGGGCGCTATCAGACAAAGGAAAAATTCTCCAGACGGCCCACACCACGGGAATCAGTCCCTATTTCCTGGATGATGCAGGGATCATCGCCTTGGTCAACCAGGCGCGTCTCAGCTTGCCTGCTATGATTCCGCAGGAGGTCTTCTTTTACAGCACGGGATGTAATGCGCTGGATCAACGCCAACGGGTAGAGGCCCTTTTCCGAAAAATGTTCCCGGAAGCGCGCCGGGTCCAGGTAAACACCGACCTGCTGGCTGCCGCACGGGCATCCTGTCAGTCCGAACCGGGTGTTGTGGGTATTTTAGGCACCGGGTCCAATGCCTGCAGCTACGATGGCGCCCAGGTAGTGGAAACCGCCGGCGGGCTTGGGTTTATTCTGGGGGATGAGGGCAGCGGCGCCGCCCTGGGCAAAGAACTGATCGTTGCCTACCTCAACCGGGAATTAGAACAGGAGATCGCCAGGGAGTTGCAGGAGGAATTTCACCTCAGCCGGGATAATATCCTTCAATCCGTTTACCAACTTCCGTTTCCCAACCGGTTTCTGGCCAACTTCACACCTTTTTTATTCAAACATCGGAAAGAGCCTGCTCTGCGTGCGATTTTGGAACGCCAGTTTACCTTATTTTTTAAGCGCAACGTCATTCCGTTGTACCGCAAAACCCCGTCCCCGGTTCATTTTGTCGGCTCCGTCGCTTTTTACTTTCGGGAAGAGATTGAAGCGGCTGCCCGCCTTTTGGAACTGAACACCGGTCGCTTTGAACAAGACCCAATGCCTGGCCTGGCCAGATACCATAACTAGAACTTTTTTTCTCATCCCATGATCAGCTCCGGGCTTTCCTCAAAGGATTCCCCGGGGCACCCTTTTGGGGATCCCACTTAGGTTCTGCGCCTCGGTCGGGTTATAGGATGGCTTTTTCTAAAATCACTTAAATATTTTTGTATGTCAAAACCTACTCAATTCCGTTTTAATCCACTGTGGATCGTTGTTGCCTTCTTTTGGGCATCTCCGGTCCTCCTTTGGGGACAAGCCCAGGTGGACTTCGTCCTGAAAGGCACCGTTGCTGACAAACAAGGCCAGCCTTTGATTGGGGTAGCCATTCAGATTGTCGAACTCCGCCAGGGAAGCGTCTCAGATTTGGATGGGGCTTTCGAATTTGAGGGTTCCGCTCCAGCAGGCACCTATACCCTGCAAGCCAGTTACCTGGGGTACGGGAACTACACCCAGTCCATCACCATTGATGGACAAAATACCCAGTTCAACCTGGCGATCACTATGCTGGAAGACGCCCTTGCCCTTGATGAGGTAGTCGTAACGGGGTCAACCCTGAAGTCGACGCGCCGGCAATTAGGGAATGCCGTCAATATCGTTAATGCTGATAAACTTCAGAATGCCGGTACGGACAACCTCATTTCCGCGCTCCAGGGTAAGGTGGCGGGCGCCCAGGTTACCCAAAACTCGGGCGATCCGGCCGGCGGAATCTCGGTGCGTTTGCGCGGAGTGAACTCCATACGCGGTAATTCCGATCCCCTTTACGTTATCGATGGCGTAGTGGTGAGCAACTCCACGACCAACGTCACGCAGATTTCGGTCAGCGCCGGAGAAGCTTCTTTGGGTACCAACCGCCTCGCGGATATTAACCCGAAGGACATTGAAAGCATCAACGTAATCAGTGGCGCTGCCGCCGCCGCGGTCTATGGTTCCCGCGCTGCCAACGGAGTTGTGCTGATCACTACCAAGCGCGGGCAAAGCGGCAAACCGCAAATTACCCTGAGCACCAGCGTGAATATGAATCAACTCCGCAAGAAAGTGCCTATCACAACGTATGGCAAGCAATTCGGCAGCACTTCGCTCCGCCTGCATACGATCAGTAACTTTACCACCGGGCCTACGGTCAATGTGCTCGGCAGAAATTTATCCAGCCAGCTTGTCGATGTGACCCGGTACGACTACCAGGATGATGTTTTCCAAACCGGAATGGGGACCGATAACTATCTCTCTGTTGCCGGCGGCAGCGACAAGACCAAATACTTTGCCTCCATTTCCTATATGACCAATGAAGGAATTGTGCGCAATACCGACTTCACCCGGTACGGTCTTCGCCTGAACCTGGATCAGCAACTGGCCCCCTGGATCAAAGCCAGTTTCGGGCTTTCCTACAACAATAGCTTCTCCAATGAAAAACCCAGTGGGAACTCGTTTTTTAGTCCCATCAACTCGATCAATATCACCAACAATACCACGGATGCCGCTCAGCGCGACGCCAACGGCAATCTCCAGGCCGTCGAGCCAACCCGTGTAAACCCGCTGTCCGTGATCGAAGATTTCGATATTTCCCAGGAAGTCAATCGCGCTATTTCCAACCTGACATTCACGCTGTTCCCCGTTAAAGGAATGACGATCGACTGGATTCTTGGAGCGGATGTTTATGGGCAGGTAGGGCAGACGTTCATCCCTGTTTATCCTTATGCCGGGGTGAACCCCGCTTATTACGCCAACGGCTATGCCGGTACTGTAAATACCAATTTCCGGCTGTTCAACAATGATGTCAACGTCAATTACGAAGCCGACCTGACGGACCGCCTCCGGTCCATTACGACGGCAGGCTTCAACTACCAGTACAGCCGCTCGGAAGCGCTACTGGCCAGCGGAGAAACCCTGCTTCCGAATATCAGCACCATCAACGGCGCAACGACTACACTCCGCTCCGGTTACGGGCTGGATCAATACAGCCTTAGCGGGTACTTCCTCCAGCAAACCTTCGGGTGGAATAACCAGCTCTTCCTTACGCTTGCGGGCCGTGTGGACGGTTCCTCCAAATTTTCCGAAGAAGAGAACACGCAATTCTATCCAAAAGCCAGTGCAAGCTGGGTCGTTTCCGACAACGATTTCTGGAAGAACAGCTTCGGCAGCGCTTGGAATGGCCTGAAACTCCGGGCTTCCTGGGGCGAATCCGGCGGCCTCACCGGTATCGGTTCCTACGACCGGTTCTGGCAGTTCTCCCCGGTCAACTTTCTCAACCGCCCCACTTTTGTTCCCAGTACCCAGCTGGCAAACCCGCTCATCGTTCCGGAAAGAACCCGCGAACTGGAAATCGGGGCGGACTTCTCCTTCCTGGATAGCCGTGTAAATCTGGCATTGACTTACTACAAGCAAGATGTATTTGACCTGGTGGTCAACCGGTTGCTTGCCGCTTCTTCGGGCGGTCGTAGTATCGTCGACAACGTGGGCGAAATGGAAAACAAGGGGATTGAAGCGAATCTGGGGCTCAATGTGGCGCGCAAAACCAATCTGAACTGGGACGTGAACCTGGTTTTCAGCCGCAACAAAAACGAAGTAGTGAATGCGGGCAGCCCATTGGTGGGGATCAATAACGTCGCCGGCGCGCCGGCATTCCTGGTCCAGGGCCAGCCAGCCAGCGTCATGTTCGGGACCATTTATGCGAGAAATTCAGATGGCTCTCTCCTTCTGGGCTCTAACGGGTTGCCTTTACAGGAATTTGGAACCGTCACCAAGTACAATGGGGAAACTATTCCCGCCGGCGCCTATGTCCTGGCCGGACAATTGTACACCCCTGCCCGGAACAGCGCCGGACAACCTACAGGTTCCCCGCTTCGGGATATCATTGCCGACCCTAACCCGGATTTTATTGCATCGCTTGGAAGCACTCTCCGGTATAAAGACTTTTCGTTCTCCTTCCTGTTTGATGGCGTCTTTGGTAACGAAGTGTTTAATGCCGACAAACGTACCCGCCAAGGGGTAGGTATCGGCGATTATGCGGAAAAAGAACTGAAGGGCGAACTGCCCCGCGGATACATCTGGTCCATTTACCAGATCGAGGAGTGGCGGGTTGACGATGGCAGCTTCATCAAACTCCGTGAGTTGGCGCTTTCCTACAAACTTCCCAAACTTTTTGAAGGGATGCAGGACTGGAACCTGTCGTTCGTTGGGCGTAATTTGCTGTCTTTCGACGATTACAACGGCTACGATCCGGAAACCAACGCCGGTGGGAACAGCGACCTGCTCCGGGGTGTAGATTTCGGAAACGTTCCTATCCCGCGTACCTATCAGGTCGTTCTGACGGCTAAATTTTAAACTGGAGCAGATTGTGAAAGAAAGCGCTCCGGATTATTTATTCATTTATAATAATTTGATTATCATGCGAAAGCAATATATTTTGACCTTTTTGTGCGCCGCGGCCCTGCTGCTGAATACCGCTTGCGAAGAGGAGTTTCTAAACCCCAGCGCCGCCAGCGAAGACCAGGTGGTGGAAAGCGTGGACGGGCTGATCGCCCTGGCCAACGGGCTGCAATACAGATACTCCATTGGCAGGCAATCCCCTTTGTACAATACCGTTACCAGCTCAGGTTTCACCTGTGGTGAACTGGCAATTCTGAACGCCGGAAACACGGATGAGAATAACCTCAGCATCGGAGGGGCCCAGGTTGCCGGAAATAATGCCGTAGTGACCAACCTATGGGAACAATGTCATTTGCTGAAGGCCAACGCGGATATTATCCTGAACAATATTTCCAACGTAGGAGACCCGGGCCTGCAATCCGGACTGTTTGGGTATGCTTCTATTTTTAAAGCTATGAGCCTGGGAACCCTGGCGCAGTTTTTCGAACAAGTGCCTGTTGCCGTCGGGCAAAACGCCAGTTTCAGCACGCGCCAGCAGGCTTTGGAAGAGGCTATCAAGATCCTGAATGACGCCAAAACGCGCGTTTCCGCAACGCCGCCGTCTTCTGCGTTCACCGGAAAAACGCCCAACAGTATCAGCATCCCGAATACCATCAACGCGCTGATCGCACGGTATAGCGCCATGCTGGGAAAATGGGACGATGTCCTTGCCGCCGCCAATGCCGCCAGTCTGACGGTGAAGTCCACCTTCGTGTTCGATGACCTGACCCGGAACCCTATTTTCGACGTTTCTCTGAGCAACATCAACGTGTTCCAGCCAATTGACGCGAACCTGGGGCTGAAAGGCGACTTGACGCCGGACGCCAACGACCAGCGCGTATTGTTCTACCTCCAGAGCAAAACGCCTGGCGCCAACAATATTTTCCGGGGCAAGGGGTTCTTTACCAGCAACTCTTCTCCCGTCCCGGTATACCTACCCGGCGAAATGATGCTCTTAAAAGCGGAAGCCTACGCTCGTAAAAACCAGTTTAATGAGGCAAAGGCCGAGCTAGACAAAGTGCTTACCAAGACTGCGGCGACCGACCTTTATGGCTTGGGGGCAAGTCTCCCCGCATACAGCGGCGCGCTCACTCAGGATGCGCTGCTCAAGGAGATCTACCGCAACCGTGCGATCGAGCTATATATGGCTGGCTTAAAACTGGAAGATAGCCGTCGCTTCAACCGGCCCGGCCCCGGCCAGGCTGGCGCAGAGCGCAACCGCAACTTCTATCCATACCCCAACAACGAACGCGACAATAACCCGAATACCCCGGCAGATCCGGCAGGGTAAGGTTAGACATTGGACGTTAGACGTTAGGCGTTAGACGTTGGAGGCGAGGGGGTGGGGAAACTGCACCCCTCCGCTTGGATTCCCTTTCTTTCCCGGTTTTTTCTTCTCCTTCCGGAAAAAACCGTACCTTCCCTCTAACGTCTAACGTCTAACCTCTAACGTCTAACACCATGTTGAAGAAGGAACGGCAAGCGCTCATTTTAAGAGAAGTCAATATACATAACAAAGTAATCCTCTCGGACCTGAGCCAAAAACTACAGGTTTCGGAAGACACCGTTCGCAGAGATATTCAGGAGTTGCACAAAGCGGAAAAGCTGGTCAAAGTCCGTGGCGGCGCCTTGTCAAAGTCTTATCAGGTTTTCTCCTATAAGGAACATGACATATACGCCTATCAGGAGAAAACGATCATTGCCCGTAAAGCGATCAGTTATCTTCGCGACGATATGTTGGTTTTGATCAGCGGGGGATCCACCAACCTGGAGTTAGCACGCATCCTTCCTCCGGATCTTAAAGTGACCTTTCTGACCATGAGCCTTACCACCGCCATGCAACTTATGGAACACCCATCCAGCGAAACCCTCTTCATCGGCGGCCATTTGTCCAAAACCGCCCAGATCGCTATCGGAGGAGAAGTAGTGCAAACCCTCAACGAATTCCGGCCGGATATTTGCCTTCTGGGAGTGAACGGGATCGACGCGCTGGAAGGACTTTCCGAGAATGATTGGGAAGTTGCTTCCGTTAAAAAAACCATGATCCGGGTTTCCAAGAAGGTCGTCGCATTGTCTATTGCCGAAAAGCTGGATTCCGTCCAGAAAATAAAGGTGTGCGGGATGAACCAGATCAATACCCTGATCACCGAACTGGATCCGGAACACGAAAAATTGACGCCTTATCGAAATAGCGGGGTAGAGGTGGTTTGAAGCGTTGCGACGTTTCGAGGTTTCGAGGTTACGAAGTAAATCCGCAACCTCGAAACCCCGCAACTTCGCAACTTTTTTACGCCGGATCCACATCGATCTGCACCCGGATGCCTGAAAGGCCTTCCCTCTGTGCAATTTGGCCGGCAGCTTCGAGGATAGCTGTTTTCGCCCGGGCGATTTTTGGGTGGCTACGCTCCATTTTAATGAGAAAATCAATCAGATACAGTCCCCGGACCCTGGCCACAGCCGGCACGGCGGGACCTTTGATCCGATGGCCAAACTGCGGCGTAAGAAGAGCTGACATGGCTTCTGCCGCCTGGTTGACCCGTTCCGGTTTGGCGTGCTTGAGGGTAATCCGGATCAGCCGGAAGAACGGGGGGTATTCAAACCGTTGCCGCTCCTGCAACTCCCTCTGGTAGAATCCTGGAAAGTCGTGGTGCAGCACTTCCCGGAGTACCGGATGCGCGGGGTTGAGCGCCTGGATGAGTACCAAGCCTCTTCGGTGTTTTCTTCCGGCCCTGCCACTAACCTGGGTCATGAGTTGAAACCCCCGTTCTGCAGCGCGAAAGTCGGGAAACTGGAGCAGTTGGTCTGCGCTCAGGATGCCCACCAGACCGACGCGTTCAAAATCTAGTCCCTTGGCGACCATTTGAGTGCCTACCAGAATATGGATGCGCCCTTCCTCAAAATCCTGAATAATCTGGGCATGCGCGTTTTTGGACCGCACGGTGTCGTAATCCATCCGGGCGATCTTTTTTTCAGGGAAATAGATCGCTAATTCGTCCTCCACTTTTTCAGTGCCGAAGCCCTGGAGTTGGAGTTGTTTGTTCCCACATGCCGGACAGGCGGAGGGCACTTTGGTTTGATAGTTGCAGTAATGGCATTTCAAGGCATGGCTTTGCTTGTGGTAGGTCATGCTGACGTCGCAGTGGATGCATTCGGCATGCCAGTTGCAGGTGGGGCAGCGGTAGGTTGGCGCATATCCCCGGCGGTTCTGGAACAAAATAGCCTGCTCGCCCCGATCCAGGGTTTGGGTTAACGCTTCGAGCAGTTCGGGAGAGAAATGCTGAGACGGCCCTCCTTTCATGGGAACTAGCCGGAGTTCCGGCATCTGAAGCCCGCCAAACCGCTCGGGCATCTCTGCCAGCCCATATTTCCCGTTTTGGGTATTATAGTAGGATTCCAGCGAAGGCGTTGCGGTGCCAAGCAGCACTTTGGCCCCATAGAGCCGGGCCAGGTATATGGCCGCATCCCTGCCATGGTAGCGCGGATTGGGGTCCTGTTGTTTAAAGGAGGGGTCGTGTTCTTCATCGGCGATAACCCATTTCAGGCGTTGGAATGGGAGAAATAAAGCGGAGCGGGCGCCCAGCACCAGCGGTTTCCCCCGGAGCACTTCCTGCCAAAGTTCTACGCGTTCGTTGTTGTTGAGACGGGAATGGTACACGACGACCTGATGGCCGAAAACCCGGCGCAGGCGTTCGATGATCTGAGCAGTGAGGGCTATTTCGGGCAGCAGGTATAAGACCTGTTCGTTGCGGAGGATCGCTTCCCGGATGAGTTCCATATACAGCCGCGTCTTCCCGCTGCCGGTAACCCCATGAAGGAGGACTACATCCTTTTCGGCAAAGGCATGCCGGATGTTATCAAAAGCTTGTTGTTGCTGAGGGGTGAAATCCTCCAAGCCGGCCTCCTGTCCCCCAAAGATACCCAGCCGGCTCACTTCCCGGTCGTACACTTCCAGGATCTCTTTTTTTACCAGACCCTGGATAACGGCATGGTCCACCCCGGCCGCCTGGTATATATCTTCCTTTCGGATGAACGGGAGCTGGCGGGAGAGCTGGATGACGGCCAAGAGGGCTTCCATCTGCCTGCCCGCCCGGCTGAGGCGCTCAAATGCCTCCTGGAGTTGGTCCGGTTGCGATACATACGGCTCCTTCAGCCGGATGCAGGCGACGCGCTTGGGCCGGTACTTTTCCTTGAGGTCTTCCTTTAGAAAAAGAAGCTTTTTATCCAGCATCCTCCGGATGATCGGATATACCGACCGCTGCTGGAGAATATCCTGCACCTGGCTGAGCGTCAGTTCGTTCTGAATGGTTAATGCTTCCGAAATGAGATACTCTTTATCGTCCAGACCGGCCATGTCCTCCTCGAAATGAGGCCCCAGCGTGATAACCGTTTCGCTGACGAGTTTATAGTGCGCCGGCAAGGCGGCAGTCATCACCTCTCCCAGCGTGCAGGCGTAATAAGTAGCCAGCCAGTGCCAGAATTTGAGCTGCACCGGCAGCGCAATGGGCGTCTCATCGATTGCGGA
>WBZV01000227.1_pt1 | contig 37784 bp, 43 predicted proteins | sample 5204221 | NCBI WGS metagenome assembly WBZV01 (sample SAMN12344360, study PRJNA552823) | activated sludge metagenome | biome: Activated sludge suspended growth; feature: Nitrification reactor; material: Wastewater; isolation source: activated sludge from nitrification reactor of wastewater...
GCGGCTCGGAGCAGCGGCGCGAGCTCGCCGAACATCCGCCGCTGGAGGCGGAGCCGGCCGGCCTGGCGCTCCTCGGCGGTCATGGTCGGGCGCTGGGTCTCGACGGGCGGGAAGGGGTAGGTCTCGACGCGGATCGAGGCGAAGCCGATCTGGTGGCCGCAGACGAGGCAGTCGAGCGGGGCCGCGTCGTCGCCCCGCCGGAACCCCGCGGCGACGTCGAACTCCTGCGCGCACGCGCACCGCGGGCACCACCAGAGCCCCTCGGCGCACTCCTGCGGCTCGATGTATGCGTAGCCGGCCATCGTCACGCCTGGTAGCTGATGTTCTGGCGGCGCACGCGGATCGTGTAGCCGACGGCGGGGATGACGTCGGTCGACGGGGCGAGCAGCGAGCCGGCGGGCACGTAGAGCCCCGGGGTGTTCTTGGCGGCCTGGAACAGCAGCGCGCGCTCCAGGGTCTCCTCCGGCGCGAGCGCGTTGACGGCCGAGATGCACCGCGAGAACAGGTCTTCGAGTACAGCCTGGCCGTTGTAGCCGAGCTTGAACGACAGGCCGGTCCAGATGATCGTCACGTACTGGATCACGGCCGCGCGCACGAGCACCGGGACGCCGGCGCCGCGGTACTCCTGGAGCTTGTCGCGGACCAGCGTCACCAGGGCGTTGTTCGCCTGGCCGTTCACGTCGCCGATCGTCAGCTTGACGCGCCAGACCGGGAACACGTCCTCGCCGTCGTAGACCTCGATCGCCGATGCCTGGACGACCTGGGGCACCTGGCGCGCGCCGAACTCGATCGCGGCGAGGGTGCCGCGCTGGTTGGCGATGAACCAGCCGCGCACGCGCTGGACCAGCTCGGCGTTGGTCTCGCGCGGCCGGCCGCCGGCGGCGGGCTCCGGGTTCGTGACCGAGAGGGTGCTGTCGCCGATGTCGCGGGGCGGGACCGTGATCGTGCCGGCGTCGACGTTGCCGGCGGTGCCGGTCGTCTCGCACAGGACGCTGACGGCCTTGGTCGACGAGTCGCCCGCCGCCCACGAGACGGGCTGGATCGTCCGGAAGGTGACGCCCGCCTGCGAGGCGATCACGGTGTCCTTGTCGAGCGTGATCGCGTAGGTGTTCTGGCGCGAGAGCAGGACCTCGGCGAAGGCCGGGACCTCCTCGAACCGGACGACCTCGCCGCCCGTCATGTCGAACGCCAGCCGGTCCACCGCCTCGTCGCCGACGCTCGGCGCGGTGCCGAGGTACCGGGCGTTGTCCTGGAGCTGCCCCTCGCGCGACACCTCCTCGCCGACGGTGGCGACGAGGTTGAGGAAGAGGTTTACGTCGCTGCCCTGCGCGTCGATCACCTCGGGCGTGTACTTGGACCCGGGGGCGGCGAGCAGGGCGGCGCGGCCGGCGAGGAACAGGTCTTGCGAGGTCAGCATGGCTAGAAGGCGACGATCTGCCGGACGACCACCGGCGTGTTGCTCTGGATCACGGCGCGGACGGTGATGTCGACGCTGTTGCGGTCGGCGGTCGCTGTGACTTCCGCCTGGACGACGTCGGGCTCCAGGCGGACCTGGACCAGCACGTCGTTCGCAAGCCGCTGGAGCTCTCCGGGGCGGAGGAGGCCCTTGACGTTGTGCTCCACGCCGTAGCGCGCGCCGTAGATCAGGAACTTGCCGCGCCCCGAGAGGATGCGGCGGGCGATCCGCTTCTTCGCGCTGGCGACCCCGCCGTGCTTCTTCCAGTCGAGGTTCTCGGCGAGCTCCCAGCCCGTGATCCCGACGATGTTGCCCGGGCCCGGGTAGTAGCCGTTGGCGATGTCGAGGTAGGGGTCCGACGGCGCCTCCAGGATCGTCAGGCGCACCGGGCGGATGCTCGGCGACAGGGCCTTGAGCGGCCACTCGGTCGGCCCGGCGAACGTTTCGCCGGCGTCGCCCCGCAGGTCGAGCACCGAGAGCTCGTATTCGCAGAGGCGCTCCAGCGGCGCATCGGTCGTCAGGATGAGCTGCGTCGGATCGTCGTCGGCCGGTGCGATGTGCATCGGCGTCAGCTCGCGCGTGGGCTTGAACTTTCCCTTGGGGATGAACGGTGTGCCGTTCTGCGGGTAGATGGTCGGGTCGATGCCGGTCAGGATGAAGTTGTCGACGGTGCATCCGTCGTCGAACGCCGCGTCGTTGCGGGCGCGCACGGGCCGGTCGAACACGATCGAGATCTGGTTCATGGCGACCGGGAGGACGCCCAAGATCGTGATCAGGCCCGGGCCACCCCAGGGCCCGAGCTCTGTGCCGAGCGGGGAGAGGCCGAGCAGGCTCATGTGCGCGCCACCATGAGCAGGCCGCAGACGAGCAGCTTGACGTCCTGCGGGTTGATGTCGTTTACCGCGACGAGGCGCCAGCGCAGCGGCCCGTCGCCGGCCATCGGCAGCCCGGCGGTCTGCTCGGAGGTCAGCGTCAGCGTGACCTTCGTGTAGTCGCCGTCGACGACCGCGGCCTCGGCGAACTCCAGCAGGGGGATGTTCTCCTGCTGCACGTCGATGTCGAGGTCGTCGTCCGGCTGCGACACGATGTCCAGCGACCACTCGACGCCCGGCCAGTACCACGCGGCGACGATGTGCCAGGCGTCGGCGCAGGACGGGGCGCAGGCGGACAGCGGCAGGTCCAGGTTCTTGAGCGCCTTGAGGATCTTCTCCTGGAGCTCCTTCGCGGTCTCGCCTGGCAGGACCTCGATCTCCATGGTGTACGTGACGCCCATGTAGACCAGCGCGAGCACGTAGAGGCCGGGCGCCGGCGGGTCGGCGAGGATGTCGATCCCGTAGGCTTTGACCTTCGGCTGCGCCTCCACCTGCCCGACGAGCGTGTAGCCGGTGAGGTCGAGCGGCTGGGTGTACTGCGGCGCCGTCGGGTCGGGCTCGTCGAAGCGGAAGACCTGCGAGAACGGGAGCCCCTGGTACACCAGGAGGTTCGCGCGCTGGGCGAAGAACGTCACGTCTGGCCTCCGTAGTGGACCTCGAACTCCCAGGTCCAGCGGATCGTGGTGGCGGCGGCGCCGGTGAACTGGAGCTGGATCGCCGTGCCGCTGATCCCGACCGCCGCGACCCAGCCGGCGGCGCCGGCGGTGTTCTTTGTGTCGCTCAAGTGGGCCGCGCCGCCGGTGAGGGCCACCACGCCGCCGTTGTTCGTATAGTCGGCCCAGAACGCGAGGGCCTTCTGGTCGGCCGAGCCGGATCGCTTGCCCTTGAGCACGCCGCGGACCGTCACGTCGCCGTTCGTGGGGACGGTGACGAGGCTGACGAACTGCGCCACGCCGTCGGTCGTGCTCTGCTGGCCCTGCATGACCTCGGAGTAGTTGTTCGTGCTCGTGCCGAGGCGCCGCGTGATCTTGGCGCCCGAGCAGACCAGGCGGATCCCGCCGTCGAAGCGCAGCGTGAGCTCGTTCGAGACGGTAGAGCTCTGCGTGGTCGCGCCGCCGTCCTTGAGCACCATCGAGCCGCTGTGGCCGGCCTGCGCCGAGCGCCCGAGGGCATGGCTGTCGGTGGCGCTGGCCGAGCAGTCGCGCCCCGCCAGCGCCGAGCTGTAGTTGCCGCTGGCGCTGTTGGCCGCGCCGCCGGCGATCGTGCTGTGGTCGGCGGTCGCGCTGTTGCTGGCGCCGCCGCCGACGAACGAGGCGGTGCCGCCGGAAGTGTTCGCGTTGCCGCCGACGCAGGTCGAGTAGGGCCCCGAGGCCCCGTTGCCGCTACCGCCGAGGATCGCCGTGTAGTCGTCGCCGGTGCTGTTGTTCGCGCCGCCGCAGATCACAGCGTCGGTGTTGACGCCGATCAGGTTGGTCGTGCCCGCGCCGACGAACCCGCGTATGCCCGAGCAGCCGTTGAGCTCGCCCCCGACGACCACGGCATGCGTGCCGGAGGCGGTGCAGGTGTCGCCCGCGCCCACGAAGCTGCCGAGCCCCGACGCGGTGCCGGTGTCTCCGGCGACCACGCCGGAGTTCTGCCCCGATGCGCTGTTGGCCTGCCCGGCGACGACCGCCGAGCGGATCCCTAGGGCGCTGTTCGCCGAGCCGGTGAGCACCCCGGCGTTGCTCGCGCTGGTGAGGTTCCCCGAGCCGCCGCCGATGACGTTGCCCTCGGCCTGCGCCTGGTTCGTGTTGCCGCCGAGGACGACGGCCTGGGTGCCGCTCGCGGTGTTCGTGTCGCCGGCGACCACTGCCGAGTTGACCCCCGACGCGGTGTTCGTGTGGCCCGCGACCACCGCGGCGTTCGTGTTGCTGGCGATGCCGGTGTCGCCGGCGCCAACGAACGCGCGCGCGCCCGAGGCGGTCGGGGTCAGGCCGCCGACCGTGGCCGAGCGGTCGCCGCTGGCCGTACCGGAGCTGCCGCCGACCGCCACCGCGTCGGCGCCGGAGGCCGTGTTGCCCTGGCCTCCGAGCACCGCCGACCCGACGCCGGAGGCGAGGTTGTTGAGGCCGCCGGCGATCGTCGCGTAGTTGGCCTTCGTGCCCTTGCCGGCGACGGCCTCGCTGCCGAGGTTGACCTGCCCGTAGTCGGCCGCCGAGCGCGTGGGCGGCTGGTCGGTCTTCACGCCCCGCAGGTTCTCGGGGTTGCCGGGCTGGTCGTCGAGCGCCTCCACGCCAGCGACGAGCGCGGCGCTGATCTCCAGCGTCGAGCCCGGACCGTTGTCGGTGAGCGTGATGCCGGGGCCCGCGGCGAGCTCGCGGCTGTTCGGCAGCGCCGGCTCGGCGACCGCCGTCACCATGGAGCCGTTGATCGAGCTCTGGTTGGCGCGGAGGATCTCGTCCATGTCCTCCCACCAGCCGGTCTCGTTCTGGAGGCCGGTGTACACGGAGGGCCAGGTCGCCTCGGCGGCCTCGCCCTGCGCCGGGTAGCGGATGCCGGCGAGCGACTTGACGGCGAACAGGACGATCTGCCGCTGCGTGACGGCCTTGCCCTCGTTGACGTACAGCCGCAGGAGGTAGGTGCCGTCGGTGTCGGGCGTGAAGCTGGTCGTCGGCCCCTGGGTGGACGAGAGGGTCGCCGCCGACGCGCGGGGCTTGGCGAGCTCCCAGCGCCACTTCTTCACGTTCGTGTTGTCGGCGTTGCGGACGTTGACGGGCGTGCCGATCGCGCCGTCGTTGCGGCTGCGGCCCGCGGGCAAGGGCGGCAGGCCAGACTGTTCGAGGACGATCGAGGCTTGGCCGAGCAGGGCGGGCACGCGCGCACCCTACACCGGGCCCGCCGACCTGGCCCGAATGCGCAGGCCGCCCGCGGGTGAATCTCCGGCCGCGGGCGGGCGTCTGCCGACCGATGGACCTGCCCCTCGCCACGTGGTCGCCCGAGAGCCCACCGCTGTACCGCTACACCCTCCGCCGGCCCCGGTTGCAGGGGACGCTGGAGCCCGCGCTGGGCCCGGGCTCGACGTGCGTCTTCCTGCTCCTCAACCCGTCCACCGCGACCGAGACGGAGGACGACCCGACGATCCGCCGGTGCATGGGGTTCGCCCGGACCTGGGGCTTCGACGCCCTGACGATCCTGAACGCCTACGCGCTCCGGAGCACGGACCCGCGTGGCCTGTGGGCCGTGCCCGATCCGGTCGGCCCGGGGAACGACGCGGCGATCGCGGCCGAGCTCGCGCGGCCCGAGACGCTCCGGGTCGTCTGCGGGTGGGGTCGGCACGCCCGACCGGAGCGGGTGCGGCGGCTGGCGGAGCTGCTCGCCGGCGCCCAGAACGTCTCGGCTTTGGCCGTCAACGCCGACGGGTCGCCGGGGCACCCACTGTACCTGCCCGGCGCGCTGGAGCCGGCGCCGTTCGATCCGCTCAGCTCGCGGTGGCGGGCGGCCCAGGTGAAGACCCCACGACCGCGAGCGTCGAAGACCGCATGACCCTCGAAGATCTCGCGGCCCTCGGGCTGTTCAAGAACGACCAGACCGGCGATACCGGCAGCGGCGCCCGGGTGCTACGGCGCGCGACCGCTCGGATCGGCGGCTACGACCGGCCGGTCTTCGAGACGCACGCGATTCGCTTCCAGCTCGCCGGGCAGCCCGCCGACGAGTGCTACGCCGTGCGCCTGCGCGTGCGGCACTGGCCCGGCGGCTACGAGGCCCTGGACGACGCCGTGCTCGTCACCCTCATGCGCCGGGAGACCCGCGCGATGGAGGCGTGGTGGCCGGTGGTAGAACCCGCCGCATGCCCACCGCCCCCTCCGTCGACGACGTGATCCGCGGCATGCAGAGCGTCGCCGACCTCGCCTCCACCTCCGAGCACGTGCTGGACCAGATCGCCACGATCGCCGGGGTCGCCCGCCGGTTGCGCGCCGCCGAGCGCAAGGCCAAGAACAGCGGGCCGGTCATGCGCGCGTTTTGGCACGCGATCGCCGACCGCCGACGCGCACGGCTCGATCGGCTGAATGCCGACGCGGCCCGCGCCGTCCACGGAGCATGAGTCAGAGCAACATCGAGTGGACCGACGCGACGTGGAATCCCGTCCGCGGGTGTCGCAAGGTCTCGCCGGGCTGCAAGAACTGCTACGCCGAGACGATGGCGAAGCGCTTGCGCGCCATGGGCCAGGCCGGCTATCTGCGGGTCGTCGACGACCGCGGCCGGTGGACGGGCGACTTCGAGACGGACCCCGCTCGCCTCGCCGATCCGCTGTCGTGGAAGAAGCCGCGGCGGGTGTTCGTGAACAGCATGTCGGACCTGTTCGGCGAGGGAGTGCCGTTCGACTTCATCGCGGCGGTGTTCGCCATGATGGCGGCGACCCCCCATCACACGTATCAGGTGTTGACGAAGCGGCCGGCGAGGATGGTCGAGTTCTTCTCCCATCTCTTCGGCCTGGAGAACACTGAGGAGACGATCAACCGCGAGGCGAGCGAGAGACGGTGGGTGATCTGGGATGCCCGAGCCCCGCGGGGCGGATGGCCGAAGGGTACGCGACCGATCGATCTCTTCGCCTACCCGCAGTTGCCCGACATGAAGACGCTGCAGAAGCGCCTGCCGTGGGTCTGGCCCCTGCCGAACGTCTGGCTCGGCGTCTCCACGGAGGACCAGGCGACCGCCGACGAGCGGATCCCGCTGCTCCTCCAGGTGCCCGCGGCGGTGCGATTCATCTCCGCCGAGCCGCTGCTCGGGCCGATTCGGCTGCGCGAGGAGTGGCTGCTCGGGCGCTTCCTGCACTGCCCCGACGAGAGCGACGATCCCGAGACCGACGGCTGCAACGGCTGCGAGGGGGTGCCGAGCGCGCGGCGTTTCAGCGGCCATTTGAGCGGCGACGTGTGCAGCGCCGTCCGCGGGCCTGCCCTGTCGTGGATCATCGTCGGGGGCGAGAGCGGACCCGGTGCGCGGCCGTGCGACGTCTCGTGGATCCGCTCGATCGTGCGCCAGTGCGACCGTGCCGAGGTCGCCTGCTTCGTGAAGCAGCTCGGAGCGCGCGCGCGTGGCGTGCCGTCCTGCCGGAGCTGCGAGGGAGAACGATTCGACGGCGATCGGTGCGAGCGCTGCGGAGATGTCATCGAGATCGCCGACGGGCAGCGCGTGCTTCACCTGCGCGACCCCAAGGGCGGCGACCCGGCGGAGTGGCCGGAGGACCTGCGCGTGCGGCAGTGGCCCCGCGCAGCGACCGAGTGAACAGATCGGCTACGGTGGCCGTCCAAGCCGCCGTATGTGGAACGAGGTTCTGGTCGGTCATCAAGCCCTGCGCACCGGCGCGACGCTGCCCGCGCGCGATTGCAGCTACGGCCCCCTGTGGGACGTGCATCGCTACCTGGCCGCGAAGACAGGCCGGCCGTGGTACGTCGCGCTCGCCCCGGTGCCGGCAGCGCCGGACCAGGAGGTCCGCGTCCCCGCGCAGCGGCTCACTCCCGCCTACCTGCGCCGCCGCGACGAGGCGATTGCCGGGTGGCTGGCCGAGCGGCCCGACACCCTCGTCCTCGCCGACGACGCCGACGTCCGGAACTGGTCGATCCGCCTCGGGCGCGAGCTCGACGCCCCGCTCGTCGGCCTCGCCCCGCTCCAGCGCGTCGCGGTCGTCCGCGCGGCCGTCGGCCACCTGCCGCTGCCCGACTTCGCCAGGGAGCACGCGGGCGCCGTCCGCCTCGTCGCCGCGCTGGCGCCCCCGCCGATGGACGATCCAGCCGAGGACGCCGACCCTCTGGCGGTGCGCTCCCGGCCGACCGCGATCCGCCTGCCCGTGATCGAGCGCGACGCGCCGATCTTCCGGCTGCTCTATCCCGAGGCCGAACGCGTCGCCGCCGAGCGACCGCGCACCCGCGGCGAGTGCCCGGAGATGCGCCCCTGCCCGTGGGTCGGCTGCCGGCACAACACGTACTTGGAGCTCACGGAGGGCGGCTCGATCACGATCATGCGCCGCGACGCCCGCGACCGCGCGCTGGAGCCCTGGCAGGTGGATCCGGCGACCTCGTGCTCGCTCGACGTGGCCGAGCGCGGCGGGATGACGCTCGCCGACGTCGCCGAGGCGATCGGGGACGTGAGCCGCGAGCGTGCGCGGCAGATCGAGCAGCGGGCGATCGCGGCGATGCGCGGCGAGACCAGCATCACCCGCGACGACTACGACGACTACATGGCCGAGATCATGAGGACGAGCGGCGGCATGTGGGGCGACCTCGTGGAGTGACCCTAGGGACAGGTCAGTCGAGGCAGGTGTGCGTCGCGCTCGCGCCCTTGTGCTGCGACTCGATCGCCGTCGGGTCCGGCGTCAGGTCGTAGGCGATTTTGGCGGCCTGGTAGACCAGCAGCGCCGCCGCGATCGTGCCCGGGTTCAGGGTGGCGAGCGCCTGAATGAACGTGTCGACCGCGGCGAGGTACACCCCCAGCGCCGACTTCCACGCCCAGAACTTCGGGTCGATCGCGGCGTTCGACTGCACGCCGTCGGTCACGCGGACGATCGCCTTCGCGTTGCCGGTGAACGGGGGGTCCGTCAGCGTCGCGCCCTGCGGCGGGAGGTACGGCTGCGCCGGCGTCGACGCGCTCTCGGTCGCCCCGGTCAGCACGGCCCCGGGGACCGGCGGGGCCGCGAAGTCCGCCCCGAGATGCGTCGCGCCCTTGAGGAGCACCTGCGTCCCCTCGATCCGCACGCCCGCGCCGCCGGCCTTGAGGAGCACTTCGCCGCCGGCCTGGACCGCGTAGACCTCGCCCCGCGGCGTGATGAGCCACCGGAACTGCTTGAGCTTGCCGGCCGGGTCGTAGGTGTCGAGCCCGCAACATGTCCCGGCGAGCCTGTTCTCCAGGTCAGCCACGCGGCCGACGATGTAGCACCCCACGTAGTTCGACAGCGGCCAGACGATGATCACGCTGTCGCCGGGGCTGACGGGGATGTAGCCGCCCGCGTTCGGGCCGCTCTGCTCCATGCACAGGTAGGCGCGCACGCTGTCGCCCGAATCGGAGAGCGTCACCTCCACGAGCACCTGCCCGTCGACGACCTCCGCGAAGGCTTCGCTGGGGTCGTTCGGGTCGTGCCCGACGACGCCCAGCGACACGTAGTTCTCGTAGTCCCGCGGGCTCGGCTCGGGCCCCTCGGGGTCGTTGAACATGCCCGGGAAGTTGCGGGGGTCTCGCATGGCCTATCCTCGCCCGACCCCGATCGCGCACGCGTCCGTGAGCACGTCGGGGGCGTTGCGCACGTCCAGGTAGTTCTGCGCCTCCAGGTCCCAGGACCAGCCGCCGTCCTCGCCGAGCTCCTCGGGGTACTTCCAGTGCCAGCCGACCTTGATCGTCCGGAAGAAGCGCTGGCGGTACGGGCTCAGGGTCGCGTTGGCGAGCTGCGCGGCGGTCACGGCCGGAAGGCCCGCCTGCTGGTACTCGGCGATCAGCCGCTCGCGGGGCAGGTCGCCGAAGATCAGCCGCGTCCCGACGACGTTCTGCGTGAGGTCGGGCGGCAGGGCCTCGATCTGGATCGGGTCGCCCGGCCGGAGCCAGAACATGTCGGCCAGGTTGGGGTTGTAGCTGCCGTCGGAGAGCCGCGACGGCGCGCTCGGCAGCGCCGACATGGTGGTCTCGCTGCGGATCCGGACGGTCATCTCGTTCCGCGCGCGCTGCTCGTACAGGGACACGGCTGTCTGGCACAGGATCTTCACCGCCTCCGGCCCCGAGATCGGGTCGCGGTTGAAGACCATGATCTCGGTGCGGTCGCCCTGGTTGGCCTTCGAGGCCGGGCGGTTCATGTACGGGATCTTGGGGTACCGGGCGAACCGCGTGCGGCGCAGGCTCGGGTCGTAGGCCCGCACCTCGATCGCCGTCGGCTGCGCCTCGCCGTTGTAGTTGCGCTCGATCTCGTACTCGTCGATGTTGTCGCCGTCGATGAAGCGCCGCACCGTCGGGTTGTCGGAGACCTGCGCGTCGCGGGCCGCGTAGAACGTGCGCGGGGTGGTGATGACGAGCTCGGCGCCGGGGATGACGCTGCGCCCGTCGCTCGTCAGGACGGGCTTGGAGCCGGCGCGGATGTAGCACCACAGGCCCGCCGACTTGCACAGGTCCGTGATCAGGTCCCAGAACGAGATCTTCTTCTTCGAGCCGCCGCTGCTCGACTTCTTCGCGCCCCCCTTGCTGTCGAAGTAGTCCGGCGGGTGGATGTCGGCCAGCGTCGGCAGCGTCGCGCCGGTCTCGTTGACGATGATCGTGCCGCGCGCGCCGGGCAGGCCGAAGCGCTTGGACGCGTCCTTGACCTGGATCCCGTCGCCGTAGAGGACGAGCTGGATCACCTGGTCGATGCGCGCCGTCTTGGGGATCCCGCGCAGCGGATCCTCGTAGAGCTGCGCCGCCGTGAAGATCGCCGTGAGGTCGACGGCGTTGCACTCGATGTAGTCCTTCTCGCCGCGGACCAGCCGGTAGGTCTGCACGAAGCCGCGGAACAGCTCGTAGGAGTTGCCGGTCAGCGGATCCTCGTCGACGCCCGCAAACAGCTCGATCGAGCCGCCGGACGACCCCAGGCGCCCACGGGCCGCGGCCTCCTCGTGGCTGATCACCCCGCCGAAGATCTGGATCTGCAACTGCCGGATGTCGCGCGGGTCGACGGGCAGGCGCGACAGCGGGATCTGGAACTTGGCCGTGTCGGCCTTCATGTAGCTGTTGAGCTCCACCTGCGCGTTGTAGGGCACGACGTCGACGCCGACGCTGGAGAAGCCGGCGTCGTCGGCGAACGCTTCGATGCCGCTGACGCCCGCGGTCGGGTTCTCCTTCGTGGCGACCAGCCGCGGCAGGTCGTCCTCGGGGCGGATCCCCAGGCGCACGTGGCAGGTGTGGAACCAGGAGGTCATTTCGACGGCACCAGAACGAGGGTGCTCTCTGGGACGGTGCTGGTGGCGAAGCCGTTGTACTCGGCGATCGTGAGCCAGTCGGCGGCGTTGCCGTAGAACTCGGCGGCGATGTGGCGGAGGGTCTGGCCGGTGGACGTGACGACCGACGCGACGACGTCCTTCGACTCCAGCGCGGCCAGGGCGAGCTCGCGCCGGCGCATCTCGTTCGCCATCTCCTGAGCCTCTTTGCGCAGGTTCAAGATCTGGAGCGCGATCGTGTCGGCCTCGCGCTGGTTGAGCGGCTCGCCGAAGTCGGCGATGCGCCCGCAGGCGTTCTTGAGGTCGATCGCGGCGAGCCGGACGCGGGTGTACAGCGCGCGCAGGTCGAGCACGAGCCGCTGGGGCAGGAACGCCGACGTGACGATGCGCGTCAGCATGTTCAGCAGGTCGGAGGTCGCCAGCGAGAGCGCGTTGAACGGCGCCAGGATGAGGTTCGTGTACAGCCGCCCCGGAAGCGCGAGCAGGGCGAAGGCCGCGGCGACGCGGGCGGCGAAGTCCTTGAGAAGCTGGAGCAGCCCACGGGCCTCGATGCGCGGCCGCGGCTTCACCTTCGGCTTCTGCGGCGTGTCGCCGGTCCACTCGAAGCGCATGCGCCACTCGACGCGCTCGGGCCGCACGATCGCCGGGGTGAACTCGCGGAGGATCGCCGTCCGCCAGATCGTGTGCCACTGGAACGTGAGCTCTTGCGACGACCGGAGCAGCAGGTAGAAGGCTTCGACGAGCTGCATCGACTGCCGCGCGCGCGAGCCCGACGACGCGACGACGCCCGACGACTTGGAGCCGTTGTTCCGCAGGCTGTTCGGCACCTGGGGCCCGGCGAGCGGCGTGAACCCGACGAGGGTCGGGGCGTTCTCGTCGCGGAACATGTCGCGGTCGTCCCACACGCCCTGCATCTCGCTCGGCTGCCAGATCGCGCCGATGAGGGCTATGTCCGCCTTGGGGTTCATCGGCGGGTAGTTCACCTTGCCGCGCTGGAGCACGCCAAGCTCGAACGGCTGTTCGTCGACGCGGGGCATCGACCGGCCTCGGAGAGTGACGCTGCGTCCCGGGCCGCTGGTCTCGGAGATCACGATCTCGTTTGCCACGTCACACCCCCTGTCGGCGCTGCATCGCCGTGCGGATCGGGTTGGCGACCTGCCGCGCGGTCGTCTTGTTGAACGCGGCGACGATCGCGTTCGGGTCGGCGTCGCGGATGTTCCACGAGTTGTAGTTGTTCACCTTGACGTTGACCGGCGGGGGCTTCTGGTTCTTCGGCTTGAAGCCCGGGGGGAGCTCGGGGCCCATTGGCGTCAGCATCTCGGCGATTTCGCTGGCGGGCTTGGTCGGGTCGCCGACCGCAAGGTCGAACCGGAGGGCGGCGGCGCGGATATCGGCCGCGGCCTCGCGGGCGCCGTTCGCCATGTTCAAGGCGGTCGACTCGTCTCGCATGCCGGCGGCCTGCTCTAAAGCATCCAGCTTATCGGACAGCGCGAGGTACTCCGGGTCGTTCAGGAAGCCTGAGACCTTGCTGCGCTCGGCGAGCTCGGTCTGGATGTCCATCATCTCCTTCGTGGGACCGTTGAAGGGGTTGAGCTTGTGCGCGAACTCGGCGACATCACCGAAGGCTCCGATGACCCACGCCGTCGCCTCCAGCAGCCACGAGAACGCGTTCGTGACGCCGACGACGGCGTTCGTGGCGAGGCCGACCGCGACTTGGAGGCCGGTCTGCGCGTCGGCCGGGTCGCCGAGAAGGAACGACCCGAGCGCGTAGAACTTGGCCCCCAGGTCGCTCACAGCCTGGACAAACTCGGACAGGTCGATCTGCGCGAGCGCGCCAGCGAAGTCGTCGATGTTGCTCGTGAGGTACGTGATGACCCCGCCGAACATGACCGCGGCGCCGCCGACGACGACCCCCAGGGCGATGAACGCCGGGGCCGCGATCAGGGCCGCCGCGCCCATCGATAGGACGCTGGTGACGGCCTGCATCGCCGCGCCAGCCCCTTGGGCCAGGAAGGCGCCGCCGGCCTTGGCGCCCATGAGACCGGCCGCTGTCTTCGCCCCGTCGGCAAGCCATTGGGCGGCGATTTGGGCCCGCTGTACGATCGTTGCCCAGTTGTCGGCGACGTAGGCGAGGCCGGCGCCGACCTTCAAGATGCCGGCCTCCAGCAAGCGACCGAACTGCTGGCCCATGCCGACCATGAAGGTACGGAGGCTCTGGAAGCGCTCGGAGCCCTGATTCAGCACCCCGCCCTCGCCGGTGAGCGACTTCACCGCGCGCTTGACCGCGTAGAAGCCCTCCTGGCCGAACGACCGGCGGAGCTCTTTGAGCGCGCTGGTGCCCTGGGCGGTGATGCCCTCCCACGTGTTCTCGTAGTAGTCGCGGATCGGCTTGGACAGCCGCTCCAGGGCCTTCTCGAAGGTGGCGAGCCGCTGCTCCGGCGACAGCTTGTTGAACGCCATCGTCAGCTTCTCGCCAAAGAGCTGCGACTTCTTCGGGAAGGCGCCGAGCTCGCGCCCGGCCTCCGCGATCGGCTTCTGGAGCAGCCGCCACGTGTCCATTTCGGCGCCGGCGCCACCCGTCAGGATGCGACTGGTCTGCTCGCCGACGAGCGCGAATCGGTTGCCGAGGATGCCAGCGAGATAGACCTCTTTCTGTGTGAGGTCGCGGATCCGCGTGTGTTCCTGCGTGACCGACGCGAGGCCCGGCAGCATGTTCTGGAACAGGTCGGTGACTTGCTCGACGTCGCCGGGCGCGGCGTCGGCGATCTTGACGAGCTCGCCCTGGTACGCCTTGGCCGTCTGGAGGTTCTGGGCGAACTGCTGCTCGGCGGAGCCAGCGTCGGCGGCGAAGTCAAATAGCTGGAGGGTCGAGCCGATTCGGCCGCGTACCTCCTCGGCCTTCGCGTTGGCAGCAAGGCCCCCAAACATGCCCTTCGTGACCGCGACGGCGATGCCGGCGGAGAGGATGCCGCCGATCACGGCGCTGGCCTTGCCGGCCCACGCGGCCGCCGAGCCGGTCCCCATCTTCGAGAACACGTCCAGCGCCCCGCCAGCGCCCTTGCCGGTCGCCGTCCAGATCCCACCCTTGGAGTCGGGCCGGGCCTTCTTCCGGCCGACGTCCCGCTCCATCCGGGCGATGTCCTTGGCGAACTCGGACCCGGCCGACCGGCTCTGCCGGCTGACCAGGAAGTTGAGCTCGACGTCGTACTTCGCTCCTGCGGCCACGGGCGGACCCTATCACGTCTCGACGGCCCACTCCTCGCTGAGCTGTTCTTGGAGCTCGCGGAGCAGCGCCCGGAACTCGCCGACCGGGAGGGCCTTGATCTGGTCGAGGCTCTGCCGGCCGTGGCGCGCGAAGTAGATCATCTGCTTGCGGAGGTTGACGCGCGCCTCCCGGGCGGAGCGCATGCCGTAGTCGCCGAGCAGTTCCGCGGGCGCGTCACGGAGCGTCGTCAAGTGGGACGGCAGAGTCGAGAAACGACTCCACGAGCGCGTGGTCCACCTCATGCAACCGGGCGTAGGTGCCGGTCACGAGCTTGTGCGCGCGCGGGCCGATGTCCTCCAGCCAGCGGCGCTTGATCGCCAGGCCCTCCGGGCTGTTGTCGAGCTCGCGCCCGCCGATGCTCCGGATCGAGAAGAGGATCTGGATCACGCGGTGGGCCACGTTGTCGTCGATGTCGGCGACGGCGTTCGCGGCCTTCTGCTCGTCGGCGACGGTCATCTCCTGCATGGCGAACCGCAGGTCGTCGACCTTGCCGACGATGTGCTCGCGCGCGGCCCAGCGGCGCTTCGGCAGCGAGGTCTCCGGGATCGTGTAGCCGTGGCGCCGGCGGTCGGGGTCGGGGCGGTAGCTCTTGCCGTAGGCCGAGGCGTCCTTCGCCGTGGGGTCGTGCAGGCGGTCGAAGGCGATCGTGAGCAGCTTGACCGCCTTGGGGTCGAGCGCGCGCCACCAGGACTCCACCTCGTCAGTGCCGGGGTCGACGTTCTCGCCGATCTGGACGACCGACTGCTTGACGAGCGCGATGCCCATGTCGCCCGGGGAGAGGGTCTGCGTCAGCTTGTCGACCGCGAGCCGGTAGGCCCGGCAGCGGTCGGCGATGCAGGTCTGGGCCAGGACGACGGACAGGTCCTCCACCGGCCGCTTCCAGCCCAGCTCGGGCTTCGGGAGCTTGTACCGCACGCGCTCGCCGAGGCTGCGGTCGGCCGGGTCGTTGGGGTCGTAGCTGGGGGCCTCGGGCTCGGTCTCCTCGGGCTGCGCGGGCGTGGGCAGGGGCGACGGCGGGTCGCTGGAGGCGGCGCCGGTCTGGGGGTCGAACTTCATGGCGCGCAGGATACAGCGGCGGGCACTCGTTGCCGCCTCGCGCCCCGGCCTGTACCCGTGGGCCGTGCCCCATCCTGCGCGCGCGCGGTCGCTGACGGACCTCCAGCAAGCCGTCCTCGCGGCCTACCAGGCGACCCGAGATGTCCGCGAGACCAGCACCCGCACCGGCGCGAGCGTCGTCTACGTGTGGAAGGTGCTGCGCCAGCAGGGCGTCCGGCTCGCGTCCGAGGAGCGCCGGGTCTACCTGGAGATCATCGCCGGTCTGACGATGGACATGTCCTTGCGGTCAGCCGCCGACCTGTTCGACGTCTCGTGGCAGTCGCTCCAGCGCACGCGCGTGCGCCTCGGGATCGTGCGGCCCCGTGGGCGACCGCGCGAGGAGATGCCCCTTGACCTCATCGAAGACATGAGGGCGAAGGGGCACTCGTGGGACGACATTGGGGATGTGCTGTCGCGCCACCCCGACCGCGTGCGCAAGAACTACGCTCAGAAGTTGGCGGGCAGCGTCGGCTGATCGGACGCGTAGCCCTCCAGCGTGCCCTCCACGTAGCTCTTGCGGTCCGGGAACGTGAGCTTGTGGTCGGCGAAGCGGACATCGCGGAAGACGTAGCTGACCGGGACCACGCCCGGGATCAGCATGACGGCCGCCATGTCGAAGCGGAGCGCCGCGCCGGTCTGGTAGCGCGCGCGCCGGATGTCGCGGTCGATCAGCCGGAGGATCGCCGCCGCCCGCAGGTGGTATTTCAGCGTGAACGTGCAGCCGTTGAACACGTCGTCGAACTGCACCGTCGTCTCGCCGAGGTACTGGCCCTCCAGGATCTCCTTCCGGAGCGTGATGTCGAGGTCCAGGAAGGGGCCGATCTTGTCGTCCACCTTGTTGTCGATGATGACCGAGACGAAGACCTCTTGGCCTTTGAGTCGCTGCTGTCCCATGGTTCAGGTGCCCTTTACGCGGTGAGCTCGACGGACGTGCCGACCGTCAGGCGGAAGTTGATGTACTTGTCGGTCTGGAGCATCTTGACGAGCACGACGACGTCGCGGTTGCCCTTGGCGGCGAGCGAGTCGCTGGTCTGGTCGCTGACCTGATAGCCGGCGATGCGCGCCAGGTCCGGGTTGTTCTCCGAGAGCAGGTCGCGGAGGAAGCCGTCGATCGAGGCGAGCAGGCCGGTGCGGTTGACGGGCTTCTTGAGCTGCTTGACGTAGGGCTTGGCGATCAGGCGCAGGCTGTCGCCGATGTAGTCGAACATGAAGCGGTAGTTGGCCTGGGCGGCCTCCACGTTCTCGGACGACGGCAGCGAGGTCAGGTCGCTCTGGACGTTGCAGCCGGCGTCCGGGTCCATCATCGGCGCGATGATGCCGGCGGCGGCGAACGCGATGTAGTCCTCAATGCCGAGCGGGGTTCCGCCGTACTTCGAGTTGTAGAGCTTCTCCATGCCGACGACCGAGCGGAGGCGGCCGACGGGCGTGAACCGGAGGTCCTGGCCGGCGTTCTCCTCGGGCAGTATGATCGAGCGGATCGACGCGTACCAGCCGTCGAAGTGCTGCTGGATCAGGCCGTCGTCGCTGAAGCCCGTGCCGCCGTCTACGCCGAGCTCCGCGATCATCGGCACGTACACGAGCACGCTCGGGCCGGTGTAGAAGACGCGGCTGTCCTTGCCGGCCGCGAGCACTCCGATGTCCGGGTCGAGCCGCAGGTCGGCGACGCTGGTGCCGACGGGGGCCGAGAGGATCGGCTTGCGCAGGGCGTGCTGCTTGGCGCTCGCGTCGATCGCGTTCTGGGCGACGTTCTGCATGATCGCCGCGGTGGTGCGCGCGCAGAAGATGATGTTGATCTGCGTCGGGATCGCGCCGCCCGGGTCGATCGTCTTGGCGAGGGCGGTGCGGTAGGCCGCGTCGAAGCCGCCGGGGGAGAGGCGCTGGAGCTGCGCGGCGTTGTCGACCACGAACCCGTCGTCGAGCACGTCGACCAGCGTCGACGCGGTGCCGGCCGGGGCGGTCGGGGTGCTGTCGTCGTCCTCGGCCGGGCGCACGTCCAGCGAGAACTCGCCGCCGGAGGTGTCGGTCTCGTAGGTCTGCATCGTCACCCAGCGGTAGCCGGCGGCGTCCTCAATGCGGGTGCCGGCGGGGATGATGACGCGGGCGGCGGCGTTGGCGTTGGCGGTCTGGCCGACGGTCCAGCCGAGCGCGAGGCCGACGGCGCCGCCGGTGAACTTCAGCGTGCCGCTGACGGGCGTCGCGTCGTTGCACGCGCGGACGTAGCCGGACGCGAGCTTGCTCGCCGCGATGCCGCCGAGCAGGTCGAGCATGGTGGCGATCTCCGCGTCGGTCACGCGGTCGACGTCCTTGACGTTGCCGTTGCCGTAGCCGAAGGACGTGCTGTTCGGGGTGACGTTCGCGGTCACGAAGTCGCCCGGGTTGGGGGTCGACACGATCGCGGTGGTGATGCCGACGCCCGCGGTGTTGGCGGCGATGTTGATGCTGGCGAGGCCGCTGGTCGAGAGTGTGACCGGGGCGTTCGGGTTCGTCGCCTCGAAGTCGGCGAGCAGCGCGTCGCGGATGGTCGTCGCGGTGTCCGGACCGACCGTGGCGGCGTAGGTGCCCTGGAAGGTGGTGATCTGGCCGTTGTAGAGCGTGGTGACGCTGAAGGTGTACGTGCCGGTGCTGGCGATGGCGACGGTCACGCTGTCGACCTCGGCGGTGTTCGTCAGCGTCAGGCCAAGCTGGGTGATCGCGCCGGCCGTGCCGCCGACGAGCGCGATGTAGCCGCCCGAGCCGCGGATCTTCGAGACGAGCCGAAGCTGGCCGGCGTTGTTGCTCGCGGCGGTGTAGGCGAGCTGCTTATTGATCGCCGCGATGACGTCGGTGATCGCCTGGTCCGTCGCGGCGAACTGCACCTTCGTCTGGTTGCCGAACTCGTCCTGGAACACGAGGTACTCGGTGCCCACGAAGTTGGTCGGGTAGATGCCGCCCGAGGCGTCGATCTGGCCGGCGACGGCGACGATGGTCGCGGTGACGGGGGCGCCGTCGACCTCAAACGCCGCGGTGTCGCCGGGCTCCAGGTCGTAGGGCCCGCGCTTGGTCGCGGTGAGGCAGGCGAGCCGGGAGAACTGGACCTGGCCGGAGCTGGTGTTGACGCGGACGACGACGAGCCGCGAGAACCGCTTGCCGTACAGGGCCAGGGAGCCGTTGCCGTTCCACAGCTCGGAGCCGCCGGAGCGGCGCGCGACCGGGTGCTGGTAGGGCTTGCCGTCCTTCGTGAACCCGAAGCCGCCGAACGTGTTGACGAGATCGATCGGCTTCAGGACTTCGGTGGGCGTGTTGTAGGGCCCGTCCTCGAACTCGCCGACGATGCACACGACGCCGGTGCCCGCGCCTTCGACGACGGTCGTGGGGAGGATCTCGATCAGGCTGACGCCCTCGATCGCCTCCAGGGCGTCGCGCGTCGGCTCGGACAAAAAGTATCGGACGAATCCTGGCATGGTGTGATCGCTACCCCCAAGGTAGCGACCACGCCGATCAGGTGCCGGGGTCCAGGTCCGCGACCAGCCGGAGCTCGGGCACCGGCGGCGTCACGTAGATCGGCTCGGCGTCGACGAGGCGGACGTCTTGGATGTCGACCTCCAGGACGCACATGAGCGGGAGCGTCTGGCGGTGGGCGTCGGTCGGGTCGATGGTGGCGGGGAACGCCTGGCGGGCGAGCTCGATCCGGCAGGTGCGGTCGTAGTAGGGCCGGACGAGCACGCGCCGGCCGCCGCGGAGGTCGCTCGGCTCGCGGGAGAAGGCGCGGAGCAGGGCCCGTCGGACCGCGTGCCGGGTCGTGCGGTCGGCGAGCTCGGTCTCCACGATGAGCTCGCCGCTGACGTCGTGCTCCAGCACGAGGCAGGTGCCCGGGCCGTACACGTCCAGCGTCTCGTCGATGAAGTCGGCGCCGCCGAGGCCGACGGTCTCGTAGGTCAGGCCGCCGTCCATCTCGCGCACGGTGAAGTGCGGGATCGCCGTCTTGTCCTCGGTGGCCTCGGGCCAGTCGACGTGCAGGCCCTTGGCGTCGACGTAGACTTGGGCGCTGCGCTTCTCCCCGCGGCCGGTCAGGAGGGGCTTGTAGTCGCCGGCGAAGATGACGGACCCGAGGATCACGTCCAGCACGGCGATCTTGGCGGCGAGGGAGGCGTCGATGATCACGGTGTCCTCGCGCTCGTCGGCCGCGCGCGCGTGGGACTGGTAGAGCGCGGAGAGCGGGCCGACGGGCGTGCCGTAGGTGCCGTCGGGCTTGGGCTCGAAGATGTCGCCGGCGGAGGCGATGATGGTGCGCGGCGCGTACTTCACGGGGCGACTGTACCAGCAGCGACCGCGGCCGCCCGCGCGGCGGTCACGGCCTCACGGGCCCAGACCTGCATGGCCGCCTCGGCGACGATGGTGCCGTGGCAAGGTTTCTTCGAGTCGCACCAGCAGATCAGCGGGCGGCCTTCGGCGGCGATCCGGAGGAGGAGGGGCTCCAACTCGCCGCGACGGGCGGCGAAGAGGCGGGCGAGGTGGTCGTGGTAGGGGCGCAGGGCGTCCGCGTGGTCCATCTCGCGCCAGGCCCCGTCGACGAGGACGACGACGCGGCCCGGGGCGTCCTTGCCGACCGGACGCACCGGGAACGGGTTGGCGAGCAGCGGGGAGGCCGGGACGCCGTGCGCGTCGCGACCGATGTACTCGCACCAGGGCGGGATGACGACCTCGCCGCTGACCTTGAGCCAGTGGCCGGAGAACAGCGGCGGGCCGATGCCCGGGCGGGTCGCGTGCGCCTCGGCGACGCCGCGTGGGTTGGCGCGCAGCATCCAGGCGTCGTCCTTCGTCCAGCGCTGGCAGGTCGCGAACTCGGCGGACGTGGCCGGGTCGGTGAGGCTGACGACGGGCAGGTCGGCCGCCCGGGCTTTCGCCACCATGTCGGCGGTGCCGTTCGCCCCGAGGAAGGCCAAGAGGGCGTCCGGCGGCGGCACCTGGCCGTGGTCGTGCTCGCCGCGCAGCATCCGGGCGTTGCGCTTCGGGCCGGCGGCCATGTCGACGGGCCCGCGCGGTCCCTGGGGCCGCCAGTGCGCCGGGAAGGCGAGCGCCGGGACACCGACGCTCTCGGCGGTGGCGGTCGCGTCCGTGTCGATTCCCGCGGCAGCGCCGTGGTACAGGCCGCGGAGCTGCGGGTCGGCCGGCAGACGGGGCTCGGCGCGCCGGGCTCGGGTGTACAGCGCGGCGAGCAGCGGGTGCGCCCGCCAGTGGAAGGAGACCAGCAGCGCGCGGTCGAGCCAGGTCATGCGGCGCTTGTGGCCGCCCGAGACGAGGAGGAGCATGGGCCGGTAGACGACGTGGCGGGCCTGTTGAATCACCGAGCTCTGCCGTTCGTCGACCGGACCAGATGGACCCCATCGCCGCCTATCTCATCCGCCACTACGGGCCGCCCCGGGCGTTGCGCTCCCTTGTTCGGGTCGCCCCGGGTGTGTTCGTCAACGCGCCGGTGCCGACGACCCGGATCCATCGCGCCGTCGACGGCTGGGCCGTGATCGGCCGCCAGACCGACTTCGCGCCCACCCTCGATCGCGCCAACCAGCTCGCCTCGGAGACCTGACCCGTGTTCATCACCCTCGTCCTGCTCGTCGACCTCGCCCTGGGCGTCCGCTGGGGCTTCCTCGCGCCCGGCCTGCTCACCGGGGCCATGCTCGCGCCGGTGTTCGGCAACGTCACCCCGCTCAGCCCGTTCGCCCTGTTCCTCGCCGCGATCGGCACCTGCGTCGTCGCCGTCCGGGCGATGCGCGAGGGCGGCCGCGAGCTCGTCGGCGCCGTTGGGGACGTGCTGGCCCTGCCACCCCCGTCCAACCGTCACGCCGACCCTGAGATCGTGCGCGCCCGCGCGGCGCTGCGCGAGGCTCAGGCGGCCCTGCGTGGCGTGGAGGGCTGACCGATGCGCCTGTTCGACCGCTCCATGCTGATCGTGCTCGCCCTCATGCTCGCGGCGGTGCTGGCCGCCTGCGATGCCGGCGAGCCCGCGCCGCCGGCTACCGACCGCGCCCGCCAGTGCTGCGAGGAGATGAAGCTGACGCCCAAGGCGATCGCCTGCGTCGACGTCGGCCCCGCCTACCAGTGCGACGTGCACACCGTCGAGTCGGGCCTGGTGCCGCTGACCTGCGGCCGTCGGTGCCGCGTGGGGGCCCGTTGATGGACGACATCCTGACGACCGACGATGTGGCCGCCGCCGGCGAGGCGGGCGTGTCGCTGCGCAACATCGTCCTCCACCGCGACGCCGACGGCCGCCTGCTGTCGGGCCGCTTCACTCGCGCGAGCGACGGCCTGTGGAGCTACTCCGGCGGCCTGTGCGACCGCGACAGCGTGATCCACGTCAACGGCCTCCGCATGTCCCCGTGGGCAGGTCGCGCGCTCGATGCCGTCCGCGAGCACATGGCCCGCGGGACAGGCTAGCCCTTCGCCATGCTGCCGATCGCCGCGTTCATGCGGCGAAGCTCGCTCTGCACGTACCGCTGCGCGTCGGGCACGGTGTCGCGCACGATGTACTTGCCCTTCGTGCCCCGGCGCCCGATGGCGCGGGCGATCGCCAGCGCGCGCATGTAGGCCTCGGTCACGAAGGCCTCGCGCTTGCGCAGCCGGTAGTCGCTCGCCGCCTCGCGGAGTCGGCCTCGAAGCCGCCGGCGCTCCTTCCGGTCGGTGTCGGCCGGCATGCGCGTGATCTCCTTCGTGGAGAACTTGGGGATCCGGCCGCTCACGATCCCCTTGGCGATCAGCCACCGCATGATCGCCGCGACGGGCGGCATTTTGCCCGGCCGCCGCCCGACCTCGACAAAGATCGCGTGCTCGGCGGTGTTCGCCATCACCGCGCCGTCGGGCGTGCGCTCGGCGATGAAGCTGCGCTCGTAGGTCTGCGACGCGGTGGCGCCCGTCCTGCGCGCGCGCATCTGGGCCCGCGTCCTGGCGTAGCCGGCGGCCTTGTACGCGATCGCGTGCAGGCCCCGGACGATGTTCTTCTCCAGCCGCTCGACGGCGGCAGGGAGCCGCTGGGCCCCGCGCAGACGGATCCGCGTCGTCACGTCGACCTCAGCCCCGACCAGCGCGAGGCCGTCGGCGCCGGCGCGTTGAGCTGGGCCGTGCGGTCTTCGCCGATCCGACCGCGCGGCATCGACTGATCGATCAGCGACATCGACCAGCCGATCGGGCTCTTGACCGTGCGCAGCTCCGGCGGGCCGGCCGGCGCGAACCGCATGGGCTGCACCGGGGCGCGCCCGTCGGTGCCGCAGAGGTCGCGCGAGGCGATCTCCACGAAGAAGCGCTGGCCGTCCTCGTCCCAGGGCTTGCCGTCCATCCGGCCGCGCAGGTCGTCCTCGTTGACCTGCCGCGGGCTGACGCGCTCGATCCGGATCACGCCCTGGGGCCGCATGCCGCCGACGGACAGGTCCAGGTTCATCTCGCGGAGGCCGACGACCTTCACCGGCTGGAGCTCGATCCGCCGGACGTCCCGGAACTCACCGTCGGGCCCGCGCAGTTCCCACACGAGCCACGCCCGGTAGGGGGTCATGCCGAGCTCGGTCTCCAGGTGCCGCACGTCGTCGAGCACGCCGAGCAGGTCGCTGACGAGCGTGCATCCCTCGTCGAGCACCGGCGCGTTGGCGCCGTCGGGCCCGCAGCCGTTGCCGGCGAGCACGCCGACCCACGGCGCGGTCGACCCCAGCGCCGGGCATCCGGGCGCGTGGGGGCTCTTGCCGCCGCAGGTGCAGTTTGGTCCGCCGCCCATCGGAGCCTCAGCGGTACGGCCGCCAGAAGATCTTGAGCTCGTCGCCAGCGGCGAGCGCCGTGACCCGCACGAGGAACGCGTGGAGGTAGCGCGCCGGGAAGATGTAGATCCGCCCGGTCGCGTGGCCGCCGACCGGCGTGCGGCCGATGTACACGCGCGCGCTCGGGTCGCTCTGCGCGAGCTCGGGATTGGGCGCCTGCTCGATCACCTGGAAGTCGACCGTCGACGACGTGATGACGCCGGCGGTGGTCGCCAGGAACATCAAGGCGATCTCGTCCATGTTGTCGCCGCGGTCCGACAGGTACGGCTTCGGCTGCACCGTCGGGATCGCCGGGACGGGCATGGTCTGCGTCGCTTCGAGGTTCGCGTCCGGGATGACGCCCGCGGCGAGCGTGCGGTAGAGGTTCCAGGTCGAGCTCATGCGTAGGGCTCCATCAAGCCGCCGGTGGCGGTGTTGCCGATGCGGTTGTGCAGGGACGAGAAGGCGTTTTTGTGACCGCCGTACATGTCCGAGAGGATGTCCGTCCAGCGCTGGTACTCGCGTTCCAGCCCGAGGATCTGCTGCTCCGAGTCAAACTCGGCCTCGTCGAGCCGCCGGACGCCGAGCCGTCGCCGCGCGCCCTTGAGCTCGTTCAAGATCTTCTCGCACTCGCACAGGACCTCGCGCGTGCGCGGGACCTTGCCCTCGGGACAGTTCTCGATGTTGCGCCGGAGCATGCCGACGACGTTGTGATCGACGATGATGCCGGTCACGTTGATCACCTGCGTGTCCATGACCCAGCCCAGGTGGAACTCGATCGCGTACTTCTCCTCGGCGGTCAGTTGCATGGCGTCCTTCAGGCGGCGGCGTCGCGCGCGGTGAGGTTGTCGGCGGCGGCCTTGAGCTCGACGGCGCGGGCCTCGGCCTCGGCGGCCTGCGCGGACAGGGCCTTGACGGCGGCCGAGCGCTCCTTCTCGGCCATGCGGACCGCCTCGGCCTGGATCAGCCGGCGGACCTCGGCGGCGCTGGCGGCCGAGTCGTCGGTCTGGGCGATCGTGACGCGCAGCTTGCCCGCGTACATGCGGACCAGCGGCTCGCCGGCGGTGACGCGGTGGCCCTTCTGCCAGCGCACGGTCGGGGTCCGGAACTCCTCCACGACGACGAGCGGGGTGCCCGGGGCGTTCTCGGCGAGGAGCAGGATGTCCTCGGAGCGCAGGGCGATCACCTGCGCGGGGAGGAGGATGCGGAGGCTGTTCGAGAGCTCGCGGAGGGTCGCCTGCATGGCGGTCGCGGCCGCGCCCATGTCGGGCATCGCGGCGACCTGCGCCTGGATCTCGGCGAGCTGGGTGTAGAGCGGCGCCAGCTTGGCGTCGACGATGCCGGCGAGCGCGGTGGTGAAGCGCTCCAGCGCGGCCTCCATGTCGAGCTCGCCGCGGCGCGGCTTGTCGGTGGTCTTCGTGTCGGTGGACATGACGGCAGCCTACAAGGGCGCGGAGAGGACCGCAGAAATCAGGCCCCGAGCACCGCGCCCGGGGCCTGCTGGGGTGGGCCGCCGATCAGGTGATGCGGGCCTTGAGCACGGAGCCGGTGCGGTACATGCGGCCGATCGCCACGCCGCCCGCGGCCGCGGCCACGTCGTCGGCGTAGTCGCCGAGCTGGTCCAGGTCCTTGAGGTCGGTGCCCGCGACCGCGGCCGAGCCGCCCGGCTGCGCGCGCCGCCACACCAGGAAGTCGGGATCCCAGTAGACGATGGCGATCTCGTTCTCGCCGGTCAGGGCGATCGAGGGGTTGCCCTCGATGCCGTTGGCGTCGCCCGCGTCGGCCAGGACCGTCACCGTGTTCGCGGCGTCGATCTTCTGCACCTTGTAGGGCTTGTAGGCGTACTGCTGGACGCCGGGGAGCAGGGTGACATCGACGTCGCCACCCGACGAGTCGACGCGGATCAGGTCCTTCTCGACGGACTGCGTGTAGTCGCTGTCGACGAGGACGGCCTGGTCGCAGAGCAGCGACGCCGCCGGCTTGTTGGCGTGCTGCTGGACGGTGAGGGTGAGGGGCGAGCGCGTCTGGGTGTTGAGCGGCATGGTCGTGACCTCGAAGGGGAGGGGAGAGGCCGGGGGCCACGCGGGCCCCCGCGGCGATCAGATGCGGCGCGCCAGGTTGGCGGCCAGCCCGAGGGCGTCCTTGCCCTTCGGGATCGGCGACACGAGGATCTTGAACCCCGTCACGGCCGCGGCGAAGGTCAGGGTCGGCACGCCCTGCGCGTCGTAGGCGATCTTGACCTCGCCGGCGCCCACGCCGTCGGGCACCATCGCCAGCGGGGCGTTCGCCGCGTCGGCGACCGCGTGGACCGTGGCGGCGAGCGAGTCGCCGGTGCCGTCGGTCGCGGCGTTGAGGATCTGCGTCGCGCTGCTGGTGAGGCCGGAGTACGTGACCCAGCGCGGGACCGAGCCGGCGACGAAGGCGCCGAGGTCGATGCACCGGAGCGCGTCGGCGAGGTTGGTGAGGGAGGCGTCGGTGAGGGCCTGCTGGACGGTCTGCTGCATGGCGAGAATCTCTGGGGCGGGGAGGACGGTTGCTCGACTTGGGGAGGACCCGGGCCGCCGCGGAGCAGGACGGCGGCCCGGGTCAGGTCATGCGTCAGCCGATCGGCTCGTGGCCGGTCTCGACGACCATCGCGCGCTTGTAGCGGCCGCGGGACTGGCCGGAGAGCAGGTTCGCGTAGACCGGGTAGCCGCGGGTCGCGGTCCAGGTGATCGCGATCTGCTGGCCGGCGCGGTCGAGCGGCGGGCGGACGATCACGCGGACGTTGCCGAGGGCCTCGCCCATGAGCATCTGGAGCGCGCCGCCGTCGACGATCTGGAAGCTCGGGCGCTGCTGGCCGATGTAGCCGGCCTCGGAGATGAAGTTCGCCATCTCGTCGACGTAGAGGGTGCTGATCGCACCGGCGCCGACGACGACCGAGCGCTCGATCTGCACGCCCTGCTTGTTGTAGAGCTCGCCGCAGTAGAACTTGTCGAGCAGCGTGCCGCGGGTCGGGACCGCGAGCGGGTCCGGCGAGTTGTAGTCGCCCGGCTGCGGGGTCTGGTCGTTGCGGAAGAACATGAGGTCGCCGATCGATCCGATCGCGCCGGCCCGCAGGTACTCCCGCGGGATGCCCTCGTGGAGCCGCTGGTACATGTTGTCGTTCGCGAGCTCCTGCTCCACGAACGGCGAGATGTGGACCTGGTAGTAGCCGCCGACCGGCTGCACGCCGTCGTTCTTGAGCTGGGCCGCGGCGCGCTGGAACAGCGCGACGGTCGGGACGTCGTTGGCGTTGAGGTTGTCGATCGTGCTCGCCTGGTTCGGGCGGATGATGATCGAGCGGTCCACCGCGAGCACCGGGGCGTCGGCGTTCCAGGTGTGGGCCACGTCGATCGTCAGCGTGCCCGGGCCGTCCGGCCACTGCGCGTAGGTCGGGCTGAAGCCGACCGCGTTGCGGGCGACGCCGCCGATCGTGATCGCCCGCGGGTTGCTCGGGCTGATCGTGGTCGGCTGGCCGTTGACGACGAGCTCGCGGAAGCCGTTGAGCGTCGAGACGGGCACGGTCGTCGCCGGGCCGCCGGCCGCGGTCGTCACGGCGTTGCCGGCCATGTAGCGGTTGTAGAGCGCGTTCCGGGTGAGCAGGTTCATCGTCGACCCGCAGCTCGCGCCGAGCTCGCGCATCTTCTGCATGAAGTAGCCCTGCGCGCCCTCGATCGTGCCGAACGCCTGGTTCATCGGCACGTCGTCGCTGTCGCCGAACTGCGAGATCGTGGTGGTGAACCACTCGTAGCTGGTCGCCTCGGGCACCGGGTCCTGGCCGGGGGCGAGGCCGACGAGCTTGGGCTTCTTGCGGCCGGAGACGGTGCGCGTCACCGTGTCGCCGTCCTTGCCCTTGTACTCCTCGAAGGGAGCGAGGGCGACGAACTTCACCGAGGGGTACAGCGCGTCGTAGAACTGCCGCTGGAGGAAGTTCTGCTGGGCGAGCTGCTGGAGCGCGGAAGAGATGAGGGACATGTGGTCTCCGTGTTTGCTCGGGCGAAAAGTATCGGCTCGCGCCTGGTCGCCCTTGACTGTTCAGAGACCAGTGCGAGCCGAGCCCGCGGAGACTGTCAACGAAAGGCCCTCAGCGGACGCCGTAGCGCTTCTGGGTCGCGGCCCACTCCTCGTCGCTCATCGAGTAGGCGTCCTTCGGCGCGTTGCCCTGCTGCCCCTGCTGCGGCGTCGCGGTGCCGGTCGTCAGCGTGCGCGCGGCGAGGGTGGCGATCGGGCCGGCCTGCTGCGCGCCCGGCTGGCCCGCCGCGGCCTGCTGCTGGGCCGGAGCCTGCGCGCCGGCCTGCTGCTGCGGCGCCTGGCCCTGGGGACCTGCCTGCCGGAACAGGTAGCCCATCTTGGCCTTCACCTGCTCGACGGCCGCGGTCCAGCTCAGGGACGCGTCGGCCGCCTTGAGCTCCTTCGCCGCCGCGCGGATCATCTTCGCGGCGAACTCGTCCTGCGGCAGCGCGCCGGCGACGAGCATCGCGGTCGTCACGTCGGCCGCCTCCATCGCCTCGGCCGCACGCGCCTCCGCCTCGTCCTTCGCCTTCCGGGCATCCTCGGCCTCGGCCTTCGCGCGCGCCTCCGCGTCGAGCTTCGCGCGCTCGGCCGCCTTGGCCTGCTCGGCCTCGAAGGTCTTGCGCGCCTCGGCGACCGCGGCCTCCTTCGCTGCCTTCTCGCGGCGGCGCAGCTCCGCCTGGACCTTCGGGTCGGCCAGCGGGTCCACGGGTTCCTGGCTCGCGGCCGGCTGCCCCGAGGCCCCGTTGGCGAGGTCGAGCTGACCCTGTTGCGCCGGCTGGCCGGCTGCCTGCGTCCCGCCGGCGGCGCCTCCGCCCGCGGTCTCGCCGGTCGTCTCCTGCATCACGATACGTCGTCTGAACATGGGCGGAGACGCTACCACGCGGCGCGCAGGAGGCCGTGAGCCACCCTGCGATCATGCCGTTCTACTTGCGCAGGACCAGCACGTACTACCGGCCCACCTGATCGCCCGGGGCGCCGGCCTCATGTGCGACGAGACCGGGGCGAACGCCCTGGACCTCGCGGGGCCGCTGGACCTGTCGACGCTCTCGCCCGAACGACAGCACGCGCTCGGCCCAGCCCGCGCAGGCGGATCGCCTAGTCCTTGACGACGCGGTGGCGGCGGCGTAGCACCCGGCGAGCGGGTGTCTGTCGACCCGTCGGCGCCGAGCGCCTGCGAGAGCCCCACGGTGCCGTCGTGGGGCTCGCCCTACCTCGGCGAGCCGCCGTTCACCCGTGGGCGCGGCGCGGTCGACATGGTGGATCGGTCGGGTTGCCGCGCGGTGGATACCCGCTCGACATGGCGGATCCACCATGACGGCGGCACCCCGCCGACCGGGATCCTCGGCTCCAACGGGGAGGCCGGCGGCAGCCGGTCGCCCGGCCGGCTGGGGGCCGGCGGGTTCGGCGTGCTGGGGGCCGTCGCGGGCCGTCGCGGGGCTCTTGGCGGGCGGATCGGGGCCGGTAGGTCGCGCCGTCCGTGGCGCGCGTGGCTCACTCGGCGAGCGCGTAGGGGAGCGGCGACGGGGTGGCGAGGATCGTGCCCGCCGCGCGTTCGATCAGGACCTCGCGGGCCGGGTCGTGCGCCTGTGCGTAGAGGGTGAGGGCGTTGACGACGCTGGCCCGGGTGGGGCCGTGCTCGCGGGCGCGGCCGGCGTTGCGCGGGTCGTCGTGGGCGGCGAGGAGCCGGGGGATCTCGGTCTCGATCGAGCGGGCCGGGACGAGCGCGTGCTCGCGGGCGAGGCCGCGGAAGACCCCGGCCATGAGGTCATGGCCCCAGGCGAGATGAGCGGCGGCGCGGTCGGCCTCTGCCTGGCGCTGCCACGCCGCGATCGCGTCGGCGAGCGGGTCGCCCGCGGCCGCGCGGACGTCGACGTCGGCGGCGAGGGGCCGGGCCTGCGCCCGGTTCCACATGGCCGCGAAGGGGGCGATCTTGGCGAGCGCGGCGTCCACGGCCTTGCGCACCTTGGCCGCCAGATCGGGGAGCTCGCCCCGGTGCTGGATCGACTCGACGCGCACGCGCGAGCTCTTGATCACGATGAAGTTGAGGCACAGGTTGCGCCAGACTTCGGCCTCCGCCGCGATCCCGCCGTCGCCGACGTCGTCGGCGAGCACGCTGAAACCGGCCTTGAACACCTCTCCCGCAGCCGCGTCGACGCCCGCGACGTCGGTGAACGTCACCACCTGGATCCGCGCGCGGCGGCGGTCGTAGGAGATGTCGCAGCGGTACTCGCCGCCCTGCGCGGCCGTGACCTCGGCGACGATCTCGGCCACGCGGTCGACGTCCAGTGCGCGATACCGGGTGCTGGTGACGGCGTAGACCTGGCGGCCGCCGCCGGTGCTGGTGACGCGGGTCCGGAGGCGGAGCGCCGGGGCGGCCGGGGGCTTGCGGTCGGCCTTGCGGGCCTCGTTGCAGTCGACCGCGTGGGCGCGGTTGATCTCCGTGCGGAGCGCGTGCAGGTAGTCGCCGCGCAGGTGCGCCAGCGGCCCGGCGTACTGCGCCAGCGAGGCGCCGATCTGGGGCACGTCGGCCACGGCGGCGAGCCGGTTTGCGAGCGACGGCCAGCCGTCGGCCTCGCACTGGAGCGCGGCGGCGTCGGTCGGGGTGTAGATGATCGAGCCGTCGACGCCGAAGCGGAGCGCGCCGATGTCGACGTCGACGTCCTTGCGCTGCTCGGCGGCGACCACCGAGCAGAAGCGCGCGACGGCCTGGGGGACCGTGTGCATGCGTTCCCACTGGCGGCGCATGGCCTCCACGCGCTCGGCCCCGTCGCTGCTGAGCAGCATCCCGCGGCGGTAGATCGGCGGCGGGAGGCGGAAGCCGAGATCGTCGGCGAGACGCTCCTGTGCGGCGATCCGGGTGTCGGCCTCCGCCGAGAAGCCGCGCGATCCGTGGGCCATGGCGCGGGCGACGTCGCGGTCCGCGGGGAGCACCGCGTCGGGCTGGAGCACGGGCAGGGCCGGCATGGCGGCGACGGTCGCGGCCGAGATGACGATCGGCGCCGGGGCCGGGGCGGTGTCGAGCGCCGAGATCGTGAGGTCGTCGCAGATCCGATCGATCACGTGGAAGGCGCGCGGGGCCACGCCCGCGGCGTCATACGCGGCCTGCATGGCGCCGCCGATGTCCTCGGGGCTCCAGCCCGCGGCGAGGGTCTGCCGCACGTCGCCCGCGACGATGACGACGGGGCGGGATGGGTCGAGCGGGGCCGCGGTGTCGATGTCGGCGGCGAGGGTGGCGGGGGTGCTGGTGATGGTCTGCATGATGTCGTGTGTCCTTTCGCGCATGTGAGCGCCCATGAGCTCCGGCCCTTGCGGGCCCCGCGGCATGCTCGCGGCGAGGGTGCCTGTTCGACGAGACAGGCCGGCTCGACATTCACACAGCCGGCTCGTCGCGGTCTTCAAGGTCGGCCTGCTGCGGGCGTCGGCGGCGGCGCGGGCGGCCGCCTCGCGGGGATCGCCGGTGCCTTCGCGCTCGGCGGTGCGGTAGGCCAGGCGGGCCGCGTCGGCCTTGCGCTCGCGGGCCGCGCGGCGCTCGGCAGCCGCTTCGGGCGCGAGCGCGGGCAGGTCGAACATGGCGAAGTCGAGGGTGTCGGCGACGGTGTCGGTCGAGGTCATGTGGCGAAGATAGTCGCTTCCGTTTGACCTGTCAACCGCCAAACGTCATGCGTGATCTATCCCAGATCAAGCGAGCTCATCCGGGCGAATACCCTTGCGGCGGGCCCGTCTGACGTGTTCTGTTGCTGTCTCTTTCGGAGGTGTAGACGATGCGAGCGATCGCGCTCTTGTGCGCGCTGCTCGGCCCTTGTGCGGGACCGAGCGGCCGAGCGATGGATCCACCGTTGGGCGGGATTGACCTGCCCGACGAGACAGGCGAGGGCACGGGGGAGGCCGCGCCGCGGCTCGATCTCGGCGACTGGCCCGCCCCGCCGGACCTGGGGGGCGCGGGCGGATCCACGGGCGACAGCAGCTCGTCGGGCACCGGCGGCGAGCCGGGCACGAGCACGGGGAGCACCGGCGAGGCCGGCTCGTCGGGCGGATCCACGGGCGAGGCGAGCACGGGCGGCGGATCCACCGGCGAGGCCCCGGCGGTGTGCGGCGACGGGGCCTGCACCGGACCCGAGGCCGCGATCGCGTGCTGGGGCCCCGGCTGGTGCGCTGGCGACTGCGCCGCGACGCCCGCGTGCCTGACAGACTGCCCCTGTCCGCCGGGCGGCGACAACGTGTGCGACAACCCGCCCGGCTCGTGCTCGGCGACCGTCCCGGGCGGCTACTGCGACCCGGACGGCGACGGGGCGTACTTCGACGCGGATTTCTTCCGCGGGTCGGTCGAGTGGACCGCGAAGTGCGGGTAGCCGCGTGCCCGAGCTCGGCGGCCCCGGGCGGCTCGGCGAGGGCTCCCGCGGCGACGCTGCGCGGCGACGGGGGAGCGGGCCCGCCACGGGTGGCGCGGTGGGGCTCGGCTCGCCCATCGGGCGCCCCGCGCCGACGGGCGAGCACGGCCGCCCGGTGGTAGGGTCGCGCCGTGGCGTCCGCACGCATCACCGTCTACTTCGAGGGCCTGCTCTCCGTCCGTCCGGCGCCGCTGGAGCTGCGCAGCGAGTCGGGCCTGGTGTTCTCCGACCAGGGCAACTACGGCGCCAGCGGGCGCCATTGGGCCAGCCGACGCGCGTTCGTCAGCTCGGCCTCGTTCACGACGCTCCAGGACTTCACCACCGCCGGCGGCGTCGGGGCGCGGATCCTCGGGATCCAGGTCAAGAACGGCCCCGCGCTCGTCGTCCGGATCACGCGACATGTCGGCGCTCAGATCGTCTGCACGGCCGCCCCGGCGCTCGTCTTGACGTTCCCCGACGGCGACTTGGCGACCTTGGTCGAGGTCGCGGGCGACGGCAGCGCGACGACCGACTTCGAGTTTGAGGCCGCGGGCGACTGATCGGCCGGCTCCAGGCTGATCAGGTAGGTGCCCGTCGGCAGCCGCGCCAGGTCGCAGGTCGCCGCCGCGTAGGGGTCGAGCATCATCCGGCAGCGATCGGCGACGGCCAGCAGGTGCGCGGGCCAGCACGGCGCGCTGGCGCTGTCGCGCGCGTCGGGGTCGCAGGCGTAGAACAGCGACCGGAACGCGCTCTCCACCCACGCGGCGAACTGCGGCGGCTTGATGACGCTGGTGCCCTGGGCCTCCAGGATCTCGCCGAGGCGGTCACGCAGGTCCGCCGGGCTCCGGCACTCGCCCAGCGTCTCCAGGTGGAGGTCCAGAGCGTCGGCCGCCTCGTGGCTCCGGTAGCGCCCCCGCAGCAGGTCCGCGACGCGCGTCAGGGTCTCGAACAGCGCCGCGCTGGCCCGCATCACGCGGACGCGATGGCGCTGGGGGTGTGGGGTCGGGGCGTCGGGCTGGCGTCGGGGCGGGGTCGGCATACACCGCAGCGTCACACGCGCGGACCTCCGCCGCAACCGATTGGATGCGAACGAGCGCCCAGCCCAGCAGGCCGCAGCCACGCTCGCCGAGCGGCACACGCCGGGGGTGCGGCTCGCCGTCGACCTGCACCGCTGCGCAGCCGCCGGCCCATGTCTCCAAGGACAGGACGACGCCCGTGCGTCCGTCGGGGTCGCGTACCTCGTCGCCGACGAGCACGAGGTCGATCGGGACAGCGAGCGCGCGCGCGACCCTGGCCTCTCGGATCCGTTCGCGCTGCTCGTCGGGGTCGACGCTTGGCGGCTCGGGGCGGCGGGCGGCGAGCGGCCCGAGCGGGGCACGCAGGGCCATCGGGTGTACGGGGCGAGCGCTCTCGGGGAGGGAGCCGTCGCGCAGTCGCGGGCAGGGCTGCGGGAGCAGGCGCGCGGCCTGCCCCTTCGTAACCGGATCGCCATCATGTCCCCAGACGAGCACCAGACGCGCCTGTCCTCCGGTCATTGCCACGAGGATCTGGCGGCGCTCGTCCAGGTCGGCCAGGTCGTCACCACTGAGGAGCGGGACCAACTCGCCGGAGAGCTCGGAGCGCGTGCAGACGGCGAAGTGGGCAGGGACGGGTCGCCAGGTCACGTCCGGACAGACGAGCGGCCGACGATATTGTTCAGCTCGCTTGCGCGCGTCGGGTGCTCGGTCACGCTAGGGTGGGCGAACCACCAGCCGAGCAGGATGCCGAGGGTGACGCAGGCGACGATGATCGCGTGGCGCATGCTGACGACGCCGACGACCTCGGACGGGTAGGCCGGCGCGGGCAAGTGGGCGATCACGGGTCGTTCGGCGAGGCGGGCGACGCTCGCCGCGGGTACGGTCAGGTGCGAGTGCGTGCGGGCCTTCATGGTCGTCTCCGTGGGGGCAGCGCGGGGCGGGCCTTGCGCTCGATCTCGGCGGCCTCCGCTTCGAGTGCATGATAGAGCGTCACCGCGCGATCGGGGTCGAGCTGTCGGCGCTCCGCGATCTGGCGGATCGCGTCCTGCCGACCCCGGCGCTTGCGCTGGTAGGTGCCCTCCAGGCCCCCCGCCCAGGTGATGAGCCACCCCAGGAACCCCAAGAGCTCGGGCGTGAGCGGCTTGCCGACCCACCAGCCCACGGCGGCGATGCCGGTCGCGGCGACGGCCGTGAGCCAGGTCAGCCAGAGGTAGCCCGGGCGGCGCGGTGGACGTCGGCGTCGGCGAGCGATCGCCGTCGAGCTCGCACCTGGATCCGCGGGAGGCATGTGGGGCGGAGGGTCAGGTGCGGGCGCGGATCTGTCAACGAATCGCGGGGCGCGTATACCTCGCACCCATGTGCGCCTCTCGCCTGTCCCCCCGCCTCCGCCGGATCCTGCTCGCCCTCCTCGTCGTCGCGCTCGTCGCTGCGGCGATGGTGGCCCTGAACCCCTGCCGCCCGGCTCCGCCCCCGAACCCCGCTCCCGCCGGCAAGCCCGCGCCCGCGCCGGAGCCCCCGATCGCCGCGTCGACGAGCGATGACGCCGGGTCCAGCGGTCATTTCGACGCGAGCACCGCGAGCACGGCGCCCAGCTCGAAGTAGTGCGTCTCCCCCCGGTCGGTCTCGACGGCGATGCTCTTGGCGGTCTCACGGACGTCGAGCACCTTGGGTCGACCTGGCCGATCGAGCACGTCGCCGGGGCGGAGGTTCCGCGCGCGGCGCGTGCCGGCCTTCGGCGGGCGCTCGCGCGTGGGGAGCACCGCTGGCGCCGCCCGGGCCGGCTGCTCCGGCGCGTCTTCCTCCCCGCGCGGCGCGAGCCCGTAGCTGCGGCGCCAGCCGACGACCATCTCCCGGTCGTGCGGTCGGTTCGGCGGCGCCATGTACTTGAGGCCGCGGGTCGCGTCGTAGAACGGCTCGCGCACCGGCTTCATCTGGCCGTGCAAGAGCACGCTGTCGCGGCCGGTGCGGCGGTCGAAGATGGCGACGAGGCGCTTGTAGAGCGGGTCGGTGGGCGTGTCCTCGGCGAGCATCGCCTGGAACTGCATGCCGTTGTAGGCCGCGCTGGTCTCGGTCATGGCGAGCCGGCGGATCTGCCAATCGGCGGCCTTGACCTTGCCGCGCACCGTGGCCGTGATCTCGTCGGCGACGTCGTGCCAGGGGCGACCGAGCAGTGCGGCGCGGCTGGCGGCCTCCTCGGCGGCGGCGCTGATCTCCGTGCCCCAGCGGGCGATGCTCCGCTGGTAGTTGGCGAGTCGGCCCTGGCCGAGCAGCGCGCGCTCGCGGGCGAGGAAGTCGAGGGCCTCGAAGCGCAGCGGCCGAGCCGAGCCGAGGTAGGCGCGGTCGAGCGTCGCGTAGTAGGCCCGGGCGTCCTTCCACGAGCGCTCGGCGGCGAGCTCGATGTCGAGGCGCATGCCGTCGGCCATCTTCGAGGTCAGCGTGGCGAACCCGGCGCGCACGATCGACAGGGCGGAGAGGCGGCTCGCCGCGGTCCACGGCCCGACGCCTGCGCGGCGTAGTTCCACCGCGAGCCCGCGCGCCGCCGCGTTGACCGTCCGGAGTTGCCGCTCCATGGCCGTGTTGCCGAGCGCCGCGAGGTGGCGGCGCATCACGATCACGGCCTCGCGCGGGGTCACTTCTTCATGTCTCCGTCGGTGGCCTCGTCACCCTCGCCGCCCTCGCCGTCGCCGTTGTCCTCATCCTCGCCCGGCTCCTCGCCCTCGGCCTCCTCCTCGGGCTCGGTCGTCTCGCCCTCGGCCTCGTCCTCCGCGGCCTCCTTGTCGGCCTCGGCGACCCCGGCCGCAGATGTCCGATCGAACATGTCGACCTTGTGGTCCATCTCCTCTTCGATCAGCCGGCGCTCCTCGTCGGGGTCGAGCCCGTAGAGCGCGGCCGCCTTGGAGATCGCGGTGACGTGCGAGAAGAGTTGCGCGCCGTTGGATGCGCCCTGGAGCGCCGTGAGCTCTTGAGCCTTGTCGCTGGGCGTCGGCGGGAAGTACGGCCCCGGGAGCACCTGGAGGTACCCGTAGCGTCCCGGCTTCGGCGCGACGAACTCGTAGCGCTCGTCCTCGTCAGGCTGCGCAAGGTGGCCGCCCACGTGGCGCTCGTCGCCGTCCCGATCCGCGTCTGCCACTTCGGCCATGTCCTTACGGTCCGCCTCGGGCTTCTTCCGCCGGATCGCCGGCAGGATGATCGTGCCCTCCTTCGGATCCTCGAAGGTCGAGACCTTGAAGGTGCAGGCCATGAGGTAGAGCGCCTCCATGACGCGCCGGATCACGTCGGCGAGCTGTGTCCAGAGCAGCCCGACCTTGATCTCGGCCGGCCGCCAGAGCAGGCGCAGGGCCTCGCCGCTCCGGTAGGCGCCCGCGGTGTCGGGCGTGACGCGCGGCATGTCGGCGAGCACGAACGTGTCCTCGGTGATCTGCCGCCAGACCGTGTTTGCGACCTGGATCGACGTGCCGGCGATCTCGATCGCCCCTACGCGGCCCTTGTCGGAGAGCTGCACGAGCGCGCCGCGGCCCTTGCGGGTCATGAGGTTGCGGCGCCGCGTGCCCTCGTCGTCCGCCTGGTAGTAGGTCGGGTCGACGTTGTTGCCGACCGCGCCGACGAGCGCCGAGCCGAGCCGGTCGATGTGGTCGCAGCGCGGTTCGAGCTGGTGGTAGTCGTGGATCCCCCACGGGCCCGGCCCCTCCGTGTTCCGGTACCACGTCGCCGGACACATGTTCTCGCAGCCGTGCGGGACGGCGCTCTTGGGCGGCGGGAGCGGCTGGTCGCGCGGGTAGTCCTTCGGCACGAGGTCCCACTCGTAGTAGTTCTCCAGGTCCCAGCCGCACGTCCGCCAGAACTGTTTTTCGAGCCGCTTGCCGCCCTCCACGACGACCTTGCGGACGATGACCTGGTGGATCAGGAACTCGGGCTGGTAGACCTCGCGGTCGGACCACTTGAGCACGCGGCACTCGCTCGGCTTGAGCACGCGGATACGCGGGCGGCCGCCGACGAGCTCGGGGACGACGACGGCCGCCTGCGCCGCACCGGCCATGTTGCGGGCGTAGCAGAAGGACGCGCGCAGGTTGCCGTGCGTCCAGATCTGGCGGAGAAGCTCTTGCGTGTCGCGGTCGGCGGCGCAGATCAGGGTCGGGTCGGTGCCGAGCATCATGCCGGTCGCGCGCGTGACGATCTGGGCGGCGGCGGGGGTCGGCATGTCGGGCTTGCGGGCACCGGGGCTGCCCTTGTCGACCGGAACGTAGCCGCGGGGCAGGTAGCGCTCGCGCGGGTACCGGACGCCGAGCTGGCGGGCGCTGCCGTCCCAGTGCAGGGGCGCGTGGTCGTGCTGGCAGCCGTCGAAGAAGGCGTAGAGCGCCTCGAAGTCCCTGGCCTCCTCGGTGTCCGGGAGGCCGAAGACGTAGACCTCCGCGGTGCTGGGCGCGGTGTCGGGGAGGATCTGCGGGGTCGTCTGCGGGGTCACGTCCACGGCCGGCAGGATACACAGGACCCGGGGGCGGCGCCGATCAGGGATCCCGCGACCTGACCGGCGCCGCCCGCCACCACGACGGGCCGAGCATAGCAGCGCCCGGTCGGTCTACCGGGCGCGGGGGATCAGGCGGAGGCCCACCGCTCGTCGTGCGTCCGCACGGTAGCGGCGATCTGCTCGCGCTCGGCCTCGGACATCTCGCGGTCCGTGACGAGCACCAGCGCCTTGCGCTTGATGGTGATCGCGCGGAGCTTGAACGGCTCGGTGCCATCCGGCGGGTAGGGCCTGTCGTCGTGGATCAGGTGCCGGAGTAGAGCGGCGAGAAGCGGCCCGGCGGCGTCGGGATCGACGGCCGAGCCGAGGTAGCAGGGAAACTCGTGGGTGAATCCTGGATCGGGCATGAGCTCTTGGACGCGGAGCCCGCAGCAAGATTCAGCGGCGCGGCCAGACCTGCGGGCAGAGGTCACGGGCCTCGTCGGCGCGCGCGACGAGCTCGGCCCGCTGGTCCATCTCGATCTCGTGCGCGGCGCCG